>WNGC01003089.1_pt1 | contig 12641 bp, 8 predicted proteins | sample 5400051 | NCBI WGS metagenome assembly WNGC01 (sample SAMN13153368, study PRJNA577476) | soil metagenome | isolation source: 20 cm soil or saprolite under grassland replicate 2 | place: USA:California | collected 2016-06-15 | reverse complement strand
GAACGGAAGCCCGTACTCGATGATGAACTTGATGCGTCCCAGATTGAAGAAGTCCTTGAAGATAGGATGAAGAGAACGCTTGATCAGATGACCCGATTGCAACAGCGCGGGATCGGTTTAACGCCATACATAGAAATTGGAGCTGAAAGATGTCAACGATCACTCGTGATGGAAAATGATGTCGGAGTCAACGGCGCTGCGGTAGATATCTCTTACGACCTCCTGAAAAGCTGTAGCCATTATCAGGACGTTTTCAAACGAGCTAAATCTCCTGTAAGAATCTGTTGTGACGCGAACAATTTGCCATTCATGACCAGCTCGATTGTTTTCGTGTTTTGTTATGAAACACTCCATCATTTCCCTGATCCTGCTCCCATTACGAAAGAAGTATACAGAGTGCTTTTGCCGGGAGGCAGCTTCTTTTTTGATGAGGAACCCTACAAACAGATGTTGCGACTCCGTCTATACACGTCTAGCAAGATGTATTCGAGTGGATCGTTGATGAGAAGCAGGATGCGAAGACTATTGGATCGTTTCTTTTCTGCCATGAGCTGTAACGAAATTGAGCACGGGATCATCGAAAATAATGACATGTCGATTTCCTTGTGGAAGCACGCACTCGCCCCGTTTGATCAAAAAGAGGTCGAATTGAAGGCTACGAGTTCTATTCGATCAGCGTTGTTCAATCCAAGCTCTTACATAAAGTATTACGCGGCGTGTTTGCTTGGCGGCAACATCTCCGGGATTTGTAGAAAACCGGGCGCTACCGTTAACAGCAAGCGCTCGATCTATGGGGCTCTTATTTGCCCTTCGTGCAGGCAGGAAGGTGGTGAGATGCCCTTGAATCAGAAGAACTCATCGTTTTTCTGCCCTAAATGTTCCAAAACGTATCCGGTCGTCGGTGGTGTGTTGTTTCTATTCGCCTACGACAAGTTTGCGGAACTTTATCCTCAGATATTTGACTCTTTTGGACTCGCCGGTCGCGCATGAATCGATTCTTTAATGCAACCCGTCACGACTGCGCTAGCAGCCCGCTTCGTCTGAATCAGTAGACGCGCCCTGCGCTCCCTGCGATGCTGCCGCATGCGCGCCTTGCGCGCCTTTGCCGGCGGGAACGCGGCCTCGGAGGACGCGCTCGAGGTCGTTGATGCCCACCAGCACCTCTCGCGGGCTGCTTCCCTGGGTCGGCCCGACGATCCCCTTCTCCTCGAGATGGTCGACGAGGCGGGCGGCCCGCACGTACCCGATCCGCATCTTCCGCTGCAGCAGCGATACGGAGCCGTAGCCCGCCCGGACGACGAGGCGGGCGGCGTCGGCAAGCAGGCTGTCGTCGTCCTCGCCCTTCTCTGCCTCGGCCTCCTCCCCCGCCTGCAGCAGTTCCTCGACGTATTCCGGCTGCCCTTGAGCACGCCAAAATTCCACGAGGCGCTCGCTCTCGGCGTCGCTGATGAACGACCCTTGGATCCGCATGGGCCGGACGGCGCCGATCGGCGAGAAGAGCATGTCGCCCCGGCCGAGGAGCTTCTCGGCCCCGGGGTGGTCGAGGATGGTCCGGCTGTCGACCTGGGACGTCACCGCGAACGCGATGCGCGACGGGATGTTGGCTTTGATCAGGCCGGTGATGACGTCGACCGAGGGCCGCTGCGTGGCGACGACCAGGTGGATCCCCACGGCGCGGGTCATCTGGGCCAGCCGGCAGATGATTTCTTCGAAATCCGACGGCGCGACCATCATCAGGTCCGCCAGTTCGTCGATGATGATGACGATGTAGGCGAGCGGGCGGTCCGGGTGCTGCGCGTTGAACGCCTGGATGTTCCGAACGCCGTCGGTGGCGAACAGCGCGTAGCGGGCTTCCATCTCCTGGATCGCCCAGCGGAGCTTGGCCCCGGCCTCCCGCGGGCCGGTCACCACGGGGCTGAGCAGGTGCGGGATGCCGTTGTAGTTCGTCAGTTCGACCCGCTTGGGATCGATCATCAAAAACCGCACCTGCTCGGGGGTGGCGCCGAAGAGGATGGTCGCGATCATCGCGTTGAGCGCCACGCTCTTGCCGGCTCCGGTGGCTCCCGCGATCAGGAGGTGCGGCATCGCCACCAGATCGGCGACCACCGGCTGGCCGGCGATGCCCTTGCCCACCGAGACCGTGAGCGGCGACTGGGAGCGCTGGAACTCGGGGCTCGTCAGGATCTCGCGGAGATGGACCAGCCCCGGCCGGTCGTTGGGAAGCTCGACGCCGATCGCGGCTTTGCCGGGGATCGGGGCTTCCAGCCGGACGCTGCTGGCCGCGAGCGCCAGGGCGATGTCATTCTGAAGGCTGGTGATGCGCTGCACCTTGACCCCGGGCGCCGGCTGGAGCTCATAGCGGGTGACCACCGGGCCGATCTCCCACCGGATCACCTTGGCCTCGACGCCGAAGCTGGCCAGGGTCCGCTCGAGATTCCGGGCCACCTCCTCCGGATCGACCTTGCCCGCCGGGGTCGCCAGGGGGGCCGCCGGGGGCTCTGGGGCATCCATCTCGGATCCCTCGACGGAGTCCGCGTGGGGCGCGAACGCGACCGGGGCCTCAATGACCTCTGCGGCCGCGATGTGGGGAGACGGTGCAGTCTCCACCTCCGCACGCGGGGCCATCCCGCCCGCGGGCGAGTAGGCTCCATCCGCGGCGGAGCGTGGGACATTCATGGCCGGAAGCGTCCGGACGAGCTCCATCACCCCGGTCTGCACCGCGACGGCCGCTCGGGTGACGCCGCGCGCCAGCAGCCCCGCAAGACCCCGGCCTGTCGCGGCGAGGGTGGTTCCGGCCACGATCATCAAGTCGCGGCCGGCCGCCGCCGCCGCGGCGCCGGCAACGCCCCCCACGCCGCCGACCGCCAGGAGCAAATCGGTCGCGGACCGGCCCGAGAACAGCAGCGCGGCGGCCAGGGCTCCCAGGACGGTGACGGTCCAGAGGCCGGGCTCGCCCACGGTTCGCCTGAGCGCGATCTCGACCAGCGCTCCCGTGTACCCCCCGCCCTTGCGCGCGGCGGCCGCGAGAAGTTCGCTTCCCGCGGGGTACCGGAGATGCAGGGCCACGAGGCCGGCCACATAGCCGAGCAGGACCCCGTAGACGCGGCCGCTCAGGCGAAACGATTCCCGGACGAAGAAGATCAGGCCGACAAGCCCGCACGCCCAGGGCAGCAGGGGAAGGCCGGCGCCGACGATCCGGCCCAGGTGCGCGGCCACAAATCGGGGCACCGGAGCGGTCTGCGGAGGGACAAGGCTGATACCGATCAGGAGCGCGAGCGCGATGAGCAGCGCGCCCGTGACTTTCGCGGACAACCCGGCCCGGGGGGTTTTGCGTGTGGCCACGTTTCGGCCTCCTGTGCTGTGACGAATGCTGCGTTGAGTGCTACACTTCCACCAGCAACGGCAGGATCATCGGTTGTCTGTGCGTCTTTTCGAACAGGAACTGGCCGAGTGCATCCCTAATCGCCGAGCGAACTGCCCCCCCTTCCGTGGTGCCGCGCGCGCGGCACCGATCCATGGCCTCTCGAACGCGCTTCTTGCACTCTTCGAGCAGGTCGCCGGATTCGCGCATGTGCACGAACCCCCGGGACACGATGTCCGGCGCCCCCAGGAGCTCGCCGGTCCGCCGGTCCATCGTCACCAGCGCGATCAGCATCCCGTCTTGCGCAAGATGCTTCCGGTCCCGGAGCACGACCTGCCCGACGCCCCCGAGGCCGTCCACGAGCACGTTTCCCGCTTCGACCTCCCCGACGCGGGCGATCCGGTTCCCCTGGACCTCAATCACATGCCCATTCTCCGCAAGCAGGGTGCGCTCCTTCGGGAGCCCCACGTCGAGCGCCAGCTGCTGGTTGCGGACGAGGTGCCGGTACTCCCCGTGCACCGGCACGAAGAAGGTGGGACGGACCAGGGTGAGCATCAGCTTCAATTCCTCCTGACACGCATGCCCCGACGCGTGCACCTCTGAGCCGTAGATCACTTCGGCGCCCTGACGGTAGAGCTGGTTGATCGTGCGGCCGACCATCGCCTCGTTGCCGGGGATGGGGGTCGCAGAAAACACCACCGTATCGCCGGGGGCGATCGTGACCATGCGGTGCGTGCCCGCGGCCATGCGCGTCAGCGCGGAGAGCGGCTCGCCCTGGCTTCCCGAGGTCAGGATCGCCACCTGCCGCGGCTGCAGCCGGCCGATCTGGTCGAGCGGCACCAGGGTGGCGCGCGGGATCGTGAGCGCCTTCAACTCCGAGGCGATGGTGACGGTATCCACCATGCTCCGGCCCGCCAGGGCGACCTTGCGGCCGTGCTGGGCGGCGGTGCGGAAGACCTGCGCCAGCCGGTGGACGTTGCTGGCGAACGTCGTGACCAGGATCCGGCCGTGCGCGCGGGCGAAGATCTGGTCGAGGGCGGCGCCCACGACCCGCTCCGACGGGGCGTATCCCGGCCGCTCCACGTTGGTCGAGTCCATCAAGAGCACCCGAACCCCTGCCTCTCCGATCTCCGCGAGCCGCGAGAAGTCCGTCGGCTCCCCGTCGATGGGGGTCTGGTCGAACTTGAAGTCGCCGGTCCACATCACCGTCCCCGCGGCCGTCCGGACCGCGACCGCGCAGGCCTGCGGGATGCTGTGATTGACGTGCACGAACTCGACCTCGAACGGCCCGATGCGCACCGGATGGCGCGGCCGCACCGGAACGGCCTTCATCGGGGGCGTGCCCGGCGTCTCCTCCACCCGGCGGCGGGCGAGCCCGAGGGTCAGCGGCGTGCCGAAGACCGGGGCCTGGACGGTCCGCAGGAGATAGGGCAGCCCTCCGATGTGGTCCTCGTGCCCGTGGGTGAGGGCGATGCCGTGCACAACGCCCTCCGTGGCGAGGAACCCGAAGTCCGGAATGACCAGGTCGATTCCCGGGAGCTCTTCATCCGGGAACATGAGCCCGGCATCGACGATCAGGCCGTCGCGGCCCAGGCGGATCAGCGTGCTGTTCTTGCCGATCTCCCCCAATCCGCCGATCGGAACGATCTGCAGGCCATCGCCGCGTTTGGACGGCACGGCCCGGACCGGCGAAGGCGCCGCCGGCGATGGTGCAGACGGCGCAGGGCTTTCCGCGGGGGCGGCCGGGGCTGCGGCTCCCCCGGGGGGCGGACCTGGACGCCTCCGGCGCCGCCTCCGCGGGGTCACTCGGCCCCCGCCCCGCCGCGCGCTCGGAGCAATTCGGTCAGGATCTGGATGTCGCGCCGCAACACCGGCCGCACGTTGGGGTTATGGAGCGCGTACGATGGGTGGTAGAGCGGAAGGATGGTCTGGGCCCCCCGCCGCTGCGGGCGCCCGTGGACGTCCGCAATCTGGGCGCCCGGCAGGAACGCCGCCAACGCATGCCGCCCGAGGGTCACCACGATGCGCGGACGGATCAGGGCGAGTTGAGCCGCCAGCCACGGCGCGCACGCCGCGATCTCCTGGGGCGCGGGGGGACGGTCCCGGGGCGGGTCGCCCGGCGTCGCCGCCCGGTCCTTGATGACATTGGTCACGTACACATCCTCGCGGCGGAGCCCGACGCCCGCCAGCAGCTCATCCAGCACGCGGCCCGCCCGGCCCACAAAGGGCCGGCCGGTCAGGTCCTCTTCTTTGCCCGGACCTTCCCCGACGAGCATCACGTCCGCGCGCGCCGGGCCCTCGCCGGGCACGGCACGGGTGCGCGTCCGCCACAGGGGACACCGACGGCACCGCCGGATTTGGGCGTGAAGGGCCTCGAGGGTGCTCAGGCAGCGACCGGGATAAGGGCGAGCTCCTTCAGGACGGCCCCGATCTGCTCGCGCTCCCTGGCGGTGACCTCGATCAGCGGCAGCCGGAGGCCGCCCACATCGAATCCGGCGAGGGCCAGCGCCGCTTTGATCGGGGTCGGGTTGGACGTAATGAAGATCACCTTGAACAACGGCCAGAGGCGCAGGTGCGCCGCCAGCGCCCGGCGGACGTCTCCCGCCTGATGCGCCTGGATCATGGATTTGATCTCGCCTCCCACAAGGTGCGAGGCGACGCTGACGACGCCGGTCCCCCCCACGGCCAGCAGGGGCAGGGTCAGGCTGTCGTCCCCGCTGTAGAGGTGGAACTCCGGGGGCGTGAGCTTGCGGATGTGGGACATCTGATCGAGGTTTCCGCTCGCCTCTTTCACCGCCACGATGTTCCGGATCTGGGCGAGCCGCGCGATCGTCGCCGGCTCGCAGTTGACCGAGGTCCGGCCCTGGATGTTGTAGAGCATCACCGGCAGGGACGTGCTCTCGGCCACCGCCTTGAAATGCTGGTAGAGCCCCTCCTGGGACGGCTTGTTGTAGTACGGGTTGACGAGGAGGACGCCGTCGCATCCCGCCCGCTCCGCTTCGCGGGTGAGGTGGATGCTGTGGGCCGTATTGTAGGTGCCCGTGCCGGCGATGACCTTCGCCCGCCCGCCCACCGCCTCCCGGACGGTGCGGAACATCTGCACCTTTTCCTCGTCGGACAGCGTGGGGGATTCGCCCGTCGTTCCGCAGACCACCAGCCCATCCGAGCCGGTATCGACGAGTCGCTTGGCCAGCGCCGCCGCCCGAACGTAGTCCACGGCCAGGGTGCGGTCCATCGGCGTCACCATCGCCGTGATCACCTGCCCAAAACCGGCCATCTCTCTCGCCTCCTCTGCGCGGGCAGATCCCCGCTGTTCTCTGTGAAACGTTCAGGATTCCCCCGGGGCGCTCCTGCCCCGGATGCCGGATGCGCGTGCCCGCCGGACGGTTAGATGCGCGCCCCGGTCAAGAGGCGCTCCTCGACCAGCGCCTCGGCGATCTGGACCGCGTTGAGCGCGGCGCCCTTCCGGAGGTTGTCCGCCGCCGCCAGCAGGCACAGGCCCGCCGGAACGGTCGGATCGGGCCGGATCCGGCCGACCACGCACGCATCCCGGCCCGTCGCGTACAGCGGCGTCGGGTAGACGCCCCGCTCCGGATCGTCCGCGACCTCGACGCCCGGCGCCGCCGCGAGGGCGGCCCGCGCCCGCTCGACAGGCAACGGCCGCGCAAACTCCACGTGCAGCGCCATGAGATGACCGATCAGGACCGGCACCCGCACCGTCGTCACGCTGATCGGGATGTCGGCCTCCATGATCTTCCGGGTCTCATGGATGATCTTGTCCTCTTCCTCCGTCACCCCTCCGGGCAGCCACTTCCACTGCGGCAGGAGGTTGAAGGCGATCGGCATGGGCGTGCCCGTTGCGCGCTCCACGTCCTCAGGGGTCGGGTGGGTTCGCAACAGGTCCGGCCGCTCGAGCAGCCGGCGGCTCTGGTCCAACAGCGCATCCATCTGGTCTCGCCCCGCCCCCGAGACGGACTGGTAGGTGCAGACCACGACGCGGCGGATGGGCACCACCGCGTGCAGCGGCGCCAGCGCCATGAGGATCGTGATCGTCGAGCAGTTCGGGTTGGCGATGATCCCGCGGTGCCCTCGCAGCGCGCGCCGGTTGATCTCCGGAATCACCAATGGCACGTCGGCGGCCATGCGAAACGTCGAGCTCTTGTCGATCACGACGGTCCCGGACGCGGCCGCCGCGCGGCCGAAGCGCTCGCTCGCCCCGTCGCCCCCGCCGAAAAAAGCGATGTGGACGCCGCGGAGCGCCTCGAGCGTCGTCTCGGCGATGGCGTACGGCTGTCCGCGGAACGCGACCGTGCGGCCGGCCGAGCGCGCGGTGGCGGTCACCCGCAGCGACGCGACGGGGAACGCCCGCTCCTCGAGCACGCGGAGCACGGTCTGTCCGACGGCCCCGGTTGCGCCGACCACCGCCACATGATATCCGGCCATCTCCTGCCCTCCTCCCCTACGGCTCGAGCACATGCTCCAGCCCTTCCACCAGATGCCCCAGGCCGCCGACCCGCTGGATCGCCAGCACCAGCCCCGGCATGAACGACTCCTCGCTCGTGGAATCGTGCCGGATGGTCAGGGTCTGCCCCGGGCCCCCGAAGATGACCTCCTGGTGGGCCACCAGCCCCGGCAGCCGCACACTGTGGACGGGCACCCCCGCGGTGGACGCGCCGCGGGCCCCCGCGGCTTCCACCATCTCCTCCACGGCCGGCGGCGGCGGGGTCCCCCGCGCGGCGGCGACGAGGCGCGCGGTTCGGACCGCCGTGCCCGACGGCGCGTCCCGCTTGCGATCGTGGTGCAGTTCGATGATCTCCACATGCGGAAAGTACCGCGCCGCCCGCCGGGCGAACTCCATCATCAGCACGGCGCCCAACGCAAAATTGGGGGCCAGGATGGCGCCAACCTGCTCGGCCTCGCACCGGTCCCGCAGCGAGGCGACGGATTCGGCCGCGAGCCCCGTCGCGCCGATCACCACAGGGACCCGGTGATCGAGCGCCACGGCGGCGTGGTCGGGCACGGCGCCGCCGCGGCTGAGATCCACCAGCACCGTCGGCCGCCCCGCGAGGAAGATCTCGGAGAGCTCCGCGGTGATCGGGACGCCCACGGCGCCGGCGCCGGCGACCGTTCCCGCGTCCTGCCCCACCGCGGTCTTGCGACCGAGGGCGCCGACCAGCAGCATGTCGTCACGGCGGGTGATGGTCCGCACCGCCGCGCGGCCCATCCGGCCGGCCGCGCCGGCCACGACCACCCTATGCACCGGCACGGGCGCCCACCTCTTCCTCGATGGCCCCTCTGAGCGCCGGCTGCTGGCCAAATGGGCCGATCGCCGCGAGCGCCAGCCGGTCGGGCACGAGGAGGTCCTGCGCCAGCCGCCGCACGTCCTCCCCGCGCACCGCGTCGACATCGGCGATGATCTCATCCAGGGTGATCTGGCGTCCAAAATACTGCTCCGAACGGGCCAGTTTGGTCATGCGGCTTCCCGGGGTCTCGAGGGCGAGCATCAGGCTGCCCTTGAGGGATTCCTTGGCCCGGGCGACCTCTTCTGGGGTGAGTCCGGCGCGCGCCCGAACGAGGCCGCTGCGGATCAGCCGGACCACCTCACGCGCCGCCCCGGGGCTCGTTCCCGCGTAGACAACGAAGGCCCCCGTGTCGGCGTAGGCCGCCTGGTAGGACGAGATCGAGTACGCGAGCCCGCGCTCCTCGCGAATCTCCTGGAAGAGCCGGCTGCTCATTCCGCTCCCCAGGGCCGAGTCGAGGACCGCCAGCACATACCGGTCGGGGTGGGCCTGCGGAAGACCGGGGAGACCCAGGCAGAGGTGCACCTGCTCGATCTCTTTGCTCCGGAACGCGGAGGCCCGCGCGGGGACCGGCGCGTTGGTCTCCGCCGGGACGGCGTGTCCCGCCCAGGACCCCAGCGGACGCTCCACGAGCTGGACGATCTGGTCGTGCTCCAGCTGACCCGCCGCGGTCACGAGCACCGCATCCGGCCGGTACCGCTCCGCCAGGTGGGCGCGGAGGTCGTCCCGCGTGAGACGCTCGACGCTCTCGAGGCTGCCCGAGATGGGACGGCCGAGCGGGTGGCCCGGCCACATCGTCTCGGCCAGCACATCGTGGACGAGATCGTCGGGAGCGTCCTCGTACATCTTGATCTCCTCGACGAGCACCTGCCGCTCCTTCTCCAGGGCCTCCGGATCGATGGCCGGGTGGAGCAGCATGTCGGCGAGGATGTCCACGCCCTCCGCGAGATGATCGCTCAGCACCCGCAGGTAGTAGCAGGTGTGCTCCTTGTCCGTGAACGCGTTGAGCTGGCCGCCGATCGCGTCCATCGCCTCGGCGATGGCCAGGGCCGACCGGGTTGCGGTGCCCTTGAAGAGGACGTGCTCGATGAAATGCGAGATCCCGCCGTGCGCGGCGTCCTCGTAGCGGGAGCCCGCGGTCACCCAGACGCCGAGGGCGACCGTCCGGACGTGGTCCATCGGCTCGGTGATGATCTTGAGGCCGTTGCGCAGGACCGCGCCCTGGTACAGCGCCTGATCAACGGCCATCTAGGTAAGGCCGATCGAAGCGTGGAGTAGAGCCAAGGTGACCGAGAAGCCTCCTTGCGGAGGCTTCTCCTACGCCAGGATTCGCGGCCACAATTACGGCCCGGGCTTTCGCCGGGGCGGCCGGCCCCCGCGGCGGTCGCGGGGCCCCCGGTCGTGCCGGTCAAACCGGTCCGGGCGGCGCCCCTCGCCTCCCTGCCCATCGCCCCCTTCGGGGGACAACCCCGCCGGGACTTCCTCGCCGGGCACCAGGCCGCGGCGGGTCAGGTTGACGCGCCCGAGGTTGTCGATCTCCTTGACCCGGACCTCGAGCTCATCCCCCACCTTGACCACGTCCTCCACCTTGTTGACCCGCTCCCGGGACAGCTCGGAGATGTGGACCAGCCCCTCCTTGCCCGGAAAGATCTCCACGAACGCCCCGAAGTTCATCAACCGGGTCACCCGACCCTTGTAGACCTCGCCGGGCTTGGCTTCCTTGACGATGTCCTCGATCATCCGCCGGGCGCGCGCCGCGGCATCCCCGTCGGGCGAGGCGATCAGGACGCGCCCGTCCTGCTCGATATCGATCTTGACGCCGGTCTCGGCCGTGATCTTGTTGATCACCTTGCCGCCCGGGCCGATGACTTCCCGGATCCGCTCGGGGTTGATCAGGACGGTGATGATCCGGGGCGCGTACGGGGACAGGTCGGGGCGCGGCGCGGCGATCGCCTGCTGCATGACATCGAGCACCTGCATCCGGGCCTCTCGGGCCTGGGCGAGGGCCCTCCCGAACACGTCCCGGGACAGCCCGCGGATCTTGATGTCCATCTGCAGCGCGGTCACCCCATCCCGGGTGCCGGCCACCTTGAAGTCCATGTCGCCCATCGCATCCTCGATCCCCTGGATATCCGTGAGGATCGCCACCCGGGAGTCGCCGGCGGGGCCGGTGATCAGCCCCATCGCGATCCCTCCCACCGGCTTGCGCATGGGCACCCCGGTGTCCATCAGCGCGAGCGTGCTGCCGCAGACGGAGGCCATCGAGGTCGAGCCGTTGGACTCCAGCGTGAGCGAGACCAGCCGGATGGTGTACGGCCACTCCTCCTCCGGGGGAAGCATCGGCTCGACGGCCCGTTCGGCCAGGACGCCGTGGCCGATCTCCCGGCGGCCCGGGCTGCGGAGGGGCCGCACCTCGCCGACGCTGTAGGGGGGGAAATCGTAGTGATGCATGAAGCGCTTGCTCTCCCGCAGGCTCAGGTCGTCGATGATCTGCTCGTCCTGCCCGGTTCCCAACGTACAGCTGGTCAGCACCTGGGTCTGCCCGCGGACGAAGAGCCCGGACCCGTGCACGCGCGGCAGCAGGCCCACCTCGGCCGACAGCGGACGGATCTGGGTTGGGGTGCGGCCGTCCGGGCGGACGCCGTCGTTGAGGATCATCCGGCGGACCTCTGTCTTGATGAGCGCCTCGACCGCGTCGGCCACCGCGCGCGGGCGGTCGGGAAACCGGCCGGCCAGAGCGTGCTGCGTCTCCGCCGCCACCTGAGCCAGCGCGGTCTCGCGCGACTGCTTGTCGCCGCGGCGCAGGGCATCCGCGACCTTCGCCGCCGCGGCGTCGCGCACCGCCGACTCCACCTCGGAGGTGTCCGGGGCGGTCACCGCGCTCTTCGGGCGCCCCACCTGGCGGACGAGGTCGTCGATCCTTCCGATGATCCGCTTGATCTCGGCGTGCGCCAGATCGAGAGCCTCCAGGAGGCGCTCCTCAGTCACTTCCCGCGCCCCCGCCTCGACCATGGTGACGGCGTCCCGGGTGCCGGCGACCACCAGGTCCAGGTCCGTCGTTTTCTCATCGATGGCCCGCTGCGGCGGATTGACCGTGAGCTGGCCGTCGATCAGACCGATCCGCACCGCGGCGATCGGCCCGTCGAACGGGATATCGGAGATCCCGAGCGCCGCGCCGGCGCCGGTGACCGCCAGGATATCCGGCGTGTTGTCTTGGTCGGTGCTGAGCACCGTGGCGATGACCTGCACGTCGTTGCGGAATCCCTTCGGGAACAACGGGCGGATCGGCCGGTCCATCAGGCGCGCGGTGAGAATCGCCCGTTCCCCCGGCCGGCCCTCGCGCTTGAAGAAGCCGCCGGGGATCTTCCCGGCGGCAAACATCTTCTCTTCGTAGTCGCACGTCAGCGGGAAAAAGTCGATCCCTTCCCGGGGCGCCGACGACATCGTCGCGGTCACCAGCACCACCGTGTCCCCGCAGCGGACCACCACGGCGCCGTTGGCCTGCCGGGCGAGGCGGCCGGTCTCGATCGAGATCGGGCGGCCTGGCAGGTCGATCTCCACTCGGCCCGTCCTCATCGGGCCGCCGCCGTGGTCTGTCCTCACTTGGGCCGTCCTCCTCTCCGCGCGTTCACGCGGTGCCCCGCAGGGGGCAACCTCTGCTCGCCCATCAAACACAGCGGCGGAGCGGGAACCCCGCTCCGCCGATCACCGCCGCAGTCCCAACCGCTCCACAATCGCGTGATAGCGCTCCGCAGCGTGCGTGCTGAGGTAGGTCAGGAGCCGGCGCCGCTGCCCGACCATCCGCAGCAGCCCCCGTCTCGAATGGAAGTCTTTTTTGTGCGCCTGGAGATGCTCGCTGAGGTGATTGATCCGTTCGGTCAGACGCGCGATCTGGACGTCCGGAGACCCGCTGTCTTTGGGATGCCGTTGAAACTCGCTCACCGCTACCTGCTGCGTCGCTTCACCCTCTGCGCTCATCT
>WNGC01001937.1_pt1 | contig 12655 bp, 9 predicted proteins | sample 5400051 | NCBI WGS metagenome assembly WNGC01 (sample SAMN13153368, study PRJNA577476) | soil metagenome | isolation source: 20 cm soil or saprolite under grassland replicate 2 | place: USA:California | collected 2016-06-15 | reverse complement strand
AATTTTGCCGCCCGGCAAACTGGTCGCGTACATGCGAGCCATCCACCAAGAGCCGCCCCGCACCGAAACTTCGCATACCGCTCCGCTGCCCCAGCTTTTCGCCGATCAATTTGGCTGGCGAGAAATGGTGGCATCGGTCGGGCATGTTTATAATCACCTGCGTCCCGAAGACAAACAGCGCGCTGCCATCTTCTGCCAGAACTACGGCGAGGCTGGCGCGATTGATTTCTTTGGTGCCCGGTTCGGGCTACCATCGGCGATTTCCGGGCATCAGAATTATTTTCTCTGGGGACCGCGAGATTGGACTGGCGAAGTTGCTTTGGTACTCGATACGCGAGACGACAATGAGCGCGAGCAATTCGCTTCAGTCGAAGATTTGGGTCAAATCGTGAGCAGCCCCTGGGCGATGCCTTTCGAACGACGAACGCATATTTATCTCTGCCACGATTTGAAAGCGAACGTTCGGGACTTCTGGCCAGACGTAAAGGAGTGGTTGTAAGACTCGAGCACTTTCGAGGTCAATCGCGAATGGTGTTCATTCCCTGCCGCACGATCCGATCGATCAATTGCGGATAGGGCAAACCCGCTTTTGCTGCTGAAAGCGCAAAGTCTTCATCGTTCGCGAGGATAGGATTCGGATTGGCTTCGATGAAATAAACCTCGTTGGCCGCTGTCAGCCGCAGATCGATTCGCGCATAGCCGTCGATTGTGAGGAGACGATAAATGCGTTTGCACGTCACCTCGATGTGGCTGACGAGCTGCGGATCGAGGTCTTCGACGAATTGATTCTCCAAACCCCAGCGCTTGCGATATTCCTCGTCCCATTTCGCTTTGAAAGTCGCAATCTTCGGTTCGTTAGGCGGCACTTCGCGAAACAGCAGCTCGCGAATTGGGAGGACTGTTAGTCGTACATTCCCCAGCAGGCTCACATAGAGTTCACGACCCTCGATATATTCCTCGGCGATCGCGCCGCTATCATATTTCTCGTGAATAAAAGCGATGCGCTCGCGGAATTGTTCGTCATTGGCAACGAACGAGGCCTGTGAGATCCCGTAAGACGCTTCTTCCTTCACCGGCTTCACCAGGATTGGAAACTTGAGGTGTTTGGGTCGTGTAATGCGTTGGCCGCGCGGGATGACGACGAAGTGAGGAACATGAATACCATGATAGTGCAGGATTTTTTTCGAAATGCCTTTGTGCTTGCAAAGCGTAAGACCAGTCGAGCCGCAACCGGTGAAGGCCAGGCCTTGCATCTCGAAAAACGAAACGATGTTTTGATCGAACCCTGGATTATTCCGGAACTGTTCTACGAGATTGAAAAGAATATCAGGCGCGAAGGCCTCCAGTTTTTGGCGCACTAGATCGACATCGTCATAAATGGCGAGATGCTCAGCCGCGTGACCGACCGCGCCCAGCGCGGCCATAACATCCGCCTCGGTTTTCCAGTCCTTCGTCTTCAACTCCTTCGTGAAATCCTGGTCGACGGTTGTGGGACTTGTGCCGTCGAAGAGCACGAGAACCTTGAGTTTCTTTTTCACAATTTTCTTCGTCTGTTTGTCATTCCGAACGAAGCCGAGGAATCTCTAATATTAATTGTAAATCAGCAGTGGAAGATGTCTCAACTTCGTTCGACATGACACAACGAGTGGTTATTTCGTGCGCTTGAATTTGCCGGTGAAAAGATAATTCATCACGAGAGTGGTGATAAACGCGGAGACGCGAAAATCCTGCTGAGGATCATCATTGAGCACATGAAGTCCGAGCTGATCGCAGCGGCGGGTGAGCCGGGCGAGGAGTTGGTTCACCCGAAACTTGTTCTCGTTCGTCCACTGGCACACCGCATTCAATAATCGCCGTCGCCGGCGCTGCAGATATATGCTGGCTTTGATTCCCGCCGGCGCCGCGAAGAGTTGCCGCAGATCCGCATCGTAGAAATCCGGATACGTATCTTCGTAGAGTTTTCGTTTGCGCGCGTAGTAGGTCTTGAGCTTAACATTCAAACAATCGTAGTCAGCGACGCGATACTCGGGGATGTGAACTGGTGGCTTTCCCGCCAGCGAGCGCATTAATTCATCAACGTATTCCAATTTTTGGATCGCCCTCCAGCGCGCATAACGCTTTTGCCAGTCGAGCCCAGGCGTAAGCCAAACTGCGAAGGTCTCTGCGAAATCTTCATCCGGATGACTCTGCGCATACCAGTCTTCGAGATGCATGACATAGCTGCGGCTGAAGGGGCGCGGCCGGTAACTATCCGGCGTTTCCTCGCGTGAAGTTTGCCCGAAAAGCGACTGCCATTTTTTCTTCCGAGTTAACCGATATGCGTACATGTAGGCGTGACCCGCCTCATGCCGCATCAATTTCATGAACCAGTCTGGTGTCCCCCCTTCGACCTCGAGCATCATCGTCCGTTCCAGTGCTCGTAATCGGTCGTGCACGAGAAAAAACGGAATGAAAATGGCTGGGATGCCGATTGGCACAAACCATTCATCGCCGACATGACACGGCGGATGGAACGCCAGCGCACGCGCCGACAGTTCGTCACATAACTGCCGGATGAGCGGTTCCAGTGCAGTTCCGTCGAGGCGCAGCCCAAGCGTGGAGATTCGGCGCTCGAGAAGGTCCTCGTCGCTCAGTGATGCCCAGTCGGCGACTTCCATTTTGCGCATGGTATCATCGAGAGACGCCCTGTCACGTCTTGCTAAGGCCTGAGTTTGGGTTGGACGTTGAGTGCTGAGCGCTTGAGGTTGAATAGCAAGCGTTCGAGAAGCCTCTGTCTAAATGAAGAGAGTTGAAGAAAAGCAAGACTGCAGACATGAGGATGGTTATCCAGCGCAACGGGTGGCGTCCGAAAGCTTTCAGATCCGTCGCGCCACAGCGCAGGATGCCGACATCATCGCGTTGCATCGGGCACGAATGTTTCAAGATATGGGAGACGTTTCCGGTGACGCATTTGAGATTCTGCGCATCAAATCGCGGCCACAATTGGAGCAATGGATTGATAGCGGCAAGTACGTCGGCTGGCTTGCAACTCCAGCCGATAGACCGAAGGCAATTGTCGGCGGCGCCGGCATCCAGTTGCAACCAATCCTGCCGCGTCCAGTCAACGTATCGACCATTGGCGAGGGCCGGCAGGGAACAATCGTGAATGTCTTTACCGAACCACAATGGCGACAGCGCGGCATCGCGGGCCTGCTCATCAAGGAGATCATCGTTTGGTCCAAGAACGAGCAGATCGACCGGCTTGTGCTTCACGCTTCGGACAAAGGCCGGTCGATTTACGAGAGGTTGGGATTCATCGCGAGCAACGAAATGCGTTTCGTGGGCGATTCGGCTCCACCCTAGTTGCGCCGATCGATTGACAACTCGCCTAACTCGTCTATAGAGGGCCGGGCTCGCACATCGAGTCGTTTGTCAGAAGTCCAGCGTCCCCCCAAGGGTCAACGCGTCGGGGCTGTTCGGAATCCGAACGTGAAGCTACACGCCTCCACGGTTCGGCATCGAGAATAGCTTGCTCCACCCGAGACTCGACATCATCGGAGCAACCCTGGAACACCATGAAGCTATCTTACACAGTTATGTTTTTGTTATCGTTGGCATCGGCCGCTTTTGCGAGCCAGGACTCAGTCCTGGCTCGTGTCACCTGTTACTGGGCCGGTGAAGGCCCTGAATATGCGAGTACCGGCCGACGATTACGCTCCGGAAATTGCGCGGTCGATCCCAAGCGGATTCCCTACGGCAGCAAAATTGTTTTCCCTGATCAAACGTGCACAGCGGTCGACACCGGGCCGGCGGTCGTTAGTCGCAAAGCGGCCCGTTTGTGTGGACGGACTGCGAACCAACTCAAGGCTATCGTAGTCGACCGATTTTTTGAAACAAAGCGAGAGGCGATATCGTGGATGAATGCGCATCCGCACTTCATGAAGCTTCAAATTGTTCGGCCCGGGTCTCAAGGAGAACCATTCGAGCTTTGATTATTGGAAACAAGAGATCGGAAAGTTCGCGCACCTAAACAATTCCGGTCGGTCGACGTTTCCGCTCGACCCGGCCAAAAATTAGAGCTTGGCGTAAACGCCCAGCAAAGGACGGCGCGACGGCGTTTTCGAACGGAAATCGCTAACGAAACCGTCCCGCGTCCGGAGCTCGACATGGCCGACGCTGCGCGCCGTGCCATACACTAGCACTGAACCGACTGGCGCGGAGAACGGATCTGACACAGGAAGTCTCTTGAATCCATAATTACTGACGAGCTCTGATGCAGCGTCCCTGGCGAGCTCGGTTTTCGGGCGGGAATCGATAACGCCGGAAGCAAGCAACGCGTCCTTCACATAATGCCAGCATCTCGAGCGCGAATGCGCATGGGCGCGTTCCTGCGCGATGGTGGCAGCCTGCATCAATCTGCTGTCGATGTGCCGATCGATCTTGCCATATGGGTAAACGATCTGGTTGGGATAATACTGCGTGATGACCGGAACGGATTCGTTTTTGCCCCCTGGGGTCTTGAAGCTAAACCGCGAATAGGGTTGTGTGGTATGGCTTACGGATTGTTGGCCCATCGGTCGCACTGGCTCTATCGCAAAAGTTCGCCCCGACTCTTTGGCGGTTGCTTGCGAAGGCTTTTGGGTGATCGCACTCGCCGGCTTTTTCGTCATCGCTTGCGTCGGCTCCTTGGCGATTGCTTGCGCTGGCTCTTGCTTGACCGGTTGTGTCGGCTTCTTCGCGGTTGCGGGCGCTCGCTTTTTCGTGATCGCTTTTACCGGCTTATCCGCGTTACTGGGTACCGGCTTCTGCGTGATCACCTGAACCATGTCGTCCGCTTTCTTTTGATCGTGACTCGCAAGATCTAATGATGACGGAGCCAACGCCTGCGCGTGAAGCGCCGCGTTGGAAGTGACAAGAAGTGATGCAGTTGCGAATGCCCAAAGGGCAGGTCGTTTCCCCACGAAGGCGAGGTTATGCCGGGAATTGGACCCCTAGGCAAGCTTTTTTTTAATTTTTTCCAGCCCAAACCTGACCTGTCGGAAAGCAGGATTCGCTATGTCTCCGCGTCTCGCCCGCGCGTCCCGTCTTCAAGCAACTAATCGTAAGGAAAATAATCCGACCCAGGTTGAGGCGGAGGCGCAAATATTTGGTCGCGCTGGATGTAAGCCCGGCGATGCCTGCGCGGAACGAATTGATTTTCGTCCGAGTCGGGCGCGACGATCCTGGTGCGGCCCGATGGTAAACGATAAATCAGTCTTCCGTCGGACGTAATTCCAAGCATTCGGACGCGCATCGAACCCTGGCGAGGCGACGATGTCGAAGTGACGCGGTTCTTTTTATTACGCGAACTTGACTGAGCAGCAGGCGCCGATTGCGCAGCCTCGGAACCCTTGGGAGACTCCGCAGCAGCCTCGTTCTCAACAGGTTTTTCCGGAACTGCGCCCGGGGGAGCGGCCGCGACAGCATCCGGCGTTGCGGCGACCTGCGGCTGCCCGCTCGATGTTTGGTCCTGTTGGAGATCCGCCGTCGGAGTCTGAGACGAATTCTTATCTGGCGAACCCTCCGTCGCTGGTTGGTTCGCTACCGCTAAGGCTGCATTTGCGGCTTGCGACAGCACAGTCGCGGGAGCAGCTGGCGTCGAAGGATTTTGGCCTGGTGCCGGCGTTGGCGAAGATTCTGGAACGCCGACCAGAACGCCGATCGACTTTGTCGCGCGAGGCTGGTGCAAGATCACGCTAACCGACTCCGGAAACAGGACCGCGGCGACGACCGCCGCAGTTACAAAGAGTAAGCCGAACGCCAATGCTGTTCGCAGCAAACGTCGTGGTCGAGGCTGAGTCGGACGTGGAATCGTCGTCCTGAACGGGATGCCATATCGGTCGGCCAGTGCCAGTCGCCGTTCAATTTTCAGCAGGCAACTGCGAATCATCTCTCCAAGCACGACTAGATCCTTAGGACGTCGATCGGGACTCGGATGGAGTATGTGAGCGAGTAAGTTTCGCAATGGTTTTGGAAAGCCCGAAAACTTGGGAGGACGTCGGACCACCTCGGCTGAAAGCGCAACGCCAGTGAGAAGAAAATACATTATGCCGCCGAGCGAATAAATCTGCGAATCCAAATCCGGTGTCCGATGCTCTTGCTTGGGTTGCCCCGATTCAACCCCAGCAGATTCTGCCGCAGAAGTCGCTTGTTGCAACGCCGCATCCTTTGGTTCCAGTTTGGCAACCCCACCAGGAAGTGGAGCCGCGACCGTCGCCGGGCCTTCGGCTTCACTCCTCAACCCGGCCAAGCCGAAGTTCGTCAATTTCACTAGTGGCCACCCGCCTTCGGGAGTTTGTCCCGGCACCACAATAATGTACGCCGGCTCAACGGGCGGATACGGAAGCTTGTGAAAACTGGCGGATGAAAGCACGCTCACGATCTGTTCCGCCACGCGCAATGTGGCGTCAGCCGGCATTGGTCCATGTTGTGCAACCCACGCTGCAAGTGTTTCGCCCGGCAATCGCTCGGAGACGTAAACGTAATTTTCGCCTTCGCGTCCAAAATCAAACACCTTGGCGATATTGACATGACGCAGCCTCTGGACAGCGCGGCCCTGCTCTTCAAATTGATCCCGGAGCGCAGGATCGATGCTTTCTACTGGAACCAATGTTAACGCCACTGGTTCGCCGGATCTTTCGTCCACGGCTTCGTAGGCAATCACAGCGCCGTCCCGGCCCAGCTCGTTTGGCGTGCCATCAGAGCCAAGATGGACCCGGTAATGCTCAAGGAAAGTTGTGCGCTCCATAACCGAGTCCCATTAACCGCACTGAAATCATACGCGCCCTACCACTGGTTATTCAACCTCGATTTTGCCAACCAGTTGCTCCAGGGGACGCAATCACACGTGAATTTTGGACATTGCGCTTAAATCGAAAATCGCGAATCTAAAATGGCAAAACTCGCATACCCCGTGGTGTAACGGTAACACAGCGCCCTTTGGAGGCGTTATTCTTGGTTCGAATCCAAGCGGGGTAGCCACCCTCTAAAGCGTCGGCTTTACTATGCGAAACGATCGAATTGTTTCCACGATCAGCACCGCAGAAATCATGACGGGTTGACGAGCCTCAACTTGGCTCCGGTGACGCGAAATACATTTCGGCGTGATTTGAGAACTTTTTTTCATCCTTCCTCACTCGTCGGTACTGCTTTGACAATCCGGTCGCCAAGGCTCGCAAAGCGAAGGAAGTGGATGGTGAGGTTGGAATTCTCTCGCTCGACGAAACTGCCCGAGTGCTGGCAGCAGCAGACCAAGCGTCGGTGCCGTATTTCGCGCTGGAAAATTTGCCCTGCGAGCATCGCCAGGGATAAAATTATTGCGATTTCCGCGGCGGCGGCATGATCCGCAACGAGCGTCGAGTCTTATTCCAGATTGTCCTAATTGGTATAGTTTGATTACTTGACAAACAAACCGTTAGCGATGGTTTGTCGTTTGGCCGCCGAGATTGGCTTTCATTCTCCTCGTTGTCGGGCCGTACGAGGATTGATCGTTGGTGAACCGGTCGTTACGCTGGCCACACCTAAATACTCTTTCAGGTTCCCTCTGGCATCCGCGACCAGAACTCGATACGTGTAGTCACTACTCGCTGCCAATCCTGTGTCGGTATAACTCGTTCCTGTAGTTGTTCCCACGTGCACAAAACTCGTGCTTCCAGGATCCTGCCGTTGCACTTCATAGCTTCTCACACCGACCTTGTCCGTTGCCGCCGCCCAAGTCAGCTTAACCTGGCTCACGCCTAATGCTGTGACCACAAGGTTCTCACGCACAATTGGCGCCTGGGTGTGAGGCCCCAGAATCCCCAGTTCCCCGAGATTTCCGCCTTCCCAGTCGTCAATCGCTAGGTGATCCTCCGATGGCGAAAAGATTCCGATACCCGGGCTGCCTCCAACCAAGTTCTCTGTCGTATCCGTGTGGGTCAAAACCGGATTCCCGTTTCGGAGCAACGTCAGTTGAACCGGGTTCAACCCCGATGCCTCCAACCGGATGACGTCACCGGCCATCCACGTCTCCGTATTGCCGTTGCTTAGGTCATAATATAGGCCGTCCTTTCGCAAATAGAGGCGGTAGTCGCTGGGTTCAAATACGAAGGCCATATAGAATCGGTCGATGCTGGGTTGGGCCCGGGCAATCACCCCGTTCCATGCCCCCACATTGCGGATCCGCACTTGGGAATACTGATCTTGGCTGAACGTGTTGCCGATCCAATCTGCGTAACAGTGCGCGCCGTCGTTGTCGGTCGTAACTTGATTGCTGACGATGACCAACGTCTGTTCCGATGCCGGCACCGGCTTGGCCCAGTTCAAACCCAGCCCTCCGTCCGCCCGATTAAAATCATCACTGGCCGCAATACCCGCCAGCGTTGTCGTGGTCGCCGCGTCCGAATACTCGCTCAGGTTCTGCGCGGCATCGATCGCGCGGACCCGGTAACTGTAGCTGCTCCCAGCAGCTAATCCTGTGTCATTATAGCTCGTCGCGGTGGTTGTCCTCACCTGCACAAAATTCGCGCTTCCAGGGTCCTGCCGCTCCAGGAGATAGCCCGTTACCCTGACGTTGTCGGTGGATGCCGTCCAACTTAGGTGGACCTGGCTAACACCTAATGCAGTCGCCACAAGATTTCCCGGCGCACTGGGTGGTTGCGTATCCGCCACTAGCTCTCCCCCCTCCCAGTTATCCAGCGTTAATCCCTCGCCAAGAGGGGAATAAATTCCAATCCCAGGGCTTCCTCCATTTTTCACCTCCGCCTGCGAACTGCTCGTCCAACTTAGAACCGCACTTCCGTTGTGGTAGAGGGTCACCGTAACCGGATTGGCGCTCCCTGTTACTCCCAACATTAACGTGTCGCCCACCTGCCACGTCTCCGTGGTTCCAGTCGCGAGCTCGTAATAACCTCCATCCCCCCGACGATAAATCCGATAGTCGTTCGGTCCCGATAAAAACCCAAGGTAAAACTGATCCAGAATGTCATCCGCCCGAACGATTACGCCCGACCAATTGCCCATTTTCGTGATCATAATCTGCGAGTACTGATCCTCACTAAAGCTATCAGCCGACCAAAAGGCATAATTGTGGCTGTTCTCCACATCCACCCCTACCTGGTTGTTGACGATGACCAGGTTGTTTTCCGACGCCAGCGGCTTCGTCCAATTGGGTCCCAGCGGTCCATCCGGACGATTGAAGTCGTCCGCCGCGAATGGAGGTGTAGGTGTCGCGGTAGGAGTTGGAGTCGGAGTTGGTGTAGCCGTCGCTGTCGCCGTTGGCGTCGCTGTTGCAGTCGGACTTGGACTAGGGGTTGGAGTTGGTGTGGGACTCCCAGTAAAAGTAGCCGTCTCTGTAATGGGCCCGCTCATCATAATTGCGGCCGGATTGTTCGGGCCGGAATAAGAACCGGTGCCGGTGCCAATCCAATTGCTGAAACTGTAACCGTTAGCCGGCCTGGCAGTAATCGGGACACTCGCTCCACTATTTCTCCAGCCACTAGTGGGTCTCACGCTGCCACCGGTCCCCGCAGTCATGGTCAGGTAATATTGCGTCTTGAATCTCGCCGTGTAGGTGGTGTTAGAGGTCGGCGTAACAGTGTGCGAGATCGCTCCTTGATCGCTCCACTTCATCCAAACGTATTGTACACCGGGATCACCGCTCTGAGGCGAAATCGTGGCGATGGTGTGGGTTGAACCATTGCTCCACCTGAAGCGCTGCTGCGCCGTGTAGGTGATGCCGTCAACCGAGAAGCTCCGACCAGTCGGCCTCGTTTTAACCGTCACTGTTACCATTGCTGGTGTCGGAGTTGGTGTCGATGTAGGCGTAGGTGTAGCCGCTACTGCCGAGGGGTTGCCTTCGATGACAAGACCCCAAGCCGCAGCCGCGAAACATGCGATCGCGATGCGCCGAGTCATTCGCCTTTCCTCAGTATGAATCATATTTGTTTGAAGCGTTCGTCGATTTGACGGTCGGCCAAAGCTGCAAAGAATCCGCCATCGACAACACTTACCCCCTTTATTTCTCCGGAAACTGCGGGGCAAAGTTCGCGAAAAATGTGGGGCAAGTTGGGGAAACGTGTTTCACGTCAATTAAATTAAATCGTTTTTCTGAGAGTTATAGTCCTTGCAGCGCTTACTGCGCTCGGGCCTGCCCGCTTATACCGAGGGCGGTTCCACAGAATTTCGCGACGGTGCGACCGCAGGTAATGCCCGTGCCGGTTCGAGTCCGGCCATCGGCAGTTTTCCTCAATTGCCCGCCGATGCGGGTAAACTTCTTGCGGATCGCGGATTGACGATCGACACCAACCCGTGACCGACATGTCAGCCGAATTGGAACGCCCACTTTTTATTCCGATTATACTGGGAACGGCCCGCCGAGGGCGGAGAACTGAACACGCTGCGCGCTTTGTTTTTGAGCAAACAAAGAAACGCGCGGACATAGAGACGGAGCTGATCGACGTGTGCGAGCTTCCTATGAGACTCGATGACGCGGGCGAGCAAATGAAAGATCCAAAGTTCTCAGCGACCATCAAGCGAAGTGACGGACTGATTATAGTAACGCCCGAGTACAATCATGGTTATCCCGGCCTCCTGAAGCACGCACTCGATATGAATCTCGAGGAGTACCTTCATAAGGCTGTCGGGATCTGTGGTGTTTCCGCGGGACTGTTTGGCGGTGCGCGTGCGATCGAGAGCCTGCTGCCAGTGATGCGTGAGCTGGGCCTGGTGACAATTTTTTGGGACGTGACCTTTGGAAAAGTGCAAAAGCTTTTCGATGAGCAGGGAAATTTGCTCGATCAGAGTTATGTCCGGCGCCTCGACAAATTCCTGAATGAATTGGTCTGGATGGCGCGCGTTCTTCGCTACGGACGAGAGACCGTTCCTGAAGTTAAGATGGAGTAAGGGAGCAATGGAATGAAGCAGCGCCGGCGGTAGCTACTCTTCGGTTGTACAACCCTCACCGGCAGCTTCCCTGTCCGCCTCTCCCTGCCAGGGAGAGGGTAGGGTGAGGGTCCGCGCTTTCACTGCGATATCCCGAGCCCTATTGTCTGACGAATGAATTGGGTGCGGGACAGAATGCGAAAGCTTGGCATTCGCGATGTCGACCTTGAGGAAAGCTTTGCGCGATCAAGCGGGCCGGGAGGTCAAAACGTAAACAAAGTAGCAACCGCAGTAACGCTGCGTCATCGGCCAAGCGGCATCAGCGTGACCGTGCAGGAATCGCGGTCGCAAGTGGTGAACCGCAAACTGGCGCGAGAACGGCTACTGGACGCAATCGAGAGTGCTCGAGAAGCACGCCGTATGGCCGAGGTCGCGAAGCGAGAAAAAGAGCGACGACAAAGATCGCCGAGGCCGGCTGCGCTCAAGAGGAAAATTCTCGAATCGAAAAGGAAACGTGGAGACCTAAAGAAGCAGCGCGCGAAGATCGGAACGGATTAGCATTATTCAAGGCTGGTCTTGTTTTGATCATGGTTTCGGTCAGCTTCGATTTTTCTTCAACCGAGTGCGCGGCGTCCTGCGTCTTAACTATGCGATTTGGAACTAAAAGAGCGCATCTAAAACATACTATCTGGCTGGTTCTCTCCCCAGAAAAAGAAGAATTCTTCGCTCTAAATACGTCTGGCGATGCGACCTGTGACGAATCGTTTGAAGAAACAATACATGCTATGAAAAAAGCAATTATACTTGGTTCGGCGCTGTCTGTTTTTGCCTTGATGCTGGTTTCCTGTTCCAGCGAGCCCACAGCGACTACCACCACGACGCGCCAGACTACGGTCACAACACCAGCGCCGCCGCCAACGTCGCAAACAACGACAACGACCACGCATCAAATGGGTGGCGGCTACTGATTCAGGCGTAACACAAGCATCCCTGCATGTGGGGGCGATCGGGCATCTTGCCTGGCCGCAGGTTTAATCCAGATCACCGGGCAATGCCGCCGGGGGCGTACAGCCAGGATGGCTGCTGTGCTACGGGTTCTCTGCTGGCGTCTCGGCGGTTTGCGCTTCTTCTTCCGCCTGGCTGACGACGGGGGCAATCGCCTGAAGCTTTTCGCTGTTGCGCAGATCCATCAATTTCACGCCCATTGTGTTTCGGCCGGTTTCGCGAATTTCTTTGACCCGCGTGCGCACCATCTGGCCTTTGTTGGTGATGAGCATGATCTCATCAGTTTCGCGGACAGTAAGCGCGCCAACCACATCGCCGGTTTTCTCGCCGGTTTTCATGGTGATGATGCCTTTCCCACCGCGCGATTGCCGCCGGTAATCATCGAACGACGTCCGTTTGCCAATTCCATTTTCGCCGGCGACCAGCAACATGGAGTTTGGATCGACAATTGCGGTGGCCACCACGTGATCGCCTTTCTCGGGGCGAATTCCCCAAACGCCGACTGTGTTGCGCCCTTGATCGCGCAGTTGTTCTTCGTGAAATCGCAAGCTCATTCCATCCTTGGTGATGAGCACGACCTCGTTATTGCCATTCGTTAGCTTAGCGTCAATCAACCGGTCGCCTTCCTCGATCTGGATGGCGATGATGCCGCCACGGCGGACATTCGCGTAATTCGACAGATTCGATTTTTTAACAATGCCGGACTGCGTGGCGAACACGATGTGAAGATTTTCGTCCCAGGTCTGATCGACGGCGCCTGGTCCCGTGCCGG
>WNGC01001936.1_pt1 | contig 12658 bp, 6 predicted proteins | sample 5400051 | NCBI WGS metagenome assembly WNGC01 (sample SAMN13153368, study PRJNA577476) | soil metagenome | isolation source: 20 cm soil or saprolite under grassland replicate 2 | place: USA:California | collected 2016-06-15 | reverse complement strand
CGGCGCTGGGATGCGGATCGCGCCGCGGAACAGGCGCGTTACAGCAGCCCGCCGTTCGGCGGTCTGTACATCGGGCAGCCCGAACGCATCGCGGCCGCGCTGAGAGCCTGGGAGCAGGCTCACCCGAAGCCACCGGTCGTGCTCGCAGACGTCGCCGATCACATCGAGCACATCCGCAAAATCGCGGGGGTTGATCATGTGGGTATAGGCTCAGACTTCGACGGTATCCCCGAAGCGCCTGTCGGGCTCGAGGGCGTCGACAGGTTTCCGGCGCTGCTCGCGGAGCTGGCCCGTCGCGGCTGGAGCGATGCGGAGCTGGCGAAGGTCGCGGGCGCAAACCTGCTGCGGGTGATGGGACAGGCGGAAGCAGTCAGTGCGCGGTTGCGTGCGGCGCGAGCGCCGTCGGCGGTCACGATCGCGGCACTCGACGGCGTGAGCGATGCAATGCGCCGTGAGGTGCATTAGAGTGCAGCGGTGCACTCCTCTTTTGATGCGGCTGATGCGGCGACCCAGTTGGCGCGGATCACCGCGCTGCTGAACGAGGGGAAATTGTCGCAGGCCGAGTCCGCCTGCAGAACATTGCTGGCGACGGTACCCAACCATTCCGCCGCCACCCATCTTCTCGGATTGATTCGCTTGCGCGGCGGGGATACTGAGGGAGGCGAGCGGCTTATTCGCCACAGCATCGAGCTCGAGCCGCGGGATCACAAGCTGCGCGTCAATCTCGCGAATCATCTGCGGCGCAGCGGACGCCTGCCGGAAGCCGAAGCGGAGTATCGCAACGTGCTGCGGCTGGCTCCCGCGGAACGCTCCGCGCGGCACAGTCTGGCGCTCACGTTAAGCGACTGCGGGCGACTCACCGAAGCCGAGGCTGAATGCCGCGCATTGATCGGCACCGACGCCGGTGATGCGGAAGCCTGGTCTGCGCTCGGGTTCATTCTCGATAAACAGAACCGGCTGCCGGATTGCGAGGCCGCTTATCGCCGCGCCGTGCAGATCAATCCTGCCTACGGCCTCGCCTACCACAATCTGGGATCCGTGCTGGCGCGCATGGATAGAGCCGAGGAATCGCTGGTGGCTCTTGAGCGCTCGGGCTCTCTGGGCGCCGGCGGCTTCGAACTGGCATTCAACCGCGGCAAGGCTCTGACGCTGCTCTACCGCCTGGAGGAGGCCGAGCAGGCGTTTGCCGAGGCGGTGTCGCTGCGGCCGCAACACGGCGACGCCCAGCTCAACCTGGCGCGCCTGCGCTACATGCGCGGCGACCCGGATTTCGCCCGAACGATCGCCGCCACAGTCGCGGCTCATCCCGACGATGTGCCAATGCAGCGGCTGCTCGCCACGGTGCTGGTGCGTGTCGGCCAATACGAGCAGGCCGAACAGCGGCTGGCCGCGGCACTGCAGCGACTCGGTCCGGTGCCGCAATTGCGCTTCGTGCGGTCGCAGGTGCTGCGCGAGGTGGGACGCTTGAGGGAAGCGGAGACGGAGGCCCTGGAAGCCGCCGGGGCGCTGCCCGACGATTCCGGGGTCATCGAGAATCTGGTCTCGATCCTGTTGTCGCGCGGCCGGCCCGGCGATGCCATGCCGTTCATCCGCGCCCAGCGCGCGCGCGGGCCGCTGGAGCAAAGCTGGCTGGCTTATGAGGCGACCGCTGCACGCCTGCTGGGTGAGGCCCGGTATCAGGAGCTGTTCGATTACGATCGCCTCGTCCGCTCTTATGTGCTCGAGCCGCCGCCGGGTTGGTCGTCCATGGCGGAGCTCAACTCCGCGCTCGTCGCGGCGCTCGTCGCGCGCCATCGGTTCAGCGTACATCCCATCGATCAGAGCCTGCGCCACGGCAGCCAGACGACGCGTAACCTGGTGGCAGACCCCGATCCGGCCACCCAGGCAATCCTCAAGGCGTTCGAGGAGCCGCTGCGGGCCTATTTGCACGAGTTGGGCCACGACGCCGACCATCCTTTCCTCGCACGCAATCGCGGCTCTGCCGCCATCAAGAGCGGCTGGTCGGTGCAACTGCGTCGTGGCGGATTTCACGTCAACCACTACCACAATGAGGGCTGGGTGAGCTCCGCTTACTATGTCGCGGTGCCGGATGAAGTCGATGACACGGCGCTCCAGTCCGGTTGGCTCAAGCTCGGGGAGCCGCGCTTCGCGACGCCGGAGGCGAATCCGGAGCGCTACATCCGGCCGCGCGCGGGGCTACTGGTGTTGTTTCCGTCCTATCTGTGGCACGGGACCAATGCGATTCACGGTTCGCAGGTGCGCACTACGATTGCTTTCGACGCCGTGCCATCCGCGGATGCCACCAAGACTCAAAGCGGGTAGCCCCAGCGTTGCACGTACGGCATGAGGATCGGCAGCGCCTCTTTGAAATGCTTCTCATACCGCTTCCACCGGCCGACTGACTTGCGGTTGACCGGCTGTACGACCTGCGAATAGCTCGGCGTGCTGATGTAGCCCTTCGCGCGGGCATGCTCACCGGGCGCCAGCAAGGCCTCGTTCCACGGCAGCAGCAGGAACTCGGCGAGCTTGCGCACTTCGCTGGCGAAATCGGCCACCAGCATCTCGTAGCGCAGCTCGAGCGTCGCGGCTCCCAGCAGCGGCAGCTGCGCGTACCAGAAATCGAATGCGGTCTGATAATTGATCGCGAGCGTGCGCAGGTCCCGGCAGATGAGCGCCAGGTCCGCAGCCCGGAACTGCTGCTGGAAGCAGCTGAGCACGGTATCGCAGGGATGGCGAACCGCGAGCACCGTGCGCGCATGGGGGAAGAGCCGTCGGATCAGGGGCAGCCGCATCATGTTGAGCGGATTCTTGTCCACCAGACGCTGTCCCCTCTGCAGCTCGACTCTGCCGCGTACCAGACTCCAGTAGCGGTCGCGAATATCCTGCAGCTGCGCCGCGCTCAGTCTGCCGAGCTCCGCGGGGTAGCGGATGCCGCACTCGATCGCAGCCTGGAGCGCTCGCTTCAGGAACGGTGTCTCGTCCATGGACCTGAGCGAGGGATGCGCATCGAGGATCTGCTCGAGCAGCGTCGTGCCCGAGCGCGGAAACGCGACGATGAAGATCGGACTGTCCTCGACGCCGGGCGCATTGGCATCCTGCCAGGTGGCAATATCCTCGGGATCGCAGCCCTGGCGGGCCAGGTCGATCGCGGGCGAGCTCTCCGTCGCCTGTCTGACTGCCGCGGTCTCGAGGAAGGCGACCTGCGAGCGATGCGCTTCCTCGAGCGTCGCGTAAGCCTCGTCGTATCGGCCCATGGCATCGAGCGACTTGGCGAGCGGGAAGAGCACGTGATGCCGCCGCAGGAAGTCGTCGTGATATTTCAGAATGGAGAGAAAGAGCCGGCACGCCTCCTCATCGGCACCGTCGCGTTGCGCCAGGCTCGCCTCGGCCAACAGGAGGTCGGGATCGCCGCTGACGGTCTCCGGTCTTGCTTTGATCCGGGTCAGAGCCTCGCGCGCCTCGGACAGACGGTTGGTGCGCTCGAGAACCCGCACCAGCCTCAGTGAGGTCGGTCCCCCGCGCTGTGCATGCTCCAGGACTCTCGCCAGGGCCGGCTCAGCGCGCCGTGTTTCCCCCATGGTGACCAGCAGTTGCGCGATGCCCGCGATGATCTCGGGCGTCAACCCGGCGAAACCAGGCCACCCCTCCAGGGTCGCGAGCGCCTCCTCGGAGCGCATGATGTCGAAGCAGCACTGCGCCAGGGCCAGGCGCAGTCCGGCATCGGTCGGGGCAAGGCCCACCGCGCGGCCGAACAGGTCGGCGGCGGCCTCGTACTCACACCGGTCTACGTGCAGCACGCCGATGTTATAGAGCAGGTCCGCCGACACGCCGCCCAGCTGCAGGGCGCGATCGTAAGCCTCGAGTGCGGCGTCGTAGCGACGGGTCGGGCGCAGCGCCGTGCCCAGATTGCCCCAGTACTGGGCGTTGCGCGGCTCGAACTCGGTGAGTGCGTTGAACACGCGTACAGCGTCCTCGTGACGCCCCTGGGCATGGAGCACCATCCCGAGAACGTTCAACGCGCCGCGATGCTGACGATCGGTGCTGAGTGCGCGCAGGCACTTGGACTCGGCCGCTGCAATCTGCTGGTTCTGCAGATCGCGAGCCGCGAGCTCGGCCAGCCTGTCGGGGTCGTACGCGGCGCTCAAGCTAGCGGATCCGTGTCACGCGGGTGGCGCGCTTCGAGGGCGCGAACATCATGAAAGAGCCGAGTGCTGCGGTGTGGATCCGCACCGTGTCGCCGACTTTGAGCGGGAAGTACTCGGTGGGCTGGTTCTGCAGCCATACCTGGTCATTGTCCAGGGTTACGACGAGCGCCCCGCTCGAACGGCGCAGCTCGACCAGAGTCACCGTGGCCGTGATCTCCTTGGGCGCCGCGGAGTATTTTCTCTGATCGAGCGGCCCGTTCCGCATGCCGAATTCGGCCACGCCTGACCCGGTCCGCGGCGTAGCCCCCTGCGGTGACGATGACGTCGGGCCGGCCGCCGGGGTTTGCGCGCCGGTAAGCTGTGCAGCCGCGCGGTCGTAGCACGCCAGGCGGCGCAGGACGTCGGTCTCGGCCGCGCAAGCCCTCACGGCCTCCTCCAGAGACTGCGCCAGCACCTCATGGGGACTCAAGGCGAGTGCGATGCAGGCGACAGTGAGACTAGTTCGCCTGCGTGTCACGGTAGTACTCGCTCAGGGCCACCGTCGCTGCGCCCACCAATGCGCGCTCGGCGGAGGTCAGAAGGGGATTCCAGATGTCCAGGATCAGGATCGCCCGAGGCTCGTGGCTACTGTTCCAGGCCTCGTGCTCAATGGTGTCATCGAACACCCACGCCTGACCGGGTTGCCACTCGCGCGTCTCCGAGCCGACCCGAAAGCCGCAACCCGGTGGGACCACGAGCGGTAGGTGTACGACCAGCCGCGTGTTGGTGACGCCGGTGTGCGGCGGGATACGTGTGCGCGGCTCAAGAATCGAGAAAAACGCCGTCGGCGCCTCACCGGGCACCTCGGCGAGGGGCGCCTCGGCCAGCAGCGCCGCGGTTTTCGGGCATCGCTCGAGGTGTCGTTCCAGCCGCGTGCCCCCCTTGATCAGATAGTACGCGCCCCAGCGCCGTGAGCGATTGAGCTCGCGCCACTGGTTGAGCGGCGCCCCGGCCGGGTAGTCGACATAGGGAACCACTCCCTCGGCATCGCGGGCGAGGCACTGCAGCAGCTCGCTGCGGATCTGCCCGGTCGCGGCCTCGAACGCCCCCAGCCAGGGGAACTCGGCACGCGCGTAGAATTCCAGCGCCGGCAGCCTGGGAAAGTGCATGAAAGTCGGCTGCTGTGTGTAGATGCGCCGCTTGTCCAGCAAGGCATCCAGGCAATGGTTGAATCGTTCCTGCGGCGCTTCCCGATGGGCCGCCTGCGTCGCCGCCAGGCGATCCTGCAGGAATCTCTCGAGCGCGGCAGCATTGGCGCTGACCGCCGCGCGTGCGTGCTCGAGCCCCTGGAGCAGGCCGGGAGCCTGCTGCGCGGAGGGCGGAACGCATTGCAGGAAGGCCCGGTAGACCTGCGCGGCCTGGCGATGCTTGGCACGCCTCTCGAGCAGCGTCGCCTTCTGCAGCAGCGCGAGATAGAAGTAAGGGTCCAGCTCCAGAGCCTTCTCCAGGGCCGCGGCCTCGGCTTCGACGTCTCCTTGCGCACGTCGGGCCAGCGCCAGGTGGAACCACAACAGCGGCGCCGCCGCGTCCCGCTGCACCGCTTCCTCGAGGCGCCGCCTGGCCGCGGCGAACTCACCGGTCTTGAGGGCCAGCATACCCAGAGCGTTCAGAACCCGGGGGTCTCGCGGAGCTGCCGCCTCGGCGGCTGCCAGCAGGCGGGCGGCTTCCGTGTGCTGACCGGCCGCGCCCGCCTTGTCGGCTGCGTCGATCAGGGAACCGATGCCTGCGTCATCCGTTGCTACGGCGCTCATATAGTTTCGCGGCAGCGTCCGTCGAGGACGCAGAATATGCCCACAACTGTGGCGTGTAAAAAGGCGCCGGCCCGGGACGCCCAAAAAAGAAGGCGGGCCGTACGGCCCGCCTTCGGCAGATCGCCTCAGATCCCTGACTTTAGAAGTCCACGATCAGGTTGACGAACGCATACCGGCCCAGCGCGTCATACACCTGAGGGTAGATGTTGCCGTTGGTGAACACCGAGCTCCCGTAGGGGGTCTGCGGGCCTATGGGCGGTGACTTGTCGAACACGTTGTTGATGCCCAGGCGCGCGGTCACGTGTCCGGCGAAGGTATAAGACCCGCCCAGGTCGACATAGTCCACACCCCTCAGGTGGGCTCCCGGCACAGCGAGCGCAGGCAAAGGCAGGTTCTGCACCAGCGGACTGACGTTCAGGCGCTCCGTATCAACCCCATTGGCACGCCGCCAGGAGGTGTACACATCCAGCCCGCTGAACGGTGTGTTCCACGTCGCGCGCAGCTTGTGCTTCCATCTCGGCGTGGGCACGCCGCAGGTCGGGCCGTAGAACCCGGCGCAGTCGTAGGTGCCCAGCCCGGTCACGGGCTCGGTCGCGAGCTTCATGACATAGCTACCCACGAAGTCGAAGCCCAGTTTCCCGGCGCGTCCAAAATCAATCCGGTACTGGGAGGTGACGTCGACGCCATTCGCTCGCTGGGAACCTAAGTTAAATATCCCATCCGCGATGAAGCCGTCCTCGTTGATCCACAATGATCCGTCGGCCCCGGTCCCGGTTCCCTGGGTGCGGTGTATCTTGTTGCAGTAGAACGGATCGCCGGTGGCCAGACACGTATTCAGGATCAGGTTCGCGCCGTAGGGGGCGATTAAGTTCTTGATGGTGATGTTGTAATAGTCGAGCGTGGCATTGAAGTCCGGCAGGAACCTGGGCGTAAAGACCAACCCGACCGTGTACGTATCGGCCTTCTCCGGTGCCAAGCTGACGCTGCCGCCGACCAGACCGTTGTACTGGCCTGCGGGATTAGGGGCGACGTTGCCGTATTCCGCGGCGGTCACCCCACTCGACGCGCACTGCGCCGCTGTGAAACCCGGCGTGGCCCCGGCGCACGGGTCCGCCGTGCCGTCGAGCTGCACGCGAGGCAGCAGGAACAGCTCCTGGATGTTCGGCGCGCGCACGGCGCGCTGGTACATGCCGCGGAGCCGCACATCGTTGACCGGCGCCCACTGCAGGCCGAACTTGTAGGTGTGGGTCGCGGGGAAGGACAGGTTGTAGTTGGAATAGCGATAACCGGTCTCGAAGGTCAGTGACTTGGCAAACGCCGCGTCCTCGACGAGCGGCAGGCGCGCTTCCATGAAGGCTTCCCAGACATGCAGGCCGCCGATCGTGGGCAGTGTGGGAGCACCCTGTCCCGCCAGGTCATTGGTCTGGAAGGTGATGTCGGGGTCGAGCTCGCTCGTCTCCTGGCGATACTCGGCTCCGAAGCTGACGCCGAGGCCGTCATGCGCCGTCGGCAGCTTGATGCCCTGCTTGCCGAGATCGCCCGTGATCGCGCCGTCCCAGAGGCGTTCGGTCGTCGCGCCCTTTGATTCCCCGGGGATGGAGATGTATTGGATGGCCGCCGGAGTGACCCCTCCGCCGATCAGCGAGAAGATATTCCACGGGACGCAACCGGGCGCTCCGACGACCCCGCCGGAGTTCGCCCGGCACACGATCTGCCCGGAGCCATTGGTGACCGCCTGCAAGGCATTCGCAATGCGCGCTTTGGACACATCGTTGAAGTACTCCTCGGAGTACCGCGTGGTGCCCCACAGGGCGTAGGTGTCATAGGTCCATGCATCGGTGATGTCGCCCCTGAGACCGAACACCGCCCGGTAGGAGGTGTGGCCCAGGTCGTCAAACCGCGGGCCGCCCTCGACGTTGCGCCGGCGAATTGCCACGTGCGCATCGGGCGCCGCCGTATTTCCGCCGCACCAGTACGTCAGCTCGTTGGGAGTCAGATACGGGTTATTACAGTTGATGAGCCAGGTACCGTCGGGCACGCCGCTCGGCGTGGTCGCGGGCCCCGCGCCGGTGAACGCGCCGCTCGGTGCAATCTGGGCGATCGAACGATCGTCCATGAACATGAGCTCCGTATACACCCGCGCGTGATCGTTGACGTCGTAGTGGACAAATGCACCGGCGGTATAGCGCTCGTCCGGCCGCTGAAAGTAGTTCAGCGGCGCGAAGTTGTAGAGCGGAGGGCTCCCGGCCGCCAGCTCACCGGTGGCCGGGTTGAAGTGCTGAGTACCGGGTTGTCCGGGGTTGTTGAATCGGGCCGGGAAGGACGTGGAGGAGCCACCGCATCCCAAGGCACCGTTGGCGGTGCTGGTGGTGCTGGTGAGCGAGCAGTTGCTGTAGTCGCGCTTGGCCTCCAGAACCGCAGCCACGCGCCGATACCCTGCATAGGCCGTCGCATTGCCCCGCCCGTCGGCGAAGTTGCTGCCGGCAATCACGCCGAAGTCGCGCGCGTAGCCGTCGGTGGTGTTGCCGTTGGGGGCGGTAAAGCCGGCCAGCGTGTTGGCGGCCTGAGAGGACTTGTCGCGGTTATCGTGCTGATAGAAGTTGTAGTTGCCTTCGAAGCGCACGCCCTGGAAGTGGTCGTTCATCACGAAGTTGACGACGCCGGCGACGGCGTCGGCGCCATACACAGCCGAGGCACCGCCGGTCAGGAGGTCCACCCGCTCGACGAGGCCCGCGGGAATTTGGTTCAGGTCGGGAGCTGCGTTGCCGTTTTGCGTAGGATCGCCGGGCATGAGACGGCGCCCATTGACCAGCACCAGCGTGCGATTGGCGCCCAGGCCGCGCAGGGAGACCGTCGCCTCGCCCGTGGCGCCATTCGAGATACCCGCCCCATACTGACCCGCCACCTGCGGCAGCGTGTTGAGCAGATCCTCCACGCGCGTGACGCCGGACTGCTTAAACGCTTCGGCCCCCACGGTGGTGACCGGACTGACTGATTCGAGTTGCGGCTGTGGAATGCGCGAGCCCGTCACGGTGATGGTCTCGACTTCCACCGGTTTGACCGCCTGCTCCTGCGCCACTGCGGGCAGGCTCCCCGCTGCCGCAACTGCACCGAGTACCAGTGCCTGCCGTACGGCGCGGGAGATTTGACTGCTACTGGACATTGAATTCCTCCTGCAAACGGGCGGACCGTTCGGGAATGACGTGACACCGGCAGACGCTTCCCAGACCGCCGGCGGGTACCCCTGTTTCGAGCGATGTACGGCTTCGCCGGGCCGAAGCCAACCGCGCGTGGGGGCGGATGTTAGCAGCGGCGCGACACGGCAGGAAGCGTTCTTGGACAAAAAACAACATTTGATGCGGCGAAAGAGTGGGTGCACGGAGACCCGCAGAGTAGAACTGCTCCGCCCGAGCGTCCCGGATTTGCCCGCAGGAGGGACGTTCCGGGAGAGAGGATGTTGCCATTTAACAACAGACGTGTAAGCCATTGTGGGGGGAACGCTGCGATTGGGGTAGGACCCTTCGTGGACGCACGCTAACCTCCTGCGCGCGCGCCGAGCAGAGCGCAGATGCATTTCACGGCAGCGCCTGCGTCAGCCGTGTAACGTGAGAGCACCGTGCACCGTCACTGCTGATCAGGTGAACCGCATGCGTGCCGTCCTGCCGATCTGGTATCTGCGCGGTCTGCTCGCAGGCCTCGCTCTACCGGTCAGTGGGGAACCCCCTCCCGAGCCCAGCGCGGAGGTAGGCGTGTTCGCATTGCCGACCCGAATCGACCAGATCGGCCGCGTTCTCGCTGCGGTCAAAATCGACGACAAGGGGCCCTTCAAATTCATTGTCGACACGGGCGCCAGTCACTCGACCATTTCGCCCCATCTTGCGGCGGCGCTCGGCCTCGATCCTGCCGCGGAAGTCCGCATGCGCGTGAATGGAATCACCGGAACGGCCGAGGTGCCGTCAGTTACGGTTCATAAGCTGCAAGCGGGTGACCTCGTCATGGAGGAAACCCGCTTGCCGGTCGTCTGGGCGCCGCTCATGGCCGGAGCGGATGGCATTCTCGGCGTTGCTGGCCTCAAGGAGGAAACCATCTTCGTGGACTTTCGCCGCAATCGGGTCACCATCTCCCGGTCGCGGAGTTGGGGGACGCCCGCAGGTTTTTCGCGCGTGGCCGGCCAGAGGCTGGAGGGCGGATTGCTGACAGTGCCCGCCCGTATCGGTGGCATACGCGTTCAGGCGATCATCGATACCGGCTCCGAACGGACGATCGGCAATATAGCGCTACGCGACGCATTGAAAGGATGGCGCCGCGGCGCACCGCTGCGGGAAGTGACGCAGGTTTATGGAGCAACCATCGATGTGGCTAGCGGCGAGATGGAGGTTGCTCCGACCATGGATCTTGGCTCGGTCCGTATAACCGACGTCACCATCGTGTATGGCGACTTTCACATTTTCGAGGTGTGGGGTATGCGCTCGCGCCCGGCGGTAATCATCGGCATGGATGTCCTGGGAACCGTCAGTGCGCTCGGCATAGATTTTCGGCGTTCCGAGCTCTACCTCGAGGGACTGCGGTATATTTCCGGCGCCCTGCGACGACCCCAGCCCGGCTCGCTGGGTCCGGGAGAGCCACAGCGGGTGTAACCGGGCGTCCGGTTGCGCTCGGGAATCGGATTGACGGCTGCTGTTCGAGCGGGGACCGTCGGTGGATCCCGAGAAAAGGCGCGGGTCGCGGAACCCATCGACGGCACGCAGCGAGAACAGCGACAGCAGCGCCGGTTGACAGCGCGCCTCATCCCTCACGCATGCGCAAAGCGGCGAGCTCGGCCGCCACGCGCTCAAAGACTTCCGACCAATCCCCGGGCGTACGCTGGCGAAACAACCTCATGGTGGGGTACCACGGACTGTCGTCGCGCTCGATGAGCCAGCGCCAGTCCGGCACCGCCTGCAGGACCACCCACACGCGCGCGCCGAGCGCACCGGCCAGGTGAGCAAGGGCCGTGTCGCAGGTGATCACCACATCGAGCCCCATGATGATCGCCGCGGTTTCTGCCGCGAGCTCTTCGGCCCCCATGTGATGCGGATCGGCCAGTTGCAGGAGCTGGCTGCCGAAAGCCACCTCGGCGAGTTGCGCGGCGCCCGGGCCCTTCTGCAGCGACACGAGACTCACGTCCCGGACGCCCGCCAGCGCTGCCGCTGCGGTGAGGGGAAACGAGCGCGCCTCGAGGGCAGCCACCTTCTCCGCCTCGGGATTACCGCACCAGTTGAGCCCGACCTTCAAGCCAGACAAAGTGGCCAGCCGCTCGCCCCACCAGCGTATTGCGGCCGGGTCGACGCGCAGGTAGGGAACACCGCCGGGAATACTGTCGAGCTCGGTGCGCACGGCAAGCGGGACGCTCAGCAGCGGGATGTGCAGGTCGAACTCCGGCAGCGGCTCGCCGCGACCGACGAGCCTGCCGCGCATGCCGAGGGAGCGCAGCAGCAGCGTGAGGGCCGGCTGCACCTCGAACACCACGTTCGCGCCCAGCGCCTCGAGCACCGGGATATAGCGGCAGAACTGCAGCGTGTCCCCGAGTCCCTGATCGGCGTACACGAGCAGCGTCCTGCCGGCAAGCGGCTCGGCGCCGGTCCAACGCGCTCCCGGCAGCGTGCGCTGCAGGTGCCGCGCATGCGGCAGCCGCGCGCGCGACTCGTACAGCGGCCACCCCTCGCGGAACTCCCCGAGGGCGAGGTGCAGCAATGCCTTCATCCAGGCGGCGGTCGGATCTTCCGGCCGGATCGAGAGCGCGCGGTCGAGTTCGTCGAGCGCCTCCCGGTAACGCCCGAGGCCGCGCCGGGCGATGCCGGCATTGAGGTAAGCATCGGCGTAGTCGGGCTTGAGCACGACAGCGCGGGCAAAGTCCGGCAGCGCCTCGGCGGGCCGGAACAGCCGCACCAGCACCGCGCCACGGTTGCCGACCGCTTCCGCAGAGTCTGGGTTGAGAATCACAGCTGTCGAGAAGCTCGCGAGGGATTCGTCGTAGCGCTCCAGCAGCGCGAGTGCGACGCCGCGCTGAAAGTGCACATCAAACTGCTGCGGCGCCAGCAGCGCCGCCCGGTCGAAGCTCGCGAGCGCCTCGGCAGGCCGGCCGAGCTCCAGACACATCTTCCCCCGCCACAGGTGAGTCGAAGTAGCCTGCGGTGCCAGCGCGAGCGCGTGCTCGAAGCTTGCGAGCGCCTCGGCGTGCCGCCCGAGGCTCGCCAGCGCGAGCCCGCGGTTGTGGTGCGGGCTGGCTCCGGTACCCGAACTGCCGATCGCCCGGTCGAAACTCGCGACCGCCTCGGCCGGCCGGCCCAGGGCGAGCAACTCGGTACCGCGGTTGGCATGCAGTGCCGGATGAAGCGGGTGCAAAGCGAGCGCGCGCTCGATGTGCGTCAGCGCCTCCGCGTGCCGCTCCGCCGCGGCTTCGATGAGGCTGAGGTTATGGTGTGCGTCGACATTGGCCGGATTGAGCGTGATCGCTCGGCTGAAGCACTGCCGCGCTTCGTCAGGGCGACTGAGACGCTCGAGCGCCACGCCCAGGGCGTTGAGCGCCTGATCGTCGCCGGGCGCGAGCCGCAGCGCCTCGCGGAAACTCGCCTGAGCGGCTTCGGGTTGACCCAAGGCCAGGAGCGCGGCGCCGCGGCCGCGGTATGCCCGCGCCAAATCGGGCTGCAGGGCGAGCGCGCGGTCGTAGCACGGTAGAGCTTC
>WNGC01001935.1_pt1 | contig 12664 bp, 11 predicted proteins | sample 5400051 | NCBI WGS metagenome assembly WNGC01 (sample SAMN13153368, study PRJNA577476) | soil metagenome | isolation source: 20 cm soil or saprolite under grassland replicate 2 | place: USA:California | collected 2016-06-15 | reverse complement strand
CAGTGTGGCCGGCAGAATAGCCCGCGGGGATATCCGTCTGTACCAATTTGCTCCGCCCGACAAGAACAGACCGGCGGTTGTACTTACTCGCGACAGTGCCATTGCTTATCTGTCGACCGTCACAGTCGCGCCCATCACGACGACCATCCGTGGTGTGCCGTCGGAGGTAGTCTTGAGCGAAGAGGACGGAATGAAAGCGCCCTGCGCAGTGAATTTGCACAACGCGGTTACCGTTTCCCAGCAGCGATTGGGGAAGCGTGTCGCGCAGCTCGGTTCCGTCCGTATGCACCAAATCTGCGCTGCATTGCGCTTCTCCCTCGGTTGCGACGACAGCCAACCATAGAGTCAGCTCAATTCGATGCTGTGGCTGGCGAATTGTTATTTCACCCACGATTCCTACCATTCTTCGACGCGCCATCTGGTGGTTCTTTTCATCCATTTCCTTGCTACCCTGACCCGCCTGCTCGGACCTGGCGGTGTCCGTTCCATCGTTGCGGAGTCGCTTCTCCTCAAACACCAACTCCTGCTCCTGAATCGCTCGCGGTAACGATCCCCCCAATCTCTGCGCGTGGGACGGTATTCTTGCCGGCTGGATGGCGCTCTTGGTGCGTCCAACTCGTCTGCCCCGTTCCGCAATTGTACTGAAGCCTTCGACACTGCTAGGCCTTCACAAGGCCTTGAGCAAGCTAAAGTACCGCGCCTTGTTCTCACCGAAGCGCCTTTGGAAGCCCGGCCCGAAGGGCCCGAGCGCAGGGAGACAACGATGCTGGCTCGATCGAGCTGCAAAGTTTGGCAATAGCTTCCGGGCGAGGAAGACCTACGAAAGCCGCAAAGCATACCGCGAAAATCGCGATCGTCGTCGCAGTAGTCGTCACTTTAAGGCCGGTCAGAACCGGAAAAGCAAGACAGGCCAAAGGGATTTAGCTTTCTGACCTCATAATTGACACGGTAGAGCTGGGACTACCTGATCGCAGACCCTTGTGGAAGTTTTTTGGCGCCAACAAGGGCCTTGAAGAGCCTTGACTAAGAGCCTTGAAAGAGCCCTGACACCTCGAGCCTTGACACCTCGTTGACAGTTCCTCCATTATGGAGGAGTTTAGGAGTAACGCTATGGCAGTTCTGAACATCAAGAACCTTCCCGATTCTCTCTACAGGAAGCTCCAGGCTAGAGCGAAGCGCCAGCACCGATCTGTCGCTCAGGAGGTTACACATCTTCTCAGCGATGCTCTTGAAACGCCGAAACCTCTGTCGATTCTCGCTCTCAAGGGGTTGGGCAAAGAGCACTGGAGTGGAGTTGACCCATCGAAACATGTTGCGCGAGAACGGGCCTCATGGGATTGATGGCCGATCTCGGCCGCGGCCCTGTAGGGGTGGACACGGCCGTCTTCATCTACTTCATCGAAGAACATCCCCGGTTTCTTCCGCTGGTTGAGCCCCTTTTCAGAGAAGTGAATGAGGGCCGCAAGGAGTTGGTTACATCGGCGCTAACCTTGCTCGAAGTCTTGGTCGTTCCCTACCGTTCTGGAGACCATCTGCTGGCCGGGAGATATGAAGCTCTTCTCACGCAGAGTCGCGGCGTCCACGTTGCAGATATTTCTCGTGATCATCTGCGCGCCGCTGCACAGCTTAGAGCCGCAACGGGAGTCAAGACGCCTGATTCTCTCCAGGTTGTAGCGGCATTGGCAGCCGGCTGCCAAACTTTTCTTACGAATGATCGCGACCTTCCAACCGTACCCGGTCTCCGTATCTTGCAATTGTCTTCCTACGTTAGGTGATCCTGCCAGGTGGTTCCGTCTGCCCTGTTGCGTGCTATGGGCAGTGTCGTTTTTCAACCCGATGGCCAACCCGAGATGTGTCCGACTGCTGGGTATTATCAAGTACTTGGCAGTCCCCAACAGCCTTGGAAGTCGTTGTGAGTACTTGGCATTCCTGCGTTGACACGTTAGAGGTCTGGGGTTCGAGTCCCCACGGGCCTACCATTTACAGTCGCTAAGTGCTTCTAACAAATTGACATGATGTGCCAATACGACCCGTGTATGTCAAAGATTGACATGAACGGATGTTGTGGATAACGTTAGAAGGAGTACATTCGGGAGCGAAGAGGCTATCCATGGATCAAATGAACGTCTCGATTACCGATCAGCTTGCTGGTTACGTGCGCAAGAAAGTGAAGAGCGGACGCTACAACAATGCGAGCGAAGTCGTCCGCGAAGCGTTGCGACGTATGGAAGAGGACGACGAGCGCGCACTGCGGCTAGCAAAGCCCACCGCAGAGGACATTCTTACCGACCTTACAGAAGAGCAGCTTGACGGCATCCGCCGCCGCGTGCGTGCCAGCATCGACGGCATCGAGGCAGGTAGATTCCTCGAATATCAAGGGCGCGAAGGACTAGAGAAGCTTGCCGATGGGGTGAAGGCAAGAGGGCGGCAGCTCCTTGCTCGGCAAGCCCGCGACAAGTAAATGCGCTACCGTGTCTCAGAGGAGGCTGAGCAGGATCTTGATGGGATCTTCCTGTATTGGGCCAATCGAGCAAGCCTGGAGGCGGCAAACCGGATAATTGATAGAATCACGGAGCGTTTCTGGCTGCTCGGAGAACATCCAAATGCGGGAAAGCCTGCAGGCAACATCGCTCGCGGTGTGAAGTGTTTCCCTGCCGGAAAATACTTAATCTACTGTCGCAATACTCGCGGCGGCACAGATATCCTCCACATTTTTCACGGTGCTCGGGATCATAGGCGCGCTCTTAGAGCGGCAAAGAAACGCAAGTGATTGCTACTGCCTGGGGTTGCCACGGCCGGATGGCTAACGCTTAGCGCATGCCTTTCGCGACCGCATATGGAGAGAAGCACCTGCGTCGTGAGCAGCAGCCGCGATCTAGTTAGCGACTGGGAGAACACCGACAGGCGCGACGTAGGTTGCGGCCCAGGAAATCGCGAATGGCGCCAGCAATTTCTTGGTCGGTGCGATTGACCTACCCCTGTTGAGAGCGGTTCGTGGCAGCGGGCCGCAGTCCTGCCAAGAAGGTGACCACGGACAGCTGCTGCTCCAACAGCAACCGTCACCGGTCACCGTTCGTCAACGCATGTACTATTCGTTCTCTTTATCCCCGTGATGTTTTGCGGGACGGAAGAAGTGCCTTGTAGTAAACCGGGACACCTGCTTTCCCAAGTTCGCGCCGATTCGGGTCGAGTTTCTGTAGTGCATTCCGCCATAAATCCGGGCGTCGAGCACTTCCTGCAGTGCATCTGAGAGGCGATTATAAGTTCGGATAGGGTTGACGAGCCCAGCGACGTTGCTGTCCATCGACAAGCCGACCTCGTCGCTGCCAAACAGATAATTCAGGGTCTCAGTGGAGGCGGCGCTGAAGCAGCCGTGGGCTGCTGGGTACTCGGGATGGTTTGGGGTGGTGACGAGTCCTATCCACGCCGGATCCGGCGCGGTTTCCGGGTTGCCGTCGGTATCGCCTGCTCGAATCGCGGTAACGGGCCGCCAAAAATTGTAGAAATACTTCGCGTCCCAGCAAGCAATCAATGCATCGGCCGATGCCGTCGCGAGCATGGCGAAGTAGCGTGCGTTGTCGGCCAAACCGAGGCCTTTGGCCACGGACAATGCACGCCAGGCACGATTCCACTGCAAGGGCGGATTGTCGCTCCAGAACCGAGCGATGTCGGTCTGTTCTGGAGTTCGGATGCTTCCGATCGCAGGCCCGAGCGCCTTGATCTCGTTATAGTCGCGCGCCCAATCTTCGCTGCTCAGGCTAAATGGGGGCCCTGGACGGAACTGTGATGCGGAGTTTAAGGCAAACGGCTGCACGAACGGGGTTTCCGGAGCCAGCGCTGCAAGAAACGCTGGCGGCGTCGGCACCCAAACACCCGGACCCGAGCCCGGCGTGTAGTTCATAGTGGCATCCCGACCGTCTCCGGCACGCTTGATCAAGATGGCGCTCGCCGCCTGGTGGCCGACAACGATCCCATTTGCCTTGGCGTCGTCGTCATGTAGTGCTGCGAGCGATGTCGCGTACTTTGCATCAAGATCAGTCGCTTGCGCGGGAAACAACGCCACGAGGACATCGTGAGCTGCGGTAGCTGCGGCCGCTTCTTCTGAGGCCGGGCGATCCACAGACGGGACGCTGGCATATCCCTCAAATGGCGCTCCCTCGATGGCATTCACCGCGTCGTAGATCGCCAGGTGGACCATCGCGAGCCTGATCAAGGCACGTGGTGGCACCTGCCCGCCGACGGCCACGATCGCCCTAGCGGCATGCGCGTTCCAGTCCAGCACCTCATCAGCACACACGGTGTACACGGGAATCATCATAGTAATCAGACAGAGTGCGATAACGGTGACCGCCATTCTGCTCATAAAATCCTCCTCGCCTGAGCGTTCGTTTCCTTAGAATGCGTGAACGGATACAATAGCCATCGCCAAGGGTCGCTCGAGAGGGCGAAAAAGTCCTGACCGCGTTCGGACGAATTGCGGAAATTTTTCGGATGTCACGCAAGCGCCTATTCGTCTTCGATCGGTACCGCCTCGATGAGCAGGAGCGCCAGCTTCTGCTCGGTACCCAGGTCGTCCCACTTCCTCCGAAGGTGTTCGATCTACTGGCCGTACTTGTTCAGAACGCGGGTCGTCTGCTCTCGAAGCAGGATCTGCTCGATCGGGTTTGGTCCGGCGTTGCCGTGGAAGAGGGCAGCCTGACCCGTGGCATTTCGTCGCTGCGACAGGTGCTCGGTGCGACTGCCGATGGGCAGAACTATATTCAAACGGTACCGAAGCGCGGATATCGTTTCATCTCAGAAGTTCGCGAGACATCCGACGATGAACTCCATGGCACACGATTGGGCATCCCGCTACCGCCCTCGCTGCTTGCGACCGTCGCTGTTGATTTCGTCGGACGCGAAGCCGAACTGAGGCAGATGCAGGACGTGTGGCAGCGCGCCAAGGATGGTCGCCATCAGTTGATGCTCGTCGCGGGTGAGCCGGGAATAGGAAAGACGCGACTCTCGCTAGAGTTCGCGCGCAGTCGCGCCGCCGAAGGGATTAACGTCCTCATGGGGTACAGCGATGAGGAGAATCTCGTGCCGTACCAGCCTTTCGTCGAATGTCTAAGCTGGTATTTTCGCCATTGCCCGGAGGTCGAACTCCGTGGCCAATTGGCTGCCATCGGCGGCGGCGGCGAGCTCGCACCATTCGTTCCGGAACTTCGCAATCGCCTACCTAACCTTCCGAGCCCGCTGCCCATAGATCCTGAGGGACAGCGATACCGTCTGTTTGAAGCTGTGGCGGGCATGCTTGCGGTTGGGTCGCGGGCGCGACCGCTGCTCCTGATGTTCGACGACCTGCACTGGGCTGATAAGCCAACACTATTGCTACTGCGGCACGTCATGCGGTCTGCAAGCATGGCCTCCTTTGCTATCGTGGCGACCTATCGAGAGAGTGAGCTTGATCGCACGCACCCCCTGGCGGAAACCCTGGTCACGCTGCGGCGCGACCGGGGTACAACGCGGCTGGTGCTCCATGGGCTCAAGATCACGCACGTCAAGGCACTGGTCAATTCGATCGTCGGACCGAACGCTCCAGCGCAGCTATCTCAGGTTGTAATGGACAGCACCGACGGCAATCCGTTCTTCGCGACCGAAATACTCCAGCATCTGAAGGAGACGGGAGCGATCGCCAGAGTTGGCGGGGTGACGGGAAGGACGATCGAGATCGAAGATCTTGGGTTGTCCGAGGGAATCAAAGAAGTCATCGGCCAACGGCTCTCTCGGCTAAGCGAAGCGTGCAATCGGTTGCTCAGCATTGCGTCCGTCATCGGTCGCGAATTCGATGCCACTCTCCTCGAAGCCATTGCGGAATTGCCAGGTAACGAGTCGTTGGACGCGATCGAGGAGGCGACCCGCGCTCAACTCGTCAGCGAGTCGCACGAAGTGAAGAGTCGCTTTGAGTTCATGCACGCGCTGATACGGGAGACGCTGTACAACGAGCTGAGTCACCCACGCCGGGTGAGACTCCATCGGCGCGTCGCCGACGCCATCGAGCGTCTTACGCAGAACATGCCGAATCCTCCGCTGGCCGAACTCGCTTACCACTTCTCGCAGGCGGCATCGACTGGCGCGGTCGACAAAGCCGTCGAGTACGCGACACGGGCGGGCGACCGGGCCGCTGACGGGCTGGCGCACGAAGAGGCTGCGCGACTGTTCGACCTGGCGCTGCACTCGCTTGAACTCAGGCCTGCAGGACCCGAAACTGAGTTGCGGCGGGTCGACCTGCATACACGGCGCGCCTCTTCCTTCGGCGCGCTGGGGCAGTGGACGCTGGAGGTACGCGAGCTAGAGGCTGCCCTGCATCACTTGGATACACAGCAGATTGAGCGGCGGTGCGAGCTCGCACTAGGTCTGGCAAGAGCATGGTTCCTCCTCCTCGATACCGGTCCCGTGGAACAGTACGCAACCGAAGCGCTGCAGCTTGCCGAACGGTTGCAGCGTGCCGATCTCGCCGCGAACGCTATTGCCTGGCTGGCACGCTGCCGGCAGGCGGCTGGAGATCTCGGCGCGGCCATCGACATGGACCGCAGGGCCATGTCGCGGGCGCCCGGCGTGACGACGGCAGCTCACACGATGGGGGCGCTCACGCTGTACCTTGCCGGACGATCGATGGAGGCTCTGACTTTGGCCCAGGTAGCGGCGGATTCCGCAAGGTCTTCCCGCGATACCACGTTTATCATGTACTCTCTCACGCACCTCGGCTTGAACCTGGCTGCCGTGGGGCGCTACAGCGAGGCCACCAAGGCGTTCCACGAAGCCCGCACCTTTGGCCGAAAGTATGGCGCTATTCCGATGCTCGCTCGTGCCACGGCGATGGCTGCAGGCCTCCATTTGACGCTGTTTGATTTCGAAGGCGCAGAAGCGCTCCAGTCAGAAGCATGCGAGCTGGCTCGCCGCGCGGGTTTTGTCCCACCAATTGTCAGCGCCGGGATTGACTCGCTATTGACGTTTGCCCGCCTTCATGATCCCGGGCGAGCCGAGCGGCTACTGGAGGAGACTGCTGCAGCTGCTGCAAGCACCTCCGGCTGGCACCAGTGGTTGTGGCAGCTGCGTCTAACGCAGGCAAGGGCTGAGCTGGCGCTGGCGCGAGACGCCGTCGACGAGGCCGTCGCCACGGCAACCGACAGCGTCGACCAGAGTCGCGCGCGAGGGCGGCCGAAGTACGAGACGCTCGGCCTGATCACTAGGGCGCGCGGTCTGCATGCGCTCGCGCGAACTCGCGACGCTATCGCCGACGCCAAGACTGCTGTGAGCGTCGCGGACAGGACGGGCGATCCGGCGCTCCTGCTACTCGCGCTTGATGCGCTGATCGGGCTCGAAGGCACCGACGAATTGGCAACCCAAGCGCGTGCTGTGACCAACCGTATCTACGATAGCCTGCCCGACGAGGTAATGCGGCGATGCTTCACGGAGTCGGAGGTCACGCGACGCATTCGAGCACCTCAGTAGCCGGCATGGCGCCTGATGGGTCTAGCTGGTCGTACACACTCGTAGTGCTGCCAAAGCAACTGCCCATCGCTGTGGGCTAATCGGTTTAGAGAAATGTCCGAGCATTCGGTTCATATCCGAATGACCATTGCACCAATGGCTGTATTCCAGTGGTGTTCTGATGTCCATGTCACAAGAATGTTGCGCGCATGGCGGAGAAGCACACCCTGAGAAAGAAGCCCACCTGCCTCGTGAACAGCAGAGTGAACGGGCCACCTGACCGACCAGGCCCATCGTGTGGTGCTTCTAGCCCTGCAATCCACAAAAGAAGCAGAGCTCTGGCGATTTTCACTCCAGCGCGCAGTTTCATTTGCCGCCGACATGATGATCTCGAATATTCATGGCGGTTCGGCCCGAGCACTCCATACACGCGCGTTTCTCGGGACTGATCCGGTTGATGTCCCAGAAATCGGATTTCCTGCTCCCAATAATTCCGGAGTGCCCGTGATCCCAACGCGAACGCCGAGGAGAGGGTTTCTGCTTTACAATACCTGCCGTCTTCGCTTGGAGGTGTGCCATGAAGATTGGTTTTTCGCTACCTAACATTGGGCCCATCGGCACTGCTGAAGCGATCACGAAAGTGGCGCAACGCGCCGAGGCTCTTGGCTACAGCACCCTGTGGACTATCGAGCGCCTGCTCTACCCCCTGAAACTGCAGAGACCGTATCCCGGCACGCCGGACGGACACCTGCCTGAAGTTTACAAGCAGGTGCTGGATCCGCTCGACGCGCTAACGTACGTAGCCGCGCAAACCAAAAAGATAAGGCTGGGCACCAGCGTGCTCGACATGCCCTACCACAACCCGGTGGTGCTGGCACGACGGTTGACCACACTCGATGTCCTCTCCAACGGCCGGCTGAACGTCGGTTTGGGTCTGGGTTGGAACAAAGACGAGATGGACGCAACCAACGCTGACATTACGAAACGGGGCGCGCTGGCAGACGAATTTTTGCCATTGCTCAAAGCCATCTGGACCACGAATCCGGTCGAATTTCACGGAAAGTTTTTCAACGTGCCCAAGTCTTACATCAATCTTAAGCCTGTGCAGAAGCCGCATCCCCCGATTTATTTGGGAGCATTTGTTCCAGCGGCGCTTAAACGCCTGGCTAAGCTGGCCGACGGATGGAACCCGGTCTTTCTTCCCGTGCCCGTCATGGCAGATATGTTCGACAGCATCAAGCGGATGGCAAAAGAGGCCGGACGCAATCCGTCAGCGATGTTGATGGTGGTGCATGCTGGCCTGGAGATAACGGGCAAGCCATTGGGCAATGAGAGAGCGATATTTTCCGGATCGCTCGAACAGATCAGCGATGATGTCAGAGCCTGCGCCAAAATCGGAGCCGACGAAGTCTTCTTCGATCCGGCATTTGCTCCGGGAGGTCAGTCGCTCGACCACTGGCTCTCTCTGCTGGACCAACTGCAAGGGATGATTAGTATGAGTTAGACGCAAATTGCGGGACTAGATGTTGCCCCACGCAGTGATGCGCCGAGGAGTAATGCGCAAGAGGGGAGCATCGTCGTCGAGCATGTCCGGGCTATACTGCGGATACTTCGCCCTTAGACATTGAATAGCCCGTTTGCGTTCCGCTGGAGCGGAAACCAGCTCTGCTTCCCCTCGCACGAGTACGTACCAGAGACGCGTCCAATCCTCGTTGTAGTGATCCACGAGCAACGCCACTTGCGGCGTCTTCTTGATGTTCTTCAGGCGTGCCAGCCGGTTCGGAGCCACCCGCTTCGGCTTACGATCAATTGCTGAGTAGACAACGTTCCCGTCACAGGCAAAGCAGATAGGAACCAGGTGCGGTCTCCGCTTGGCGTCCAGAGTGGCCAGCCGGGCGACCCGGGCCGTTTCCAGTTTTGCGCGAATTCCGGTAGAAATCAGCGGAAGTTTATTGGCCATCACACAGGGTAAATCTCAAACTATTCTACTCTTATCGGGGCATCCGGATTAAGACTCTCGGTGTCCTGGGACCGCAGCGCGGCTACGGCATCGCCCGGCGCATCGAGCAGATCAGCGGAGATCTGCGTGCCGTGAATCAAGAGACTCTCGCTGCTGAAGCTGGAGCAAGAAGGAGCGATTGCCTCCGAGTGGGGTGCCTCGCTGGTAGCAACGTGGATTCCAGCGCAACGCGCCCTGTCGATCGATCCAATGATCATGCTGCGCGAGGACTTGAGCTACCGCGGCCGAGCGTGGAATAGGTTTTTCGAGTCGCAAGAGGAAAGCGGCGCATCTCCACCTACGTCCTTAGTCGGTTGTTGCCAACGGCCATTTCCACTTATCGAGGCGGTCTGGAGTCAATATTTCTGTGTTCCTGCCGGTTGGTCGGTTAATTTAAGCCCACAACCTGTAAAACGTGCAACAACGCGCTTCAGAGGATGGTTTCTGGCAGATCGCCCTCGTATTAGCTTATTCCATTCGCAACGCCCGCATTGGATCGATCCGCGACGCCCTCCATGCCGGAACGAGGCAGGCCAGGGCCGCCACAACTAGCATGGACGCAGCCACAGACGCGAAGATCGCCGGATCGAGCGGCCGGGTTCCATAGAGCATCGACTGGATTAAGCGTACCGCCCCGATGCTGGCGGCTAGGCCCAGCGTCAGTCCATAGAGCGCTGGACGCAGGCCGTCGCCCAGCATCAGGCGCAGAACCTCCTCGCGTTGTGCACCGAGCGCCATGCGAACGCCGATCTCTCCGGCGCGCTGCGCCGTGAGGTAAGAAAGGACTCCGTACAACCCTACTGACGCCAATATCAAGGACAGCGCTGCGAAGCCGAGCACGAGGCTGGCACTCAGCCTGGCGTTACCCAATGACCGTTCAATGATTTGCTGTAAGGTGAGTACATCGGAGACCGGCAACTCCGGATCGAGTTCCGCAATCTTTTTCTGGATCGGAACGGAAAATGAGAGGGGATCGGTGGCCCCGCGCACCGCCAGAGTCAAACCCATACCGTTGTCCCCGTTAAGAACAGGGAAATACATGGTCGCCTGGGCCGGCTGACCCACCTGATATAGCGTGTCGGCAACGACTCCGACGATTTCGTAATCGGCGTTTCCGTACGGAACGACGTGGAGATGCTTGCCCACCGGATTTTCGCCCGGGAAATACTGCTGCGCCAGCAGGCGGCTGAGGACGACCGTCTTTGGGCGGCCGGCGCGGTCCTGGCTGGTAAAGAACCGCCCTTTCAGGAGCGGTATATGCAATGCAGCGAAGTATCCGGGATCGGCCGTCCGGTAGAGCGCGTCGGGTAGCGCCGGTCCGGGCGCAATCGGTGGATGTTCGGGAATCGTGAAGATATCATCCTCTCCGGCTCCCGCTCCAGGCACCATCGACCCAAGCGACGCGGCGCTTACACCCGGCATAGCGCGTACCTGCTCCAGCAGGGTTTCGTTGAATGCGTTCACCTTTTCGGGGCGGTCGTATTTCTTGGCGGGCAAGCTGTAGCTCAGCGTGAGGACATTGTCGGTCGCGCAACCCACATCTGTTGTCCGGAGCCGCCAGAAGCTCTTGAGCAGAAGGCCGGCAGCGATTAACAGGACCACAGTCGTCGCAATCTCTACCGTAAGGAGCGCCTTGCGCAACGCCGTTCGTGATTGGCTGCCCGCCGCGGTCCGCGATGAAGCCTGCAGCGCCGGGATCGTCCCCCGTCCTGTGGACGAGATCGCCGGCAGCAGACCGGCCAGCAAGGCCGTGGCGAAGACCAGCGCGCAAGCGAACGCCAACACAGCGCCGTCCGCGTGAATACTCCGGGCGCTGGGAAGATTAGTCCACGTGCTGACCAGCCACTCCGTTGCCGCGAGCGATAACAAAGCTCCGGTGATGCCGCCCGCAAGCGAGACCAGCAGGCTCTCCACCAGCTGTTCCCGGATCAGAGTCATCTTCCGTGCCCCCAGTGCGCTCCGAATGGCGATCTCCCTCTGCCGTGCCGCGGACCGTGCCACCAACAGGTTAGCCACGTTCAGGCAACCGATTAGAAGCATGCAGCCAACGGCACACAGCAGGACGGTTAACGGCTTCTTTACATTCTGTGCGAGATCGTCCGAGAGCGTCTTCGGCGCGACATCCTCGGCCACCGGCGCATTCCGGTTCTGCAAATGCAACCCATATTGCACTGTCTCCACCTGGCTCAGGGCGTTTGCAAGGCTAACATCAGGCCTCAAGCGGGCGACCACTCGGCTGAAGTGATAATCATGATGGCGCAGAATCTCCGGTGGCAATCCAGACGCGTATGGAACCCACACTTGTACCTTCGCATCGGGATAGGTGAACCATTTCGGAAGCACGCCGACCACTGTGTATGGCTTCCCGTCCAGATGGATTTGACTGCCGACAATCGATGGATTGCCGCCGAACCGCCGCGCGAAGAGATTCCACGTAAGCATGACGGCGCTTCCATCTGGACGATCTTCGCTTTCGGTAAACGTGCGTCCGATGACCGCATTCACCCCCAGGAGGGGAAACAGGTTCCAGGTCCCGCCCCGGGCGGTCACCAGTTCCGGCAAATCTCCACGTTCCCCCGTCAGGGCGAATTGCCAAAAGCGCCAAGCGGCTACGTCTTCAAAGCCGTGCGTCTGCGTGCGCCAATCGTAGTAGTCTGCCGGAGCAACTGGGTTGTAGTTGAACTGCTGCGCATTCATGCTGGGGTCGCGGAAATGCTCATAGATCATCACCAGGCGATCCGGATCACGGAAAGGAAGCGGGCTAAGCAGGACCGCACGCACCACGGTGAATAGCGATGTCGTAGCGCCGATGCACAACGCCATTACGAGAACAGCAATGATTGAAAACCCAGGCGACCGGAAGAGAGTGCGAACGCTGATCCTTAGATCGCGAAGAAGGCTCTCCAGCCCGTTCCAACTCCAGACAGCGCGAGTTTGCTCGCTAATAAGAGTGGGATTGCCGAAAGAACGCAGGGCGGCATGGCGGGCCTCTTCTGGTGGCACGCCGTGTTCCCGCTGCTCTTCTTCTTCCAGTTCAAGGTCCGATTGTAGTTCCCGTTCCACGTCGGCATCCCGTTTCCTGATCTGCCACCATCTCATCTCAGCTCTCCTCGGCCGCGGGCCACATTATGCGTCCGACAGCTTCCGCCATCTGCTTCCATTGCGATTCTTCGACCACAAGTTGTTTTCTGC
>WNGC01009197.1_pt1 | contig 12666 bp, 14 predicted proteins | sample 5400051 | NCBI WGS metagenome assembly WNGC01 (sample SAMN13153368, study PRJNA577476) | soil metagenome | isolation source: 20 cm soil or saprolite under grassland replicate 2 | place: USA:California | collected 2016-06-15 | reverse complement strand
GGATCCTGCTGCAGAGCGGCGGCATTATGGCCGATCAGTAACGGATGTGGCCAGTTGGCGGAAAAGATGAGCCCACTCTCGATCCCGTTGGCACCACCACGATCGATGGCATTACCCCCAGTGTGCTCGTAGTTGTAGATGAGCCCGTTCCAGACGAAGGAGACGCCGGCCGCAGCCAGGAATGCGCCGACGACCTGGGCCCCGATGTAGCCGGGCACCTTCGACCATGGGAAACCACGACGCCAGGCGAGGGCCAGCGTGACAGCCGGGTTCAGATGCGCCCCAGAGACCGCCCCGCACGCGTAGATGGCCAGCGTGACCGCGAATCCCCAGAAGAATCCCGCTGCGAGCAGCCCGGCCAGGAAGCCGTTCTTGCCACCGGCTACCGCATAGGCGACGAAGCTGTCGCCCAGGAAGACGAGGACGAAGACGCCGAGCACCTCCCCCAGGTACTTTTTAGTCCAGCTTTCTTCGGCTACCGCCATTACTTCCTCCTCCTCATTTGTGACCAAATGTCGCGCGATGACGCCTTCACGATGGTCCCGACCTCCGCCCCTTTGCACCTCCTTTGGCGGACCTATCCAAGAAAAAAAGTCCTAACCTGCACGCTCCAGTCGGAGCGCATAGGTCAGGACTTTTCCCTTCATGTCCCGCCAGTCGCTGCAGGCTTGTTCATAGCACACGAATAGGGTTGTGTCAATCGCCAATCCGCGCGTTGCGGAACTCGCGCCAGAGCCTGAGCTCGGCGCTTGCCACCACATCCGCGCCGGCGGCCAGCACGGCGGCGGCCTGCTCCGAGGTGGTGATGAAGCCGGTGCCCCAGACCGGAACATTTGTGCTCTCCCGAATGGTCGGCATCACCTCCGGGATGGCAACCCCTGGTGCAATCGCAATCGCGTACGGTGCCGGCCGGCCGACACTGTTGAGCCCGGTTTCGAGACCGGTCGAGTCGAGCGCGTGGATCCGCTGGACGGTTCGCAAACGGAAGCGGCTGGCATCCTTGAGGAGGTGGGGCTTCACCGAGAGCACCCCGGAGAAGCCGAGGTCGGTGGCGACGAACGCCAGCGCCGCACTGTCGGCGGCCAGCCCCTCGACCGCATCCAGGTTGACGAAGATCGCCACCCCCTGGCGAGCGGCCGCGGCCAGCGGTCCGACCATCGCCAGCAGGCTGCCGCGCTCCACCAATAGCTGCCGGTAGCCGAGATCGAGCGCCTGATGGAGTGTGTTGCTATCGCGGATGGCGGGCAACATCGCCCCGAAAAGTCCGGGCGTCCTTACGGCCACAGGCTCACCGTGCTGGTGCTGACTGCGCGCGCGCCGCGCTCGAGCGCGGCTTGACGCTGGTGCGGGTCGGTCACGAATCCACCGACGATGATCGGTACCGGGTGGCGGGCCCGGATCTGGTCCACCACCAGCGGGAATATGACCGCCGGCTGCACCTCGACGATGTCGGGACGCGCGTGCTCGACGGCGGCCATCGCGGAATGCAGTCCGAGATCGTCGTAGAGCAGCAGCCGCTGCACGGCGATGACCCGCTCGGCCCTCGCGGCAGCAACGAGCGCGCTGTGCGAGGTGATGATGCCGTTGACGCCGATCTCGCGGGCCAGGAACGCAACCCCAGCGCGATCCTTCCCCAGCCCGGCAATCAGGTCGATGTGGACGAACGCCATCTTGCCACGGGCCTGCACGGCCCAGACGAGCGGACCGAGATGAAAAGCGGGGGCGCGAACGAAAAAGATGGCCGGGACCCGCGAGGCGAGCGCTCGGGGAAGGTCCTCGGCATGGCGGATCACGGCTGCAACCGGCACGTGGTCGAAGGCCTCGAAGAGGCGCGTTACCGATTCGACGGCCTGTGCGCGGGCGGGCGGCGTCATCGCGCGAGTGGCCATCGCCACCTCCTCCTTAGGGCTTCGATTCTACGGGGCGGCTATCTCCCTTGACCGAATGGGCTGCGGGTCGCAGACTACGGCATGCAAGGAGGCGAGGCGAGGCGATCACCGAACGTCCGCTCACGATTACGAACAAGGTCGGCCTGCATGCGCGGCCGGCGGCCCTCTTCGTGCAGACCGCCGCGCGGTTCAAGGACACGAAGATCGAGGTCGTGAAAGATGGCACCGTGCGCGACGCGAAAAGCATGCTGGGCGTCCTGACCCTGGGCGTGAGCCAGGGGACGACGATCATGGTGCGCGCCGACGGGCCGCACGCGGACGAGGCCATTGCGGCGCTCTCGGACCTCGTCGACCGCGACTTTGGCGAGTAGCTCGCCGCGATCAGTTCTTCGAGGGATACCAGCGGCCTCCGGGCGAGTCGTCGCGCCGGTATGGCGCTGGCGCGCTGAGAACCACGTTATGACGCCGTCAGGGCTCTCGGGCGCGGAAGGTGTCGAGCGGCTGAGCCGCGCGATCGACCAGGTGAGGGCGGATCTGGCCGCCAAGACCGCACGCCTTCAGGCGGCCGGGCTCGCCGCGGAGTCGGGCATCCTCGAAGCGCAGGCGCTCATGCTCGATGACCCGGCCCTGGTCGATGGTGCCTCTGCGTTGATGGCGCAGGGACGGCCGGCCGACGAGTCCGTCGCCACCGTCATGGCTCCCTTTGCCGAGATGCTGCGGGCCTCACCTGATCCGGTCTTTCAGGCGCGCGCGGCCGACGTCGAGGATGTCGTCGACCAACTTCGACGCGCGTTGCACGGCGCCGGCGGGACGCCACCACCGCCACCGCTGCCGTCGATCGTGGTGGCTCGGGATCTCGCGCCTTCGCAAACGGCCGGTCTCGACCGCACGCTCGTCCTGGGTTTCGCCACCGAGCAGGGAAGCGCCACCGCCCACACCGCGATCCTGGCTCGAGCCCTGGGCTTGCCCGCGGTCGTCGGCATTGCCGGCCTGCTCGAGGCGGTCGAGGATGGGCAGGCGGTGCTGCTCGACGGCGACGAGGGCACCCTCGCGCTCGACCCTCCCGCCGAGGTCGTCGCATCCGTGCGTCCATCGGCCCAGGCTGTCGCAGACGCCGCTCCGGCCGTGACGCGTGACGGCCGCCGAGTCGAGATCGGCTGCAACGCCGCCGGCGTTGACGATGCACGGCGAGCCGCCGCGGCCGGCGCCGATGGAATTGGGCTGCTGCGGAGCGAGTTCCTTTTCCTCGGTTCTGATCGCCTCCCCTCGGAAGATGAGCAGGTCGCGCTCCTCGAAGAGGTAAGCACGGCGATGGGCGAGCGGCCGGTGATCTTGCGAACGCTCGACGTGGGGGCCGATAAGCCGTTGCCCGCGCTCCCCCAACCCCCCGAAGCCAACCCGGCGCTGGGCGTCAGAGGCTTGCGGCTGCAGCTTCTGCGGCGCCCCGACCTGCTGCTCGATCAGCTGCGCGCGGCGCTTCGCGTTTCGGCCAGGCACCCGCTCCGGCTGATGTTCCCCATGGTCTCCACCCTGGACGAAGTCCGCCAGGTGAAGGTCCTGCTCGAGCAGGCAAGGCGCGACGTCAATCCGAGCGCGGCTGATGGAACCGGGATGCAGGTCGGCATCATGATCGAGGTGCCGTCGGCGGCCGTTACCGCCGACGTGCTGGCGGCCGAGGTCGACTTCTTCAGCCTCGGCACCAACGATCTCACGCAATATCTCTTTGCCGCCGATCGCACCAACCCCGAGCTCGCTCCCCTCGCGGACAGCCTTCATCCAGCACTGCTGCGCATGATCGACCAGGTGGTGAAGGCCGCGCACCGGCGCCAACGCTGGGTCGGTGTGTGCGGCGAGATGGCCAGCGATCTCTGGGCCGTGCCCCTGCTGGTGGGCCTGGGCATCGATGAGTTGAGCGTGCACCCGCCGGCCCTCGCGCGGATCAAGGCCCGGGTGCGCAGCCTCGATGCCGCCGAATGCGGGCGGGCGGCACGCGCCGCTCTCAAGCTCGACAGTGGCGACGCCGTATAATTCAGCTCATTGCGCCGTGCCCGCCGGTTCGCCGGCTTCGTCCTGGCTAACGTCGTCCTCGGGCTCCTTCTACCAGCGTGCGTCAGCCCCGAGGCGGCCGCCGAGCTCGCCCCGACGCTCAGCCTGAAATCGATCGGCGGCAGCCGGATCGCCTTTCAGAACGGCATTCCAGTACCGACCTTTTCCTACCAGTCGCGGCGGCGGCTGGATCTGGGCGGTCGCTGGCGGATTCAGACAACAGCGATGGACCACGACCTATCTCTTAGCGTCCGTTCACAGTCGCTGAATCAGCTCATCGCCGACGCCGCCGGGCGTGAGAAGGCCGCCTTCGACGATACCCGCTGGGCGACCGTGGAGGTGCCCGGATCCTACGATCCGCCGCCCGCGGCATCGGGCAACGGCGCCTGGTACCGAAAGGATTTCGATGTCTCCTCGGACTGGCAGAACCAGACGGTGACCCTGAAGTTCGGCGCCGCCAACTACATCGCCGATGTCTGGCTCAACGGCCATTACCTGGGCTACCACGAGGGCGGCTCGACGCCGTTCGCGTTCGACGCCACGGACGCGATCGTGGCCGGCGACATCAATACCATCGCGGTCCGGATCGATAATCCGCCCTGGGGCACGCGCCAGGACATCGTTCCCTGGGGCCTCACCGACTGGTGGAACTACGGTGGGCTGACGCAACCGGTGTGGTTGGAGGCGACGCCCGCCGTTTACGCGGTGCGCGCCGACGTTGTGCCACACCTCGACAGCGCGGACATTGCCGTCACCGTCCACCAGCGTGGCGGTGCCGCCGCGCCGGTGCAGGTGGGTATCGATATCCTGCCGGCGACGGTCGATCCCTCGAACCTCACCAACCCTGACCCGTTGAGCCTGATCCCGCCCGGTGCGGTACCGATCGCCTCGCAGCGAGTGGATGCCGGTCAGCTCGGCCGTGATGGAACGAGCCAGGTCCATGCCCGCTTCTCCCTCACCGCCGCCGACCTGTGGTCGCCGCAGTCGCCTGCGCTCTACGTCCTGGAGGTGGCGGTCTTCTGGCAGGAGCGGCGGGTCGACCAACTGTTCGAGACATTCGGCCTTCGCCGCATCGCCGTCGATGCCACCTCGCCGCGGCTGCTGCTCAACGGCAACCCGGTGCAGTATGCGGGCGTGGCGCTCCACGATGAGCGCGTCTATCCGGCCAGCAACGGCCAGCCCCGCGGCGGCCCGGTGGTCACGCCGGACGACATCCTCCTGCTGCTCGACAAGGCGAATGCGACCAACGTGCAGCTGATCCGCGCCGACCATCATCCCGCGAACCCCCTGCTGTTGACGCTGGCCGACCGCCTTGGCTATGCGATCTGGGAGGAGATCCCTCTCTATCACTACACCCCCGCGACCTTCGGCATCGCGATGGACCGCGGCATCCCCCAACAGATGTTGAGCGAGATGGACCTTCGCGACATGAATCATCCCTCGGTGCTCTTTCATGGCCTCGCGAACGAGTCGACTGGCGGAAGCGAGCGGGAGCAGGCGCTGGCGAGCCTCCACAACCTCGATCGCGCGATCGATGGGACACGGCTGACCGGACAGGCGGCCTATGGGAATCAGCCCGACGACCAAACCAGCCGGCCCCTCGACGTGGCGGGCTTTACCACCTACTACGGCGTGTTCTACGGTCCGGGCGCCGCGGCCGGTACGGTGCACGCGCTGCAGGTCGCCCACGCCACCTTTCCGAAAAAGCCGATCATCATCCTCGAATTCGGGCGCTGGTCCGACACCGTCGCGGAGCAGGAGGCACAGCGGCGTATCCTTGCCGACACGTACCAGGCGGTCGCCCCATACCTCGATGACACCCCGAACGGCTTCGTCGGCGCGACCGTGTGGTGGACCCTCGACGACTACTGGACGCAACGGCCCGGGCTGAAGATCGAGCACTTCGGGCTCTACACGCCGAATGGCGATCCGAGGCCGGCAGGTTTGCAGGCGGCCGAGCTGTTCAGCGGCGGAGCGGGGCAGGGCGCTCGTAAAAAGATCGTCTCAACTGCTATTGGGCAGCCACAGCAGCATGCGGTGCAGGGCCTTCGCTTCCTCGCCTACCTCGCCTACGCGCTGATCGTGGCGCTGACGATGCTGACCATCATCCTGCTTGCTCTGCTCCTCCTGCGACGCCGGCCGCCGCGCCGGGCCATGGTCTCGTGATGCACCAGGTCAGTGGTCGCGTCCTGGCGATCTCGGTGCGCGCCGCCATCATTGCCGGCGGTTGGACCGGCTTCGCCCTGGGATTGGTCGCGGGCTGCGCGCTCGGGGCGGCGCTCGCCTGGTTCGCCGGGGCCATTCTCAGCTGGCAGCGTGACCTCAGCCTGACCCTGGGGGTGACCGAGCAGCTGCTGCCATTCGGGGGTCAGGTGCCACTGCTTGAGCGGCTACAGTCGTCGTGGTTCCTGGTGGTTCCCATCGCCGGTCTTCTGCTGGGGCTGTTCGCCGCCCTCGTCGGCGGCTTGATCGGGGGGCTGGTGGCGGCCTCCTACAACCGCTCACCGTTCGGGGTGCACGTCGTGGTCGAGGTGCCGGAGCCAACTCCCTAGGCCGTTACCGGCTTGTCATCGCTTTCACATGATCCGCTCAGCAATCGCCGATAGGCTCAGGCGTAGCCATGAGGGGTGGACCGGCCCGGGCGCTGCTGCGCTCGGTCATCTATGCGCAGCTGGCGTGCCTGCTGACACTGGCCGGCACGGCCGCGTATGCGAGCCAGAACGTCACCTCGCTGCCGTCGGCCGCGGTCAGCCGTCAGCAGCCCGCGATCGCTCGGGCCCTGCCGTTGGCGACGCCGTCGGCTCCCGTTACGACCGTGCTGGCTGCATCCGGCTTCGATCAGCTGCGCGTCGACCTGGAGACGATCGCCGCGCGGAGCGGCGGCGGTGTGGGGATCAGCCTGCAGGAGCTGAGCGGGCCACGCCGGAACAACCTCTCGCTGGGGGGCGGCGCGACCTTCACGGCCGCCAGTGCCTATAAGGTGCCGCTGCTCATGGCGGAAGCGCAACGGATCGCGTCCGGCCAGGCGCGCGGGGCCGACCTTCTCTGTTTCGATCCAGGCGATGCCGAAGACGGCTGGTTCGACGACTACCATCTCGGGTCATGCTTCACACGCGACGAGCTGTCGCTGCGGGCGGGCCGCTACTCGGACAACACCGCCGCCCGCATCCTGGTGCGCTACCTCGGCGGTGCCGATGCCCTGAACGCCTACGCGAAATCGATCGGCATGACGGCATCGGTGCTCTGGGTGCCGAACACCACCACGCCCGATGACCTCAGGGCCGCGTGGGTGAACGCGGTGCTCGGCCGGCTGGGGGGCGCCGCAGCACGGCAATGGTTGTTCCCACTCCTGACCCATACCACGAACGAGCACGGCATCCCCGCCGGGGTGCCGGCAACGGCGACGGTGGTGCACAAGATTGGAACGCTGGATGGCACAGAGAACGACTCCGGCTACATCGTCAGCGGGCGAACCGCGTATGTGCTCGCGATCGCGGTTGACGGCGTCGACGAGACCCGTGGGTGGCCGCTCATCGCCCAGATCTCGGCCCGCATCTGGCAGTACGAGTCCGGCCGTCCCGATTTCGTGACGTCGGTCGCCGCTACGCCGGTTGCGTCGTCTCCGCGCTCGAACCGCCACTAGGGCGAGGACCTAGCTCGAAGACCGGATGGTGCTGGGCCGCGCCGTCGGGATCGCTGAAGATCTCACGCGCGCCGAGCATCGAGCCGAGAATCCAGCGGCCCATCGGCACGTGACTCACGTAGGGCGTGAGGGTGTCACGGAAGAAAGCCGCCGCCTCGGCCTGTGGCAGCTCACGCGCAGCAACTTCTTCTGGTCGGCGGTTGACCGTCAGCGTGGCGACGCCGGCGGCTCGCAGATTCCGGGCCCAGTTCACGTTGCCGAAGGTTGCAATCACCCAGCGGCGGCCGCCGATCGCGACGACCGCGACGGGGGTGGTTCGATCCACACCGCTGCTGCGACCGCGGACCGTGAGGAGCGCGTTGGGACCGAGTGGCACGCCCCCTCGGAGCATGCGGCGGGCGATGGGATTGAAGAGAGGAACGAAGAAGGGGACGCTGGGTTTTTCGTGCGAATGATCGATTTGCTGAGCTGGCATCATCGTGTCGCCTCCGTGATTCAATCAGGTGATTGACACGAGTCTAGCATACTATCAATCACTTGCTTGGGCGCAGTCCGAGCCAGCGTTCGAGCTGCCGGAAGGCGCGATCGGTGCGGTCGGCGGAGGCGGTACTGGGGAGGGTCATGCTGGTGAGTGTGGCCATGATGAGGGCCGCCACGTCGTCGTAGTCCAGGTCGCGTGCCAGATAGCCGTCGCCCGCCGCCCGCTGCAGCAGACCCCGAAGGGTTCGCTGCCAGGCCTGGAACGCCTCGCCCATGATCCGTGCCATGGCGGGGTCCCGCGCCGAGCGGAGGGCGAGCTCGCCCATGACGGCGCCGACCTCGGGTTCATCGCGCAGCAACTTGCGAACCGCCCGCAGATGGTTACGAAGCTGATCCGCCGGCGAGCCGTGCGGCGCGAGCGTCGAGCGAAAGCGGTCCATGGCGTGCGCGACCACGCCCCGGATCAACGCCTCTTTGGTTGGAAAGTAATAGTGGAGGGTCGCGATGTTCAGGCCGACGCCCGCCGCGACCTCTCGCGTGCGCAGTCCTTCGAAGCCGCGCTCGGCGATCTGGTTGAAGGCGGCTCGGACGAGGGCCTCCTGGCGGTCTTCCTTATGCGAGCGGAGGGGGTGCTTGCCGGCGGCCGGGCTCATTTCGTTGTCAATTAAACACTTGATTGAAGCGCGGGTCTGGGCGCGATGCAAGGGTGCTATGCTCGCGATCAAGAGGAGGTGGGCAAATTGTTCAAACCATTACGCGCGGCGGCGACGCTACCGGCGCAGGATCTGCAGAGGGCGAAAGCCTTCTATCGTGACAAGCTGGGGTTGAGCCCAACCATGGAGGACGCTGCGTTGGGCCTGATCTACGAGCTGGCGGCGGGCAGCGGTTTCGGGGTGTTCCCCAGCAGCGGCAAGCCGTCCGGGACCCACACACAGATGGCGATCGAGGTGGAGGACGTTGAGGGAGCCGTCAAGGACCTCCGTTCCAAGGGAGTCGAGTTCGAAGACTACGACACGCCCGGGCTCAAGACCGTCAATGGGATCGCGGACTTCGGCGGCAGCAAAGGCGCCTGGTTCAGGGACTCTGAAGGCAATCTGATAGCGCTCGGCGTGCCGGTGCCGGTAGGCGCCAGGACGCGCGCCTGATGTAACGGATCGGCCGATCCGAGCGGGTCGGCCGATCGCGTCGTCAGCTTCGTTCGTGTCGTTGCGTCCCTTCACCAGGATGCCAGGACTCGATCACCAGCTTGTCACCAGCCGCATTCAAGCGGGTCAGGACGGCCTCCGTGATGTCGAGCCGAAAGCGCCGGCCGCCCTCGACCGGTGGGTTGGTGAAGTCGACCTCGCGCGCGAAACCTGCGAGCTTCGCCTCGCCCGGCCATCCCCCAGGATCACCGGGCGGAGGATCGTCGCTGGGACTGTGCAGCGCGAGGCGCGGATCGCGCTCGAGGTCGTAGAGCTTGCGCGAGCCGGGCATCATCCCGAGGAAGAGCTCACCGTCCGCGAACTCCACCTCGATGCCGCTGATCCGCGGCGATCCATCCTTGCGCAGGGTCGCCAGTGTCTTGTGCTTGCGGACGTCGAAGCGTTGCTGCACGCGGCTCGCGAGAGTGGGCTCGGCCGAAACGAACTCTGCCCAACTCGCCATCACCCGGTCCCGAACCACTGGCGCCGCATCGGGAAGACGGCGAAATTCTCGCTGACCTCGGCAAGCACCGCGGCCATCGTTGCCTCTTGATCCGCGCCGTGCTGCGCGATCCGGTAGGCGCCCCGCCCGAGCTGTTCGAGAAGCCAGACGCCGTCGTGACGCTCAGCACGCTCGCGGTCGGCGGCTCCCAGGGCGCGCTCGAGCTGATGGCGATCGCGTTCGGCGACTAACCGCTCGCCCGCATAGTCCGGAAAGATGCCGGTCAAAAACAGCGAGAGATCACCAAGGCGGCGGTAGACCGCAGGACGGTCCGCTTGCGGGACAACTTCCGCCAGCTCGATCAGCCGGAGCGGATCGAGCTCGCTGAAGCGCCGGCGCCGCCAGCCCCGCGTGGTCTTCACCATGGTGCTGCCGCTGGCGACGTTCGTGTAGGAGGCGAGCAACTCGGCGAGAAACAACCGCCGGAGCGGTGCAGCGCCAAACTCTCGTAGGCTGCCGGTATCGAAGACGGGCACGCGCTCCCGTGGTCCAACCCATTCTTCGATGAAGGAGGCTTGACCGAGGTCGCGAACGACGCGATGGACCAGCACGGCGAAGATGAGGAATGGCGAGCCTCGCAGGAGTGGATCTCGTCCGGGCATCGTAAAGAGTGCGCGGAACGTCTGCGGACTATCGATCAGCGCCTCGAGCTGCTCGGGATCGCGTTGCACGTCCTGATGCGATTGCCCGGTCGCGCCCAGGAAGGCGAGATCGGAATCGGAGAGATGTTCCAGGTAGAGCGAACTCAGCACCACCTATATGATGCGACGCGGCGCTTACACTTAGCCGGCAATGCGCCGGCCCGATGACGAGTGTCCATATCCGAAACCGTTTTTAGAATACTTCGGGGATTGCCCCGCATTCCAGGCACGCCAATTCATTCCGCTCGACACGCTCTACCAGCCGCTCGAGCCGGTCCTCACGTGCCGACACCTGGAGACGCGGTCGATGACGCAGCGCCACCGCTGGTACGGTGCATGCGCGCTGGGGAGCTCCGACGCCCGCAGTCGTTGGGCGCGCCAGGTTGGGGTCGCACGTCTCGAACGGATCCGCGCGATGCAGCATGAGCTCAGTGCCGCGATCGCCCCATATACCACCCATCTCTGGGAACTCAAGGGTCAACAACTTCGTGCGTTTCGCGACGGCGCGGATGCGGGGCCGGCAACCGTCGAGTTACGGCGGCTCGCAGGACAGATGACCGCGGAGCTCGACCAGTTCCTGCAGAAGCGGAGCGCCGCGTTTGCCGGCGTCGATATGCCCATCGATGCCGCGGGGAGGTTGATCCAGGTCGCGATTGATCGCTTTATCGATACCAAGTACGCGGCCGAAATCAGTTTCGAGGTCCCGGACGATATCCTGCAGCGCTTTCCAGAACCGGTCCGCACGTTCTTCCGGCCGGCGGTACCGGAGCGGCCGGCAGCCGACCGCTAGCCTCGGCCTTCGCTCTTCTCGGCCTTGCGGGCCAGGCCCTGGAGCAGGGCAGGAAAGGTGTCGGCAATCTGTTTGCCCATCACCCCGCCGACCAGGCCGCCGAGGGGGCCGCCAACGACAATGGCCTGGCTGAGGGTGGTGGAGCCCGTGGAGCCCGGCGAGACCTTGCATTCGAAGGCAAATCGGGTCAGCGGGATCACCGTGGTCTCGAGGCGGAAGGACTGGCCGGGTACGACCTCGGTCAGCTGAACGGCTCTGGTGCCTTGTTTGGTCTTCATCGTCCCGGTGGTGCCCGCCGCAAACGGGCCAGTGAGCGTCATGGACTGGACGTCCGGATTCCACTCCGGCCACGTGCTCGGGTCCGACCAGATCTTCCAGGCCGCCTGGGGACTGGCCGTCGTCTCGACTGAGCGTTCGTTGCTTGCCAAGCCTCGCCTCCCTCTATTGCTTCGCGCTGCGGGCCGTCCCGCGATTCAGCAGAAGGTATATCACGCCGGCAATGACGAAGCCGATGAAATACCCAAAGTCCGCGTCACCAAACCAGGTGGCAAACGGCCCGTGGGCTTTCAGGCCGAACACCTGGAATTGCTCCGAGATGAAGAGCAGCGACACCGCCAGCCCGATCAGCCAGGCGATGAGACCGTTCCAGTTGACCGGGACAGCCTGGCTGAACCCCATCGGCTCACGATGGCCGAAGACGTAGAAGTCGAGGAGCACGACGGCGAGCCACGGCATGATCCAGTAGTCGAGAACGATCAGGAAGTTCTCGTAGTTTTGGGTGAAGTTCTGATAGCCGAGCAAGGCGAGGGCGAAGCCAAGTGCGCCACCGACGATGGCCAGGTGCCATCGCTGCAGGCGGATATCGAGCACTTTCGCGGACATCGTGTTGGAGTAGAGGTTGAGGACGTTCGCCGTGGTTGCGCCCAGGATGACGGCTACCACCGCGAAGGCACCAAAGCCACCCATCACGGTTTTCAGCGCCGCGATCGGCGTGGCGCCCGTAGGGGCAACGATAGCGACGAGTAGCCCGACCACCTCCGTGAGGAACGAGGCCAGGACGGCGCCGATGAATACGTAGATGGCGATGTACGACCGCGAGGTGATCTCCGGCAAGTAGCGCGAATAGTCAGACGCGTAGGGCGACCAGCTCATGATGTAGGAGAACGACACGGCGAGCACGATGGCGAACAGCGTCAGCGTGCCGGCAAACGGCTTCGGATGCCAGGCGGCGATCGCCGAGCCATGGGTGAGCGCGATCACGGTCGCGATCGCGAAGAGGACGCCGAGGATCAGCACCATGTAGCGCTCGAATTCTTGGATCACGTTGTGGCCGTAGATCACGAGCAGGGTCTGGACGACGACGAGAATAGCCGCCGATACCCAGAAGGGAAGCCCGGGCAGCAGGAGCTGGATGGCGAAGGCTCCGAGGATCGTGTTGACCGTGAACCATCCGGCCGTGCTCAACCAGTTCAAGGCGGCGGGGATGTAGCC
>WNGC01002238.1_pt1 | contig 12666 bp, 15 predicted proteins | sample 5400051 | NCBI WGS metagenome assembly WNGC01 (sample SAMN13153368, study PRJNA577476) | soil metagenome | isolation source: 20 cm soil or saprolite under grassland replicate 2 | place: USA:California | collected 2016-06-15 | reverse complement strand
AAGCGTCAAAGTACTTACATTTGAGGAACCGAGAGAGCCATTTATAGCTGCTTTTAAACTTCTTGCCCTCGGGTAGGACGCGGGCGATGGAAGTGAGGTGCAGTCCGCCGTAGCCGAAACGGATGCTCCAGGCCAAGTGGGGGAAAGCGCAAGTCAGACGGGCGAGGTTCTTGCGCACCGATTGAGCTCGCAAATCGCTTCCAACTTGGCCCGCAATCTTCGGTAATTCCGCACCCACCGCTGGACCTGCCCCTTGTGTTGGGCGGGAACCGTGAACTGGCGCGTCCGTCCCCCGGGATAGCCCACCGTGAGGACCCAGACCCGGTGGCCTTCTCCCCGGCGGCACTTCCGGCAACCGCGGCGATGGAAGATCCGGCGATCCAGCAGCGAACCTCGCACGATCTCGGCCAGATCGGGCAGTTCGCCGAGGAGTTGCTTTCGCGCCTTGCGAACTTGGCTCTCGTTCATCAATACTAATGAAACAAAAAAACAAAGCCCCTGTCAAGACTTTTTCCAAAAAACTGCCCCAAAAAGTGGGGGAGGGCAAGGAAGTAGTGTGCTACACAATTCTTCACGTATTACGGTATGCTAATTGATACGCTGACCGCCAAATGACTCGGCGGCTGCGTCGCCCGTGCTTCCTTCCGAAATGCGCTTTTGTCCGCCGCAATCGTCCAGCTGCTGTAGTGAGGTGAATCATGCAATCAGCCTCGCAAAAAGAAACCTCGGGGCCCCTTCAACAGTTCGCTCTCTACTACCCGTACATCCGCATCCAAGATCCTATTTGGCTCAAATCAACGCTCCTTTGGTTTGGAAAAGTTCGGCGAATCGTTCCTGTACTCCACATGCTCACCGATCCGCCTGAAGTTAAGACCTTTGAGGAGACTCCGCACCCTGGTGGCGGCGCATTGCTGGAAGTCGCCCGCCTCTGGGAGCCACCTATCTCGGAGGCCAAGGAAAGGCTTCAAAAGCAATTGGAAGCTCACCTTCCCGTCATCGTCCAGAAATACTCTCAAGCCAATACTCCCGTACAGCTCCGTAATTCCTTCCAGATTCATAGGTACAAACTATTGGATGCGGAGAATAGGATGGCCTTTCCGAATTTCCTGGCGCAAAACAAATTGGCATGGCAAGTCCCGGAAGGAGCCAATGCGTCTAACTGGCTCGCTATGCACCCCAAGTTCGGTTCCGCCATCATGTCCGCCCTCGCCATCGCGATTGCGAGAAACGAGGGCCTCGGGATCGTCACCGCCAATCCCGGTATTCACAATACCCTGGTTGCCGAGCGAGAAAGCGACGTCGTGAACGTAATGCTCGATTTGCCACGCAATACTGACTCTGTGGCAGCTGATGATCTTTCCGACGACCTCGCACAACTGGTTTTTACGACTCAATTTGATCTTTCCTCGCTCACTGCAACTGACATTAAAACGTTGATCGAGGAGAAAAAAGACCTGGCCCACTTCCGGACTCGGGTTACCCAGATCGTAAGCGACATACCTGCGGGCATAGGTCTTTCAGAACGTGTCAAACGTTTGGAAATGAAGAAGAAGGATATCCTGAACGAATGGGATCAGTACCGAAGCGTTCTTCCAAAATTTGCCAAGGATGCTCTGGCTGAGACCTCGATTGACGAGAGCGTCAAAAAAGCCGCGGAACATCTTCCCGAATTGGTCGAATTGGCAGGACCCGCCGCAGTTGGTAAGCTTTGTGCCTCAGTTATCGGAGGCGGCCCTGGATTTGCGTTGGCCATTGTTGCGGGCACTGGATTGAAGATGTGGCGTGCCAAAGACAGCTCATTGCGTTTCCTAAGCCGCATAGATAGAAAGATTCAGAAAAACTGGAAACAGCGCTCCGCATCCCTGATCCTCCCACAATGGAGCAAATTCGCTGCGGTTTGAAGCTTTTGCGGCGCGGAATTTCGCGCAATTGCCTTGCCGCCGACATTGAGAATAAGAATTTCTGTTCGTGGGCGAGGGCCGTCCGAAGAAAGAACTAGGGACTTACCTTGTGTTTGTTGAATGTCCCAATTCGGCGACTATGAAATCACCCATCCCGTCAACGACACCAAACCAGGGGGGACTTGGCTTCGAAACGATCCGGCATCTCTACATCGACATAAATATCACTAGTGATTATGAGCAAGCTGATCTGTGCATCGTGGCCCACCTTGAGTTGATCCTCGCGCCCACAAAGCTCGCTAGCGACCACTCTATGCCAGACTGAGTCCAACGAATGCCTCTCGGATGAGGTCCGCTACGCGACCCAATGCGGAAGAAAAAGTAGAAGGAAATTAACGAAGAAGAATTCTTCGGCTTCGCCAAGAGATACCTTTCCGAGGCCTGCCCCAACCTACGTCGAATCGATTGTCCTTCAGATTCCGATTTGGTCGGCTTGGCCGAGCACCCAAAGGAAGCCGATCCGTTTATCCCTCAGCACCTCACGTGCTGCTCTCCCTGCTTCAACTGCTACATGGAAATTTTGGCTGACCTGAAGAAGCGCCGCATAGCAGGATAGGCAGAACGATAGACATCTGGGTCCCCTCTCGATCTTCGATTCGTTTCGTCCTTTCTCATTGGACCGTAAGCGTTGTAGAAGTAGTGTCAATAGGCGTGCCTCCTAAGAGCGTTGTTGAACTAGTTGTGTATGTCCCAGAGCACGCACTCTTCGGAATGAAGAATGGAAAGGAAATATTTCTTAATGTGTCCCCCGGTATCGAGAACGAAGGCGTCGCAAACATCACAGCACTGGTCTTTGCGCAATTCCGGCCAAGCGGTCCCGTCAGCGTGAACTTCTCGCTAATGGTCTGACTGCTCGGAGTGCAAGACACTACGGTTCCCGTAACCTTGATCGTGCTGCCCTTGGAGACCGTAGAGGGACTGACTCCGAAAGAAATGTAGTGACAAGAAACCGTATAGGTTGTCTTTAGCGAGCTCGCATTGCCGACTGCGTCGATTGCATTGACCGTGAACGTCTTCACCGTCGAGGTTCCGTTAGGGCTGGTGTCGATCTTCGTCCCGTTTGGTACCGGTGCCGCACAGGTTGCGACTCCCGATCCAAAGTCGGTGCAGGCGTATGCTGCGTTCAGCGTTTGATTGGCTGTATAGATCGCGCCACTCGATGGGGTTGTGATATTGATTGCCGGCGGTGTCGTGTCTAGCACTATGCCAATGCTGGCAAGTGCTGCCTGTGCTGCTGACTGTAATGGCGAACTGGGATCATTTGCAAATTGCTGCAGTATCTTAATGGCCTGATCTCCGCCAACAACCGCGAGTCCGCCCACTGCTCTTGATTCATAAGCCAGAACGGCGGCGTTCACCTGGTCTGAGACTATTTCGTCCTTTGTTATAGCTGAAAGCCAGTTGCTCTGAGTGTTCGTCAATCCTCGGATCGGTCCGGTGGCCAACTGCGACTGCAACAGATCGTAACTCGCTCCTGCCGCGGTCGAAACTTGCGTCACGTACTCAGCATCAGGGCCCTGAGTGGCAGCTGCGATCAATAAAGGCAAAACGGCGTCTCCGTTCGCTTGCAATTGACTCGCCAACGGTGAGAGGTCATTGTTTCCGCACGACGCACCAAGCCAGGCGTTCACCAACTCTTGTGGCGTCGTCTGACCCACTGCGTTCAGCGATAACAACAAAACGCAAGCTAATGTGATGGTGTTGGCTCTCATCCCGACCTCCCGATTCAGTTGCTGGGAAATGCACCGTCAGGCCAGATCCGTCTTTCGATAGAAATGCAGTCTGGTATTGTTTGCGTCGGCGGTTCGAAGTCAGAACCAAAGAACGGAGGAAGAAATTCAATAACCGCGCCGCAGGGCAGTTGGGAAGGATCTGCCCTCAACCCACTCACATTCAGCCATGACTCATGGCGAACATACATTCGGAACGTTTGTGCTTCCGTAAGCCACTTGTAAGGAGCTCCACTATCTGCCCACCATATTAGATTTGTATCGTCGAACAAGCCTACATCTGCGGAGGAGCATGCCACAGCGCCAGTGCATGGCCGAGTTCGTGAGCAAGAACTGTTGGACAGCAATCGGCTTTGCGATCGAGCACGATAATGTTGGTATTGGGGCAGAATACGCCAATCACGCCCCCTCCACTTGATTGCGGATTGCCTGTACCCAGCCCGTCTACAACGTAGACGTTAAGCATCCTGATGTCATTACCGATGGCACTTAGCTCAAAGCGCATTGCGTCGCAACTTTCAGTCTTGACCGCACTCCTCAAAGAACCGATCTCGCTCGACGTTGTACGGTCTTTAGCTTCGGCGAAGCTAAACCACACGCCGGTGTTTTCAACGCCATAAATTAGGTTGGCTCTTGCAGCGGCGACGCTAAGCATCTCGTTGGATTGATCATAGGGTCCAGAAATTATCCAAGGCTGAACAGGGACCGACAGCTCACTTCCCAAGGTTACCGTGACGTTATCAAATCCCCCAGTCCAGAGATCAGGCTTTTGAGGAGTAGGCGTGATCCACGCAGGAGCTTGATACCTGCCAAATGCGATGACTTCATTCGGAAGGACCGGGTCTGCAGTCACGTTGTCGCCGAGGTTTGTCGTGACAGAGGTGGCGATAAATGATTTCCAACGCAAGGAGCCAGTCGCGTTCAGCCCACTTACGGCGAAGCCGTTCTGCGTGAGACGATTTGTTAGCGTCACTTGATCGCCAGACAGCGCCCGAAGAAATATTGGCAGCACTGCGATCCTATTTCTGTTCAGGAGTCCCATTAATACTGCGACACCAGACGTATTGGCCCGTGTTCAGGTCGAGCGTCTCGGTGCTACTAATTGATTGTGGGGTGTCCGGTGGGGGATTCACGAAGGATCCGACTTCGATCGTCGTTACAACCCCCGCCGGCGTAATAGTGGATGTGTATGTCGATTGGCCCATTCCCTCTGATGTGGTGCTCGTCGCGGTGACAGATCCTGGAATCCACTGCGTGCCATTCTTGATTAATGTGAGCTTGGTAGCGTTGCTTCCTTGCCACCGCGGCGTCGAGTCATTGACCAAGGTCAAAGTGGGATAGTCTACGACCGGCGTACCGGGGCCGGGGCCACCGCACCTCACTCCGTCATTGCCGCGGGGCTTTTACATCACCAGCGAATCGCCCAGCGCAAACCTCGTGGAGTTTTGCCCGCAAGGAGCAGCGGCCTCCATCTCCCTCAGCCGTCAATATCGCACTGCGGGGGCTTGCCCTGATGGCGGAGCACCTCTTCTCAAACCCGCCGTTGCATCTCCGGGCGACCTGGTGGAGGTGAGCGCAAATGGAATTCGAGTCAATGGACGACTGCTTCCCAACAGCGCAGGACGATTCCGAGATCACTTGCAACGTGCCCTCGACCCGTGGCCTTGTGGCACCTACAACGTTGAACCGGGAACCATGTGGGTCATCTCCTCTTTCAATATCTACAGTTTCGATAGCCGCTATTACGGCGCCATTCCAGAATGGTCGATTCGACACCATCTCCGGCCACTATGGACGTTCGCTACAGAAGTGCCTCAGCAGTAGCGTTACACTTCCCGCCGTTGCCGCTACAACGGGAGCGATCGCCTGGAGTGGATACCTCGCCACCATCCCTCTTTCCCTCATCGCTCCGTTGCTCGTCTACTGCGCCAAGTCAAGGACGCACGCCTTCTCTATAATGTTCTGCTACTACTCAGCCGCGACTTGGCCCGTGATACCCGGAGCGCGTGCTTTCTTTGGAGATCAGGGGTCGCCTCTTATTGGATTGTTCCTCTGCCTGACTGCCGCCACGTTATTGGCGCTGCCCTGGGGTTTACTGTTCATCCGCGGGGAGGGTAAGCCGCATTGTATGTCCCGCTTTGCGTCGTTATCGCCGCGACCCCACCGCTCGGGGTCATCGGGTGGGCTTCACCACTCCTTTCAGCAGGCGTTCTTTTCCCAGGCTCGAAATGGTTGGGTCTGGGCCTCATCATCGTTTTTCTAAGCCTCGTCCGCTTCATGCCAGGACTGAGCGCGGTCAGCCTGGCACTCTGCGCTCTCGTCTGCCACTTTCGTTACACGCCGCCACAGCTTCCGACAGGATGGGAAGCGGTAAACACAAACTACGGGGGCACAGGGCAAGGCGACCCCGACTTTGCGACGGAATACACCACATACCAATCCATTCAGACGACGATTCTCGAGTCCCACGCGGCCGTGCTGCTCTTCCCGGAGCATCTGATCCCACATTGGAATGAATCCACGGAAGCTTTTTGGGGAGACACGCTAACCTCATTGGCGGCGCAGCACCGTACCGTTCTTATCGGAGCGGGTATAAACCAACCGGGTACTTCGAGAAACCCTTTTCAGCAGGACCGCTACTTGAATGTACTGCTCACGCGGGGTGAGGAAGATACTGCCATCTATCAGGAACGCATTCCGGTTCCGATCGGGATGTGGAAGCCTCTTGGTGATGACGGGGTGCCACTGAACTTGTTTGTCCGTGGAACAATGCACATCCATAGTCAAAACGCCGCGGTGTTGATCTGCTACGAGCAAATCCTTGTCTGGCCCTTTCTTTCGTCCGCTCTCGATCATCCGACAATTCTGTTGACTACCTCGAACGACTATTGGGCCAAGAACACTCGCATACCGGCAATTCAACAATCCAATGCCACTAGTTGGGCACGGCTTTTCTGTCTTCCGTTGCTTACGGCCAGGAATTTATAATGCGCATTTTAACAATCATTATCGCAACGCTCTTCACAGCGGCGGGAACCACGTCTCGCGCGCAAACACCTCAGCGCAACCCCAACACCAAGATGTCCGTCACCTCCTTTCAAACACTCGCGCAATCCTGCGCGGCGAATGTCCCTGTCTCCACCCTCGAAGCGATCGCACGCACGGAGTCGGCACTTTATCCGTACGCCCTCAGCATCAACCGTCCTCACCAGCTCGCACGGCGCCAGGGATGGAGTCGCGGCACAATCACCTTGGCGCGGCAACCCGCATCGCGTGAAGAGGCTATTCTGTGGGCCAAATGGCTTCGCGATCAAGGTGTCACCGTCAGCATTGGGCTGCTCCAGGTGAACAGCGAACACGCTGCGCTATTGCATCTCGCACCTGAAGAACTATTTGAACCTTGCACCAATCTCCGCTCAGGCGCTGCTCTTCTTTCGGTAACCTACGCAGAGACAGCGCGGATTCAAGGTGAGGGCTTCGCCGCCCTCGATTCTGCTCTGTCCTACTACAACACTGGCTCGCCGACAGCTGGCCTCGCCAACGGATACGTGCAGCAAGTCAAAGCCAACGCAAAGTCATCAGAACATCAACGTTGAATTGTCTCCGGAATTATGATCAGAAAGGAGCTACTTTTGGCTAACAGACCACAGCAGCAGACCCTTTCGCTTCGGATCAGCGAGGGCATGCGACAACGTCTGGAGCGAGCTAGACAACTCGTGTCCTCCAAAACGGGTGAGACAGTCTCCACTTCGGAGATTGCCAAGCGGCTCCTTGAATCGGCACGCGAAGAGCGAATGGAAGTTGTGGCCCCGATGGCGGACCCGACAGAAACACTTCTCCACATTCGAGGGAAGGGAGAAGCTGAGCATGTCTTATCGAAGGCCGAGTGGACGATCCTTGCTCACTCCGTGCAGCAAGGCCTTGAGGCTTTTTCGAGTGACACTCCCAGACCGGTTTCCCACGAATCTCTAGTCACGGTCCTCGATGCGTTCCTTGCGATTTATCACCTGAGAAAACGGGAGCTCCACTCCACAAAGGACGACTATTACTTGCGCAACCTGCCTTCCGATTGTCGCCCCGCAAAGGGCAAGGGTGCCGAAGCCACCTAGAAGGTAACGCCGGAAGTCGTTCGCCGCACGGTGACCGAGACACGCCGACGATTGAGTAAACCAGCGACTAAGTTTGCACCGCTGTTAGCCGGTCGCAATCTCTATGTTCGTTTTGAGGAAGAAAATCTCGCCGGCGCGGATGGCGTCAACCGTGCCCTGTGTCCTTACTGGCCGATATTGTGGCGGCTCGCTGCACTGGGGCACTATTACGTCAAACAGGAACCGATACGAGAGAAACCCAAAATCGCTGAGGAAATATTTAAGCCCCCAATCCCTCCAGTGACAGAGCGGGGATACACGCTGTCATTCGAACGAGGTGAGGGCAATGATTCAAATGCCTACGTAGTTCTCAAAACGCCCCAGATCGCTAATCATCAGTGGAACGCCCAGATGGACGGTCTTGTTTCTGACTCGATCTCCGGCAAATGTCACCCACCAGTCCAAATCCTCCTTGTCCACAACTTTCCCAAGGTGACCTTGCTTGTTAAACTCCGCTATCGTGAATCGCGTTGTTTTGAGTTTTTATGTTGTACCAACTGCTGTGCGGCATTTTGCAGACATGAATCTTCCGATCATTTCCAGACTCGTCTGACCAGCGTCCTATGAAGTGCTGGCAATACGTTCGATTCCCTCGATATAACTCTCCTGAAAATATGCATTCGCCAAGCTTTCGTAACTTGAGCCTTCGCAAGCACGCCCTCGCATGTAATCAACAAAGATGGTTGGATAATTGTGAAAATCAGTTCGTGAACCTTCCAGCAGTCGTCAAGAAACCGAGCGCAATCGAGCCTCCGTTTTTCAGGTCGCCCTTTATTCCTGCCGCTGTCCTAGTCTGTAAGACAAACCAGTTCCCCACGATCACATCAAGATGCGCTGGTATGAGCTTGAGGAGATTTCGTGCATTCACTTGGTAATCTGCCCGACCAATGTCCCACGTGTAGCAGAACTCCCCGCTATGCAGAACACGGGGCCAACGCTGGTCGTCAATCAGGTTTCGGTCTTTGTGCAGCCGTTCTGTGAGGGGAACCGGATTGGTGAATGATTCGCTGTCTAGGTCTGGAAAACCAGTAGCGAATTGCGCGAGCGAGTCACCGATTTTCCAGCATACTCTATGTTTTGCCTCTAGGTCATAACCGGGATTGATGCCGTAGAACAGAATCGAACCTCGTTTGAGGGTGCTCTTGTTGCTGTACAGAACTGACCCAGCAAGGTCACGATAGGCTCTGAGAATGTTCTCGGCTTTACGGACAAAATCTCTAATGGTCTGTTCATCCATGATGGTTGATAATGGCAAATGGAAGTACTTTCGCTCAGCGTCCCGCTCGCCCTCCGTAGAGGTTTACCTTCCCATCGACCACGTTTGCCACGTAGCGTCCCTTGCTGAGGAACTGCATCACTTTCTTGCCAGACCGTGCCAACTGCGCCCATCGGGATTTGGTCTGGGGGTTCTGTTCTAGTCCTCGAATCTCGTTGCCATCGAATATGAAGTCCACCTGCCGAAGGCCACGCTTGGGAGTGCCCTTGACAGGGTAACGCTTGGCCCCTAGCTCGACGGTCTTGGCGTTCTCTACGAAGGCTTGCCGCCAGACCCCGATGAGGGTTTGCTCGAAGGACAGTTCCATCGCACGCCTCTGAGGTGGAATTCACTTCACTTTCCGAGTGTGCGCTGGCAGTCTAGGACTTCGTTCGGATCACTCCGATCCCAATCGTTTTGCGTTCGCGTTCTGGATACTTCAGCCGCGCCTTCTCGGCTTGTTTCTTATTCTTGAGAGGCTTTGAGAGCGGCGTAAGCTCACCATCGATGTATTTGTAGAGCAGCCACCTCTCAACAATTCTGGGCATGAGAAGTTTATAGCACTGTATTGGTGAAATCGATTCAACCTACCTCTGTTAAGAATTGACGCCTCAAAGGCAGGGGCGTATCGTTAACGCCATTAACTAGCCGCCACTAGCTTCTGCGAGCCGTCATAAGGAGAATCCAAACGCATGCCTAACTTGTATACGTCTCTTCTCGCTCGCAAGCTTGGCACAACGACGCTCGCCCCAACGAAAGAGCCGCCATCCGTACCAGAGGCAATATCCACGCAGCCAAATCCAGCATGGAAAAGGAACATTTTTGAGAATGCACTAGCGGAAATTGTCAGTCTGGGACCAAAGCCCCCGTCCCATAAAGCTGTTCATTCAGTCGGGATAATCGGCGCTGGCTTAGCTGGACTTTCGGCGGCCTACGAACTCACGATGAGGGATTATTCGGTCAGCATCTTTGAGGCCTCCGAACGTGTTGGGGGCCGCACTTGGTCAGATCACGATTTTGCAAAACCACACACGATGGACAAAGGCGCTGAACTAATTGGCTCCAATCACCCCCTATGGCTCAACTATCACGGCATTTTCAAAATTGGCTTTACAAACGTCTTGGAATACAAGAAATGCCCCGATTATTTTAGACGGCAAACCGTTAGACCCGGACGACGAAAAAGAACTAGGGAAAGAAATGGACGAAGCACTCGCGTCTATTTCTGCGGCCGCTAAAGGTATTTTCGATCCATATCGTCCTTGGACTGATCCGCAGGCAAAGATTTTGGATCGTCAAAACGTGCACAATTTTGTCATGACCCGCAAATGGTCCGACCGATGCAAGAGAGCCGTTCTACAACAGCTAGAGTCCGATAACGGGGTTGAGGCCCACAAACAAAGCCTTCTTGCTCTGCTGGCGATGGTTAACGGTGGCGGATCGGATCGCTACTGGACAGATACCGAGGTCTATCGCTCGAAGCGCGGCACTCAGGCTCTCTCGGAAGCATTTGAGGCACATCTCAGCGGGAAAGGGGTTTCGGTGAAGCTTCAATCACGCGTGGTGGGTGTTGACGTGACCCCACACAAAGTTACGCTTCGAATAAAAAGGAATGCAAATCATGTAGATCGCTTCGAATTCGATGACGTGATCCTAACTGTGCCTCCATCGGCTTGGCGCACCATAACCAGTTGGAAGCCAAAGAAACTTGCTTCGTTCATGAGTTCGCCTCCCCAAATGGGAAAAAATGTGAAATGTCTCCTCGCCTTTTCCGACAGGTTCTGGAAGTCCGAAGACTTGGCGCCTTCATCAACGGAGTCCGGTCCCGTCGATCAAACATGGGAAACCACGGAAGCTTTTAAGGAACTTGCGACTGCTGGAATGGTGGCCTTCGCGGGAGCAAAGCACGCTGCGGAGCTATCGAAGCTTTCCGATGAAAAGGCCGAAGCACAGGTCATAGCGTGTCTTGAAGACGTGTATAAAGGTGTTTCTTCGAAAGTGTCCAACCCCCAGTTTGTAAACTGGCCGAAGCAGAGGTGGAGCAAGGCATCCTATAGTTTCCCTAAGCGTGGCGACATCTTGAGGTGGGGACCGAAGTTCGAGACTGGATTTGGTGGAAAGCTCCACTTCGCGGGCGAGCACACTTGCTATGCCTTCACCGGCTACATGGAAGGGGCGTTACAATCGGGATTCCGACTGGCACGTAAGATCGTCTCTCGGGACGGTGGACAGTGGTAGAGGGTGAGCGCTCCGGCACAGCGCGATACCAGAGAAGCTACGCAGCTTTTTCCTTACCCGTACCGAGCGCCCGCAAAGAGCAAAACATTGGGTGATCAACCCGTTAAGCAATGGGACATCGGCACTTCGGGGCGCTCCAACGGTCAGTGCAGCCTAAGCAACGATGTTTTATTTTTTCGATTCGTTACGCTGAAGCGCCCGGCGCAATCAGGCAATTCGGTAGACTTGGTATCAAGGAGTGATCCGCGGGAAAGGTCATTTAGCTCGAATTTCGCTCGAAAAATTCGGCGATTGGAGGGAAATACGGAGACCGGAGAGACTCTAGCGGAAGAAACGAAAACGGCTAAGTCACTGAGCCTTCAAGATCTTGCAATGATATTGGAAAAAATAAGTTGACATGGCGGAGAGGGGGGGATTGTAACCCCAGTTGGTGAGTGGGAGGTGACCGGTCGGTGAGCGTTGGTATGTCTCTTGTTTTCAACACGATTGTTTAATTCAAAAAATCGCGAGTCTTTATGCGTCTTCCAAAGCGCTCAAAATCGGCCTAAATTCAGAACTCCTGACATACCCCTAAAAAGCGGCCTTTTCTTTTGCCGATCCCTCGGAACTGCAACCTGCTTGGTTTTTCGCTTTCCTGGGTGCGGACCTAAACCTGTCCGCTTTTTCTAAATCCGCAGGTGGAAATCGTACGATTTTGGCTACTACATTTCCTCGACCGAAGGTGCTCGACATCTCTCCTGGCACATCCCTGTCCGCTTTTCGATTTGATTGAGGATAGAACATGCTAAGAAACTATGAGCCCGGTGCCACGTCAAAAGGAGTTTTTTGCCCGCCCTACTCCAACTCCCGGTTCCGTCTTCGTTAACGATCGCCTTTGTGTCCAGACCGAGGAAGAACAGCGAGTAGTTTTCGTCCATGGCATCATCTTTTCCCACTATCCCATCGAAGATCGCACAGCCGAGGCTTACGCCATGGTTACTCTTTTCGAAACGGGATACGCGGATCAGAACGATATCGCACGCTGCTTCGGCTACTCGGCCCGAACGCTTCGCCGCTATCAAGAGCGTCTCAAGGCTGGTGGACTGAGCGCGCTGGCGCGCCCGGAAGGACGACCCGCAGGCAGTCCTTCCGGGCGCAAGAAAAACCATGAGCGAAACCAAACTATTCTCCGCCTTAAAGCCAAGGGGATGAGTAATCGATGGATTGCCGGCCGGCTTGGCCTCAGCGAAAAAACGGTCCGCAAGAGTCTCCGTCGGCTCGGCTGGAAATCTGATCCGGAACCAGATCTCCCCTTCTTGCCAAAAGCTGATTCGCAAGCAAAGCAGGCCCCGGTT
>WNGC01001933.1_pt1 | contig 12668 bp, 13 predicted proteins | sample 5400051 | NCBI WGS metagenome assembly WNGC01 (sample SAMN13153368, study PRJNA577476) | soil metagenome | isolation source: 20 cm soil or saprolite under grassland replicate 2 | place: USA:California | collected 2016-06-15 | reverse complement strand
CGTCCCTCATGGAATGTGTCGAAGCAGACCTCTTGATCCCGGGCCGCGGGGAACCGATCCGGAATGGTTGCGTCGTCCTCGACGGTTACACGATCGCCTTCGCGGGACCGATCGAGGGTGCCCCGAAGGCGCCCGCCGGGACTCCCGTGCATCGCGTCCCGGTCGTCATGCCGGGCCTGTGGGACTGCCATGGTCACTTCATGGGAATCCGCGCGACAAACGTGGAGGACATCGCGAAGACCTCCCTTCCGGTCCTGACCGCACGGAGCGTCGCCGATGCAAATCGCGCTCTGGTTGCGGGTTTCACGAGTGTCCGGGACCTCGTCGGCCTCGGGATCCATCTCGCGCGCGTCGTCGACGAGGGGACGATTCAGGGGCCTCATATCTACGGCGGCGGTGCCATGCTGAGTCCGACGGCAGGTCACGGGGACCTCCACATGTTCCCGACGTCCTACATCCACGCCCTCGGCGCTGCCGGTTACTTCTTCCAACTGTGCGACGGCATCTCGGAGTGCCTGCGTGGCGTTCGCAACCAGTTGCGGCTGGGGGCGAGGGTGATCAAGGTGTGCGCCTCCGGTGGGGTGATGAGCGAAATGGACCATCCGGTCCATCAACAGTTCTCGAACGAGGAGCTCCAAGCCATCGTCGGAGAGGCGGCCCGGGCCGAGCGGATTGTCGCGGCGCACTGCCATGGGAAGCCCGGGATCATGGCCGCGCTCCATGCCGGTTGCGGCACGATCGAGCACGGATCGTATCTGGACGAAGAGGCTGCGGACCTCATGATCCAAAGGAAGGCGATCTTGGTCCCGACCCGGTACATCCTCGAGCGGTTGATTGCCCTCGGTCCGAAGATGAGCATCCCGGACTACGCATACCGGAAGGTCGTCGCCATCGGGGACCAGCACAAGCGGTCGCTGCAGCTCGCGATCCGGAAGGGCGTGCGTATCGCCCTCGGGACGGACATCTGGAGCACGGGCGAGGGGACGATCGCCCCGTGGGGTCAGAACGCGCGGGAACTGGTCCATCTGGTGGAGGCTGGGATGACGCCGTTGCAGGCGATCGAAGCCGCGACGGCGAACGCCCCGATGACCTTGGGACCCCAAGCCCCGAAGTCGGGGCAGCTCAAAGCCGGCTTCGACGCGGATGTGCTCGCGGTCCGCAAGGACCCACTGGGTGACATCACGGTCCTTACTTCGCCGGAAAACCTGATCACCGTATGGAAGTCGGGCCAGGCGATCGATCGCTCGACCCGCTAAGGTGGAACCGGGAGGTAGGGGACCCGCTCCCACACGAGTCCGTCTCCGACGACTCGGCGGTTCAGTTTCCCATTTCCCTCGAGTTCCTCGAGGAGCAACTCGGCGTCATCATCGGTGACGCCCAGGACGGCGGCGATTTCTCGGGTTGCCCAGTGTTCCGACCGGTCGAGCAGCTGGACGACCGATTGCTCCGTGGGCTCGACGACCTTTCCTTGGAGGTCCGGATCGACCTGCCGTAGCACGTCCTCGAACACCTCCCAGGGCTGCCATCCGTTCAGCCGCGCCGACGCCTCTCCCCGACCGATCGTGAAGGTCGGAAATCCGCGGACCTCGAGGCGTTCGCATTCCTCGCGGTCCCGTTGGAACGCCTGCTCCGCGCTGCCGTCTTCGAGCGCTTTGCTGAAGGCTTCCACATCGAGACCGGTCTCTCGCGCGACGTCGGTCTGGACCTCGACTCGGTGGATGGGTCGGGCGTCGAGGCACCACGCTTCGCGAAGGGCCCTCAAGTACTGCCGATCGGCGCGGGCGCCCTGGAGGGACGCCGCCTTCGCCGCGATGCACGCAGGCCACGTGGAGTTGAAATCGTCCACGCCCTTGATCATCCGTTTCGAATCCATTGGCATCCGATGTTGCGTGGACACGGCCTCGAAGAACGCCAGGACGGAATCCGTCCACCGGCCTCCAGACATACGCGCCCACTGCTCTCGTATCGGACCGAAGTCTTCGAACAAGCCGCCCTGCCGGATCTCCAGTTCGACGGCGTCCGCGTAGACGATCTCCAGCCTCCGGATCGTAGGCTCGCATCCCCAGCACCAAATGTTGTGCGGGTCGGTATACCAGACGACGTGCAGAGGGGCGGACATCGTGGGGCCCGGGACCCACAGAGAGCGGTCGGTATTATCCTTGTCGGGATTCAGATGTCCGAATGACGGGAAACGATTTTATCAGTTCGCGCGGTCATGAGTTCGGAACCAGATTCGGAGACGTGTCGTGCCCATCCTCATTCGGATCGCCGAACGGTTGAGTGTCCGGAAACGATCGGAGGACCTGCCCATCTTGCGTGCGTTGGTCGCGCCGTCGTCCACGATTCGTCTACTCGATGTAGGAGGGGGTGCGGGGACAGCGACCGAACTATTCTCCGAGGGGTGTGGCGAGGTCACCGTCTTGGAGCCGAACCGCAAGAAGCTCGTCGTGGGGCGGAGACGGCGACCCGCCCTTCGATTCCGCGAGGGCCGCGGGGAATCGATCCCCTTTCCCGACGATTACTTCGACCGGGTTGTGGCGGTCGTGAGTCTTCATCATGCGGACGACCCAGCCCAGGTCCTCCGTGAGATGCGACGCGTGCTGCGCAGGCCAGGACGTCTCGTGTTGGCCGAACTGCCCCACACTCGAGTGCCCGGCCTATTCGGGCGTTGGATCGGCGGGCACATGCATGGTCCTTCCCTGTCGTTCCTTGAGGCGCCAGAGCTCAAAGGGAAGGTGGAGGCCGCGGGATTCGTGGACGTGGCGATTCACCCGGGCGCGATGTGCTACTTTGTGACCGCGACCAAATAGGTATCAAGTGGCCAGTCCGCGTCCTGAATTCGTCGCGGGACAATCCTTTTACCGTTCGACCTCGTGGAGACGGACCGGATGCATCGCTTGGCGTTTCCCCGCGGGGCCACATGGCTCCTCGTAATTTCCATTCTCGTCGTCGCGGTCTTCAACGGGATGGCCGCGCGTGCGGGGGCCGCCCTCTCCAAGCCAACTTATGCGGCAGGCGACCGCTGGGTGTATGTCCTCGATGGCTCCCTCAATGCCTTCCCTAATTTGAATGCAAGTCAGACGGGGGCGTTCCATTTCGATCTCGTCGGTCGTGTGGAGGTCAACGTCCTCGGTCCCTCCTCCGTCCTCTTCGCGAGCCTTCCGATCTCGGTCGTCGCGGTCGACACGAACGCGTCGGGCTTCTTGAACGGGACATTCGCGGTCCCGAGTGTGGGAACCGCCCAGGTGACCGGTACGTTCACAACTCGCACATCGGAGATCTGGGAGGACCGGGCGTACCTCCCGATTCGATCGAACACCACCACTTCGTACTTGGCCGACGTGACGCTAGGATTCGGATTCTCGACGTCGCTCACGGCGACAGTGCGGGTAAACGCAAGCACATCCGTGGCCACGATCCCGCCATTCGAGCTCGAGGTCGGCCGGAATGCTAGCGCGGCGCTTCAGACGCACCTGGTCGTGAATTCCACGTTCACAGCTGCCGGCCGTACGCAGAGCTCGGAGAATCGGACCGATGTCTCCTCCGTTTGGCGTCGCGAGGTCTTGTCACGGGAGAGCGTCACGGTCGAGGTGGGAACCTTCATCGCGTACAAGCTGAATCAGACGGTCGGGAGTTTCCCCGGCATCGGCGGCATTTCCGGCGGAACCAACGAGACCGCCTACTTCTCGAATGAGACCGGATACTATGTGAAGCGCGACGCGTACGCGAACGGCACCCATGTGGCGGAGATGCGGCTGAAGTCCTACTCGTACGGTGCCAAAGGGTCCACCTTTGGTCTCATCGATTGGTTCCTCCTGGTCGCGGCCGCGGCGGTGGGGGGTGTTCTCGTCCTGATTTATTGGAAACGCCGAAAGAAACGAATCCCAGAACCGCCATCGGGCGCATCGGAGCCGACGAAGGTCGAGAGGATACGGGGAGGGAACGACGGTACTCATTGAGACCGCCGGCCTGACGAAGGTGTTCGGCGAGGTTCGCGCCGTCGACGACCTGAGCGTCGCGATCCCCGAGGGCGCGATCGGCCTCGTCGGACCGAACGGCGCGGGGAAGACGACCTTCTTGCGTCTCCTCCTTGGGCTGGTCCGTCCGACCACGGGAACTGCGAAAGTTCTGGGTCACAATATCGCGGAAGGCGTCCCGGTCCGCGAACGGATCGGCTACATGCCCGAGCACGATTGTCTCATTCCGGACATGACCGGCGTGGGACTCGTGACGTACATGGGACGGGTGAGCGGGCTCGATGCGAACACCGCGATTAGTCGCGCACACGATGTGCTGCAGTTCGTCGGCGTCGAGGAGGAGCGCTACCGCAAGATTGCGGAATACTCGACCGGCATGAAGCAGAAGATCAAACTGGCCCAAGCAATGGTCCACGACCCGCAGCTATACATCTTCGACGAGCCGACGACCGGACTCGACCCGCGAGGCCGCACGGAGATGCTCGACCTCGTTCGCGTGATCGCGCGCTCTCCTGGCCGCAACGTGGTCTTGTCGAGCCACCTCCTCCCCGATGTCGAGACGATCTGTAAGTACATCGTGATCCTCGACGGCGGGCATCAGATCGCCGCGGGCGAGCTGAGCCAACTCCTCAGCGGTTCCGCGGACCGCCTGCGGATCGACGTCCGGGGCGACCGGGAGGCGTTCGCGCGGCGGCTCCAGGAGGCGGGACTGGAGGCCGATGCCACGTCGTCGGGCGTGCATGTGGCGCGCAAGCCGGGAGTCGAGGCCGCGATCTTCCAGACCGCGAAAGCCCTCGGTGTCGAAGTGCGGTACATGGGTCGGGAGATACGGAGCCTCGAGGAATTCTTCCTCGAGCTCGTCCAGCGAAACGAGGTCCGGGGTGCGTAGATGTCGATCTCACTCCCGACGTACACTCGGCGAGAGATGCCCCTCCTCGGCCGTCGGCATCGGCTTCGTGCGATCATCGTCACGGGGTTGCGGCGCGAGTTCAAGCGGCCCGCAACGATTGTTGCGACAGGCGCGGGCGTGGGATTGGTTCTGGTCAGCTCCATCGTCATCGTCCTCTTCTTGGGCGCCTTCTTGCCTGGTCAGGCACGAGACCTGAGCTTCTTCTTCGTTCCCGCTTCGAACGGCGCAATCCTATTCTTCGTCACGCTCATGGCGTCGGTCGTCGGATCTGCGCTCATCGCCGACGACCTCAACTCCATGGCCCTCACACTCTATCTGAGCCGACCCATCACCCACGCGGACTATCTGATTGCGAAAGCCGCAACCCTCGCCCCTCTCATCTCCATGATCGCGGTGCTCCCTTTGGTCCTCACACCCTTCGTAGCGGCCCTCCTAGGTCGCTTCTCGTGGACTATCGCCTTGGAGGCGATCGGCCTCTCCGTCTTGGTGGGACTCGTGTTCACCGCCTTCTACACGTCGGTCACCTTGTTTCTCTCGAGCCTGACGACGCGCAAGAGCTACGCCGCGGCGGGGGTCTTCGCCGTCACGTTCGGCCTGACGATCCCCGCGGACATTCTGTCGGGCCCCATTGGCAATTCGGCGTTGCTCTACGCCTCTCCGTGGGAAGACTACCTCGCGGTGGCACGTGCAGCGTTCGGCGCTTCGGGAAACCAGCTTGACTGGCCATGGGCCCTCGCGATCTTGCTGGCGGCGACCGTCGTCGCGTCGTTGGCCACGTACCTCCGGATGAAGGCCGTCGAGGTGGTCTCCGGATGAGCACCGTCGCGGAGGCTGCCGGCGTCTCGAAGTGGTATGGCGAAGTCCTTGGACTCAACGCGTTCACCGCCTCCTTTGGGACGGGCATTACGGGTCTTGTGGGTCCGAACGGGGCCGGCAAGAGCACGCTCTTCAAGTTGTTGATCGGCCAGCTGCACGCGAATCAGGGCACTCTCCAGCTGCTCGGAGAAAATCCATGGAACAACGTGCCGATGATGCGACGCCTCGGGTACTGTCCGGAGCACAATCAGATGTACGGCTGGCTCACCGGGCAGGAGTTCGTGGAGGCACTGCTTCGGCTTGATGGTATACCGGCCGTCAAGGCCTCTAAAGCAGCCAGCGCCGCGCTCAAGGTCGTCGGGTTGTCCGGCGCGGCCCACCGCCCCACACGGACTTACAGTCGCGGGATGCGCCAACGCGCGAAGCTCGCGCAGGCCCTTGCGCATGATCCGGAGGTCCTCATCCTTGACGAGCCGCTGTCCGGAGCGGACCCAATGGCTCGCGTCCAGATCCTCCGAACAATCGCGGACTTCGCGAAAGACGGCGGGCACGTCCTCATGTCAACCCACGTCCTGTACGAGATTGAGCGCATCACGAACAACATCGTACTGATTCACAACGGCAAGGCGATCGCGTCGGGCGACATTCACGCGATCCGTGCGCTCATCGATGAGCATCCCCACGCCGTGCGCTTCGAGACGTCGCAACCTCGCCAACTTGCCCAGGCGCTTGCCCGGATGGACCACGTCGTCTCGTTGGAAGTGCCCGCGGAGGACACGCTCGTGATCCGCACCCGGAAGCCGGATGCATTTTACAAGGAACTCCCCGGGATTGTCGCCGACACCAAGCTCGAAGTCCGCGGCCTCGAGAGTCCGGATGACAGCCTCGAAGCCGTCTTCCGTTACCTCGTCGGGTGAACGATGGGCGTCACCGAGTCGGCACGGAGGCTCTGGGTCGTCACTAGCCTGACCCTGCGGTACCTCCTAGGAACGCGACGTGTCATCGCGATGCTCCTCCTTTCGGCGATTCCTTTCATCCTCGCTTTGTCCCTGGCCGCGGGACGGGTCTCGGCGTTCAACATCGACCTCTTCCAACGCCTGATGATCCCGCTTTTCCTCCAGGTCGTGCTCATCTTCGTGACCCTCGTGAACGCCACAACGCTCATCCGCGAGGAAATCGAGGACAACACGCTCCCTTACTTGCTGACCCGTCCCATCTCAAGGCCCGCGGTGGTATTGTACAAATACATCGGCTATCTCGTCGCGGTCCTGATCCTCCTCGTTCCGCCGCTCGTCCTCGCATACGGAGTCACAGAGGCCTACCAAGGCACGACGCTCGCGACGGACCTGGACGTCCTCGGCGGATTCCTCGTTGCGACACTGATCGGAAGCGCCGCGTACGGTGCGGTGTTCCTCTTCGTCTCGGTCCTGGTCCGCAAGCCGCTCGCGGTGGGCCTGCTCATCGGCTTCGTGTGGGAATCCATCGTCGGCTCGATCCCGGGAGATGTACCGAAGCTCAGCGTGATCCACTATCTGAAATCGATCCTGCAAGGCATGATTGCCGTCGGGCCGATGACGACCTATGGGTCGGACATCTCCGCGGGAATCGCGGTCCTGATCCTCGTCGGCCTCTCTGTGGCCATGATCGTCCTGGCCATGATGGTCTTTCAGCAGATGGAGTTCCGCCAGAAGGCCTGAGTCGTCGTAGCCTGCGCCGTCTATCGTTCGATGTTGAAGTAAATCCGCACCGTCGCCCGGTACGACTTCACCTTGGAACCGTCGAGTTCCAATTCCATCTCCCCGACCCTCGCCCACCGCATTTCTCGGACCGTCTTCGCGGCCTCGGAGACCGCGTTTTGCGCGGCCTTCGCGAAGCTCACCGGCGAGACGCCGACCACGTCGATCACTTTCTGCACCATGGGATGCCTCTTCCCGGGAATTGCGACTCCCCCACTTGGTCGCTTCGGCTCTCACGCCGGTCGGTCCTAGCCGCCACCCGATTCGACTTTCGCGGGGTCCGGGAAGCGCTTGAGCACCGCCGCGAGCTTCGCCGCTTCCTTGTTCATGGTCTCCACATCCTTCTCTAACGTCCCGCGCCACTTCCGGACCGCAGAGTCCCCGTGGGTGGCGTACAAGCGGGCGGCAGACTGCCACGCATCGAACCGACCGTCCTGGAGGGCGACAGCGAGCTCGCGTCCCCTCTCCGCGGCGTCGTTCAGCTTCCCCAAGCGCTCGACGAAACCGACAATAGCTGGCGTCCTGCGCTTCAACATAGTCACGTCTTCGCTCCATTGAATCTGGAGGGAGCGCCGCTCGTCGTCCCGGATCGCCTTCAGCCAGGCCCAGCCGGAATCGAGCGCGCTTCGGATGAGCCGCGAATCTCCGAACACGTGGGTGAGCTTCGCGTCCGAGTAGCCGGGCAGTTCGAGCAATCCGTAGAAGGAGCGGCTCCGGAACGCTTCGCCCTGCGGGCTCGCGTTGTTCAGGAGGCGTAGGAGTGGGTCCGGGTCGGAACCGGGAGGCGGGGCCGGCACGCCGATGCCGGTTCCCTGGGACGCCTCGAGGAGGAGAGGAATCGCCTGGTCGGCTCGGCTCCGGGCCAGGAAATCGAGGTAGGCTGCGGTCGCGGCTCCGTTGAACGCGTCGACGCGCTCATTGAATTCCTGGGCGTCCTCCGGGGAGGAGGGAGGTTTCGGGATCTTTTGGAGGCGATCGACCTGCGCTCGGAGTTGCCGGATCCGCGCCTCGACCGCGCGGTACCCTTCTCGGTAGGAAATCTGGAGTCGACGGACCTCGGCCCCTTGCTCCGCGACCCGATCGAGTTTCCGCCAGGCTTTCCGGGCGCCGTAGAAGTCCCTCTTTCGAGCCTTCCGAAGGGACGCATCGAGTCCCGCCACGAGCCTGAGGGACAGGCGCTTTTCCTTGGCGGCCTTGCCCAGGTCTGCGGCGATCGCATCGACGTCCCGGGTGAAGATCCGCACCTGGCGCCAGTTATCGACCTCGCTCTCCCGAATCAGGCGGTCGACCCGCTCCCGAAACCGGTCGAGGGTGCCGTCCACGAGCCCCGCAATCCCGTCGACCCGCTTCCGTGCCCTCGCGATGGCATCGAGCAGGCCTTGCGCCTCCGACTCGAACGTGTCCGCGGAGGGCGCCCCGGGAGAGGCCATGGAGGGACTCTCATCACCTCCCGATTATTTAGTTTCCTTCGGACGACCGCGGGAATCGCGTTGGCAAAGCCAAATCGCGCAGACCACGCACGTTCTCGAAGAAACCCGCAAAGCCTTAAATCGGCGGAACCTCTCCGCACTTCTCCCATGCAACTCCGAATTCTCGAGAAACAGAAGGATTCCGTCCGCATCGAGATCCTGAACCCGGACGATACGGTGATCTACCCGCTGATCACGGCCCTGCTCAAGGACCCGGATGTGGAAGATGCCCTGTATTACACGGGCCACCCGCAGCTGGACAAGCCCGTCCTCACGGTCAAGGTGAAAAAAGGGAGTCCGCAAGCGGCGCTGAAACGTGTGGCGGAGGGCCTCGCGAACGATTTCAGCGGCGCCAAGCAACATCTGGAGAAGGAGTTCGCGTAGGCCCATGGAGCGCGACGTCGGGATCGTCGGCTACCTGACGTCGACACCCGGGGTCGGAGGGACGATCAAGTCGGCCCCGGAGGACTTCGTCGTCGAAGAGATTTCGTCTCCCCCGGCCGTGTCCCCGGAGGGGCGGTACGCGATCGCGCAGGTCCGGGTCCGGAACTGGGAGACGAACCGTCTCGTCCGCGCGATGGCCCGGGCCCTTCGCATCAGCCGAAAGCGCATCGGGTACGCCGGGACCAAGGACAAGCATGCCGTGACGACGCGGCTCTTCTCGTTCGAGGACGTCCTGCCCGAAGCGGTCCATGGACTCCAACTGAAGGACGTCGACATCCTCGACGCCTTCCGGTCCGACCGGCCTTTGGAGCTCGGAGACCTGGCGGGAAATCGGTTTCGGATTGTCGTCAGGGACCTTCCCGTCGAGCCGGAGATCGCGGCGAAAGCGGTCGAGGAGACCGCACGGGCTCTCCGGATCGCGGGAGGCTTCCCGAGTTTCTTCGGCATCCAGCGATTCGGGTCGGTCCGGCCGATCACCCACGTCGTCGGTCGCCATCTCGTCCGCGGCGAATTCCGAGAGGCCGTCGAGGCCTATGTCGCGAATCCGTTGGAGGGGGAGGATCCGGAATCGTACGAGGTCCGTTCCGCGTTGCGGGATACAGGAGACATCCAGACCGCCTTGCGCTCCTATCCGAAGGCCTTCGGATTTGAGAAGGCGATCCTGAATCACTTGGCGGTTGCACCGACGGACTATGTCGGCGCCCTTCGATCGCTCCCTTTCAACCTGTTGATGATGTTCGTCCATGGCTACCAGTCGTTCCTCTTCAATCGGATTCTCAGCGAACGGATGCGCCGTTGTATCCCGATTCACGAACCGGTCGCTGGGGACCTGGTCCTACCGGCGGACGCGTCCGGGCTCCCGGATCGAAGCCGGACGATCGACGTCACCTGCGACAACCTGGAGCGGGCGGCAAAGCGGTGCCGCGAAGGGAAGGCGTGGGTGAGCGCGATCCTGTTCGGTTCCGAACCGGAATTCGCGGGCGGCGAGCCGGGACAGATCGAGAAGAAGATCGTCGTATCGGAAGGTCTGCGCCCGGAGGACTTCATCATCCCGGAGATCCCTCGGATCTCATCGAAGGGAACCCGGCGAGAGATCCTCGCGCCGTTCCGAGGCCTCGACGCCCAGGTGGGACAGTCGGGCTTTTCCCTATCGTTCGAACTCACCCGCGGATCCTATGCGACGTGTCTCGTGCGGGAGTTTACGAAGTCGGAGTGAATGTCCGCGGGCATCGCACGAATCAAGCGAAGCGCCCTCGCGGCTCTGCCGGCCACGTCAGGTACGGATTTTCGTCCACAGGTCCGCGAACCGGTCCACCGCGTCATCCTGGAAGCTCGAGCGGTTCGCCAAGAGAAGTTTCCGGACCTCCTCGAGGTCCTTGATCGAGAACACGCTCTCGCGCTCCCGTCGGCCCCGAAGGAGGACCTCTCGGTGCATGAGTTTCTGGAGATGGTAGGACAGAGTGGACTTCGAAACGCCGACCGATGCCTGGAGCTCCGCGAACGTCCGCTCGCCGAAGAACAGGAGTTCGAGGACGATCTTCCGGGGCACATCCTGCCGCAGCACGGCGAGGATTCGCCGCTGGGCCTCCACGAACGCACGGGCGATGAAGTACCGCTTGCGGTGTCCATCCTCTTCGGATTTCAGGACCCCATTCCGTTCCAGGTAGCCGAGGTGGTACGACAGCATGCCGGTCGACATTCCGAGCACCTGTCCGATTCTCCGGAGATGGACGCCGGGGTTCGCCGTCAGGAAGTCGTAGATCCTGCGCCGGCTCTCGAGTTCGAGGCCTTCGGGCATCTCATCACCGCAGCAGAGCGAGGTAGAGGGCCACAAGCACTCCGAGGTTCAGCGCGAGCCATTCGCTGCCGACGGAGGAGACGGCCCGGGTGGCAATCTCGATGATCAACCAGATCCCCTGGACGAGGAAGATGGCGAAGGCCGAGGTGAGCAAGAGGAACCGCCGTTCGCGGTGTCGGGCATAGGACTGGACCGAGACGGTCGCGAGGATCCCCGCGAAGCCGGCGAAGGACACCCGGAGGAAGACGTCCAAGGGGCCCATATGGAGAGGCCATGAGGCTCCGTCGTAAGATACTTTGTGTACGCCGGTCGAAGCTCTGTCGTGTGGCGTCGCAAAGGAAGGTTCGGACGTCGTCCCAACCAGTTTCCGCGATGGACCAAAATTCCCTTATCTGCGAAGGGACAGTATTCGTCCATGGAGGACGGACCGGGTGCGCGCGCAAATCTGGCGAAGGCGGCGGCGGCCTTTGCGGTGCTTTCGCTTCTTCCCGTCGCCTTGAGCGGATCTGCTCCCTCTCACGCATACGCCGCCCTCCGCCCTATTTCGTTTGCCCTGCAAGCGGAGTCTTCCGCCGGGGTCTTCCCCTGGTCCTCGCCGCTGTTCGCCGCCTTCCAGTACGACCGCGGTCAAGTCCTCGGGACCTACGTGCAGTTCGCCTACGACGCATCGACGGGGACGATGAAATCCATCCTCGGTCTCGCGGGCGAAGCCCCCGTGCTCTACGTCGGCTCGATTCGGATCGCGGGCTTCGCGCCCGCGAGGGGCGCCCACGCGATCGGTTCCACGTTCGAGGCCCAGGGATACCTCGTCACGATCACGGTCCATGACGATCCCACCGGCCTCGTCGAGATCCGCACCGACGTCGCTCGTACGGCGGCGATCGAACTTCCCGCCGGAGCGACGAATGTCTCCATACAAACGGCCCCGGGGTTGTGGCCCGCCTCCTCCGTCTCGTATTCCGTGGGAGACGACCAGGCTCGATTTCTCCTGGGGGCTGGGACGTTCAGCGTGAGCGGCATCCGCATCATCGCGAAGATGGCGGATTCCGATCTGCTCCTGTTCAAGTCCATTCCCCCTCGGACGGCGAACCGGGCCGAGTGGCTCTCGCTCTTGGATGCGATCGGCGCGGGACACATCGTCGCCGAGCTCGATCTCGTGGCGACGGCGGACGGTCGGTGGGTCCAGAACGTCGCGCAGTATCGGATTGGAGTCTCGGGCTGGGCGCTCGCGGTAGAACCCGGTCGTGCCGCCATCCAGGTGGATTCCCTCCTCCCGGGTGGAGCGGTGATTCTGCTCGCGTTCGGCCCGGCGACGATGCCCTTCAACGCTTCGACAGAGCTCCGGGTGCGCGCGAACGCGGGGGACGTGAATCGAACGGAGAGCCCTCTCCCGCAGTTCCTCACCAACGGGGTGCGCGGAGGGGGAGCGTCCTATTCGGTCCTCTCGTTCCCGGGAACGGTTGTGGCGCTCTACCTCCCTTCCCTCGCCGCCGTGTCCATCGAGGTCGTCAGCATCCG
>WNGC01004738.1_pt1 | contig 12669 bp, 9 predicted proteins | sample 5400051 | NCBI WGS metagenome assembly WNGC01 (sample SAMN13153368, study PRJNA577476) | soil metagenome | isolation source: 20 cm soil or saprolite under grassland replicate 2 | place: USA:California | collected 2016-06-15 | reverse complement strand
ACATGGGTGCGGGCATTGCCAGTGAAAAATTGTCGCGGCTGTTTACGCCGTTTGATCGCCTGGGGGCGGAGCAGTCGGCGGTGGAGGGAACTGGCCTCGGCCTTGCTCTCTCTGCCCGTATCATGCATGCCATGGGGGGCGGTATCGGGGCCAGCAGCGCGATTGGACGCGGCAGCACTTTTTGGGTTGATCTTCCCCGGGCCGAGCCGCCATCAATCACGGAGCCGGAAGACAATGAGGATGAACCCCTGCCGGACCGGAACCCCGCTGCCGGCAAGCGCACCATCCTTTATATTGAAGACAACCTTTCTAACCTCAATCTCGTTCAGGAAATTCTTCGCCAGCAACCGCAGGTCGAGCTGCTGAGCGCAATGCAGGGCCGGCTTGGCTTGGACTTAGCGCGCAAACATTCACCCGATCTCATCTTGCTCGATATACATCTGCCCGACTTGAACGGATGGGAGGTCTTTTCGCAATTGCGGGGTGAGGAAACGACACGAAACATCCCGGTCATCGTCATTAGTGCCGATGCGACCGCGCGACAGATTCAACAGTTCATGACTGCCGGCGCCCGCGATTACCTGACCAAACCACTCGACGTCACAAAATTTTCCCGAGTGATCGAGGAATCGGCGTGGCCATCGACCGATTCAAAGACGCTGATTCAAAAAGCGAATGGAAGAGAGAACGTAACAGCTAAGAAAATATGAAGGACCGAGCAATTGTATGGCGCGGCGTCGCGTTTTTCCATCACTCTCGTAGTAGTTGAAAAAGAATCGGTCGAGCGCGATGAGTTAATAGTAGGAAAGGACGCTGGGAAAAGCGAACCAAGTTAGAAAGAAAGCTGACTCGTCGCACATGGACACTGCCAACTGGAAAAGCGAGCTCGCCGCCTACGCGAAAATGAAGATCCTCATCGTTGACGACGAGCCCGCCAACGTTGCCCTCCTGGAAGACATGCTGGGGGAGCAAGGTTACACCCAACTTAAGTCAACGACTGATTCCCGCCGGGTCCTCGAACTTTGCGACGAGTTCGACCCAGACTTGATTCTGCTCGATTTGTTCATGCCACATCTTGATGGATTCGCGGTTCTCGAATCCTTGCGTGCCGATCGGAGCGAGGTTTACTTGCCAATCATTGTCCTCACGGCCGACGTCAACGAGGAAACCAAACGCCGGGCCCTGCATTGTGGTGCAACCGATTTTCTGAACAAACCTTTGGATCACATCGAAGTGCTCCTGCGCATTCGGAATCTGCTCGAGACCCGCCGTATTCATCAGTTGCTCGATAACCGGCGCGCCGCTCTCGAAGACGCAGTGCATGCGCGCACTTCAGAACTTCACGCCGCGCAAGCCGCGTTGGAGAAAGTGCAGGGCAAGATCAGCGGCTGAATTGGAGCGCGGCCATCCTGGCTGTGGGGCCGGTGGGCATCTTGCCCGCCGATCTGGAAGCCTATGCACCTGATCGCGAGCCTTGTCTCGCGCGCTTAAATGACGCACCATCCGCGGCATGGCTGATGAGACAGTGTCGATCCAACAAGCGGAACAGATCGATCATCAACTTGTCCGTGGCATCGGAATTCCCGCGCTCACTGCCAACATCGTCAGCTCGACCATCGGCGCAGGAATTTTCGTGATTCCTGCAACGGTCGCGGCAGGACTCGGGCCGGCTGCGCCGCTAGCATTTATTTGCTGCGCAATCGCGATGGTTTTGTTCGTCACCTGTTTCGCCATCGCGGGTAGCCGTGTCTCGCTCACGGGCGGACTCTACGCGTATGTCGAGGTCGCGTTCGGCAAATACGTCGGGTTTCTCGCAGGCATGCTTTACTTTCTGACCGCGCTTGGCGCGGTTGCGGGCGTGGTGAATGTGCTCGCGAATTCAATCGCACTGGTCATTCCATTTCTCGGCGGACCAGTGGTGCGCATCGTTGTGATGCTTGCGGTCTATGGCGTGCTCGTGTTCATCAACATTCGCGGCGTGCGCGAAGGCGCGGGCGCAGTCACGACGATCACGATTGCGAAACTTCTCCCGTTACTTCTGTTCGTTTGCGCCGGAATCTTTTTCATCCACCCGGCAAATCTGACTTGGACCGCGTGGCCGGGCAGCAAGGCGTTAGGCGACAGTGTCATCCTGTTGATCTTCGCTTTCGTTGGAATCGAAGTGGCGTTGATCCCGAGCGGCGAAGTGAAAAATCCGGCGCGCACCGTTCCGCGCGCTGCGTATCTCGCGCTCGTCATTACCACCAGCATTTACATTCTCATCCAGCTCGTGGCGCAAGGAACGCTCGGTGTCGATCTTGCCAATCACAAAGACGCGCCGCTCGCTGAAGCAGCCGCGCTATTTCTCGGCAACATCGGCCGCACCATTCTTCTCGCGGGCGCGACCATCTCCGCATTCGGATTTGTCACCAGTGACATTCTAAGTTCGCCGCGCATGATCTTTGCCTTCGGCCGCGACGGCGCGTTGCCGGCGTGGTTCGCGCACGTGCATCCGCGGTATCGCTCACCTGACGTCGCCATCATGACATATGCCGTCCTCGCCTTTGCCTTGTCCGTCACCGGCACGTTCGAAAAACTAGCGGTCCTTTCCAACGTCGCCGTCCTCCTGATGTATTTGCTCTGCTGCGCCGCCTGCTGGTTTTTGGTGCAGCGCGACGTGCGGACCGACGGTCAACCTTTCAATTTTCCCGGGATGAAAATCGTCCCCGCGCTCGCCATTCTCGCCATCATCTGGATTCTCGCTCATGCGACGCTGTTTGAATTTGCCGTAAACGGAATAGTGCTGGCGATTGCGTCGATCCTGTATTTCGTACGAACCAAGCTGCGATCGACCCCAGACGTATCGTAACCGGGCACGGAGAAAGCGGCAGTAGAGCTGCCGCACTCCACAATCTGGCTGGTCGAAGCCAGCATTAATTCGCGAAGCCTTTGGAGCGCGCCAGCACCGCTGGCGCCTTGGCCCCCGCACTGGGCGACCCCGAAACTTCCCTCCCACCCCAAAATATGGTAGTGGAGCAGGCGCCGCCCACGCTGAATTGTATAGATTTGCCTTGCGGGCGCATCCTTGCGATTATATTCACCACAACAAGGCGCCTTGGGCGCCACCCCGCCATTTCAATGCATCTTCAATCGCTCGAGCTCTTCGGCTTTAAGTCTTTCGCCGACAAAACAATCTTTAATTTCCACGAAGGCGTGACCGCCATTGTTGGTCCAAATGGCTGCGGGAAGTCCAACGTCTGCGACGCCGTCCGCTGGGTTTTGGGTGAACAATCTGCCAAATCGCTCCGCGGCGGCGAGATGGCTGATGTCATTTTCAACGGCGCCGAGTCCCGCAAGCCGCTCGGTTTCGCCGAAGTTTCGCTGAATTTCACCGAGTGCTCGGAGGAGCTCGGGGTCGACTGGCATGAGGTGCGGGTAACGCGACGCATTTACCGTGATGGCAATTCCGAATATTTCCTGAACAAAACCGGGTGCCGCTTGAAGGACATCCACAGTTTGTTCGCCGACACCGGAGTGGGTCGCGCCGCTTACTCCATCATGGAGCAAGGCAAGATCGACCTGATCCTGAGTTCGCGTCCGGAAGATCGGCGCAGCGTTTTTGAAGAAGCGGCCGGAATCACTAAATACAAAACGCAAAAAAAAGAAGCGCTCCGCAAACTGGAAGCGACAGAAGCGAATCTGTTGCGTATCGGCGACATCATTAAGGAAGTGAAGCGGCAGATTGGGTCGCTGCAACGACAGGCGGGCAAGGCGCGGCGATATCAGGCGCTGCATGCGGACCTGCAAGTGCTCGACACTCATTTTTCACATCGCAAATTGCAGAGCCTCGAGCAGGAACTCAACGAATGCACCGCCGAGATCGCGCGCGTATCGGACACGGAACAGGCAACACGCAACAAGATTAACGAGGGCGAAGCGAAGCTGGCGGCGGCGCGGCGCGAACTCGACGCCGCAGACGAAAAGATCACTGACGCGCGGGCCAAGGTGCAGCAGCTCGAAAATGAGATCGCATCGCATCGTCACCGAATCGAGTTCAACGAAAAACATGGCGCGGAGTTGCGGCAATGGATCGAACGCAGCCAGCGCGAGATCGAATCGGCGGAAACGAAATTGCGCGAACAGAACGCGGAAATCGAATCGGCCAATGTGCTGGTGGAAGAGACCACACGATTGCTCGAGCAAAAGAACCAAGAACTCGAGCACCTGACTGAGGACGCCAGCAAGCGCCGCGAAGTTTTTCGGGCCTGCGATCAGAAACTTCGCGATGTGCAAATGAGTTTGTCGAGAGATGAACTGCGGCTATCCGCGATTGCGGAAGATTTGCGCGAATTGCGCGAACGGCGTGATGCGACCAATCGGGATGCGGACACGCGGCGCGCCAGAATCGCGTCCGCTGGCGCCGGCCACAAGCAATTACATGTCAAAATGACAGAGGCACGTGCTGCAACCGAAGGGGAGCGGCAAACGGTTGAGCAACTTTTTGCGAGTGTCCGCTCGCAGGAGGAAACCCTGCGCCAGAACCAAAGGGCACTGGCCGAAGTCGAGAAAAAATTGTCCGCAATCGATCGGACCATCGCCGAGAAAGAATCGCGTCACGAAGTTTTGTGTCAGCTCAACGAAGAAGGCGAAGGACTGGCGCAAGGCTCGCAAGCATTATTAAAGAGTAAAGAGTTTGAATTTGCCGGTGCGCTGGCGGCCCAGCTCGATGTTTCGCATGAATTTGTCCCCGCAATCGAAGCGGCATTGGGCCGCAATCTTCATGCGCTTATTTTGCGCGATCGTGCCCGTGCGGCAGAAATCATTTCCCATTTGAATCAACAACAGTTGGGTCAGGCCGCACTTGTTCTCGAGCGAATCGCACATCGCGATCGGCCGGCTTCTAATGATTTGCCGCAAAGTGCGATCGGCTGGGCAGCTGATAAGGTGCGAACCCCCGCTCCACTCGAGGCTTTGGTGAAGGGTTTGCTCCATAACGTCGCGTTGTTTGAAAATTTGGAGGAGGCACTGAACGCAGTCGTAAAGAATCCCGAGCTCGCGGCCGCCACTTTACGCGGCGAATACATCTCGCATGAGGGAATTCTCTTCGGCGGCAATGGAAGAGTGCGGACGGACTCGTTACTTGAGCGCAAGGCGCGGATCGATGCGATCGCGATCGAGCTCGGGCAGTTGAAACGCGAACAGGCGATGGTCGAGCAACAGCGGGTTGCGCTGGAATCGCAGATCGCCACGGCCATGAGGGCACTGGAAAAGGCCGTCGCCTTACATCAGGAGGCACAGCTCGCACAAACCGCATCGGCGTCGAAAATTTCCCAACTCGAACGCGAACAGCACTCGGCAGAGCGCGAACTGGAGTCGCTCGAATTTGAGCGCTCGACTCTCGAGCGCCAGATCGCAGCGGCAGATGCACAGATTCAGCAGCTCGAGGTGCAAGGCGCGGAACTTGAAGAAAAGATCGCTCGCGATCGAAAGGAGGCCGCCCTCCTTCAAACGCAACGGGACGAGGCGTTGCGCGAGGAAGAAGAGGCGAATGTGCGGTTGGCAGAGCTGCGCATCGCGGCCGCAACCCACGAGCAGAAACACCAGAATTTGCTAGCGCAGCGGGCACCAATGCTGGCGCGCCAGACTGAACTTTCGGACGTGATGGCAACGCGGCGGGCCGACATTGAAAATTACGAAGCCCGATTGGTTACGCAGGCAGCGGAAGACGACTCAGCGAGGAATGCGATCGAACAGCAAAGACAGGAATGCACGCGGCGCGAAGCGGAGATTTGGAAATTGGTGGCTGAGCGCACTAGCCAGTTGGAAACGATCAACTCCGATGAAAGCGGACTACGAGCCGTGCGTGACCGCTTGAGCGAATTACAGGAGAAACGCGGGACCCATTCCGTGCGGCAAACGCAACTGCAACTTCAGATCGAACATTTGGCCGAACATATGATGGAACGTTATCGGATTGATTTGCGTCAGTTCGAGCCCGACACGCAAGCGCACGAAAAAGTCCTTCATGCTCAGCTCAAGCGCGCGAAGGAAAAGATGGAGGGCGGAGCTCCTGCGACGCCGCCGGGGATCGAGGCCATAGCGGGCTCGCCGGAGCTCGCCCCTCCAGAAATCGAGAAACTCATGGCCGAGCTCGCGCGCCAGCTGGAAAATATGGGCCCGGTTAATCTTGAGGCGGTCCAGGAATATGATGAGCTGGAAGAGCGTTATCGTTTTCTGGAAACGCAGAACACCGATCTGACGAATTCGCGTCGCGAACTGCTTGATGTCATTGCTCGGATTAATTCCACCACGCAGGAACTTTTCGCCGAAACATTTGCGCAGGTGCGAGTGAATTTCCGGGAGATGTTCGCCGAGCTTTTCGGCGGCGGCCGCGCCGACCTGCAGTTAATGGATGAGAACGACGCGCTGAATTGCGGAATCGGAATCATCGCCAAGCCGCCGGGCAAACAGTTGCAAAGCATCTCGCTTTTGAGCGGAGGCGAACGGACGATGACGGCGGTGGCGCTTTTGTTTGCCATCTACATGGTGCGCCCGAGCCCGTTTTGTGTGCTTGATGAAATGGATGCGCCGCTCGATGAATCCAACATCAATCGCTTTATCAAAGTGCTGGAGCGATTCGTCTCGCAAAGCCAGTTCATCATCATCACCCATAACAAGCGCACCATTGCCAAGGCCGATATTCTTTACGGCGTGACCATGGAAGAACGCGGGGTGAGCAAGCTGGTAGGAATGAAGATGACCCCGCCACGAAAGGCGGAAGCGAACGGAGCGAGCGTGCTGACGGAAGACGCAACGCAGCAAGATTTTTCGATGGCGGAGGAATCACCGCGCGTCAGTTCGCTCGCCGCAAGGTAGTTCCGGGTAGCGCACGCGTCCCGCGTGTACCGCCGGTCCGGCTCGGACTTTCGGCGTCTCGCCGAAACGATCTTTCGAGAAAAGTCCGCGATCGCGAGGAGGCGATCGCCAACACGCGAGACACGTGCGCTACCCGAAAGCAACGTGCGCCGCACATATCAAATCTGCGCGATACACGAGGTTCGGAACATAGACCGCTAGGTCTGTGCGCCCAGCGGAGTTGCACTCCGCTGCCGCAGATCCGAAAGCGGACAGAAGGTCCGCTTGGCGCACAGGCCGCAGGCCTGTGTTCCGTGCCGCTGGCCGAAAAGCTTCCGAAACCAGGTCGGTTAGACTAATCATTGTCGCCGGCACGCTGCCGGCGACGGCAGGCTGGCGGCCTGCGCTCCCCAGATCAGCTTCGGGGTCCCCGTCCCATGAGCCGGCCACGAAAATTTTTTGCGCAGCCGCCCTGATGTTGGCTACAATCGTCCGATGCTGCAAACGGCGCGCCCAAGGAAGAAATCCCAACCGAAAGCGCCGGTCCACGAAAAATATCTCGAGGCGTTTCGCTGGATGCTGTTGACGCGGACATTCGAAGAGAAACTCGCCAGCATGTATCGCGGTGGCCGGATCACCGGTGGTGTTTACATCGGCAAAGGCCAGGAAGCAATCAGCGTCGCTTGCGGAATTTTTTTGCAGAAAGGGGACATCTTCGCGCCCCTCATTCGCGACCAGGCGGGCCGCTCGGCCTTTGGCGAACCGCTGGTCGATGTTGCGCGCACATATCTTGGTTCGCGAACCGGACCGATGCGAGGACGCGACGGCAACATTCACCGGGGTAGCCCGCGCGACGGCCAGCTGGCAATGATCAGTCACCTGGGCGCGATGGTTTCCGTGGTGGTCGGCTCGCTCATGGCAAAGCGTGGCCGGGGCGAGAAAAATTTGATCGGGCTAACGACAATTGGGGAAGGTGGAATGCAAACCGGCGCCACCCACGAGGGGATGAACATTGCCGCGGTCGAGCATGTGCCACTGGTCGTCGTCGCGACCAATAATCATTATGCCTATTCCACTCCGAACGATCGCGAGTTCGCCTGCGCCAACCTAGTCGATCGCGCCCGCGGTTATGGCTTCGAAGGTTATGAATTGGATGGAACCGATCTGGCGCAATGCCTCGACGTGATCGGCACTGCGGTGAAACGCGCCCGCGCCGGTCGCCCACCGCAGCTGGTCGTCGCATCCATCCTGAGGCTGGCCGGTCATGGCGAACACGATGACTTCAGCTCGCGATTGATTGTCTGCAACGTACGGAAGCATTTATCAAGGAGCGCGAATTAGCCGACGCTGCAACGTTGCAACGCTGGCGCGAAGAGGCGGCAGAGGAGGTCGAAAACGCCTTCAGCGCCGCGCAAAAAGAACCCGTCCCTAGCGGCGAGGAAGAGGATTGGTGTGCGATTTCAACGCGTGACCTGGTAGACGAGATTGAATGACGAAGCACAAATGACAAAATCCGGCTGGGTTAAAACTGTTAAAAGAGTTAAAAGAGTTACAACGTTACAACGGCCTTCCCTTTTTAACGTTGTAACATTTTTAACCGCTTTAATTTCCTCCTCCCGCTCATGAGCATCACGTATCTCGAAGCCATTCGCGAAGCGCAGGCGAAACTTTTGCGCGATGACAAACGCGTTTTCATTTACGGACAAGACGTTGGCGGAAGCTTTGGTGGCGCGTTCAAGGCCACCAAAGGACTGGCGAAAGAATTTCCTGGTCGCGTCTTAAACACGCCGATTAGCGAAGATGCCATGGTCGGCACGGCCATCGGCGCTGCGCTCGAAGGTATGCGCCCAATTGTGGAAATGCAGTTCGCCGATTTTTCCAGCATCGCCCTGAATCAGATTCTCAACAACGCCGGCACGCATTACTGGCGGACCAATGTTCCAGTTCCAATCACGGTGCGGTTGCCCTCAGGTGGCACCAAGGGGAGCGGACCGTTTCATTCGCAATCAATGGAATCCCTTTACGCGCATTATCCGGGATTGATCGTGATGACGCCGGCGACGGTGGAAGACGCCTATACCATGCTGATCGACGCGGTCGCGATTGATGATCCGGTGGTTTACTGCGAGCACAAATACCTTTACTACCATCTCAAGGCCGACAGTTTGCCGAATGATGGAATGCCAGTTGGCAAAGCTCGGATCGCGCGGACCGGCCGCGATCTAACAATCGTTAGCTACAGCGCGATGTTACACGAATCTTTAAGCGCGGCCGAGGAGATTGCGAAAGAGGGATTCGAAATCGAAGTGGTCGATCTGCGCACAGTGAAACCACTCGACACCGCCACGGTGCTGGCCTCCGTCGCCAGAACCGGCCGGCTTTTGGCGGTGGGCGAATCGTTCCCCTGGGGCGGCGTGACCGCGGAAGTCATTGCGCGCGTGACTACGGAGGGTTTCCATTTGCTCGATGCCGCGCCCGCACGGGTTAACGCCAAGGATACTCCCATTCCTTACCATCCAAATCTTTGGTCGACGCACCGACCGAGCAGCAAAGTGATTGCCGCGAAAGCGCGAAAAATACTTCGCGAATAAATTTATGCCACAAGTTCCAATCATCATGCCACAGCTCGGCGAATCGATCGCGGAGGCGACGATTGTCTCGATCAACGTGAAGCCGGGCGAAAAAGTCGCCGCCGATCAGGAAATCATCGAAGTCGAAACCAACAAGGCAGTGATGGGTGTCACGACACCGTGTGCGGGCGAGATCGCGAAAATCGATGCTCAGGTCAAGGAAACTTATTCGATTGGCACGGTGCTCGGTTACATCGAAGCGAGCGAAAAAGACGCCGGGCGATTTGCCAAACAAACCCCGCCGCCCGAAGCGCAGCGCGAAATGACCGAAGAAATTCCCGGGCGAAACGAAGAAACAGCAAAGGCCGAAAAAACCAAAAGCAACGGCGCCAGAGCAAAAGTTCCGACTGATGGGTTGCCGGTTCCCGCTGCCGCGAAAGGGGCAGGATTTTTGTCCCCGCGCGTGCGTGCACGAATGGCGGAGTTGCAATTAAAATCGCGTCACGATCAAAGATCTGGAAAATTATTTGCACCAGATGGAATCGCAGACAACGAGCGATGCCTCGGCCATTAGGGCGGGAGTCGCAGATGCGATGCGTCGCAGCTGGTCCCGGCCGCTGGCGACGATTGGGTCGTCGGTGAATCTCGATCCTGTTCTAACGGATCGTAAACAGCGCGATCCGAAGCCCGGTCCGGCACTTTATGCGTTGCGCGCGCTCGCCCTTGCCCTTGCAGAAAATCCGGCCGCGGCCGCGAAACTGATCGGCGCCCGCGTCCTGCAATCGAATACCATTGACATCGGACTCGCGATTGAAGCACAGGACGGAATCATCGTGCCGATCCTTCGCGGCGCAGACAAAACTTCGCTAGCGGATCTGACGACAAAGTACGAAGAGTTAGTTTCCCTCGGGCGCGCTCGTCGCATTTCCCCGGAAATGCAAAGCGGCGGAATCGCAGCGGTTTCAAACTTCGGCACTTTCGGGGTGGAATGGGGCACGCCGATTCCCCTGCCCGATCAGACCATGATTCTCGGTCTCGGTGCCGGCAAAAAAACACCACGCTGGGACGAATCGAAATCGGATTTCGTTCCGATAACGGAGGCGCAAATCACGCTCAGCTTCGATCATCGCAGTCTCGATGGCGGCGGTGCCGGGCGATTATTGAAGCGTGTGATCGAGCTGCTGGAAAATCCGCAGGCGCTTTGATTCTGGGGAGCGCAAGCAGCTTCCCTGCTCTTTTCGGCGGCTTGCCGAAAAGCTGCTACGCTCGATGCTCGTCGGCAACCTGCCGACGACTGCAGGCTGGCAGCCTGCGCTCCCCAGAACATTGTGCGACCAGCCCCACAAAATTTGCACGGCGGACGAAGCCGATCACATTTAAAGTGGTATTTAACAATATGTACGAGAACACCGAATTCAGCACCAGTCGCGACATTGAAGCGATTCAAATCCCGGCGGGGACGAAGATAACGATTCCGGCGGGAACCCCCGGTGTGATCACGCAATCACTGGGCGGTAGTTACACTATCGCTACGAACTTCGGTTTGTCCCGCGTCGCGGAAAAAGACGGTGACGCTCTCGGATTGGAAAAGAGGGAATCGCAGCCTGTCTCGTCCGGGAATGGAGCGAAAGATGGCGAGGTTTCCGAGGAAGATGTTTGGAACCAATTGCGCCAATGTTATGACCCGGAAATTCCGGTGAACATTGTCGATCTGGGATTGGTTTACGATTGCAAGCTGACGAAGAAAGAGGACGGCGGCACGCGCGTGGATGTGAAGATGACATTAACCGCGCCGGGCTGCGGAATGGGTCCGGCCATCGCCCACGACGCCCAGAGCAAGATTTTGACGATCGACGGCGTAGATGAAGCCGACGTCCAGCTCGTCTGGGATCCGCCGTGGAACCAGAACATGATCAGCGAAGCCGGTCGGATGAAGCTGGGGATGATTTGACGTAGATATCTACGTGCCCCATCGCAATCTTCTGGGGAACGCAGACTGCCAGGCTGTTAATTGCCGTCCGGATCGGACTTTCGGCAAGTAACGTAACATAGACCTCCAGGTCTGTGTTCCGAATGGCATTCGGGATTCGGGATGACACCGCACGGAGCATTATGTTGAACGCGGGTCCTCGATTACGTCTCGCACGTGTAAGAAATTTTCTGAATCAATTGACACTGACTCTACCGATTCTATAATCCTGCTCCCCGCGCCCGAAAAAATTTCACGAGATCATCCGATGCCTTCTACTGAAATCATTTTGACCGACAATGTCCCGGGCCTCGGCGCGGAGGCGGACATCGTGAAAGTGCGTCGCGGTTATGCTCGAAATTATCTTTTGCCGCGCGGCAAAGCGCATGAGGTAACGCCGGCGAGCCTGCGTCAGCTGGAGAATTTAAAAACGAAACGGGCCGAGCGCGAAGCCCGCGAGTTGAATGAAGCGGAGGAACTGGCCCGGCGAATCAATAAATTGCGCGTGATCTTTAAACTCGAAACCGGCGAGACTGGCAAAGCGTTCGGTTCGATCACGGCGCAAGATATCGTGACGCGATTGAAGAATGAGATCGGAGATGAAATTGATCGTCATAAGATTCATCTCGAACATCCGATCAAGACAACCGGTGAACACGAAGTGGCGATCAAGTTGCACCACGACGTAACCGTGAATTTCAAATTTGAAGTAAAATCAGCGCATGAGGAACCGGCTAAAGCGGTGGAACCGGCCGAATCGGCCGAGCCTGCTCCGAAACGAGGATTATTCCGAAGACGCAAATAAATGCCGAGCTCTCAGGGAAGCGGTCCTGAGAAGCCTCGTAAGACAGCGGGAAATGGCGCTGACCGAGGCTTGGCGCAGCAGAGTGGCGGAAGAGTTTTTCAGAGCTCGCCAACAGGTTCGGCACAGGATATTCACCGCGCGCCGCCTCATAGCGTCGAAGCCGAGCAGGGCGTGCTCGGCTCGATGTTGATCGCGCCGCAGGACGTCATCCCGGAATGCGTCGAAAAAATCAAAGAGGAATACTTTTACGTTCCGGCGCATCAAACGGTCTTTCGCGTTCTGGTCGAACAATGGAGCGCGGGCCAGGCGATCGATCTCATTACCTTCACCCAAACATTGCGTGACCAGAATGTGCTCGAAACAATCGGCGGTGCCTCGTTCGTGACCAGCCTCTTCACCTTTGTCCCGACGGCAGCGAACATCGATTACTACCTCGAGATCGTTCGCGACAAATATATTCTCCGCCAGATCATCATCACTTGCACCGAAGG
>WNGC01006574.1_pt1 | contig 12671 bp, 14 predicted proteins | sample 5400051 | NCBI WGS metagenome assembly WNGC01 (sample SAMN13153368, study PRJNA577476) | soil metagenome | isolation source: 20 cm soil or saprolite under grassland replicate 2 | place: USA:California | collected 2016-06-15 | reverse complement strand
CTTTGCGGTCCTGGCCTCGCGCTCCGATGCTGATGTTGCCAGGTCGAGCGCGTTCTGACGAGTTTCGCGGACGGCCGGTTTCTGATCTACAGGATGGGCGCCGAAAATACTGTCGACCAGGACCTTGCTGTTGTGCTGCTCGATCTCCGACGGCGGCTCAGGGTTATGGGACCGGGCCGGCGGCCATCATGCTGATCGACCGGGCGGTAAGCGCCTACCAGGAATTCGTTCGGGTCACCGGCTGAATCGGGAACCTCGCTATCCATATCGAGCGCGAGTTCTTCGGTTTAGACGCGCCCAGGCCGGAGTTCCACGGCCGCGCCATACGAGGCCTCACGGTCGAACAGCACCTGGCGCATCTGAGGGAGGGCTTGCTTCCACTCGCCGAACGATGCGGCCGGGTGATGCGGGAGGCGCTCAGCGCGCTGGAATCCGTGCGAGCGGGTCCGAGCGAGGCTGTCGAGCGGGCGAGGCCACTCAGGATCGCGCTCAAGCTTTGATGCGGGCGGAGAGTTTCGTTCACTTAGGAGCGGTGCAGCGATTCGCAGTTTACACGTGTAACCCGGGCCCCAGGGGAGAGCCTCGCCAAATAGCTCTGCCGAGGCGCCGCTGATCTCACAGGCGCAAGTCGGCGTCTTGAAACAGAGCCCCGCTGGCGAGGGCGGGGTTCTTTTTGCTCCAACGGTGACGAAGAATGCCGGCTAATCTCGACGGCGGCGGCGGCGGCTCCACCAGCACACTTAAGCTAGTTCGCTGAGTCGGACCGGATACGCTGAGCGATGAGCGTCATTTCAGGTCTTTGAGCATAACATTGGTAGTCCGGCAACCGCCGGGAGCTTCGGTGTCGGGAGTTTGAACTTCTAGGATCAATTTGAAAGGTGGGGTCGCTCCAGCAGCTTTGAAGGGGAGCGACACGAGCTGCCGCGGCGCTAAGCTTCCTGCAACAACGCATCCGCCTGGCTCGTCTTTCGGGATACCGGAAGGCCGGTCCGCAAGCTCATAGGCACGCTCGTCCTTATCAACGAGAACCGCAACCGTAAGCACGACTTTCTGAGGGGTTGAGACGCGAATGTTCGCGCGGATGATGTCCGCCGTGATCGATACGCTCGCTGGCTCGGCCGCGACTTGGGCGAGGGCGGGGGTGGCGAGAACGAGAAGGGTCAGGAACGCGTAAGCTACTGATCGCATTGTAAACCGTTTTGCTATGAACAGGGCACTTGCTGGGCGTGGGTCGGGAGATCAGCCTGTAATAGCAAACACCATTGCGAACGATCGTCTCGATCTGCCATCCGTGGATCATCCGGGTCCCACGTACTCGATCACGTCGTTCGAGTTGATGATCTGATTCCCGGCTGCGATTGATCTACGGCGAGGTTACGCGCGTAACCTGTGGGGCGTTAAAGAGGCGCGCCGACCGATACTGTGACCCGTTGCGCCGACCGGCCTGCGGATCAGGATCACCGAAAGACCGAAAACCACCCCAACTCAGCCGATCCCGATCTCCTCACTTGATTTCCTTCGGTCCGGCATGAAAAATTTTCTGCGCGTTATCCCAAAATGTTCCGGCTGACCGGCGCCTGGGTGAAAAAGGACCCACGGCCGTTGTTACGCGCGCAAGATCACAAGCACTCCATCAACGGAGGCCTTCTGAATTCATCCCAGGTAATTTCTCCGCTACCCCGCGGCGGCCGTGATCATTGAGGCTAATTGCCCAACACTGGCACGACGCGGTTACCCATTCTCCTCAGTGTTCCACCCAAAGCACAGATTTCGCAACCTCAGCTCAAGAAGCCCCACGGTTGCAATTCTCAGAGCACCGGCCCGGGAGTGCCGAGCGCGTTCTCGGTGAGGCCCTTGATGATCATCTGATAGGCTTCGTCTACTGAGTTGGTGCGGTGGAACAGTGCAAGATCGCCGGGACTAATCATGCCGTATTTGACCAGTCCGCCAAAATCGACGATGTCGTCCCAATACTCGGTGCCAAACAGCACGATTGGGATGCGTTTGCGCATCTTCCTTGTCTGTACCAGTGTCAGGATTTCGAACAATTCGTCGAGCGTGCCGAAACCGCCCGGGAACAGCACGACCGCCTTGGCGAGATAGACGAACCAGAACTTCCGCATAAAGAAATAATGAAAGTGGAAGTGCAGCTCCCGGCTGACATACGGGTTGTCGAACTCCTCATCCGGTATCGAGATCGTGAGCCCGACATTGACGCCCCTTGCTTCCGAGGCGCCGCGGTTAGCCGCCTCCATGATGCCGGGACCGCCGCCGGTGCAGACGACGAAGCGCCGCTCCTCGCGGCCCAAATTCTTCGACCATTCGGTCAGCCGCCGCGCCAATTCGCGCGCTGCCTCATAGTAGGCCGCGAGCCGCAGCGCCGTCTGCGCTGCCTCTATCCCCTGTCCAGTTGCCTCCGCCTCGGCGAGCGCCGCCATCGCGGCCGATTCCGATAACAGGCGTGCCGAGCCCATGAACACGATCGTGTCCTGTACTCGGTGCCGTTGAAAGCGATAGAGCGGCTCCAGGTATTCGGCCAGGATGCGCAAAGCGCGCGCGTCCTTGCTCTCAAGAAAGCGTGTATCCTCATAGGCCTTGGGCCGGCGTTCTGGCCGAATGGGCGACGTATCCAAATGAGACCTCGTCTGTCTGTTGCAAGCTCCCGATGCCGGGTGGGGCTAAGTTATGACCGTCTTGCTGGCGCCTCGGACAACGGTGTACCCAACCTGCTGGCCGTCACGTCGCCGCCATAACATTTGCTTCGCCGCATCTTAGATAACACCACTGCTGCCTGCCTTCGTTCAGCCGACCTCTACCCACGCAACCGCGTCGATCCGAGTGCGCTGTTAGCCGCAGCTAAGGGGCCCACGAGCGGTCATTCTGCCGGCCAAGCCTCGATAGCTGCGCTGTGCCGAAACCGGCCATTGACCTTGTGCTCGCCAAGCGGCTGGGTTCGAACCCGAAGCAGACCCTCGGCATCAACTCCGCGAATCTTCGCATGATGCGAGGCTGTGGGAAAACTCCGACGTTCAATTTGCGCGTAGAAAATCCTTCTCGACTTCGTCAATCTGAAAATCAATAACGCTGGCCAACGCTATCGGGAGGCCATCAGCTCGACGACCATGATGCTAGCACCGTGAGGTTGCCGCCGCGCTGGGCAAGACTGGCGACAAGGCCGGTCGCGACCGCTACTACCCCGAGAGGAAGTTCCAGGCTAAGTCTCGCGCTTGATGCCAGTACGCGCCATTTGTGAAGCCGACGCGGGCGCAGAGTGCGCTACTGGCTTGCTCGGTTACACGTGTAACCTCGTGCTCCTTTCGCTCGGGAGCGCCCCAAGATCGGATACAACGACGCGCGTATTATCGCAGAGTACTTCGCTGCGCTTGACCCCAGCCGCTACACGAGCAAATCGACTCGTTCAGGCCGAGCGGGCAAGGTGTTCATCGACTACCTGCGAAACGGACGGGGCAATACCGCCATCGGCCCTTATTCGCCTCGTGCTCGCCCTGGATTTCCCGTCGCAGCGCCCGTGACTTGGCGAGACCTAGAGCACGGCATTCGCTCCGATGCGTTCTCGATGCACAATCCGCCCGGCTTCTGCGCCATCGCGGGCGCCGCCAATGCGGAGAGCGCGAGCGCGCCGATTCGCGTCAATGATCTTCTCATCCGTGATCTATGTTTGTTGTGCACGAAGTACAGTATGCATCGTGCTCACGCCGTGAAAAGCAAAAGGAGGAATTCATGCCAAGAAGCCGTAGACCGGGACGACCGCGCAAGACCGCGGCAGCCCGTAAGACTACCCGCCGCAAGTCAGCAACGCGCAAAACGGCAGCCCGCAAGTCGGTGGCCCGCAAGTCAGTGGCTCGCAAGACCGCGGGCCGCAAAACGGCAGCGCGCAAGACTGCAGGCCGTAAGACGGCAGCGCGCAAGACCGCGGCCCGGAAGACCACCGCCCGAACATCAGCAGTTCGCAAGCCAGCAACGCGCAGAAAAACAGCAGCGCGCAAGACGGCGACCCGCATGACAGCCGGCCGCAAAACAGCAGCGCGGAAGAAAGTAGCGCGCAAAAGCCCTAATGGCCGGAGACGCAGGGCGATAGAAAACAGCACGCCTGTACCGCCGACCACGGAACCAACGCCGGAGGAGGTACCACCGGAAGACGTGCCGCGGCAGGAAACACCGCCGGAGGAGCCGTAGGGAGACTCCATCGCCACCGCGCCAAGGGCTACAGCCACGCGACACCCGTTACTCGTGGCGGCAACATTGTGAAACGAGAGTGGTGGCGCCTCTGGCCGGACGATTATCCGGAAGCGGGCCTCCTCGACCCGATCTACTACTGCCGGATTTGCGGTTGGCATCGTCGGATCCCGGGCGAGATCGCAGGCGACATAGAATGTTGATCCTGCGGGTCTGCCGCACGCAGACACACTCCGTTCCCGGAATTCTCGTACCGCCTGCTCAGCGTCGACACCGCCTATGGTGAGAGGCAGGAGAACTCGTGGTCGGCCGCGACGGCCTGGGGGATCTGGCACGACAAGGAAGAGGCACCCCGGGCGATGCTGACGCATGCCTGGCGCGGTCGGCCGAGGCTTAGGGGCGTCCCGGATTCACCAAACGCTGCTGAGCGCAAGGGTCTCGTCGAGCATGTCTACGAGATGGCGGTCAACCAGAGGGTCGATACCGTGCTGATCGAACAGAAGACGTGCGGCAAGATAATCGGATCGTCGCGAAGATGGTCGGGGCCGGCGCCCCCCGGGGAGTGCGTTACGCTCCAGAGCGTCGGCCCCTAGCCCCTGTTGAACGCGCCCGCAGGGGATGCCAGCCACGGCCACGACAGCCTACAGAGGTTTTGCCTAAAATGTCCTGGATTGAGGGTTAACACAGCACCGCTCCTGCGAGTCAGGCGCCCGTGAACCCCCACCCGCCCGGTCTTTTCCGGCCGCCTGCTCGATAGGTAATCCCGAAGACCGATTTCGCCTTGTAACGGGTCCTTCGGTCAGCAGAGATCGCGAGGCGTTCTACGCGCCCGCTATGTCGCAGGTTAGCGATTCGTTCACGGATCTACACCGCACCAGTATTGGCTCCTAGCTTCAGCTCTCGCCCTCTGGGGGATCGTGCAGGTTTGCGCCCGCAGTTCCGGTGGGTGCCGACGGTTGCGTTCTTAGCGCCAATTTGTCGCAACCTATGAGTTAGTCGGGTCCGCCTACGATGGCCGCGCTTGCATATACAGCGGGGGGCGAACATGGCAGCGGGAGCGGATCACCACCGCGATGTAGCCGCGCAGTTCCGCTCGCTAGCGGCTATCGAGCCTTCGGACAGCCTGCGCCAGTACTTGCAGCGGATTGCACAACGGCATGATGAATTGGCCGCAGGTTTTGAGCACCGCGATCCTGCGGTCACTCGGGGTATCCTGACCTGGGCTAGCGGCACCCGATTGTGGCCCTCCGGCTGGATGCGACCGGCCGAGAACAACTAAACAAGATGCACGCGTCACTGGATACGGCGGACCTATTCGCGCTCCGCTGGCCTTATCAGATCAATGACGCCGTCGCAGTATTCGAGGTCCGACCGAAGCGCTGTTAACATTACTCTCAACTCCTCCCGGGTCAGGCGCAAGGCGTGATTAGGCGCGTAGTGGAGTTCCACGGCGTCAAGCGTCTTTGGGTAAAATTCGTTCTCGCCTACTCGATAGCTGTGCTTGTCAGTACGGCGGATGATTTTGACGTTCATGGGACACTCCCCCGAACCACGCGAAGCCGAGATAACGCTGAGGGTCTGGCTACTCCGGGACCGGTCTGGCGCCGTGCTGCGCTGGTGTGAGTGGCGATATCGCCGCTCGCACAATAGGTCCGTGGGGCATCGGTGCGGTATCTCTCATCGCGGACTTGCTTGCGACACCGGTCTCAGCAGGAACGGGCGGAAGTCTTCCCATTTTGAACGGCGGCGGGCGGTCAGCGATCTCGCGGAGCGCCGCGAGGGCGATCGGCACCGTCCATGGCGCAACCCAGCCTCTCGCTGCTAATTCAAGCTGGCGGAGCACCCCGGCCCGTGTTGTCGGCTTTATTGCGGCTACCCGCTCGTAAATCGCCCGGGCGGCATCGCAGGCCTTTCCAGCCGCCGCCTCGACCTGATCGCTGTGCTCAGACCATAAGTGATCTAATAGATCATCCCGACACTTCTCACATTTCCTCAACTCGTCGAGCAGCGAGAACAGTCGCGCGTCGTCTGACCCGTTATCACGTACCCGGGTTACGGCGGGCAAGTCATCGAGTGCGGTAGCCATACTCGGTCCTCCTCTGTGACCCTTTCCAAGGGGGAACGGACGGTTGGAAAGACCCACAGAGTTACCGCGCTGCGAAGTGTCACATCGGCGCGAATTGGGTGCAAGAGGGTTTGCCGAACAGCGCCAGGCAAAGAAAGACCCGCCCATCGCCGGGCGAGGCGCCCAAAAGTGCGAGGGCGCAGAGAGACCGGTTGATTTCGACCAAGATCATCACGAAGCTGGCTCGGGGAATACGACGGCAAGCGGACGATGCGGCGGGGCTGGGGGCTGGTTACTATCGCGAGCGCGGCGATCGCCATTGCACTTGGCGCAGGTTTTGCCCTGCCCGCGCACGGTGAGGCGCACCGACCAGCAAGGCCCCAAGAAGCGATCTGTCGGATGGTCGATGCGGCGGCAGAAAACAATCGGCTGCCGACCGCCTTTCTGACGCGCGTGTTATGGCAGGAGAGCGGGTTTCGCACCGATGTGACCAGCCCAGCGGGAGCCGCCGGCGTGGCGCAATTCATGCCAGAAACCGCGGCCAAGCGCGGTCTCGCCGATCCATACGACCCCGGCCCGGCGATCATCCAGGCCGCTCGTCTTCTGGCCGAACTTGCCGACCCCGAACTTGCCGACCGGTTTGGGAATCTCGGCCTCGCCGCGGCCGCTTACAACACCGGCGCCGGCCGGCTCTCGAAATGGCTGCTTGCCGAAACGACCCTGCCGATTGAGACGCAGCTCTATGTCCTCGCCGTCACAGGACATCGGGCGGAAGAATGGCGGGTATTCGTCGGCAATGCACCTGGTTCGGTCGAGCGCGGCAACTGCCTCGACGTGACTGCCCATCTCACAAAACCGGTGGCGCGAGCTCGTGTGGCGCCGGCCGCACCAGCGCGTATGGCCGCCTGGCAGATCCGGCTCGACGAATTTCTCGCCAGGGCCGTGCGGTTGCAGCAACAGCCCCCTGGCACGGTCCCGGTTTCAAGCAGAAATCGCTCCGCTGAGACTCTCTGCAATCGGCTGAGACTCTCTGCAATCGGATACGGGCAACGGGCTCACCATGCACGGTCTACGACCGGTAGGGTTGCGGCTCCAGCAGCAGCGCCTAATGAAAGGGCAGGCAGTCGCAAACCCGAGAGTGCTAGCGTTTTGTCGTCGCGCCACGCAAGATCATAGCCTGCGGTTTCGCTCGCAAATTGTGGGCTGGGTTTCTCCGATTCCGCATCCGCGGCTTCCCCCCAACTCCACCAGCGCCGCCATGGATTGTGAGCCTCTGGGGCGCGGAGTAGCCTTCGTCGTTCACAGCTGATGCTCAGGGGATAAGCATGACCAGTTCGGAGGTCATCAAGCTGTGAGCGAATAGCTTTGCGATTCTGGTGATAGTCCTGCTCGGGTTGGTTCTCATCCCAGTACCTGAAGACCTCCCCACCAAGGTCGTCGCGGCTGTCCTGCTCGCCCTCGGCCTCGCGCTTAACTGCTTTCTCGGAGCTGATAATCCAACACCAATGAGCACGACCGCCCTGATGCGTCGGGTCGAGCGTATCGAGCGCTCGACAAGCAGTTTTGATCAGCGACGGCGACCGGTGTCTCATCGGGTTTGTGCGTGAGGGCGAGGGCTGTCAATTTCCGCTTTAAGCAAAGACATAAGGAGGATGCGCGCCCATCGGTTTCGTCCGTTTCAACAGGCGCGATTGGCTGCCGCTCGGCGTGCACGCGCATTCTTCGGGCGCATTACCACCCAGCCCCGTTGGATCGCGTTTGACGCGAAAAGCGCGCCCTGATGCGCACTACCTACGTAATGCTCGGCTCACCGCATCAGGCGACCCACCCGGGCCAATGCTTTGTCCTGGGCCGCCCGGTCGTTCACTGTGGTCAGAATTATGGCGCGGCGCTCGCATTCCTCTAGTGTTCCGACATAGCGCCCAACGCCGTCGACAGTTACGGCGTACCGTCTCTCGTCCACTCGGTGAATCGCAACATCGTTCCTTTGAGGGGTTTTCATCCCGTTCGTCCGCGCTCCACCGCCCAGCCGGGTCGGCAGTCGTAGGCTCGGATTACAGCAGATCCGAGGCTACTGGTAAGTGACCGGGGTCACATGGCGGAGAGAGTCCCGAAATCAATGCGATTACCAACGGCGCGCCCCGAGTGGCCATTCGCTTTGGAGAACCCATGCTGGCAAAGGTCGTTTCCAGAACGCATTGGGCGAGGAACGATGCGCGCGGTTTGGCCGTTTGATAAGAATTCTCAACCTGAGGATGAGCCATGAGGTTATTACTTGCGTCCGGTTGCGTCGCAGCAGCGTTGCTCTCGGCGGCACCGTCCACAAATCGATGTTGGCAGCGGGCTGGTCGGCGCCGGAGCGGGCGCCGCTATCGGTGCTATTGCCGGCGGGGGCCGTGGCGCCGCGACGGGGGCATTGGTCGGTGGCACGGTAGGCGCCGCGACCGGTGCGTTCAGCCCGCGCCCGAGTTACGCATACCCACACCGCGGTTATGTCGCGCATCGCGGCTGCCACTGGATACCAGCGCATCATAACCGCTGGGGCGAATGGCAGCCGGGGCGCTGCGCACGGTAAAGTCGGCTGTTTCCCGGCGGCGGCAAGCCGAAGACTGCCACGATCACGGCGGGAATGACGACACCGCAGCCAGCGCCTTTACACCGCAGAGAGCGCCGCCGGCGCCAGCGGGGCTTTCTTTTCATAGTCTCTGGTATTGGCCAATGCGACGCCAAGCACAGGCTGATTAAACAGATTTCATCCAGATCCAGATGACATTATGGCTGAATTGCGACGCGGGGAGTGACTCTTACCGCCCAGCGTTCTCGGGTGATCAGGGTCGAACTCGCGAGAATAGGATGAAAAGATCAGCAAGCCCGCTTTCTGCGCTGGTATGTGCGTTTGCGCTCTGGGCCGTGATGTCGCCCAGCATTGCCGCGGCGTCAACCGCATCGGATACCGTTCGAGGCTTTTACCAAACCTTGCTGTACAACATGCAAAACGGGCCGAGCGTTGGTCAGCAGGGCCGTGTGGCGAGGCTGGCGCCGGTTGTGCCGCGCGTTTTCGATATTCCGTATATGACGCAATTAGCGATCGGTCCGGCATGGGCAACTCTACCGGACCCGCAGCGCCGGCAGGTCATGCAGGCCTTCGAGCGTTACGTCACGGCTGTTTATGCCGAGCGGTTCGACAAGTACTCTGGCGAGCGGCTGGAAGTCATTGGAGAGCAACCCACGTCTTACGGAACCATGGTCAAGACGCAGATTGTTAAAGCCAGTGGCGAGCCGGTCACCCTCAACTATTTGATGGTCAACGCCAGCGGCGGGCCACAGATCGGCGATGTGTACCTCAGCGGTACCATTAGCGAGCTTGCCGCGAGGCGCGCTGATTTTTCGTCTACTCTCCGCACCCAAGGTGTGCCCGGCCTCATCGCAGCGTTAAACAACAAGGCTCTCACCCTGGCACCAGCACTCTCCGGGAGCTCTTCCGGCCGGTAGATACCGGCGGCGAACCGCGCAGAGCTGGTCATCGGGCGATCAGGTGCGCTGGCAAAGGCGCGCCCTTTCTGTGGCGCTTTCCGTGCGGAGGCGATGCACCTGCTGCATGCGAATGTCCGCTATGGCTCTCCTCAAGCAACTCAACCGCGGTCAACCCGATGACCGGTCCCGGCGCTGAGCGGAAGCCCACGTTGAAATCCGCCGCTTCTGGTTTTGCCCCGAGCGGACCATCGGGTTCTAGCCAGCGGATGGTCGAGTCGGCTGGGAAGCGGATATTCACGCCTTCTGCACACACCGAGCCCACCACCATATGCGCGACGTTATGAGCCCGCCGTCGGAGATGCCTGTGGAGCCGCTGATTTGTCGCGAGATCGACGGAAGCGCTCGGGATCGTCAAGCGCAGCTGTGACTGCGAGGTGAGATGGCCGACACCTGGAACTGTTATCAGCCGAGCGCAAGACCCGGATGTTTTGAGCATCCGCTTCAGGTCCGCGTCGATCGCCACGATCGCGGTGGTACGCGCTGAGCGTTTGATCGAGTAGCGCGCCGCACTCGACGTCGAACTGACCGAAGATGACCTGGTCATGCTTGACCGCGCGTTCCTGCCGGCCAAGTGTCGGAGCGCACTTGGTCGCGCGCCCACGCTTGCCAGGGTTAGACGTCGCATGTTCGGATTCATTGGCGAGACGTGACGCCGGCAGTACGGTGTCGGGCTACGCCGTACTATGGACACGAGAACGCATTGAAAAAGCTGTCGGTTGCGCTTGCCATTATCGGCTTCACGTTGGGTACGCTGCTGGTTGGCTGGTACGGTTTCGGCGCTATCGCGACCGTGACGCTTTCGGTTGGCAAAGATGGCTTCGCATTGTTTTGCGTTTGGCAACTTCTGACGATGGTTGTTCTTGGGATCGGTTGGCGTGTTGTTGCGCCGTTGAATAACGCGCGCCACCTCATGCCATTTGTCTGGGGTCGGCTGGTCCGTGACTCTGCCAGTAGTTGCCTACCATTCTCGGTCGTTGGCGGTTTCGTGCTGGGTGTTCGAGCCGCGACGCTGCATGGCATCTCCTGGTCCGTCGCCACCCTCTCGATGGTTGTTGACCTTACCGCCGAGTTCCTAGCCGAGATCGCGTTTACGGTCGCGGGGCTGCTCATCCTACTTGCTCGCTCAGCGGATGCATCCTTAACCAAGCCGATAGTGATCGGTCTTGCTGTAGCGCTAGTCGCTAGCGGCCTGGTCCTTCGACTGCAGAAGGGGGTGGTACCACTCCTTGTTCGCTTCGGGCGCAAAATTCTCGGCGATTGGTTCGTTCACCGTGGCGACCATGAAGTGACCCCTGAGCATGAACTCGTCGCGATGTATGGGCACACCGGCCGTATGGCGCTGGGTACTGCCGTCCACTTAGTCGGCTGGCTCTGCAAGGGTATCGGGAACTGGATCGCCTTCCGGCTTTTGGGATCAGATATAGACCTCTTGGGGGCTTTGGCGATTGAGGCGCTGCTGCACGCGCTGCTCATTCCTGCCTTTGTGGTTCCCGGCTATGCCGGAGTGCAAGAGGCCGGGTATGCCGGGATCGGCGCATTGTTCGGCATCCCTCCGGAGATCTCGCTCGGCGTGTCCCTGCTGCGACGGGCGCGGGACATTGTTATAGGCACTCCGGTCCTCCTGATTTGGCAATTGATCGAAGTGCGCCGCCTGCGTTATCCAAAGCTACCCTCGGTTCAAACCGCCGATGTCACGTTTCCACGTCGTGATGATTAGCGAGCGCTTTCTCCTTAGCCGTCACGGGTAAATTCTCTTCGGGGACGCGGGTTATGGGAGATGGGGTGGTTCCGGCGAGCGAAGCTCAACCCTCTAGCTTCGGTCCACCAATGGCCGCGGTCAACTTGTGGCCGCGCCAGACAACCTCGTTTCCCCAATAGCTCGCGATCGTCTCGACAACCGACAAGGCGTCGCGCAACGGTAGAAGCAAATACGGCGCAGCTAATGTGCGGCGTCCGAGCCTGGGAAGAAGGGTGCCGTCAATTCCGCGCGCTGAAATTGCACGAACTGCCCAGGCAAACGCGAACAGGAAGACTGACCACCGGGCGCCGCCGGAAAAAACGAAGGCCATCATGGCCGAGAACAAGGGGTGTTGGAACGTCGAGGCAGCATGGGCTATTGGCACGAGCCCGCGAATAGTCCGCGCCCAGCGGATTTCGTGCTGCCACAGTGCTCGGAGGGAGGCTTCTGGAACAGTGACCGCCGACACGGTGTCGGCGAGCCGAACCGTCAGCCCAAGTTCACGGACTCGCTGCCCGAGTACGTTGTCTTCAGCAAGCTGAGTTACTAGCGGCTGCAGGCCGCCAATCTCCTCGAGCATCCGCCGCTGCAGCATCACCGTGCTTCCCAAGCAGTCCTGTCGCCCCATGGCCCGAGCTACCAGTACCCCGGGCAGAAAGACATGGCTGATCTGGGTTGCACCGAGCCATGCTGGCCACCCTCGGTGTGCAGCGACACCGACAAAAACTGCGGTTACGAGGCCTGTGCCTGGCACTTCCAACGCACCGACCAGTTGCTCAAGATAGTTGGGCCTCACATGAAGATCGCTGTCGGAGATCACGAGCACGTCGTGCCGAGCAGACGGAAGCATGTTGATCAGATTTGCGACCTTGCGGTTCGGCCCGTGCGGTGTATCGTCAACCACAATGGCGATGTCGCATTGGGGAAAACGATCCCGCAGCCGCTGCGCGACGATAAGCGCCGGATCGGCCCTGTCCTGAACCCCAAAAACAATTTGAAAAACCGGGTAGGTTTGGCAGCAGCAGGACGCGAGTGCTTCTTCGAGCAATGGTTCGTCGCCGCAGAGCGGCTTCAGGATGGTCACCGGGGGAAACCGCGCCGGGGGTGTCGTGACCCGGGCGGCGAAACGGGCGACCA
>WNGC01001928.1_pt1 | contig 12680 bp, 13 predicted proteins | sample 5400051 | NCBI WGS metagenome assembly WNGC01 (sample SAMN13153368, study PRJNA577476) | soil metagenome | isolation source: 20 cm soil or saprolite under grassland replicate 2 | place: USA:California | collected 2016-06-15 | reverse complement strand
TCCAACTTCATGGCGATCCTGCTCCAGGGGCTCGCCGCGAAGCTCGGCATCGTGACCGGGCGCGACCTGGCCCAGGCGTGCCGCGATCATTATTCGCGCCCCACCAACCTTGCCCTCTGGGTCGGGTGCGAGATAGCGATCGCCGCGTGCGACTTGGCGGAGGTGATCGGCTCGGCGATCGGGCTCAACCTGCTGTTTGGGATCCCGCTGCCGTGGGGCATCGGCATCACGGCGCTCGACGTGCTCCTGGTCCTCTATCTCCAGCACAAGGGCTTCCGGCTGCTCGAGGCGCTGGTGCTGGCGCTCATCACCACGATCGCCGGATGCTTCCTGTTCGAGATCGTCATCTCGGGCCCCTCCTGGGCGGGGATCGCGGCGGGGTTCGTCCCCCACACCGCTCTCCTGGGCGATCGGGACCAGCTGTACATCGCGATGGGGATCCTGGGCGCGACGGTCATGCCGCACAACCTCTACCTGCACTCGTCCATCGTGCAGACGCGGGCGTACGACGAGACCGACGTGGGGCGGCGCACGGCGGTGCGGTTCGCCTTCCTCGACTCGACCATCGCCCTCACGCTGGCCCTGTTCATCAACGCGGCGATCCTGATCGTCGCCGCCGCCACGTTCCACGTGTCCGGCCACACCGAGGTCGCCGAGATCCAGCAGGCCTATCACCTGCTCACGCCCTTGCTCGGCGTCGCGGGGGCGAGCGCCGTGTTCGCGCTCGCGCTGCTCGCGTCGGGGCAGAACTCGACGCTCACGGGCACGCTCGCGGGGCAGATCGTGATGGAGGGCTTTCTCAATATCCGTATTCGCCCCTGGCTGCGGCGGCTGATCACGCGCGCCGTCGCGATTGTGCCCGCGGCGGTGACGGCTATCTTTTTCGGGGAGAGCGGCACCGCGAAGCTTTTGATCCTGAGCCAGGTGATCCTCAGCGTGCAGCTGTCCTTCGCCGTATTCCCTCTAGTGCGCTTCACCTCCGAGCGAGCCAAGATGGGCCAGTTCGTCAACCCGGCCTGGTTGAAGCTGCTCGCCTATGCGGTCGCGGTCGCCATCGGCGCGCTGAACGCCTGGCTGTTGGTGCAGATCGTCGTCGGCCGGGCGGGCTGATGTACGCCCGCATCATGGTCCCCCTCGAGAACTCGCCGTACGACGCCACGATCCTCGCCCATGTGCGCCAGCTGGCGCGCCAGTGCGGTGGCTCGGCCATCGTGCTGATCCACGTGGCCGACGGCTGGGCGGCGCGCAACATCAAGCAGCTCGACTTGCGGGAATCGGAGGAGATGCGGGAGGATCGCGCCTACCTGGAGCGAATCTCGGCCGGTCTACGCGGCGAAGGCTTCGACGCTGACGCGGTGCTCGCGGCGGGCGACCCGGCGAGCGAGATCGCCCAGGCGGCCACGCGGGAGCAGTGCGACCTGATCGCCATGGCTACCCACGGCCACCGCGGCCTGAACGACGTCGTGCGCGGCAGCGTCGCGAGCGAGCTGCGCCACAAGACCCTCATTCCCGTGCTGATGGTGCGAGCGGTGCCGAAATGATGTCGACTTGCTGTCGCGAGTCTACACGTCGGTCCGCGCCTGCTCCAGTGCTCGGAGCAGCGCGCTGAGCCTGCGGTCCCGCGCCTCGCCGAGCTCCGTCAGCTTGCCCTTGTAGGCCCGCTCGATCGCCTGGGTCAGCGCGCGCTGCTGATCAGGGTCGAGCTGTTTCCAGGTTGCCAGCTCGCTCCAGCGCTGTTCGAAGCTCGCCAGCAGGCGCTGCAGGAACAGGGTCACGCCCCCCTCGCCCGCGGCGAGGTGATAGGTGAGATGCGGCCCCGCCGCCGCCCAGCCCAGCGCCGGGCCGAGCGATACGGCGCGGTCCAACCCGTCCACGTCGATCACACCCGTAAGCACGAGATCCACGCATTCCCGCCACACCGCCGCCGCCACGCGCCCCACCAGGTAACCCGGCACCCCTTTGCGGATCACGATCGGCATCCGGCCCAGGGACTGGAGATAGTCGTGCGCCCGGGTAATCGACGGCGGGCCCGTACGCGGGCTTGGCACGACTTCGACGAGGGGGATCAGCTCCGGCGGATTGAGGGGATGGGCGACAAGGCAACGATCCTGGCGGCGGCAGCGGGCGAAGATGTCGCTCGGCAGCAGGCCGCTCGACGAGCTGGTGACCAGTGTCTCGGCATCCACCACGTCTTCGATCGCCCCGAACAGCTTCTGTTTGGCGAGCAGCTCTTCGGGGTTCGCCTCGATCACCCAATCGGCGTCCTTCACCGCTTGCAACAAGCTCCGGCCCTGCTGGAATTCCTGGAGTCCGCTCTCCACGACCCCCTGGGGCGCCCGCTCCAGCGCCACGAGCGCGCGGGCGCGGCGCGGCACCGCTTCCGCGGCCCGCTCCAGGCTGCGCGCGCTCGCGTCGAACACCGTCACGGGCCACCCGGCCGAGGCGCACAAGGCCGCCCACCCGCACCCGATCTCGCCCGCCCCGATCACCGCCACCTTGCGTGGCAGTTCGGTCACGCGCTCGCCTCGACCGGGAGCTCCGCGGTGGCCCAGCGGAACACGCGAGCGGAGAGGAGCGCGCGCACGGCGTCCACCCGCACCTCCCGCGCGACCAGCGCGGCGACGCCGTCCGGCGCCTCGCGCGTCCGGCCGCGCGCATCGCCGGAATCGAGATCGACGGTGATCCGGGCCGGTTGGAACGTCAGCACGTCGGGCTGGAGCAGCGCGGCGATCGGGAGTACGTCGTTTACGACGCACCCTTCGAGCCCCTCGTGCTCGCGGTGGAACTCGACGTAGAACTTGAGCGCCTCGAACAGCCACTGCGCCCGGGGCGCGTCATTCGCGCCCAGGCGACTCACGTCCGCCGTGGAGAGCACGAGCTGCCGGGTCACGTCGAGCCCCACGACCTCCGTCGGCAGCTGCGCCGCGAGCACCGTGGCGAGCGCTTCGGGATCGCACCAGGCGTTGAACTCCGAGTGTTTCGTGGTGTTGCCCTTCGCCGTGAGGCTCCCGACCATCGCGATGTGGCGCCCCACGCGGGCGCGCACCAGATCGGCGTCGCGCCGCAGCGCCAGGGCGAGACTCGTGAGCGGCCCCAGCGTCACGAGCGTCACCCGATCCTCCTGCTCGGCGAGCAGGCGGTCGAGCGACCGCACGAAATCGAGCACCACCCCCGCCGGGGGGACGGCCGCGTAGCCGAGCCCGGACTCGCCGTGCGTCTCGTGCGCCACGCGCAGGGTCCGCGTGAGCGGGCGCCGCGCCCCTACCGCGAGCCTCGCCCGCTTCCCCGTCCAGCGCAGGATCTCGACCGCGTTCCGATAGGCGTTCTCGGCCACCGTGTTGCCGTAGCTCACGGAGATGCCCCGCACGTCCAGCTCCGGGGAGTTCAGGGCGAGGAGTAGCGCGAGGGTGTCGTCGATCCCGGGATCGGAATCAATAATGACGGGAAACGGGAAACGGGAAACGGGAGGCGTGGGATCGGGCACGGACTATAGGCTAGGGAAGTCGCACCTCGTTTGCAATAGTCGCGCGCAGCGAGGTGAACTCCTCCGCCCCACCGAAGCCGAAGATCCGCTCGATAATCCGCCCGCGGCGGTCGAGCAGCACAGAGTACGGCAGCCCGCGATAGTGGTATCGCTCCTTCATTCGTCCCCCGCCCACCAGGATCGGGAACGGCGGCCGGAAGCGGCGCGCAAAATTCAGCATCTTGCCGCGATCGACGTCGTCCGAGATCGCAGCGATGGTGAAGTCGCCGCGCGGAAATTCGCCGTACAGCTGGGCCATGTGCGGGAACTCCTCGCGACAGGGGTCGCACCACGAGGCCCAGAAGTTGATCAAGGTGACCGTCCCCTCGAGCTGCGACAGCCGCACCGTGTCACCGCGCAGGTCGGGGAGAGCGAACGGCGGACCGAACTTCTCCCGCCTCCCGCCTCCCGCGCGGGCAAGCACAGTCTCCGCATCAAAGGTCTCGATCCCACCTTTCGCCGTGACGGCGATCGCGGTCTCGTGGGGCCCGAGCGCGCGCGTCTCGACGATTCTTCCCGACGCCGTATCCACTACGTCAAGACGCAGTTTGGTTGCAGCCGAATCGCTCCCTCCCAGGGCGTACAGCCGGCCGTCAGGGCCGAGCGCGAGCGCGACGTTCACGACCGCGTACCGCGCCTCAATGACTCGGCCCCGCGCGGGGAGAAACACGGGATCGGTCTCCCTGGCGACGACCCCCCGGGTCGCCGTCCAGCGCAGCGCGCCGCTCGCGTCGTACTTGACGATCTCGTCGCGCACGAGCGGCGCGAAATAGACGGCGCCGTCCCGGTCGGTGGCTACGGCGCCGGCGTTCACGAGCTGTGCGAGAAAGGGAACGGCGGGCACGCGCACCGCGCCGATCCGCCCCGTCGGCCGGCCCAGCGTGTCCAGCACCCGCAGCAGCGGCGCGGTGTCGGGTTGGGCGACGAACTCCACGTCGTAAGGAGAACGGGCGCTGACGACGCGACCGGTCCCCGCGGCCGCGTAGATGTCCACGGGATCGGGGCTCTCCCACTCCCGGAGCACGTGTCCCGCCGTGTCGAACACGACGCCCTCTCCGGTGCGCTCGCTCACGAGCAGCTCGGCGCGGAGCGGGGCGACGGCCATGGGCGTGGCGAGGCGCGGACTCGTGAACGATGCGGCGACGCGCAGCTGCCCGTCGAACGCGACGATGCGGCTCGAGTCAGGGTCGGAGGCCCAGGAGAGAGCGCCCAGGAGGGCCGCTGGGGAGCGGCCGAGGAACAGGAGGGAGAGGCTGGGCGCCGCGGGCCTGCACGCGGTGACGAGCACCGCGAGCAGCGCGGCACCCAGGGGCCGCGTCATCTCACGTGGCGGCTGCCACCGTCTTGATCTGGATCGTATGCATCCCACTCACGTACTTGTGCGTGCCCGTAACCTTCACCTTCCCTTCGGCGAAATCCATCAGCCTCGAGTTCTGCGGGTCGCCCTGCTTCGCGCTCACCGGCATGTAGATCGTGCCGTCGTTCGAGAGAATCGCGAGGGCCACGCCCGCCTTGGCGCACGCCGTGGCACACTGCTTGTGCGTGGGTCCTGAAGCGTTCATCGTCGTGTAACAGTTCACGTCGATCACCTGACCCGTGATCGTCATCTCGTCTCCAGCCCCCGGCTTCTCCGCCTGCGCCGCGAGCGGCACAGCGAAGAGCGCCAGCACGGCTGTCGAGGCCAGGATGCGCTTTAGCATCATCGATCCTCCTGTTGAAGGTGACTGATTCCGGATTGGGGTATATTGGCGCCATGAGCGAGGCCTATCGCACCCTGCTCGACACGTTCGGCGCCGCGTGGGAGCGGGGTGACCTGGAGGCCATCGCCTCTGTCTTCACGCCCGACGCCACGTTCCTCGAGGCCCCCTACTCCGAACCGGCCAGAGGCCTGCCCGCGATCCGTGACTACTGGAAGGACGTCCCCAGCAACCAGGCGGAGGTCTCGTTCCGGTCCGGAGAGATTTACAGCGCGGGCCCCTGGTTCGCCACGGAGTTTCGCTGCACCTATCGCCGGCGCCGCAGCGGCGAGCTGGTGGATACGCGGGGCGCGATCTTCTGTGAAACGAAGGACGGGAAGATCAGCGAAATGCGGATGTATTGGCACCGATACCCCTGACGGCGGCGGCACAGCGTTCTACGGGTCTCCGGTACCGCTTGTTCCCCACTCCCCTTTCCCCTTTCCCCTTTTCCGCCGTACATAGTCCAGCGCTTCCTCGATCAGCTCCGCGCTGCGCGTTCCGATCTGCATCGCGGTCGTCACGGCCGCGTCCTCCTCGAGCCCCCGGTCGAGCATCAGATAAGGAAGCAGGGCGGCACCGACGCGGTTGCCGGAGTTGCAGTAGACGAAGGCGCGCTGGTGTGAGTCTGCGACTGCGCGCAGCGTGCGCCGCACGGCGTCGTAGGTGTGGTCCTCGTTGGGGCCGTGGCTCACGGGGATGTTGACGTAGGTGAGTCCCGCGGCGCGCACCACGGCGGACGGGTCGAACGGCTGCTCTTCCATCGGGTCCCGCGTGTCCAGGACCATGTTACACGCTGCATCTTTGAGCGCGGCGAAGTGAGCGGCTGAAGGTTGCCCACCCGTCACGAGGCCCGGAAAGGGCTCGAGGGCGTTTAGGACGCCGCCCAGCGCAGTGAGTAAGGACACGAGCGTATGATATCGCCTCTTCGCGGAGACAGCTGTAGCCTCCGTAGGACATGGGTTGCCCCAGCGTCCAGGCCGCAACTCTCGTCCTCTGCGGTACGGTTCTTGATCATGTGCCCCTTGTTGGGGTACTGTTAAATTCGCAGGAGGGAGGGGCTTATGATACTCACACTGACACTTGCGCTGGTCGCTTCGGCACCGGCCGCCCCGCGCTCGACCGCCGTTCGCGCGGACGACCCTCCGATTCACGTCTGGCTCAATTCCGACAACACTTTCACCACCGGCGATCGCGCCCGGGTCCACATCCGCGCCGAGCAGGACGGCTACGTCGTCGTGCTGCGGGCCGACGGGGACGGTCGCGTGCGCGTGCTGTTTCCGCTCGATCCCGGCAGCGACGACTTCGTGCGCGGCGGCGACAAGCGGGAGGTCCGCGGCCGCGGCGACCGTGAGGCGTTCCTGGTGGACGAGCGCGAGGGCGGCGGCGTGGTGCTCGCGGCCTGGTCCTCGACGGCGTTCAAGTTCGAGGAGTTCGTGCGCGGCGACCACTGGGACTACCGTGCGCTCGACACGCGCCAGAGCGGTGACGATAGGGAAGCGGCGCTCGTCGATATCGTGCAGCACATGGCGGGTGAGAACCGCTTCGATTACGACGTCGTGACCTATACCGTCGGCTCCATCGCCGCCTACTACCACCGCCCCTACTACGGCGGCTATGGCTGGGGCGGCTGGGGGTGGCCCTACGGCCGTCGCTTCCGGATCGGGATCGGCATCGGCTATCCGTACTACGGCGGCTACGGCTGCGATTCCTTCTGGGGCGGTTACGGCTGCGGCTTCTACGATCCGTTCTTCTACAGCGGCTACTACTATCGACCCTATCGCACCTACGGCTTCGTCGGCGTGCGCACCTACCAGTCATTCGGCGGGTCGCTGTTCGGGCGCATGCGCACGGGGTTCGGGGGAGCGGGGGGCTTCGGCGGGATCCAGCCGCGGCCGCGCTACTCGGTGGCGACGACGACCACGGGCCGAACGATCATGTCTCGGTTCCCGACGTCGTCCAGCTCGTCCACGGGAACGCGCGTGCGCGAGCGCTCGTTCAGTGGCGGCACGTCGGGCGGGTCAGGATTCGCGCGCTCGGGATCGACCGCGACCAGCCGGCGCGACTCGCATGAGTCGTGGTCCGGCCGCAGTCGCTCGAGTGGTGGCTCAAGCGGTGCCGCACCCTCATATCGCGGCGGTGGATCGACGAGCAGCTCTCGCGGTGGCGGCTGGTCCGGCGCCGGCGGTGGCGGACGCAGTGGCGGTGGTGGCGGTCGGAGCGGCGGCGGAGGCGGACGGCGCCACTAACGGTAGGAGGCGGTAAGGGGGTCTCCCTGCGCGACAAAACAGCACAGTCGCTCCGGGAGACCCCCTTACCGCTTCTCACCTACTCCTTCTCACCTACTCCGCTTCCAGTCCCTCGATTCTGTGCATCTCCCGTTCACTCGGCCGCACGTTCGCGGGCCGGTACATGATCACCCGCGCTCGCTCCAGCGTGATCAGCCCGCCTCCGATCATCTCGTCCAGGTCGGGGAGAATCGATTGAATCGCTTCCTCGGTCTCCACGATCTCGATAATCAGGGGTAGGTCGAGCGACAGGCGCAGCACCTTGTCCGTGTGCATCCCGCTGCTCGCCCCGAACCCTGCCACGCCGCGCAGCACCGTGGCACCGGCGAGCCCCTTGGCGCGGAGCTTCTCGATCAGCGCCTCGTACAGCGGCTTGCCGTGGTACTTGTCACTCTCGCCGATGAAGATGCGCATCAGCGTGCGCTCGCCCTTGAAGCGGTGGGACATGGAATCCTCCGTGACAGCCTCTACAGCACCTTACTCGCCAACGCCGTCCCCGCGATCACCGTTGCGAGACAGCCGACGACCGTACCGCCCATGTACAGACCCGCATACCAGTATTCCCCATCCGCGAGCAGCTTCATGCTCTCGTAGCTGAACGTGCTCATGGTCGTGAACGCGCCGCAGAAGCCGATCGTCAGCCCGGCCCTAAGGTCGGGCTGAATCAGCGTTGAGCCCGTTGCCAGGCGGATCACGAAGCCGACGAGAAATGAGCCGGCGAGGTTGATCGCCAGCGTGCCGACGGGAAAGGTGGCCAGTCCGGAGCGCTGCTGCACCCATCCCTGGAGGACGTAGCGCGCGAGCGTACCGAGGACTCCGCCGAGGGCGATGTACGCGATCACGGCTATCAAGCTACCGCCTTATCTTTCCCCCATGTTCCGCCTCGTCATCGCACAGATCCGCCCCGCCAAAGGGGACTATCGTGCAAACCTGCAACGCATCGGCGGGGTGCTGGAGCAGGTCGCCAAGCTCGACCGGCCCGCCGATCTCGTCGTTTTCCCCGAGGCCGCGACATCGGGCTACTTCGTGGAGGGGGGTGTCCGCGACGTCGCCGTGACGGCGGGGACGCTGTTCCGCGATGTCGCCGAGCAGCACGCGGCCGCCAAAGCTCCACCGCTCGACGTGGCCGTCGGATTCTACGAGGTGTTCCAGAACCGCTTCTACAACTCCTGTCTCTACGCCTCACTCGGCAATGCCTCAGCCGGCGTCAAGCACGTGCACCGCAAGGTCTTTCTCCCCACGTACGGAGTCTTCGACGAGGACCGCTTCGTGGAGCGGGGGCATGAGGTTCGCGCCTTCGACACGCGCTGGGGCCGCGCGGCGATTCTGATTTGTGAGGACGCGTGGCACTCGCTCACGGGGACGCTGGCCGCGCTGGACGGCGCGCAGCTCATCGTTCTTCCCTCTGCCTCGCCGGCGCGCGGCACGGGCGCGGACGCAGAGGGCAACCGGCTCCCCGCGAGCGTGGTGCGCTGGGAGCGCACGGTGCGCGGGCTCGCCGAGGAGCACGGCGTGTACGTCGCGTACGCGAGTCTGGTGGGGTTCGAGGGAGGGAAGGGGTTTCCGGGCGGCTCGCTCGTGGTGAGCCCGGCGGGAGAGATCCTCGTGCGCGGGCCGCTGTTCGAGGAAGCGATCGTCACGGCGGACGTGAGCCTCGAGGAGATTACGCGCGCGCGAGCGGATGCGCCGCTCTTGGCCGATCTCGAGGTGGTGTTACCGCATCTCGTGAAAAGCCTCGGGATGCGAGATGCGAGAAGCGGGAAGCGTAAGCGAGCACCAGTAAAGTTCGACGCCGCGGTGGACGGGACCAAGCCATCCAGCATCTCGCATCCCGCATCCCGCATCCACGTGGTGGGGCGGAGTGTGGAGGAGGGCGACCCGCTGGCGATTGATGTCGACCTGGCTCGCCGCTGGCTCGTCTCGTTCCTCAAGGACGAGGTGGCCGTGCGGCGCGGGTTCAAGAAGGGGATCGTCGGCCTGTCGGGCGGCGTGGATTCGTCGCTCACGGCGTTCCTCGCCGCCGAGGCGCTCGGCCGGGAGAACGTGATCGGCGCGCGTATGCCGTATCGCACGTCGAGCTCGGAGAGCATGGAGCACGCGCAGCTGGTGATCGATAAGGTCGGGATCCCCTCCGTCACCGTGGATATCAGCGATGCGGTGGACGGGTACTTGAGGCAAGCAGGCGACGCCGATGCTGCGCGCAAAGGCAACGTCATGGCGCGCGAGCGCATGATCGTGCTGTTCGATCTCTCGGCCAAGCACCAGGCGCTCCCCCTCGGCACCGGCAACAAGTCGGAGCGGTTGCTCGGCTACTTCACCTGGCACGCCGACGATACACCTCCGGTGAACCCGCTCGGCGACCTGTTCCAGACGCAGGTGTGGGCGCTGGCGCGCCACGTGGGCGTCCCCGAAGTCATCGTCACCAAGCCCGCCACGGCGGACCTTATTCACGGGCAGACCGACGAGGGCGACTTCGGCATCTCCTATCCGAAAGCCGACCGGATCCTCTATTACCTGCTGCGCGGTCTGCGGCCCGAGGAGATCGTCGCGCACGGCTTCACGGCGGCCGAGGTGGAGCTGGTGCGGAAGCGGCTCGAGTCCACGCACTGGAAGCGCCGGCTTCCTACCGTGGCGGTGATGTCGCAGACGGCGATCGGGGAGTTCTATCTGAGGCCGGTGGATTACTAGCGGGAAACGGGAAACGGGAAATGTCGCCCGCCCGCGTCGTCCCGTGCCCTAAAGGGCCGGCTCGGCTTGATGTGCGTCCTTAAGGACGCGATTTGTGCCGAGCCGGCGTTTCAACGCACGGATCGAACGGGACGTTCCCCGCGGCGTTCCACGCTCACCTCAGCCCCACCACAATCGCGACCCCCAGAGCCACGACGCCCAGGCCAGCGAGCGCCGCATATAGCGGCAGCAGGAACCGCAGCCACTGCTCGTAGCGCACCCCCGCGGCGGCGATGATCGCCATCAGCGCCCCGTTGGTGGGCGTGAGTAGCTCGCACAGCCCCGCGCCGTACTGATAGGCGAGCACCGTCACCTGGCGGGACAGCCCGAGCAGGTCGGAGAGCGGCACGAGGATCGGCATCGTGAGTACCGCTTGTCCGCTCACGCTCGGCACCGGCACGTGGACCACCGTGTGCACCGCCATCATCCCCACGGCGGACAGGGCGACGGGAAGGTGAGCGATCGGTGTAAACAGGGCCTGGACGATGGTATCGACAACGTGTCCCTCGGCGAGCACGACGTAGATGGCGCGCGCGAAGCCGATGACGAACCCCGCGAACGCCATCGCGGTGAGCCCCTCGACGAACGCGGTTGCCGTGCCATCGAGGCGCAGCCCGCCGATCACTCCCGCCAGGATCCCCATGAGGAAGAAGAGCGCCGACATCTGGTCGAAATCCCAACCGAGCACCATCACGCCGTACACGAACACGACGAAGGTCAGCAGCACGATCGCGAGCACGATCGCTTGGCGGGGGCCGAACGGCGTGGCGGGTGCGGCCCCAACCGACCCGGCCTGAGGTGCGGTCCGAATCCGGACGGCATGGCGGATCGTGCCCCAGATCCAGATGGCGACCGCGAGCACGAGGAACACGAGCCGGAACGCCGAGCCCGACAGCAGCGGCAGCTGGGCGAGCTTCTGCGCGATCCCCACCTGGAACGGATCCATCGGGCTGAACGCCGCGCCGACGGCCGCCGCGCCGATGCTCATCGCCACCGCGGTGAGCGCGTCGAAGCCGACGCGGCGGGTGAGCACCAGCAGCACGGGGATCAGCGCGATGATCTCCTCCTGCATGTGCTCCAGCGCGCCGGCGGTGGCGAACGCGACGCCGACCACGGGGATGACGAGCGCCTCGCGCCGCTCGAGTTTCCTGGCGAGCCAATCGACGCCGTGGCGCAGGGCGCCCGTCTTGTCCACGACGGTGAACGCACCCCCGGCGAGGAACACGAGGAAGATGACCGACCCCGCGTCCGCGAGGCCCTGCGGGATGGCGACGAGCGCCTGGAACAGGCCGACCGGGGCGCGGGCCACCGCGTGATAGGTGCCCGCGACCACGACCTGCCGGCCGGTGGCGGCGTCGAGCACGCGCTGATACTCGCCAGCGGGAAGGACGTAGGTGAGGGCGGTTGCGACGAAGATGCCGGCGACGAGCAGGGTCAGCGGATGGGGAAACCGGAAGCTCGTCATGGCCCGCAAACGTAAAGCGTGTAGGTTCCCCGTCAATGCAAGGACGCCATCCGCGCGAATCGGAAGCCATGATCGCCGAGCTGATGATGCCGCAGCACGCGAACATCATGGGCAACGTGTTCGGCGGGGTGCTGCTTGCGATGGTGGATCGCGTCGCGGCGGTGGCGGCGATCCGCCATGCGCGCCGGCCCTGCGTCACCGTCTCGGTGGACAAGGTGGACTTCCGCGAGCCGATCCGCGTGGGGGAGCTCGTGACCGCGATGGCGCGCGTGAACTTCACGGGCCACACGTCGATGGAGGTGGGGGTGAAGGTGATCGCCGAGGAGGTGCTCACCGGCGAGCGACGCCACACCAACTCCTGCTACCTCACCTACGTCGCTCTCGACGACCAGGGCGAGCCGATGGAGGTGCCGCCTATCGTGCCGGAGACTCCCGACGAGAAGCGGCGCTACGACCGCGCGTCCAAACGGCGGGCGGAGCGGGTGATGCATCGGAGATACGACCAGGGCCGAGGGGAATGATGGGGAAAGGGGAAAGGGGAAAGGGGAAGGGTAAGGCGGCGCAGTGAAGGTCGTGCTCGTGCTGGGCGGTGGTGGAGCGAAGGCTCTGGCGCATGCCGGCGCCTGGCAGGCGTTGCAGGAGCGTAACGCGCACATCACTCATATCGTCGGCACCTCCATGGGCGCGGTGATCGGCGCCGCGCTCGCGGCCGGTACGACACCGGCGCAAGTGGTGCAGGTCGCGGAGTCGCTCTCCCCGAAGGACGTGGCGTCGCTCGACGTGCTGGCGCTCGTGAAGGGCATCTTCGCGTCGAGCATCCTCAAGGCCGTCGCGCTGAAGCGCACCATCCGCCGGCTCGTCTCCGCCGCGCGGTTCGCGGATCTCGAAGTCCCACTCACGGTGACGACCACGGACGTCGATTCCGGGGAACTGGTGCTGTT
>WNGC01001926.1_pt1 | contig 12685 bp, 14 predicted proteins | sample 5400051 | NCBI WGS metagenome assembly WNGC01 (sample SAMN13153368, study PRJNA577476) | soil metagenome | isolation source: 20 cm soil or saprolite under grassland replicate 2 | place: USA:California | collected 2016-06-15 | reverse complement strand
CACGGAGAAATTGCAGATGTACTGGTCGCCGAGCGTTGTTTCCAGCTGCTTCACTTCGTCCGGCACATAACGCAAGCCGCGATGCATGTTAACGATTTGGTGAGCGACCTGCCAGTAAAGCGTGTCGATCTTCGCTTTCGATTCAAGATCGAGCAGACCGAGGTCGAACGTTTGCTGCGATTCTTCTTTGATTTGCTGGATGTCGTGCAGACTCTCAAGACGATTTCCGCGTTTCAACCGCTGTTTCACGTCAACAATGTCCGCTACCAGTTTGTGGTCCTTTTCGCTCGCTTCGACCTTGAGCTTTGGTGCTGTCTTTTCAATCGAACTAAACGCTTCGACCACGAGCACAGAATGATGCGCGACAGTGGCGCGCCCGCTCTCGCTCACAATCGCCGGATGCACGACGCCTTCGGAGTCACAAACGTCTATGATGTTCCAGACGACGTCGTTCGCGTATTCCTGGAGCGAATAATTGGTCGAACTGTCAAAATCGCTGCGCGATCCATCGTAATCGACACCGAGCCCGCCGCCGACATCGAGATAACCAAGTTCGTGTCCAAGTTTCGACAGCTTGGCGTAATATCGCGCGCCTTCGCGCACTGCACGCTTGATCGTCGAAATGTCCGGCACCTGCGATCCGACGTGAAAATGGACAAGTTTCAGGCAATGCGCCAGCCCGGCATCCTTTAACATCTGACTCGCAGCGACCAGATTCGTCGTGTCCAGCCCAAACTTAGCGTTCTCGCCGCCGCTCGGCGACCATTTACCGGAGCCTTTGCTGTGTAAGCGAGCACGAATTCCAAGCCAAGGCTCGACGCCAACCTCCTTCGACGCGCGGATGATTTGCTCAACCTCTTCCAGCTTTTCTGCGACGATTACGACTGGTTTGCCTAGTTTGCGACCGAGCAACGCGATCCGAATGAAACCAGGATCCTTGTAGCCATTGCAGATGATCAAAGTCTTCGGACCTTTCTGCATCGCAAGCGCGGCGACGAGCTCTGGCTTGCTGCCGGCCTCGAGTCCAAAATGGAATTGTTCGCCTGCATCGACGATCTCTTCGACGACTTCGCGCAGCTGGTTGACCTTGATCGGAAAAACCCCGCGATAATGATTTTGATAGCGGAACTCAGAGATCGCGCTTTGAAATGCGCGATTGATTGATTCGACTCGGTGCCGGAGCAAATCCTGGAACCGAATCAATAACGGAAAACTGAGGTTTCTTGCACGCGCTTCATTGACGACTTCCAGCAGATCGATCGAACCGCCATCGTTCTTCAACGGCTGCGCTTCGACGTTGCCTGAGCTGTTGACCGTAAAATAACCCTCGCCCCATCCCTCCACGTTGTATGTGGCGATGGCTGATTCAATATCCCATTCCGATTTCATTGTCGTTGCGCAAGGCGGTATCAACTGCAATGCGCATATTAATCACCGCGCAGAACATTCAAGCCCGTACCGCGAAAATCTTCGTCTGACGCGTATGACGCACGTGATGGATGAGCGGTGTCCCCTCGCACAGCTTGTGTTTCCTCTTCGCACACGTACTGTTTACGCGATGAACAAAACGGTGATCGAGGTGCAGGTGCGGGCAGTTTTACCGACGAGCGGCGGGTGCGCGGTCTTCCTAGGAAACAATGAGAAGGTGTTCATCATTTATGTCGATCAAACCGTCGGCAGCGCGATTACCATGTTCATGCGTCACATTACCAAAGAGCGCCCTCTCACTCACGATTTGATGGCGCATTTGCTCGCCGCGCTCGGTGCGAAAGTCGAGCGCGTGATCATCAACGATCTGAAAAACGCGACTTATTACGCGCGCGTCATCATTCAGGTCGAAAATGAGTTGCAGCAAAAAAAGATCATTGAGTTGGATGGACGACCGAGCGATTGCATCGCCATGGCCACCCAGCAAAAGGCACCAATTTACGTGAGCCAGGATGTGTGGGACGAAGTGGACGATATGAGCGATGTCCTGCGCAAAATGGAGGAAGAGGGATTAAAGGCCGATCCCGAAGCGGAAGAGTGATTGTCACAATCCGTTGAACAAGCACGTCATTCCGAGCTATGTCGAGGAATCCCGTAGCATCATTTTACGGTAGCGCCAACGGATCCTTCGACTCCGCGTCGCTGCGCTGAGGATGACTTGCTTCAACGTTTTTAACGCTTCAACACATCATCCGAGCAGATCTTCATAGCGACTATCTGCCAGTTGCAGGCAACGCTCTAGAATTTCCGACGCAGTGTTGAGCTTCAATGCCTCCTCGACCAGCTCGCGGCATTCAGGAATGGTCAGGCTTTGCACTGCGCGCTTGACGCGCGGGACCACGGTTGCTGCTGCGCTAAGTTCATCCACACCGAGACCTAGCAAAAGCGGCACGAGCGCAACATCGCCCGCCATCTCACCGCAAACGCCCACCCAGATGTGGTTCGCGTGCGCCGCGTCGGCAATCATCTTGAGCAAGCGCAGTATTGCCGGATGCGTCGGCTCGTACAGATACGCGACCTTTTCATTTACCCGGTCTACTGCAAGGGCATACTGAATGAGGTCGTTTGTTCCAATACTGAAAAAATCGACCTCGCGTGCAAGCGCGTTTGCACAAATGGCAGCGCTTGGGATCTCGACCATCGTGCCAACTTCGACTTTTTCAGCCATCCCGATTTTCGAACTGCGCAACTGTTGTTTACATTCCTTGAGCACGGCCATTGCGCGGCGCAATTCGTCCAACCCAGAGATCATGGGAAACATGACCTTTACATTGCCCACCGTGCTGGCGCGGAGAATGGCGCGCAATTGCGTTTTAAAAATGTCCTGGTTCTCAAGGCAAAACCGGATCGCGCGCCAGCCAAGGAAAGGGTTCAACTCATCGACGATGTCCACTGCACCGGCAAGTTTATCGCCGCCCAAATCGAAAGTTCGAATGATTAACGGATTCGGACGCACGCGCTCGGCAACCTTTCGGTAGGTTTCGTATTGCTCGTCCTCGCTTGGCAGCGTTTCGCGGTTCAAATAGAGAAATTCGGTACGATAAAGTCCGATCCCCTCCGCTCCATTGGCTGCGACCGCATCGACGTCTTCCGGAAGCTCGATATTTGCCGAAAGAACAATGTGACGCCCATCGCGCGTGATGGAGGTCGTCTCGCGCAACTGCTTCAGTTGCGCCGTGACTTTGGCCCTTCGCGATTCAATTTGCTTGTAGCACTCCAGCGTTTCCGGCGTCGGATTGACGATCAACCAGCCGTCGCTTCCATCGACAAGAACGTGCTGACCGGTTTCGAGCTTTGCGGTGATATCGTGCAAGCCTAGCACCGCCGGAATATTGAGAGAACGGGCCAGGATCGCAGCGTGCGAAGTGCGGCTACCGAGGTCGGTGGCGACGCCGAGCACGTAGTCGCGGCTCATGCTTGCCGTGTCCGAAGGAGTAAGATTATGCGCAACCAAAATATGAGGCTGAGTCAGGGAAAGAAATGTCTTGGGAGCTTTGCCCTGCAGATTGCGAATTACTCGCTTGGTAACATCCTGAATGTCGAGTGCGCGTTCGCGCAGATACGGGTCATCGATTTTGCTTAAGGTCTGTGCGTAGCGCGTGGCAACTTCCTGGAACGCCCATTCCACGTTGCAAAGATCGGTCTTAAGTTTTCGCAGCACTTCATCGATCAACGTGCGGTCCTCGACCACCAACAGGTGGGCATCGAAGATCGCTGCGTCTTTCGCGCCAATGGATTCGGCAATCCGCTGCTGCATCTCAAGGATCTGCATCCGCGTTTGGATGAGTCCGGTCTCGAACCGCCCGATTTCATCCGTAACCTGCGCTGGCGCAATTTGGTAACGCACCACTTCGTCCATGTCTTCGCGGACGACATGAACACTCCCAAAGGCGATTCCGGGTGAAACGCCAATTCCTTCAAACCGGATTTCCGGGTTGTCGCTCATCGCTCCCGAGAGTAAGGCCAATGTCAAACTCACGAAAGTCCTTCGCGGTGTCGATTGTGTGACACGTATCGGGGATCAGTCTTCGTTGAATCCCGCTTTGATCAGTTCCTCCAACTCCTCCATCGCCTTGTCGGCGTCTGGTCCGTCGCAGCGGATACGCAGGTTTGAGCCTTGGCCGGCTGCAAGCATCATTAGGCCCATGATGCTTTTGCCATTTACCTCCTCGCCCTCCTTAGAAACCCAAATTTCCGCGCGATGGCGGCTGGCAATCCGCACAAACATCGCAGCCGGCCGGGCATGCAGCCCAAGCCGATTCACGATTGTCAGCTCTTTTTCGATCTTCTGCGCCGCTGCAGCGCGGCTGCCTTTTCGATACAACAATCCCATTAGGTCGCCCTCTGCTGCTCCATCAATCGAAGCAATCTTGTATTGAAATCAACGGCCGCGTTCTGTCCCAAGCCTTTCAATTTTTCATCCATCGCGGCGACCTCGATCAATCGCGCCATGTCGCGCCCTGGTCGCACCGGAATGGTCACGTGCGGCACCTTGAGTCCGAGAATTTCATAAAATTTCCGGTCAAGCCCGATTCGGTCAACCTCTTCCACGTCCCCCCACTCCTTTAACGTGACAACGAGGTCGAGGCGTTTTTCTACTCGAATGCTTCCGATGCCGAAAACCTTCGCCACATCAATGATACCAATCCCACGCACCTCCATGTGATTGCGCGTCATTTCGGGCGCTGTGGCCATGAGTTCACGTCCCTCCAGCATCGTGATGCGCGTCACGTCGTCAGCCACAAGACTGTACCCGCGCTCAATCAACCCCAGCACACATTCGCTTTTTCCGATGCCGCTTACGCCGCGGATCAACACGCCGATACCTAGAATATCCACCATGCTTCCGAATTCCGTCACCGTCGGCGAGAAATCCATCTCAAGAGCGATCGTTGCGGCGTTGATAAACTTCATTGTAATCATCGGAGTTCGGAACACCGCGATTTTTGCCTCGCCGGTGACACTCAGCAACTCCGGCGCGAGATGAAATCCGCGCGACATTACAAGACACGGAATTTTGTGTTCGCATAAGCTTCTGAATCGCTCGACGCGCACTCTGGCAGGCAAACTTTTCAGATAAGAATGTTCTGCAGCGCCGAGTACCTGCACACGTTTCTCGGCGAAATAGGTGTAGAACCCCGACAGTGCGAGTCCAGGCCTATTTATAGTCGGCTCCCGAATTTTTCGATGAAACCCGACACGCGGACCCTCGAGTTTCATCTGCAGCTTTTCGGCGTGCGCATTGTAAAAGCTCTCGACGGTAACAATTGGAATGCTCTTCTGCTGATCGCTTGAGGATGTAATCGTTTGGGGCCCCGGTTCTTCCGCCATCAGACGTAACTTCTAGCGTGAATACCTGCATTTTCCAATCTGCATCACGGCTTATCGCCCGCTCGGCCCTGCTACTCGATTTGTTAGCTTCTTCCCTGGCTTCGATGGCGTATAACCTTAGCTCTTTCGAGGGTGACTAAACCGCCGCCTATCATCTCATCGAGCACAGGCAGAACGCGTTGACCTTCTCTTCGGAGTCCACGATTTCAATTACGATTGGGAGATCCATCGAGAGGCGAAGAATTTTTGCCGTGTGCAAATGGCTTGATTTCCCAAATCCCATCGGCCCACGCAACACGGTAGCACCGGCCATCTGCATCTCGCGCGCTTTTAAAACGATCGCCTCGTACAGCGGCTGACGGCGATGGCGATCGCTTTCGCCGATAAAAATCCGCAGGAGGACGGCGTCTTCGGGAATTTGCATATGTTGTTTCTATTTTGCCAGAAGCGTGAGAGCGAGAACTCGCCCCAGCCATACGGCGGTGACGCAACAGGCGAACGACAGCACCGTGTTCAGCACCTTCAACCAATCTCCATCCCGAGCCAAATCGAGTGTTTGTAAGCTGAATGAGGAAAACGTTGTGTAACCGCCGCACACACCGATCATGAAAAATTGCCGGAATCGCGGCGACACAAGAACCGGCCCTTCGGGATCCGTAAACGCTGCGAAGAACCCGACGACGAACGAACCGCTAACGTTCACGACAAGGGTGCCGAGAGGGAAAAACTCACCGCCGCGTTCAGCAATGAATCCCGACATCCAGAATCGCGCTCCAGTCCCAAGTGCGCCGCCGAGGATTACCAAAATATAACTGAGCATAGAAAAACTCCTTCGTGCTTGGAAGGAGTCATCAGCTCACGCGGTTTTCTCCCGCACCCGCGGGAAAAGGCAAACTCCATTGCCGAAATAAATTCTACCGCATGGCGACTTTACATCGATCAAACCCTAACCAAAACTCGCAGACAATCTTGTCGGCACCAGATCCTTTGCAGACGGGATTGTCTGCCTTACAAGAATCACATTTTGAAGCGTTCGCCCAAATAAAGCTGACGACTGATCGGATCGTTGATGAGGAAATCTTTAGTGCCTTCGCTCTCGACGCGTCCATCGTAAATCAAATACGCATTGTCCACGATGGAGAGAGTCTCCCGCACGTTGTGGTCGGTGATCATGATCGCCAACCCCGACTTACGGAGGTTAACGATGATCTGTTGGACGTCGTAAACGGCGATAGGATCCACGCCACTGAACGGCTCGTCGAGCATCAACAACTTGGGCTGCGTGACCAGCGAACGGGCAATGGTCAAACGACGTTTTTCGCCGCCGCTTAATGTCAGCGCAGTGTTTTTCGCAATTCGCTCAATTCCGAATTGGTGCAGCAACTGATCGCAACGATTGCGTCGCTCGGCTTTGCTCAACGGAAGCATCTCCAAAATGGCCATGATGTTTTGTTCAACCGTCATTTTGCGAAAAATCGATTCTTCCTGCGGCAGATAACCCATGCCTAGCCTGGCGCGTTTGTACATCGGGTAATCCGTCACATCGGTGTCGCAGAAAATCACGCGCCCGCTGTTTGGCCTGACCAAGCCAACGATCATGTAAAAACTGGTGGTCTTGCCAGCTCCATTCGGCCCGAGAAGTCCAACGATCTCACCCGCGCGCACATGCATGTTCACCCCGTCCACCACTGCCCGGCCGCCGTAAATCTTCACCAGTTGGTCGGTGGAAAGAACAGTCGCCATCCTCGGCGCGGCCGATGAAGGTCGTTTCGGAATGGAAACGGGCGCAGTTTGGCCAATCATGGTGTCGGCAGGGCTGCTGCGGGCACGGACTGAGACGGCGCAGGCTGAGCCTCGGTCTTTTCGGCTTCGCCTTTTCTTTCTTTCGTCTGTTCTTCCTTCGGCTGTTGGACGATTTCAGTACGACTGGGCCCGTGCGTCCGCAGCTGACTATTCTGGCTGATGACCATGACCGTATCGGGGCTGGTTGCCACGTGCATGTTTGGTCCCTCTTGCACCCGCGGTGTTCCCACCAATTCAACATCACCAGTAGCAGCTGTATAGGTGGCTTTGTCAGAGCGGCCAACAGCACGGGTCGGAGCACCGCCGTTCGCGGCGGGCCGGTCGCGAACGAGGCCAACATTACCTTCGGCGATCGCTTTCTCCATACTCTGGTTTTCCCCCTTCGTAATGAACACTGTCAATTTGTCAGCCTGAAGATTGAAACGCGGATCGAGTACCTTCACACGGCCGCTAAAGATGCCCATGTTCTTGGTTGAATCAAAAAAAGCCTCGTCGGAGTAGATTTCCGTCGTTGTCGGTCCATTGGACTGCTGCCCTGCAGCGCCTGGTCCGAATAGGTTCGTCCCCGGTGACTTGTCATCTTTCTTTTTGTCTTTGTTTTTCGCTTTCGCCTTTGGGGATTTCTCTGCTTTTGTCGGCGCTGGGGAGCCCGCCGGTGCAGCGGTAATCCATCCGGGCCATCGCGTTGCGATCACGCATACAATAAGCAAAACCGACACCGTTGACCTTTTCATTCCTTCGGGCTGGGGGTTGCAGTTAGATGGGATTTGTCAGTGATCACCATCTTTATGTTTCCTATCAATCGCCCAGTCTTGGAGTTCGTATCGAACTCCACTGAATCGCCAGCGATATTAAAATCCGCTCGCTGGATTGTGGTGCGCGCTTTTGAGCTCAAAATGCGCGTTTTCAAATCGAGCATGGACGTGCTCATGTCGATTCTCAGGTCCTGCTGATCCTCTGGTGTGTAGGTAGTAATTTTGAGCTGTTGAAAGCCGATGTGTTCCTGGTCGATTCGGTAGGCCGTTCCCGCTTCGAATTTTCCCCGCAGATGTCCTTCGGCGTCGAAGTCCGGCAACACTAGGCCTTTGGCTTCATGGCCGATCGGCAGTGGAATGTTCGTAAGGCTTTGCTCGTCCGGAGAGGAAGTCGGCACCGTCTTCGTGCGAGGCTTTCCTTTGCGACCCTTCGATTGAGCCCATGCGCAAGGCGCCAAAGCCGAGAAGGCCAGCACGACCGACAACACCAAAGTCGCGAGGAACCAGCACCGAGACATGCGATTCACAATCGGCAATCCAGCTGGTCTCCACTCCCTGCCTGGGCGACTAAAGTCGCTCGCCCCGGCTTGAAACCACAGCATGAATAGCCTTTAACATGCGAAGGTGCTTCGGCAAATCGTTTAGACGAACCTGATTCGCCCCATCGGAGAAAGCGCGGGCCGGATGTTCGTGCACCTCCATAAAGATTCCGTCACACCCCGCAGCCATTGCGGCCCTGGCTAAAACCGGGGCTAATATGCCGTCGCCGGACGTCGAATCCCCTGCCCCGCCGGGCCGCTGCACGGAATGTGTCGCATCGAAAATGACGCGATAACCTGCGTCACGCATCCAATAGAGTGAGCGCATGTCGGCTACGAGGTTGTTATATCCGAAGCTGGTGCCCCGCTCGGTAAAACAAAATTGTGAGTTGTCGAAGGCGATCAGTTTCTCGGCGATATTTTGTACATCCCACGGCGCGAGGAACTGACCTTTTTTTACGTTAATCGCGCGACCCGTTTCCGCAGCAGCACGCAGCAGATCGGTTTGCCGGCAGAGGAACGCTGGGATCTGCAACATGTCAATCTTCTCGCCGGCAATGTCGGCCTCATCCGGGGAATGAACATCGGTTGTCACCGGAATGTTCAGCTCCCGCCCGATGTTCGAGAGAATATCGCAACCTTCGCGCACGCCGATTCCGCGAAACGAGCGAACAGAAGTTCGGTTCGCCTTGTCGTAGGAGGCTTTTAAAATGAAGTCAAGATTTTCAGAGGCGCACGCCTCGGCAATCTTCCTCGCCATACGCCAAACAAATTTCTCGGACTCAATGACGCACGGGCCGAGAATGAACGCCGGGCGTTTTCCGCCAATCGACACTTTCCCAACGCGCAATGGTTTTGGCTTAACCATGAATTGCTAAGCAAAGCAGGAATGCAGTAATTGTAAGCGTCGCTTCCTGCTTTCCGGCTTTCCCGATTAATCCTCTTTTTGTGGCGTCAAAAACGGCAAAGGGCGCATAAAGGACGAGAAAAAATAGCAGTGCCACTCCATGCATTTGCAACAGATACAACGGCCACGAATCGGAGAGGAAACTCAAAATCGAGAATGCCTCAGGTTTATGCAGGAGAAATCCATAGTTAAAGCCAGTGAGTTTATCAACAGCCAGCGTGACCACGAAATAGAACTCCGACCACAACCATACGCGGACAATGGACATTGGGTATGGGCGATAGCGGCGGGTCAGCATCAGAAAAATCACGCCCACAATGATGCCACAGTGGGAGGTGAAAAAACTGATGAACCGCCAGTCGGGAAAACCATAGCGCAGGTTCGGCGTGAGGACGGCTTGCAAGGTGCCGCCAATCCCCCAGAAATATGCGACCTCGAACCAGCGCTGGTTTCCCGTCCACATCGCCACAATCACCACGACCATACCCCAGTCGCACATTTGCATCGGCAACATCTGCTGCCAATCCATGACGCGCTGGCTCCGGATGAAGATCAGATAAGCCAGATAGTTTAGGATCAACACCGCCGAAAGCGCAGCGATAATCAGCTTCTCGATCCGCCGCGATCCTTTGCGCCGCACCAGAGCGGCAAGCGCGAACGGCAGCACGATAGTGGTAAAAATCACAGCAAGATGCGGCAAACCATACGGTTGAAATTCAGGCTTCTCGTTCATACCCCGGTGGATCGGCTTCTCCGAAGACGATGGCAAACAACTGTGCTTCGCCTGCTATTCCGATCGCGTTCAGAGAACGCAATCCACCTCTAGCGGACGACCCAGAGATTACACGGAATTACATCGCTAACCCAGGCAATATTGCTCGGCAGTTGCTGAACCGTTTCGCGATTTTTCGGCAGCGGCACGACAAGCAAGTCGGCTTCCACTGATCGCACAAAATCTGATGCAGCGAGCCCTGTAGCGCCCCTGATGAAGCGCGTCTCGATTGGAACTTCAGTCGCGCCAGCTGACAAAACAAGCTCTTCAAGCGCATCTTCATCGTGATGGTTTGGCTTGTGCGTGGCCTTACCGTTGGCATCGCCCGCGATCGAAGCCCGCGCTTCATCAAAGGCAGTGATGATCCCGATCACGTACAGGCGCTCGCAGGATTCTGCTTCCGCGAGCAGCAGAGTCGTTTTCAACGCGGCCAATCCGTTTCTCAATCGGTCGGCGATGAACACAATGCGGCGCAACGGCTTGGGGTTTTTTTGCGGGTGCGTGAACAGCATCACCGAACAGTTCGCCTCTCGCACCAGTCGACGTGCGACATTGCCCAGAAACGGATGCAACACGATCTCCTTTTCCAGCGCCCCGGCAAGGAGCATGTCGATCTTTTCGCGCGTAAGTGCCGCCAGAATAGCTTTGGCTGGAGCTCCTTCTTCATAATGGATCGGCGAATCAGCTGGAAGCCCCAGTTCCGCGAGCACATCACTAAATTTCCTCGGCGTTTCCTGATCTCCCTTGCCCACGTGGATCAGATGAAGTTCGGCCGCAAACCGGTCGCAGATCCGCTTTGCTTCCGCAAGAACGTGCTTGAACCGCGGCGAAAACGTTGTCGCCACAGCGATGGTCTTGTAAGGCGATGATTCGCGCATCGAAGTTAATCACAATGTGATGTTTCATCAGCCTTAAGCAACCGCGCAAACATGACGAATGTCTTCGCCGCCTGAAACGCTCAGTCGCCATTCGGCTTTTCATTTTCCGATTCCTCTGCGAATTTTCGCGATGCGACGGGCAATTTACCCCGGCAGCTTTGATCCGGTGACGAATGGGCACCTGGATGTGATTGAGCGCGCGCGAAAATTATTTGATGAAGTCGTCGTAGCAGTCGCGCATAATGACGAGAAGCAGCCGCTCTTCTCGCTCGAGCAACGCCTGGATTTATTGCGAGAGACCGCCGGCCGAATTGAGAACGTCCGGATCGCCAAGTTTAGCGGGTTGCTGGTCGAATTCGCTCGTGCTCAAAACGCGGGAGCCGTGATCCGAGGTTTGCGCGCAGTGTCCGATTTTGAGTTTGAATTCCAAATGGCGTTGATGAATCGAAATCTGAATGCCGCGGTAGAAACGATATTCCTAATGCCGAAGGAGGAATATACTTATCTCAGCTCACGCATCGTAAAGGAAATCGCCAGGCTCGGCGGGAATGTCTCATCCTTCGTTCCGGGTTGTGTGGCCAAAGCGCTGACCGGGAAATTTAGGCAATGAAATTTGGAGGGTTAGCTGATGAAAGTACATCTGAAACAAATCCCATCCCAAGGTCTGCACCTGAGCGGGGAAGAAGATTGTCCCATCCAGGAGTTGGCATCGGAGGAAATTCGCTGTGCCGGCCCTTTACATTACGACATCGACGTTGGCGTTGCTGACGGCGGGCTATGGGCGAACGGCTCGTTGTCCCAGCCGGTGGAACTGCGTTGCGTGTCATGCCTGCAAACGTTTGCGCATGAAATTCGAGTGCCTGCATTTGCCGTGCACACGGAGCTGCACGGGCCGGAAACGGTAGACCTGACGCCCTTCCTGCGCGAGGACCTGTTGCTGAACTTACCGGCACATCCCCATTGCGACAGAGACGGTGAGCGGGTTTGTAAGGCCAAACAGATCAAAACCAAAGAGCAGGATGCGAAGCGGGAATCGGATTGGAGCGCGTTGAATAAACTAAAATTGTAGCTCCCCGTTTGTCTTTTCCTGATTTGCTGCTTTCCTACCCCGTTTCCATGGGAGTTCCAAAACGCAAAACATCAAAGATGCGATTGCGCACGCGAAAAGCGGCAAATCGCTGGCACGCGGCGCAGCTCAACCAATGTCCGCAGTGCGGGAGCAGCGTGCCATCGCACATCGCCTGCCCATCCTGCGGCTATTATCGCGGGCGACAGGTGTTGACGCTCGAAAGCAAATAAGACGTTAAGCTCTTAAAGCGGCTGCAACTAAAAACGCTTTAACGTTGTCATTTTCATTTTGCATTCGGGGACTAAAGTTCGCAAAGTTTCGCACTGATGAAGATCGCCCTCGATGCGATGGGCGGTGACTTTGGCCCGCCTAATCTTGTTGCCGGTGCAGTTATCGCCCTGCGTGAATACCGGCAGATCAACAAGCTCTATCTGGTCGGAGACTCCGCCAAGATCGAAAACGAGTTGTGCAAACACCAGTGCAACGATTCACGGATCGAGATTTTGCATTCCACTCAGGTCGTTGACATGAGTGATCGCGCCTGGACCGCCGTTCGGCGAAAGAAAGATTCCTCAATCAGCCGGGCTGTCGATCTTGTAAAGCATGGTGATGCGGACGCAGTCGTGAGCGCCGGACACACAGG
>WNGC01005921.1_pt1 | contig 12695 bp, 12 predicted proteins | sample 5400051 | NCBI WGS metagenome assembly WNGC01 (sample SAMN13153368, study PRJNA577476) | soil metagenome | isolation source: 20 cm soil or saprolite under grassland replicate 2 | place: USA:California | collected 2016-06-15 | reverse complement strand
TAGCGGGCGTAGGCGGCCTGCTGGCGTCCGCTCTTCGTCAGATACGAACAGCCGCCATCTGTCAATGCCAGCAGCGCAACGAGAAGGAGACCCCCGATTCTTTTCACGAGGCCTTTGCCAGCTGCGGCTGTGCTTGTGGCTGTGGCTGTGGCTGCGAGATCGGATGAACCGTTGCGATTTGCCCGATCCGCAACATCTCCGAAACGACCTGGTAGATCTTTAATTCGCAAACCGCATTTTGCCGAAACAACTCGTTAATCGTGAAGCGACGGTCCTCGGTGTAATTCCAAATTTTTTCCGCCAGCGGCTTCAACTCCGGCTCCGCATCGTGCGGCCATTCAAACGCCGGAGCCAGCCTCTGCAATAGGGCATTGGGGTCCGGCGCTGTTTTCCTCATGTTGTGAAACTCGTCGCGATAGCGCATTGCCGTGATGAGCATGTCGTTGGGAGATTGATTGATTTCGACCGACTGCAGGCACTCGGTAATCGGCTGGACCCCGGAAGCGAAGGAAAAACTTCCCGGAATATCGTCGCTGAGGAAGAGTTGCCAGAAGGCTTCCTCTCCGGTGAGTTGTTGGAATTGACCACTGCGAAGTGCGCCGCTTTGAAAGAAGAACGTGGCCATCCGCTCGTTGTGATCATTCAACACTTCGAGCTCGCCCGTTTGTCCGGAGCTGATGATGGTTTGATGGACGGTGATCAAATCGAAGTTCGCCAGGCTACCGCTCAACTTTTGCGGGCCGGCAGGAGATTTGCCCGCCCGCGTCTGGTTGAGCCGAAGCGCCATTTGCTCGCATAGAAAGAGAAGAAATGAGGGGACGCGCTGCGAGATGGCGACGAAATTTTCTCGATTGAAACATTGCAGACTACAAGTTTCCTGGGCTCGGGCGGAAGTTGAGCGCGGGGTTTTTCCGAGCGCGTCGGCGACGCCGAAAATATCGCCACGGGTGACGAAACTGCGTTCATCCGATTCGCCGGGGATGAGCTGGATCACTTCAACCACGCCGCGATTGACACTATAGATCTCCTCGGCCAGGTCTCCGGTGGTGTAGATCAACTCGTTCTTACGCAAGTGGCGGACATGAGATAATTCGCCGAGCGCCTTCAGCTCAATCGGCCGAAGCGTCGTGCAAAAGGAGAAGAAGTCGCGACGGGGCACGTCGCTGGTTGCAGCAGAAGTCGTGCAAAACGCGGTGTTAACTTTTCGAGTCAAGGATTTTTTTATGCCCTCGCGACGTTGGCAATGAGGCCGGCGCGCGTTAAATCGGTAGGTGCTTGCCTACCTGTTTGAGCGGTTCCCGAAATTCTCTCAAACCTTTTGCTATCGGGAGATTGCCGAACTTTTTCGACAGGGTATTAGGCCGGCAATTTTTTCGCTACGGGCACCTGATCGTGGCCCAGAAATGAATTGGGATCCGGCAATCGTTTCAAGCGTGCATCAGTTACCCGAGGGCGACGCGTTTGCGCGATTGGCCGATGAAGCCTCGGCCAGCTTGCCGCAAACCGCCCGAAAAACTTTGCACGAATGGCGCGGGAAAGATGACTCACTTCGCCTGCATCAAGCAACTTACATCGGAGTACGGCTTCAGAAACTCGGCGTTCACCATCTTCACGTTCATTTCGCCGGCATGGCTGCGCGTACCGCCTTTTGGATCAAGCGATTCTTTGGAATTGAGTACAGCCTGACCGTTCACGCCAACGATATCTTTGTGCCCAACAAATTTGAGATCGGGCTTCCCCAAATTTTCTCAATGGCGAGTGCGATTGTCGTGGTGAGCGATTTCGCCGCGAATCAACTGCGTGACCGTTTTTCGGATACCGCTTCGCGTTTCCACCGGATCTATAATGGAATTGATTGTGACAGGTTCCGGCCGGCACAGCCGTCGCAGCCGCCCCTGATTCTCTCGATTGGACGGTTGATCAGTAAGAAAGGCTTCGATGTGCTAATCGACGCCTGCGCATCTTTGCAGAATGGTGGCCAGGAGCTTCGGTGCGAAATTATCGGGGAGGGGCCGCTCTCGGCGGAATTGCAGGCCCGAATCGACCGGCACGGTTTGGGCAAACAAGTTCTTCTTGCCGGGCCAAAATCTCAGGCCGAAATCGCCGCTCGCTTGGGCAGAGCCACCCTCCTCGTCTTGCCATGCCGTGTCGATGCCGATGGCGCGATGGACAACCTGCCTACCGTCGTTATGGAAGCGATGGCGTCCGCCCTGCCGGTCGTTTCAACCGACGTGGGCGGGGTCGCAGAAATGGTTCGCAATGGCGAAAGCGGATTGCTGGTGAGCCAAAATGATCCGCTTGCAACCGCCGAGGCAATTGCTCGGTTGATTGGCGATGTCGAACTTGCACGATCATTTGGTCGAGAGGGTCGCAAACGCGCGGAAGAATTGTTTTCAATCGAGAAAAATGTGCGCGTCTTGCGAGAGATTCTTCTGCGGCCGCGTCGGCCGCAAGAATGAGATCGAAGGAATTGCACGCGACACGCGTGCCAACACAGCGGGCATGCTGTTACAGCAACGCGCGCACTCTCTCGACGGCGCGAAGGTAAACGCGCCGTTTTCCCCCTCGCATCAACTCTTCACTCATCAATTTTACGGAATCGTTTTCCCCTGCCGGAAGGAGCTGGCGTGCCCGAGGCTGACCCGATTTAGCACGGGAGACTTCGAGCAGATCGCCACAGTGTGCGAGTGCGATCTCAAATCTTATTTCGCTCGAATGCGCGACGAAAGAGCCAATGGGTGCATCGCCATTTTCCTGCAACTGGATCCGTACCGTTCTCCTCGTCGAATTTTCCAATTCGATACGATCTCTGCCCGTTCCATTCCGAATTTTCCAGCCCAGTTGCGCGGCGAGCCAACCGACAAAGAGAATCGCGGTTGAGCGAAAATTTTTCCCGAACACAATCGTGCCGCTCTCGATTTCCCGGAAATGATGATGCGAACTCGGATGATCGAAGAATTGAGCAAAGGCGACACGAAAATGAACGAGCCGGGTCCAGTTCAAATCACACAGGACGATGCGTTGTTTGGCTTCGCGTTGTGCCGTCTCGACCAGTCGCATTTGCGCGTTGAAGTCGCGCCAGGTTTGACTGTCGTAGATCAACCGATCGATCCATGACCAAAGCTGTGGATCCATCGGCTCGGCGAATTGGGATTGCCACCAGAGATAAAGTGGGAGATCGGAATCGAGCTGGGAAAAAACGATACTGGGCAGCAGCCTCACCTTTGCCCCTTCGAGCAAGAATGAAATCTGTTCCGAGCAGACTTGTTTCGTGCCGGCGCGACCGATATGACAATGCGCGCTAATCCACGCCTCGATGCGATCATCGTTCGAGTGCGGATCGGCACCGATCACGATACCTCGGCAGGCATGATTCTCGGCGATTCTCGCCAGCAACTGCGTGTTTCGCGTAAGCGAATCAGGTTCTTCGCTGTAAACTGCGAGATTCATCATTGAGGCGCGTGTCATCGCGCCTTCGCCTTCACTCCAAAGCTTCTTCAGCTCGCGATCGATTCGATCGATCGCGACCGGAAGACCGAGGGAAACGATTTCAGCAGTGGCAGGCATGAGTCATCACTTCCTGTCATCCCGAGCGAAAGTCGAGGGATCCCGTGGCGAAACCTTTAAGGAAACATGGCGGGATCCCTCGACTTCGCTTTGCTCCGCTCGGGATGACAGTTTAATCATAATCTTCTCCATGCGCGTCCATCGCGCGCGAGAAGTTCGTCTGCCTCCTCCGGTCCCCACGAACCGGCGGAATAAAATGTCAGTGGGGGCGCATCCTTCCCGCTCCATGTGTTTTCAATGGTGTCGATAAATGCCCAGGCCTCCTCGACTTCATCGCGGCGGGCGAAAAGGGTGGCGTCGCCGCTCATGGCATCGAGCAACGTTCGTACGCTTCCGGGCTGGCCTTGCCGAAACTCGTTCCGTAGTGAAAATCCATTTTCACCGGCTCGATGCGCAAACTTGTTCCCGGAATTTTTGCCATCATCCGCAGCGAAATTCCTTCATCAGGCTGGATGCGGATGACGAGCACATTTTGATCGTGCTCAATGCTGTCGCGATTAAACAGGACCATGGGCGCTTTCTTAAAGTGCACTGAAATTTCGGTGGCGGATTTCGGGAGACGTTTTCCAACCCGCAAGTAGATTGGCACCTCCGACCAACGCCAGGTATCGAGAAGCAGACGAAGCGCGACATAAGTTTCGATTTCAGAATTCGGGTTCACTCTTGCTTCCTTCCGATACGCCGGAACGGGTTCGGCATTGATCGCGCCGGCGGTGTACTGGCTGCGCACAACCCATTGCGCGATTTCATCCGGGCGATAACGACGCAACGAGCGCACGACCTTTACTTTTTCGTCGCGAATGCTGTCGGCGCTAAGATCGGTGGGCGCTTCCATCGCCACCAGGCAAAGCAATTGCAGCAAATGATTCTGCACCATGTCGCGCAGCGCGCCGGCGGTCTCGTAATAACCGGCGCGACTTTCCACCCCGAGCGTCTCCGCTGCGGTGATCTGGATGTGATCGATATAACGCGCGTTCCAGATCGGTTCAAAAATCGCGTTCGCAAAACGGAGAACCAGAATGTTCTGTGCGGTTTCTTTCCCGAGAAAGTGATCGATTCGATAGGTCTGATCTTCGGAAAAGGAATTGGATACGACCCGATTTAGCTCCTGCGCAGAAGCGCGATCGCGTCCGAACGGCTTTTCAATGATGACGCGTGCCCAGCTGCCTTCTTTCGCTTTGTTCAATCCCGCAGCTTTAAGATTTTTCAGGATCGGCTCGAATTGTTCCGGCGCCGCCGCGAAATAAAACAAACGATTACCGCGCGTGCCGCGTTCTTCGTCGATTTGATCGAGCCGTTTGACCAATGATCGATAACCGCCTTCGTCCGCGAATTCGCTTTGGTGATAAAAGAGCGATTGCGAAAAGGTTTTCCAAATGTCATCGCGGACCTCTTGACGCGTAAATTGCTTTGTTGTTTCGCCGAGTTCGTTCCGGAATTCCTCGTCGGTTTTGGGGCGTCGGGCGAAACCAACGACGGCTACCGCTGGCGGGAGCTCACCATCAGCAGCAAGGTTGTATAAGGCCGGAATCAATTTCCGATGGGTCAAGTCTCCGGTCGCGCCGAAGATGACGATCGCGCATGGCTGCGGCACGGCCCGCGTGCTCAAACCTTCGCGCAATGGATTTGGCTGTTCAGCGCTTTTTGTCATGTCGAGCGGAGTCGAGATATCTCTAATTTTTTAGCGGAAGAGTAGTTACAGATTCCTCGACTTCGCTCGGAATGACAAGGGAGACTTTTAGTTTTAGTCTGTGCGTCCAGCGGACATTCTGTCCGTTGTTAATTTCCTTGAAGCAATGCCCTGCTGTTGTTTCAGCGGAGTCAAACTCCGCTGGGCGCACAGGCCGGGAGACCTATGTTCCTGTTCTAATTCGGAAGCGGAAATCTGCGCGTTAGGTCGCGCACTTTGCCGCGAACGCGTTCGAGCGCGGCATTATCATCGCGATTCTGCAACGCTTCTGCGACCAAGTCCGCAATCTCGAGCATTTCCTCTTCGCGCATGCCGCGTGTCGTCACCGCCGGGGTGCCGACACGGATCCCGCCGGGCTTGAAGATGGGATACGTGTCGAAAGGAATTGCATTCTTGTTCACGGTGATCCCGGCACGATCCAGAACCTCCTGGGCTTGCTTACCGTTAATTTCCTTCGGCCGCAGATCGACCAGCATCAAATGATTATCAGTGCCGCCGCTGACGATGCGATAGCCGTGTTTGCTTAAGCCAGCGGCCAGCGCTTTCGCATTTGTCACAACTTGCTTCTGATATTCCCGAAACTGCGGTTGCAGTGCCTCGTGGAAACAAACCGCCTTGGCGGCGATCACATGCATGAGGGGACCGCCTTGGACGCCGGGGAAAACCATGGCGTCGATCTGTTTCCCATATTTTTCCTGACACATGACGATTCCCCCACGTGGACCGCGCAGGCTTTTTTGTGTCGTGGTCGTCACAAAATGCGCGTGGGGAATCGGGCTAGGATGCTGGCCACCTGCAACCAGGCCGGCGATGTGCGCCATATCTATAAAGAGCAACGCTCCGCAGGCGTCGGCAATGTGCCGCAGACGAGGAAAATCGAATGTGCGCGGATAAGCTGAAGCGCCCGCCGTGATCATGGCGGGTCTGGTTTCATTGGCCAGTTTTTCGAGAGCGTCGTAATCAATCTGCTCGGTTTTTTCCGATACGCCGTAGTGAGTGACTTGATAAAATTTTCCGGAAAAATTCGCTGGATGGCCATGGGTGAGATGACCGCCATGGGCGAGATTCATGGTCAGAATCTTGTCGCCCACCTTTAGGATTGAGAAATAAACGGCCATGTTTGCCTGCGCGCCGCTGTGTGGTTGTACGTTGACGTGTTCGGCGCCGAACAAGCGCTTGGCGCGTTCGATCGCGAGCGATTCTACGGTATCAACATTTTCGCATCCGCCGTACCAACGTTTTGCTGGATAACCTTCGGCGTACTTGTTAGTGAGGACACTGCCCTGCGCCTCCATCACGGCGCGACTGGTGAAATTTTCCGATGCGATCAGCTCGATGTTTTCCCGCTGCCGTTTTTCTTCGGCCGTAACCGCATCGAAGATCTCCGGATCGACTTTGCGCAGACCGCCGCTCGGCGCATTAAGGTTGGAGGGGGTGGAATGCAAAATGTCGCTCACGATATAGATGGAAGCACCGCCGCTACGTCCGCCGGGACGCACGGCTACTTCGCTCTCTTCTACAAAAGCGAGCACGCTCGGCAAGGCGTTTTTGATGGTCTCTGCGCAGGTATTATAGACATCGCGTCCCAGGCCAATGGGATCGGGCACGTCACGCCAGCAAGTCGCACCCGGCTCTTCAAATTCACGCAGCAAGAAAGTCTTGTCGGCTGCATTTGGAAAAAGCATCTGGATTGCTTCGACGTGTGCTCCCGTCATGGCGAAGATATGTGTCGCGCGTTCGACGAGCGCGCCGGTCAGTGGTTGGCTCCGGAGGTTGCCAATTTCGGCCCCTTCCTCCACGCAAACGTCAACCGCATGCGAGCTGGGCGGCTGTCCTCGCACGGCGTGCACTCCGGCTGAAGCCACTTCAATGTCCTTGCGATTTCCCAAGAGACGGCGAAAAAGACCTTCCGCAATGGGACTGCGACAAACATTACCGGTACAAACGAAGAGGACGCTTTTCACAAGATGCCGCCGCGCGACCCTGCCGGGGCGGTCAGGTACGTTCGCACAAAATTTCGCCAACGCGACTCGCCTCATCTGAATGGAATGAGAGCGGCATGGAAAGAATTGCGTTACCGGTTCGAGTACGTCGGTCTCCTGCTGGCGGCGAAGATCGTGACGCTCTTTCCGCGGGCCACCATCGTCGTGCTGGCAAAAATCTGTGGCGCCATCGCTTCCCGGATCGATACCCGCGGCCGGAGTATTGCCCTGGCCAATCTCGACTGCGCCTTCCCCGGGAAATATTCCATCTCAGAAAAGAGCCGCATCATTCGCGAATCCTATCAGCATTTTGCCCAAACCATGCTGGATCTGATGTGGAGCCCGCGGCTTACTCCGGAAAATTTCCTCCGTTACATCGAGTTTGAGGGGTTTCCCGAGGTCGATCCGAACAAGAGCGGGATTGTTGTTTGTTATCACTACAGCAATTTCGAATGGCTGAGCCTTGGAAGCGGGTTTCGCGGGCGTCCCAGCACCATTATCGCTCAGGAATTCAAGAACCCCCTGCTGGATCCAATTTTCCGACGGTGGCGGGAGCAGTCAGGGCATGTCTTTAGTGCGCGCACGGGCGGAGTTCTTCGACTTTTCAAAACTCTGCGCCGTGGTGGCAATATCGCGATGCTCGTCGATCTCACGGTTTTTCCGGGGCCCGCGGCGGTCGCGATTCGATGTTTTGGAATGCACACCAGTGTTACTTCCGCTCACGCCTGGCTCCAGCAACGCTCGGGAGCCGCTCTTATTCCCGCTCATTGCGAGCCGTTGCCGCGAGGACGGTATCGTATGGTTTTTCATCCGCCAATTGATCTTGGTCCCAACGCCAGCCCGCGCGAAGTTGCGCAGGCGTGCTGGGATTCCTTCGAGCCGATCGTGCGCGCCGAGCCCGGGCCGTGGATGTGGATGTACAAACACTGGCGTCATCGCCCGAAGAATCCTGATCGGCCCTACCCGTTCTATTCCTGGTACACCGGAAAGTTCGAAAGACTGATCGCGAAAAAATGATTTGTATACGAACAAGTGCCGGACCATGAGCCCTTCTTGCCGACGCTTGAAAGATCCCTGCATCCTAACCTCCTCCCAATGGGAGACTATATGTTTAGCGTCGCCGGATCCTCGTATTAACACCCTGCTTTAGTTGGGTGTTAATGCTGCCTGAGGAGCCCGAACCGCTTCAGCGGTTTTGTCAGTGGACAAGAAAACCCCGAAAGCTTTCCGGGTTGGGGTAGCAAGCATCGCCAGGTACCTCGTTAAAGGCGAGGTGTCAGTGAAATGGTATATAGTACCCCAACGCTGAACAGGTACATGGGAGAAGGAGGGACTGTGCTGCGAGATATGGAGAAGGGTGATTCCGCAAGTCCGGCTCGGACTTTCGTGCTGGCGCGCAAGCAAATTTTCAGGACGCTACCCTCGTGCCGGAATTGACCGCAAGCGAACAGGCCTGGCGCAGAGACATCGGAACCGTTTCTCTGCCTGAAGTCCATCGCAGTGTCCTCGTTCCAACGAACGCATCCTTCTTGCGGAAGTTGCTCTCTTTTGCCGGCCCCGGTTTTCTCGTCGCGGTCGGCTACATGGACCCGGGTAACTGGGCCACCGATCTGGCGGGCGGAGCTAAATTTGGCTACTCGTTGCTTGCCGTCGTCATGATCTCCAACTTCATGGCGATCCTGCTTCAGCATCTCTGCATAAAGCTCGGCGTCGTCACGGGCCGGGATTTGGCCCAAGCCTGTCGCGACCATTATCCCAAACCGATGGTGTGGTTTCTTTGGGTGCTTTGTGAGGTCGCGATCGCCGCATGCGATCTGGCCGAAGTGGTCGGCTCAGCGATTGCCCTCCAGCTTCTATTTGGGATTCCGCTGGTGTGGGGTTGCATCATCACCGCCATGGACGTGCTCATTGTGCTCTTCCTCCAAAACAAAGGCTTTCGCTACATCGAAGCGCTCGTCTTCACCTTGATTATTACTATCGGTGGATGTTTTGCAGCCGAGCTGATTTTCGTAAGACCAAACCTCACCGGTATTCTCTTCGGATTCGTTCCAGGTCCGCGAATTGTGACCAATCAAGGGATGCTTTACGTCAGCATCGGCATTCTCGGCGCCACGGTGATGCCGCATAATCTTTATCTCCATTCTTCGGTAGTGCAGACGCGGAAGTTTGAGCGGACGCCGGCAGGTAAACGAGAGGCGATCAAATTCGCAACCATCGATTCCACCGGCGCGCTCATGTTCGCGTTGTTTATCAATGCGGCCATCCTGATCCTGGCGGCGGCAGCGTTTCATTGGTCGGGCCACCAGGACGTGGCGGACATTCGCGATGCCTACAAACTGCTCAGCCCGCTGCTGGGCGTGAGCATCGCTAGCGGTCTGTTCGCCGTCGCCCTTTTGGCGTCAGGCCAAAACTCCACTCTTACCGGAACTCTTGCCGGCCAGATTGTGATGGAAGGTTTCCTCAACATCCGGATCAAACCGTGGCTGCGACGATTAATTACTCGCCTTATTGCGATTGTTCCCGCGGTACTGGTCATCGGTTTTGCTGGGGAGAGCAAGACGACCGAGTTGCTCGTTGCCAGTCAGGTGGTTCTGAGCATGCAACTTGGGTTCGCGGTCTGGCCGCTGATGCGTTTCACGAGCGAGAAAAAGAAGCTCGGTGAGTTTACCAATAAACTGTGGCTGAAAATTCTCGGTTGGACGACGGCACTCATTATTATCACGCTCAACGTGAAGTTGCTCTTCGATATTTTCATGCCCGAGGCCATGCTGAAAGCGATTTATGGCACTCTTGGTCTGCCGATGCCGGAGTAAAATCGCGAAATCCGAATGACGAATGAATCAGAGAAACGTTAAAAGGGTTACAAGCGTTACAAAGTTAAAATAATGGAATGTCTCTCCTCCCTTTTAACTATGCCCGCATTCCTTCGACATTCGTCATCCATCACGAGTAATTGTTAACGTGTATCGGCACATTCTCATTCCACTTGAAAACAGCGGTGCCGACGAAACCATCCTTGGCCACATCAAACCGCTTGCGCGGATGACGGGAGCGAAACTTCTGTTGGTCCATGTTTCCGACGGCTGGGTGGCGCGAAATTTTGATCAGTTGAAACTGGCCGAAAGCGAAGAGATGAAACAGGACCGCGTGTACCTGGAAGAACGACAGCGCGAGTTGATCGATGATGGCTTCACCTGCGAAGCCGTCCTGGCCCTGGGCGAACCCTCAGACGAGATCATCAAAATGGCTCGTGAAAAGGAAGTTGACCTGATTGCCATGACCACCCACGGCCACCGTTTCGTTAGCGACATTCTTTATGGCGCGACCGCGGACAAGGTGCGGCACGCCGTGGATGTGCCGGTGCTGCTCTTAAAAGTAAAAAATTAGCGAGCCGAATTGCCCCCGGCCATAAACGAAGGTTTCGCGGTTTTAATGCCCTAAAGGCGCAACCGGACTTGCCCTGTTTTGTCGGTACGCTACTACAGACGCGCGTGAAAGTGCTTTTGCTGACTAATGAATATCCGCCGCATACCTATGGGGGTGCCGGGGTCCACGTCGAGTATTTGTCGCGTGAGCTCGCCCGGTTAATGGATGTGGAAGTCCGCTGTTTTGGCGACCAGAAGGGCAAATCTGGTCGTCTAACGATTCGTGGGTTTCAAGTAGACGATTCCCGGTTTCACTGTCCCAAGCCATTGCGTTCCACCCTTGGCGCCGTCCAGCGCTGCACCGCCTTTAACACTGCCGGGGTCGATGCCCAGGTTGTGCATTGTCATACTTGGTACACCCACTGGGGTGGAATTCTGGCGCGAAAAAATTATGGGATTCCCTTGGTCATCACGGTGCATTCACTCGAGCCGCTGCGGCCATGGAAACGCGAACAGCTCGCAGGCGGTTACGACTTTTCACTGTGGGTCGAGAAGACCGCTCTGGAGATGGCAGACGCCGTCATCGCCGTTTCAAAGGAAACCAAGGCTGACATCGCACGGCTGTTCAACGTCAGAGACGAACGCTTGCATGTGATCTATAACGGCATCGATCTCGAGGAATATCGCCCGACCAAATCGAACGATGCCCTGCGCAAGTTCGGAGTGAACTCGGAAAAACCTTATCTCCTCTTCGTCGGGCGCGTTACCCGTCAGAAGGGAATCATCCATCTTGTCCATGCCATTGAGTTCATGGATAAAAATTTCCAGGTTGTGCTTTGCGCCGGCGCGCCCGACACGCCGGAAATTGCCCGGGAAATGAAGAGCGCGGTGGAAAAGGCCCGGCGTGCCCGCGACGGCATCATCTGGATTGATAAAATGCTCGATAAACGGAGCGTGATCCAACTTTATTCACACGCAGGAGTTTTCTGTTGTCCATCGATCTACGAACCGTTTGGCATCATTAACCTGGAAGCGATGGCGTGCGAAACGGCCGTTGTTGCAAGCAAAGTCGGTGGGATTAAGGAAGTGGTGATAGACGGTGAAACCGGTTTTCTTGTGCCGATTGCGCAAATGAAGGAAAGCCCGTTCGAGCCGCTTCATCCGGAAAAATTCGCGCGTGACCTGGCAGTTAAAATCAACGAATTGATGCGAGATGAAAAGCTGCGAGCGCGGTTCGGCAAGGCTGGAAGGTTGAGAGCGGAAGAGAAATTCAGTTGGCGTGCGATCGCGAAGGAAACCAAAACGCTCTACCAGTCGCTCGTTCGTGATAGAATTGGGCAGGCGCAAACGACGTCTCCGATCGCCGCTGGTGCCTCGAAGGTGCGGTGAAGGCGATGCAAGTTACCGGCCTGGCAGCCGGGCGCGAATACCTGCGATTCTTTTTTGATCCGGTGGGAACTATTTGCCGGCTTTATCAGCGATATGGTCCGGTCACGGCGCTTGGAAGGGTAAAGTTCAAACAACCGCGCGATGTTTTGCTCTTTGCCATCGGCCCGGAATTCAACCTGCTGCTCTATTCCGTCAGCGAAGTACGCGGACAAATCCGGGAAATGGTTGATTTTCCCGCAAACGGAGCAGGTTAATTAACCGCGCCGCCGATGAAGAAGAATGTCCTTACCGGTGCGCGCGGGGCGCTAGAATACATTCACTTTTTCCGCGATCCGATCGGGTGCATGCGCGAGCTGCAGCAAAAGTACGGAAGCCTGGTCGCCGTCGGGCCGATTGCGTTTGGCGAACCGAAAAAGCTGCACGTCCTCGCCATTGGACCCGAATTTAATCGCCAGGTCCTGGGCGATCCCGCGAAATTTCGAACCACCGGTCAATTCATTCACGGCCCGAACAATTCTGCGCAGCGCCGGATACGTTTTGGCCTCACGCGGATGAATGGTCCGCAGCACAAGCAGCAACGCCAGCTCATCCTGCCACCGTTTCATAAGAAAGCGGTCGCCGGTTATCACGACCTTACGGTTGCGCTCGCGCAGGAAGTGATCGGGCAATGGAAACCAGGCCGACGCGATGTTTACGCCGATA
>WNGC01004177.1_pt1 | contig 12697 bp, 11 predicted proteins | sample 5400051 | NCBI WGS metagenome assembly WNGC01 (sample SAMN13153368, study PRJNA577476) | soil metagenome | isolation source: 20 cm soil or saprolite under grassland replicate 2 | place: USA:California | collected 2016-06-15 | reverse complement strand
TGAACTCGATGACGATGGTGCTCATCCCGCGCCCGGATCTCCGGCATATCTTCCTGGCGATCCAGAAGCACCGGCCGCGTTTCTTCCCGGGCGCGCCGCGGATCTACATCCTGCTCAGCGAATCACGCGATCTCGCGAAGTACGACCTCCGCTCGATCGAATGGTTCCTGTCCGGGTCCGCGCCGCTGCCGGTCGAGGTCATGCGCCGGTTCGAAGAGCTCACCGGCGGCAAGGTCCTCGAGGGCTACGGCCTGACGGAGGCGGCGCCGGTCACGCACTCAAACCCGCGTGAGGGCGTCCGCAAACCCGGGTCCGTCGGCATTCCGGTGCCCGACGTCGAGTGCCGCATCGTCGACATCGAGACGGGAACACGTGAGGTGAGCGCGGGCGAGGCGGGGGAGCTGTGTCTTCGCGGCCCGAACATCATGGACGGCTACTGGCAGCGGCCGGAGGAAACCGCCGCAGTCCTTCGCGACGGCTGGCTGCGCACAGGTGACATCGTCCGCATGGACGAGGACGGCTACTTCTACGTCGTCGACCGCGTGAAAGAAATGGTCATCGTCTCCGGGTTCAAGGTCTACCCGCGCGAGGTCGATGAAGTCCTCTATGCACACCCCGCGGTTCTGGAGGCCGCCGCCGTTGGCGTGCCGCATCCGTCGAAGGGTGAGGTGGTGAAGGCGTTCGTCGTGCTCCGACCGGGCGCGGGCGCGACCGCGCAGGAGCTCGTCGACCACTGCCGCGCGAATCTCGCGCCGTACAAGGTCCCCGTGGAGATCGTGTTCCGGGCCGAGCTGCCGAAGACGCTTATCGGAAAAGTGCTCCGTCGCCAGCTCGCGGCTGAAGAGCCCGGCGTCGCCGTTGTGCCCCTGCCGCGCGCCGGCTGAGTCTCAGGAGGCGGCCTGCCGCCTGAGGAGATCCAGGATGTCGTTCTGGCCGTTCAGGATCTCGATCTGCTGTATCGACATCTGATGGAGTGCCGTCAGTGTCTCGTGATCCGCCTCGGCGCGCGCGTCCTGCGCGGCCGAGATCACCTTCTGCCCGACGATGATGATCGGCAGGAGGACGAGCTGCAGAAAGTTCGATGAGAGCCAGTTCACGAGGACAGTCGGCGACCCCTGCTGGATCGCCGCCGGCAGCGCCACGAGCGCGATGAGCGTGAAGACGTAAGCGCAGTACATCGTCCCGACGATCTTTGTGACCCGCACCGCGATCGCCGCGTTGAGGCGTCCCATCGGACCTGTGCCATGGATACGAGCGTGGATCTGCTCGGTGAGCACCAGCCTCGGCACGTGCGCTTGGGGATTCGTGATCTGCGGCATACGTCTCCTCACCACCTGTTGATGAGGCGCGAGACTACGCTCCGTGGCCCTAGGGCTTCGTCCAGCCCACCGGCAGCAGCATGGCTCCGTCCAGCGTGGGGTAGTAGACCTGCCAGCCGTGATAACCCCGGTACGCGCTCGGGTCGGCTTTCATCACGTTGCCGTAGTCGAGGAGCGCGTTGACGTACGCCTGTGCATGGTTGTACGCAAAGAACGCCTTCTGCATGTTGTCGGGAGCGCCGGCGGCCTTGAGATAGCGCGCCGCACCCATGATCGCGTCGTGGTCGTCGTTGATGTCGCCACCGTCCCCGTACTGGGTCCACGTCGCGGGGATGAACTGCATCGGTCCCTGGGCTCCGGCGCTCGATAGCCCGTGGATGCGGCCCATGCGGCTCTCGACGAGATGGACGGAGGCGAGGTAATACCAGGGCACACCGAACTCCGCCTCCGCCTCCTTGTAGTAACCGAGAAGCTCATCGACCGGCTTGGCCTCGACGATCTTCCATTCCGGAAGGTTCTTCGGGACTGGGCCATTCATTAGACGCAGCTGTTTGCCCGCTTCGAGGCTCGCGGTGACCGCGGCACGCGTTTGCTCGGGAAGCGAGGCGAGAACGGAGGCCTTCCAGTCGGGGAAGTCCTGAAGCCTGCTGTACGCGAGCTGCTCGAGGTGTCCCATCCACTCGAGGTGCGCGGCGCTCAGATTCGGATCGCGGATCGCGATCTCAACCATGGCAAGCTGCGCCGCAAGAGCCGCCGGATCATTCGCCGCGGCCGGGAGCGCGTCCCAGTTGGGCTCCGCGCTCGCCGTTGGCGCCGGCGTGGGTGAGGGACTCGCCGTCGGTGTTGCCGGAGCGTCGGTGACGGTCGGCGTAGGCGACGCGGTCGCGAGGGGGCGGTGAGACGAATGGGGGACAAGAACGATCGGGAGCTGATGATGAAAGTCTGTTCGCGCGGCTCTGTCCGGTAAAGGTCCGCAACCGGACGTTCTCGCTACAAAAGGCGGGTCTTTCGTGTCAGACCGGCGACTTGTTTGCGGATCGCGTGCTATCTCCGCACCGGTCGGACAAGTCTTGGCACGCTTGACCGCTAGGACGCAACGTGCGCGTCCCTTGAAGAAGTCACGCCGCGGGCACCGCGTGGGGTCGGAGCTTTGCCAGCTTGCGGGCGTCGCCGGTGACGGTGACCTTGGCGACCGACGCGCGGTCGCGTATTCCGGCGAGGAGGCCGATGATCCCGTCCGGCGGCCCGGAGAGCACGAGATCCGGCGACGCCGGTCGGCCGGGGACGACGCGAACGGTCCCGTTCGCCGAAGCGATGGTCATCGGAGCGTCGCCCGTATCCACCTCGATGACGAGGCGAGGCCGGCGCTTGTCGACACCTTCATACAGAACATGGATCGGGTGGGTGAGCCAATGGCTGCGGAATTCATCGTTGCCGAGCGGCCGCTTCATCAGCGGATTGGCCCAACGTCCGAGGGAGTAGACGACCTCGCGTAGCCCCTCACCCCATGTGGTGAGCGCGTAGGTGTGGTCGTCGGGCCGCTCGATCACGCGCGCGTCTTCGAGCGCACGTAGGCGGTCCGCCAGGAGATTCGTCGCGATCCCGGGCAGCCCCCACAGGAGCTCTTTGTACCGGCGCGGGCCGTCGAGAAGCTCTCTCACGACGAGCAGGACCCAGCGGTCGCCGACGACGTCGAGGCCTCGAGCGAAAGTGCAGTACTGACCGTACGATCTCATCCCTCAATCCTACACTTGACAATCTCAAGTTATCTACTTGATTATCTCAAGCGGCCAAGTTTTGGCGGGGAGAAATAGCGATGGCGATCGACACTCGCGACCTCGTCACCTCGTACATCCGGGCGGTTGGCGAAAATCGGCTCGAGGCGCTTCCGGCGATGCTCGACCCCGACGCGGTCTTCATCGTCGGCGACACCACGCTCCGCGGCGCCGACGCGTTCATCGGAGGGTTCCGACGGCTTACACCGATCATCCTTCGCAACGAGATCCGCAAGCTCTTCGTCGACGGGGATGAAGCCTGCGTCATCTACGACTTCGTCACGGACACGCCCGCGGGCGCGGTCCCGAGCGTCGAGTACATCGAGGTGAAGAACGGCCGCATCGCGTCTTCGCTCCTTGTCTTTGAGCGGTTGCACTGGCGGGAGGTCGAGGCGGTCTTGAAGGAACGCGCCGAGAGAAAGGCCGTCCCGGTTTCGGCCTAGACGCCGACCCTCTGGGTTGGGATCGGCCGCCGCGCCGGGCCGCGCATGCGGAGCGGGATCGGCACGCACTCGCATTGCACGGCATCTTCGAGCAACGGCCGATCCCAGCCGGCGAGGTCCGCCGCAGCGTCGTACGTGCTCTGCAAGAAGTCGAAAAGCGTCGAGGCTGGGTCCGGCGAGGTCCGCACCGCCTCGTACGGCAGCAGGAACTCTCCGCGGTCCGCGTCCCATCTCGCCGTCGCGGGCAGGATCTTCGCGGCCGCGAGCCCAGCGACCGCCGGCATCGCGTAGGCGTAGTACTCGGCCCGCGGCACGTCGGCGTTGCCCGGCCAAAAGCCGGCCGAGATGAGCTGGTGCGAGTACGCCTCGTGCATCACGTGCACGTTCACGTTCGGCGGGGAGCCGCCGGCGTACGCCGGCGCGCGCCTTCCGCTGAACCTCGCGGCGGCGAGATCGAACGATCCCCAGAAGAACTGGACGGGGCTCGCCTTTCCAAGAAAGCCGGCCCGGAAGCGATCGAAGACGACCTGGGTACGGAGGAGCGCGGCCGCGAACCGCCGCACGCGGTCGCGGTCGTACGGGCGGACCGCGACGTCCTCGGGAAACGGCACGGCGACGGCGACCTCGTTGGGCACAGGGACAATTCCCGGATCGGGCACGCCGAGCCGCGCGAGCGAGTCGAGCACCTCGCGGTAGAACTCGGCGATCGACATCGAGCGGAGTGGCATCGCGCTCGTTCCGCCGCGGCTCGTGACGATGGTCAGCTCGTGCGCAACGAAGTCGAGATCTATCTGGAAGGCGTCGTCGCCACTCGGCACCAGACCGGTGGTGAGCCCTCGCGGACTCACGAGCAGAGCCGAGTTCCACCAGTGATTTGTGAGCGGCGTGTTCGCGAGACGGATCTTGCCGACGATCTGCGTCCACATGTGGACCGCGTGGAGCGTGTCCTTCCACTTGTCGTACTCGAGCGATGGCCACGCTTCGACCGCGTTTCGTGACCGACCATCCATGGTCTTCACCCTAGACGATCGCATTCCCTCAACTGCCCGGCGGTCGCGCGCCCCTACCATTGACGCGGTGCAGGGGACCGGGGTCGAACCGCAAGAGAGCGAGCTCGGCCGCCAGCTGGACGAGCACCACGCCGAGCTCGTGTGACATGGCGGCTACAGAAACCACGGTCTCCGAACACATGAAAAAGGTCCCGAACGCGACCCGGCCGACGGTGAACGCCGCGCGCCGGGTCGTGAAGACCGCCGCGCGCAAGGCCAAGGAGACCGCATACCAGAGCAAGCCGCCTCGCTCGAAGAGCGCGATGTGGAAGCTCGCGCGGTATTCGATCGGCGGCGACTACGTCGCGGGTATCGGCACCTTCTCCACGTACGCCGCCCTGTTCTTCTACCGCGGTCGCGAGCTGCAGGACGAAACCGGTCTCCTCGAAGGGAGCGGGAAAGAGTCCCGCTTCATTAGGCTGCGGACTCCCGCCGACGTCGAGCGTCCCGCCGTCAAGCGCATCGTGAGAAGAGCCTTCGCTCTCGAGGGCGGCGCGAAGAAATAGACGCGGCGCGGGTGGCACGGGGGAGCGGGTTGCGCGCGAGCCGTCTGACCGGCCGCGTCGCACGCGAGCGGTCCCAAGTGGTGGGGAGCGGACCGGTAGGCGAGCGTGCGACCCCGACCCCGGGACAGGACCCGCGCCGCTTCAGAGCCGATTCGCTCCCGCGATCTCACGCAGCGCTGCGATCCGCTTGGCGGTCTCGCGCAGCTCGCGTCGCGGGCGCGGCTCGAAGCGTCGCGAATCGGCGTGCGCGATCGCTGGCCGCTTCCCCTCAATAGCCCACTGAGCTTGGCGTGCGGCGCCCGAGGCAGCGGCTTCGAGGATCGCCGGATGGATGACCGGCAGTGCGAAGACATCGGCACAGAGTTGCGCCCAGGAGTCCGACGCGGACCCTCCACCGATGAGCGTCACCTCTGCGGGTGCGACTCCGGCGCGGCGCAACGCGTCCATCGCGTATGCGAGCCCGAAGGTCACTCCTTCAAATACCGCACGGACGATCGCGTCGCGCCCGTGATCCGGACGGAGCCCGGCGAGGATGCCCGCTGCCTTCGGTCGGTTCGGCGTGCGCTCGCCAGATAGGTAGGGAAGAAACACCGGCGCCGGTCCGCCTCGCTCCGCGACCGCCGCGTCGATCTCTGCATGTGTCATCGCGAACAATTCCCGCGCCCACTCGGTCGCGCTCGTGCAATTGAGGGTCGCCGCGAGAGGGAGCCATCCGCCGGTCGAGTCGCAAAACGCCGCGGCCTCGCCGAGCGGATCGATCGCGGGCTCGGCCCGATACGCGAACACCGTGCCCGAAGTGCCGAGGCTCACCGCGACCGGACCCGCCGCGACGATGTCGCAGCCGATCGCCGCGCACATGTTGTCGCCGCCGCCCGCGCTGACCTGAATGCCGGCGACGAGCCCGAGCGCATCGGCAGCTTCCCCGCGAAGCGTGCCGACGACGCTGACGGACGGCGCGACCGGCGGGAGCGTGCGCTTCCAATCGCGTCGGTCGTCGATCGCGGCGAGGACCGCGTCGCTGTACGTGCGTGCCCGAACGTCGAAGTAGGCGGTTCCCGACGCGTCGCCGGGTTCCGTCACGAATTGGCCGGTCAGCCAGAGATTCAGATAGTCGTGTGGCAGGCACATCCGCACGGTGCGCGCGTACGCGTCCGGCTCGTGCGCGGCGAGCCACGCAATCTTTGGCGCGGTGTATCCGGGGAGGATGAGGTTGCCCACGAGCTCGAGGAGCCGGTGCTCGCCTCCGATTTTTCGCATGAGCTCTTCGCACTCAGCGGCCGTCGTGGTGTCGTTCCAGAGCTTCGCGGGCCGGACCGGTCGATCGTCTCGATCCAGGCACACCAGGCCGTGTTGCTGCCCGGACACGCCGATGCCGCCGATCTCGTATCGCTCGCCGCGGATGGCATCGCGCACGGCGACCTGGAGCGCGTCGATCCACCAGGCCGGGTCCTGCTCGCGCGTTCCGTCGTCGCGCTCCACGAGGTCGTGCGGAGCGCGACCCACTGCGGCAACCTCGCCGGTCGCGGCATCGCGAAGCACCACCTTCGTGGACTGCGTGCCGCAGTCGATGCCGAGAAAGACCCGCCGCATTCGCTCGCGCTACCGGCCGGCGTACATCCGCTGTGCGAGGGCCCACGCGTCCTTGCCGCAGGTCGAACCGAGGATGCGGCCGGTGAAGTCGTCGGCCTGGACGTGAATCCCGCCGAAGATGCGCGATTGCCCGGCCTGATCCGCCGCGTCGTAGTAGGTCGCCCACGAAAGAACGATGTCGGCGCTCGGCCCGGTGTCGATCCGGAACGTGCCTGCCTTGACGGTCCACTCCGAAAGCCCGCCCGGGAAGTACTCGCTGCCGGTGATCCCGGTCATGACCTCGGCTGCGGCGCGGCTGAATGTGCTGTGCCCCGAGATGTACCCCGGGAATGACGGGGTGACGAACGTCGGTAGCTGATAGGGCGTCCATGTCGTCCCGAGGATCCAGTCGACGTGATTGATGGGATCACCCAGATTCCGATGCCACGCGAAAACCGCGATCTTGCCCTCGTTGCCTCTGAGTGACGCCATCGGACCGCCGTTCGTGGTCTTGTCCTTCGTGATGAGCTCGATGAGCCCGGGCACGAGGGGCAGTCCCTCTTTGTTGTATGCCGCGAGAGCCGGATCGGTGGACTGACCCAGGCTCGCCATGTACCGGATCATCGAGATGGGGCGGATGCCGTCATAGCGGCCCTTGAGGCCCCACGCCGCGATCGCCGCATCGTGGACCGCGCCGTTCAGCGCGAGGTAAAGCTTCACGTCCCACTGCAGCCGATCGACGACCGGGCCTTTTCCCCCGATCTTCAAATTTGGCGCGAGCTCATCTGAGACCGCGTTCGCGATCACGTTCCAATGGCCCGGCGGGGTCTCCGAGTTCGGGCCGTCGGCCCAGAACTCGGCGATGGTTCGGTAGAAGTCGCTCGCTTTGACGATCTCGGGTGCGTAGGGCTGGCCGGTCGCGGGATTCGTGGCGTAGCCGTGACCGCCGTTCGATCCGAGAGCGTTCGCGCCGATCGCACCAGGTGCGATGTCGACCGTCGTCTCACTCGCGACGTCCAGGAGGCTGCTGTCGCGTATGACGTCGACGGCCTGCGATTTGTAGAGCGCATCGGTCGTTGGATCGCCGAACCGCGGCGGCGGTCCGGGGTCGAAGGGCACGCCCTCCGCGCCGCCGGGCGGGATCGCAAAGGACGTCACATGTCCCCAGTGAGGCCCGACTGCTTGCTGAACACCGCTCGGCAGCACCACACCGTTCTGGCTCACCAGATACTCGACCTGGAGCGGCTGCCACCGGTTCGGATCGACGATCGTGATGTCGGGAAGCGCCACGACCAGCGGCGGATTCACCGGTGTGTAGTTGGGCGAGGCGTATCCGTTCGCTTCATTCGAACCGTCAGCGAGGCCGTACTCGAGGACGGTCTTCGCGATGCGATTGCCAACGGCCGCGGGCGTGTCGCCGTCCGTCGCCGTGAGCGTCGTCGGATACGAGAGCGCATCCATGAGGTCCGCGAACTCGGACAGGGACTGGTCTGCGCCGACTGCCTTGATGAAGCGCGCCGTTAGAACTCGGTAGGCCGCGTAGCTGATCGCCTCGTTGCGAGCCGCGCCGACGTCGCACCGATCGACGTTGAGCTTCTCTTTGAAGAGATAGCCCGCCGCCGTCGGGTCGTATACCGCCCACGCGTCCCACATCGCGACCGAGACATGGAACAGGTTGCGCGCGTGCACCGGCGGATTCGGCAGCGCGCGGCGGATCGCATCGAGGAGCGCGTCGTCCCAGCGCCTAGCGACAGACTGCGTCGCCTGGTACGTGCTCGGTGGGCACGGGGGCGGGCTCGGGACTGTTTCCCATGGACGCGTCACCCCGAGGACCGCGCCGCTCACGAGGAGGGCCGCCGCGAACGCCGCCGCGCCGATGCGGACGCCCGTGCGCGACCCGATAGGACGAGGGTTCACCAGAGGAGCAATCTAGGTCAGCTTCCTGCGGGCGACCATCGGCGTGCCTCCTGGATCCCTCGTGTGATGACGGCGAACTCATTCGCGGAGACACGCAGCCACGGCCCGGTTTCGCCACCGGGCCACAGCACGCGGACGTCGGCGTCTTTGGCATCGCTCAGCCCGAAGTGGATCCAACCGAGCTGCCCGCCGGCGTGGCCGCCGCCGATCGTGATCTCGCGTCGAGCGACGCGATCGCCGACGCGCACCTCGACCCACGCGCCGATGGCGTTCGCGTTCGGTCCGTTCTGTCCGACGGTCAGTTCGACCCAGTTGCCCATGGCGTGCGGACCGGACGCGTCTCCGGCACCGACACTGCGCCAGAGCCGCACCGGTGTGCCGTAGCTCACCTGCACGAGATCGAGCATTCCATCGAGGTTGAAGTCGGCGAGGGCCGCACCGCGCGCACGGTCGAACGTGAGGATGCCGGCCACGTCCGCGACCTCTCGGAATGTCCCGTCCTGCTGGGCGAGAAGAAGGTCGCTCGGGTCCTTCTGCGCATAGTCGGCTTGCTCCGAGACGTTTCCCTTGGAGACGAAGAGGTCGACGAGGCCGTCGTTATTGACGTCGGCGAATTCGGCGTGCCACGCGGTCGAGGGGCGGACGTCGCCGCCGGTGAACGGCTGCGCCGTATTCGCGCCACGCCGCAGTGCGATGTCGCGGTACGTCGGCCGGGAGGGACCCGCAATGAGTGTCTGTAGTCGGTTGTCGGCCTGGCTCGTGAGATAGATCTCCGGGTAGCCGTCGCCGGTGAGGTCGTAGCTCGCGATCCCCATTCCGTTCACCTGGACGTTCACCCAGCCGTCGTCCGCCGTGTAAAGCGAAGGGGCCGCACCAGGCGGAATGCGCCAGAGCTGCTCCTCGCCGTCGGTCGGAAGGTAGTACTGCTTGTCGTTGCTCACGCGAAGATCCATCCGGCCGGATCGGCTCCAGTCGCTGAAGAGCATCGAGAGGGCGCACCAGCTCGGCCGAAGCGGCACGGGCCGCCCGAAGCTCCCCCCGGCGGGCCGCACGAGCTCGTTGTCTAGACAGAGATGGTGCGGGTCGTTGCTCGCTGGGTCGGTGTACCTGCCGAAGGCGAGCGTGGGCAGGCTCTCGCCCACTTCCCACATCGCGCTGAAAGCGGTCGTGATCGATGAGCCGCCGTCGAATCCCCAGCGCTCGTTCGCGCGCTCGAACCTGCAGTTGCCGAGGCCGCGGAGCACAACGTTCTCGCCGTTTCGGAGCACGGCGAGATCGGTGATCCCGTCGCCGTCGATGTCGATCGGATATGCGCCAGTGACTCCGGCGAGATCGGTGGCGCGATCGCCAATCGCTGTGAAGCGAAGCGCCCCGCCGATCGGGCTGTCGTTCCGGTAGAGCGCCGCCGGGCCGCTTCCGCCGGCAAGGTACAGGTCGGGCTTTCCGTCTCCATTGCAATCGAAGGCGCTGACGCCGCCACCGGTGGCGTATTCGAAGCCGCCACGGTAGACGTGGTCGACTCCAGCCGCTGCCGTCTCCTCGACGTAGCGCGGCGGCCCCAGGGCTGCCGCCGGGCCGCGGCTCTCGATGAGGGCGCTTCGCACATCCGGCACGAGTCCGGCGCCAACGATGGCGAGAAGAGCGGTGCTCGTGACGAGAAAGCGCCGGGGACCCATGGAGAGATGGTCGCGCGAAAGAGCGCATCTCGTGGTCTGACCACTCGAATCTCTTAGACCCGGGTGGTACCGTGACATCCGCGCCACGCTCAGCGCTGGCGCCCAAGGGGGAAGGAGATTGCTACCCGATGCGTAGAGAGTTAGCTGTGCTCGCGACTGGGTTCACGTTGCTCGTCTCGGCATGCGGCGGGGGTGCTGGTGGTGGAGCTTCTCCGACCACTTCGGCCGCCGCGGCATGCACGGTCGGAGTCTCGTGGAACAACTATCAGGAAGAGCGATGGGCCAAGTGGGACGAGCCCGCGATCAAGGCCGCGATCTCAGCTGGTGGCGGGAAGTATGTTTCGAACGACGCCAAGTCGTCGGCGGAGACTCAGGCCAGCAACGTCGACAACCTGATCTCGCAAGGCGCGAAGGTTCTGATCATCCTCGCCCAGGACGGAACGGCCATCAAGCCGGCCGTCGCGAAGGCGATCCAGAACGGCGTCCCGGTCATCGCATACGACCGGCTCATCGAGGATCCCAAGGCCCTCTACATCACCTTCGACAACGTTCTCGTAGGCAAGCTCGAGGCGCAGGCGGTCTTCGCGGCGAAGCCGAAGGGCAACTACGCGGTCATCACTTCCTGCGTAGCGGTATGGAGCAGGTCATCGGCGCCGCCGTGAAGTCAGGCGACATCAAGATCGTCGGCGAGACCTACACCGACAACTGGGACCCGGCGAAAGCGCAGACCAACATGGAGCAGATCCTCACGCAGAATCAGAACAAGGTCGATGCGGTTCTCTCGGAGAACGACGGCATGGCCGGCGGCGTGATCGCCGCCCTCACCGCGCAGGGTCTCGCCGGCAGAGTGCCGGTGTCGGGCCAGGACGGCGACAAGGCCGCCCTGAACCGCGTGGCCCTTGGCACCCAGACGGTCGACGTCTGGAAGGACGCGCGGCTGCTCGGCAAGACCGCCGGCGACGCGGCGATCCAGCTCTGCAAGAACTCCGACCCGAGCAAGGTCACGGGAACGGCCAAGTTCACGACGCCAGGCAACAACAGCCTGAGCTCGATCCTTCTGACGCCGAACCCGATCACGCAGGCCAACCTCAAGGACGTGCTGGACGCGACCTGGGTCACGAAGGCCGATCTCTGCCAGGGAGTTCCGGCAGGAAAGGTCGCCGTCTGCAATTGACGCGTTCGCGACCCACGTGACGCATAGCGCCCCGCCCTCGCTCACGCGGGGGCGGGGCGCTTCTTTACCCACGCGGATGACGGAGGTCGAGGCAGCGAGCTGATGGGGCCCCGCCGATCCGGTCATTCGTCGGCGCGCTTCGCTCTCTTTTCGCACCTGTTGCTGGCCTGCTGCGTCCGCTCGAGGTCGATACGCGGATGCTCGGGCTGGTCGGGGCGCTCGCGGTGATTTGGATCGCGTTCGACCTGTTGTCGGGCGGAACGTTCCTCAGCCCCCGAAACCTTTGGAACCTGTCGGTCCAAAGCGCCTCGATCGGGATCATGGCGACCGGGATGGTGCTCATCATCGTCTCCCGCAACATCGATCTCTCCGTCGGATCGATGCTCGGTTTTCTCGGATACACGATGGCGATGCTCCAGGCCGTCTGGATCCCGCAGAGCCTCGGGCTCGGATTCGAAAAGCCGTACACGTGGATCGTCGCGCTCGTCGTTGGCATCGCGCTCGGAGCGTTGCTCGGTGGACTGCAGGGCTTCATCGTCGCGTTCGGCGGTGTCCCCTCGTTCATCGTCACGCTCGGTGGCCTCCTGGTCTGGCGGGGCCTCATCTTCCGATACGCGCAGGGGCAGACGATCGCCCCGCTCGATACGACCTTTCAGATGCTCGGCGGTGGCGTGGTGGGCACGCGCGTCGGCGCGCTCGGCGAATGGCCGAGCTGGGGTCTTGGCGCCGTCATCTGCGTGGCGATCGTCCTTCTGCAGATCGCCGCGCGCCGTCGCCGCCGGCGCTACGGCTTTCCGGTGCGGCCGATGTGGGCGGAAATCCTCGTCGGCGTCGTGACGTGCGGCGTCGTGCTCGGAACCGTCTGGGTCGCCAACAGTTACCCCCTCCCGATCAACGTGGCCGAGCTGGTCGCGGCGGAGAAGGGGATCCCGGTGCCGCCCGGCGGCATTCCAACCGGAGTCGCGTTCCCGGTTGTGATCATGCTCGTCGTCACGCTCGTCGTGACGTTCCTCGCCACGCGCCGGCGCTTCGGGCGGTACGTGTACGCGATCGGTGGCAACCCCGACGCGGCCGCGCTCGCCGGCATCAACGTGCGGCGGACGATCATGCTCACGTTCGCGCTCATGGGTAGCCTCGCCGCGGTCAGCGCCGCGGTGCAGACCGCTCGCCTCGACGCCGCGGTGACAAATCTTGGCGTCCAGAACGAGCTCGACGTGATCTCGGCTGCGGTCATCGGGGGAACGTCGTTCTCCGGCGGCATCGGGACAG
>WNGC01001921.1_pt1 | contig 12699 bp, 7 predicted proteins | sample 5400051 | NCBI WGS metagenome assembly WNGC01 (sample SAMN13153368, study PRJNA577476) | soil metagenome | isolation source: 20 cm soil or saprolite under grassland replicate 2 | place: USA:California | collected 2016-06-15 | reverse complement strand
GAGGGCCTTGAGTCCGCGTTCCGCTTCCTGCGCCGCGAGATCGCCAGCGCGCCGAGCCATGTCCGCCAGCCGGCCGCTCGACTCTCCCACCTGCATGAGTTGCAGGGCGCCGGGCGCGAGCGCGCCTTCTCGCTCGAGCGATGCGCTGAGCGGCGCGCCTTGGGTCACGCGCTCCCGGGCGCGCTCGAGTCGCGCGGCAGCCGCGCCATCGCCAGCCGCCTCTGCGGCTGCGTCCAGCGCCGCAAGCAACGGCATCCCCGCGGCGAGCATGCCGCCGAGCGCGCGTGCGATCCGCGAGGTGGCGAGCGCGAGCCGTACCGGCCCGACGAGCGGCGCCGCCAACAACGCTTCCTCCATGCGACGGCGGCTCACCGGGCGCCGCGCCACCTCGACTCCCAGCGCGACAACGGCCGCCACTGCGGGGATGAGCAGGAACCAGTACTGCGAGAGGAGGCTCGACCCGACGAGCAGCGCCCGGGTCGCGAGCGGCAGCTCCTGCCCCAAGTCGCCGAGCAGCTCGGCGAACCGAGGCACGATCACCGTCCCGATCACGAGGACCGACCCGACACCGACCACCGCCAGCAACAGCGGATAGGCAAGCGCCTGGCGCACGCGCGCGACGAGCTCTGCTTCTTGTTCGAGGTGTTTCGCCACCTGGTCCAGCGCGAGCGGGAGTTGGCTGCCCCGCTCGCCCGCGCGCAGCATGCCGACCACGATGCCCGGGACGAGGCCGCGGGCGGCACCGAGAGCTTGCGCGAAGGTTTCACCCTCCCGCAGTCGCGTCCGAGCATCACCCAACGTGTCGCGCAGCAATCCCCGCGCGAGCGCCTCGCTCGATGCGACCGCTCGCTCGAGCGGCACGCCAGCCGAGACGAGCGCCGCGATGCTCTGAAAGACGATGGCGAGGTCGCGCCGGCTGGCGGGGCGACGGGCGCCGTGGGCTACCTCGTCCGGCGTGACAGTCAACGGGAACAAGCCGCGGTCGGTGACCACGGAACTCGCTTGGTTGGCGGACGCGGCCTCGACGATCCCCTCGACGATTCCACCGTCGGCGCGCGCAGCGCGGTAACGGAACGGCGTCATGAGAGTTCGGTTGCGCGCTGCCGCTTCAGCGGTACATGCCGAGTCGCGGCTTGAGCCGCGGATCGCAGGCGACGGGCGCGCATGATCACGGTTTCCTCCCCGCCGCACTCTCCCACGACGTGATGTCCGCGTCCTCGTTCGTCCCGCCCGGCTGCCCATCCCGACCGTAGGTGAGCAGGTCGTAGCCCTGGGGGTTCACGTCCCCCGGACTCTTATAGATGTAGGGGCGGCCCCAGGGGTCGGGCGGCACGGTCTTCTTCAAGTACGGCCCGCGCCAATTGCGGGCATCGGGTTCGCCGGTTGGTCGCGTGCGCAGCGCTTCGAGACCCTGGGCCGTGGACGGGTAGTAGTCGTTGTCGAGGCGATAGGCCTCGAGGCCGAGTCCGAACAGCTCGATCTGGGCGCGTGCGGCCGATGTCTTCGCATCCCCCACGTGGCTGAACACCATCGGAGCAACGAGCCCCGCGAGAATTGCGATCACCGTGATCACGACGAGGAGCTCGATGAGGGTGAAGCCAAAGTCGGAACGCGGAAGTCGGAACGCGGAACAAGAGCGCGGCCGTCTGTTCCGCGTTCCGCGTTCCCCGTTCCGCGTTGGCTCAATGGTCCGTAACACGCAGCACCTCCTCGACCGTCGTGATCCCCGCCTGCACCTTCCGCCACCCGTCCTGCCGCAGCGTGGTCATGCCCTGTGACTGGGCGATTTCGCGCAGCGCCCCCGCGTTCGGGCTTTTCAAGAGCGCCTGCTTGATCTCGTCTGTGATGAGGAGCAGCTCGAACAGACCGGTGCGGCCGCGGTAGCCAGTGTTACGGCAGGCGGCGCAGCCGCGCCCGCGCTCGAGCGCCACGTGTCCCACGGGCTGTTGCGCCAGCAACGCCACGGCGCCGGGATCGGGCTTGTAGCGCTCGCGGCACTCGGGGCAGATTCTTCTCACGAGGCGCTGGGCGAGCACGCCCTCGAGCGTGGCAGCGGTGAGATAGGGCTCGACCTTTAGGTCCACGAGTCGGGTCATCGCGCTCGGCGCGTCGTTCGTGTGGAGGGTGGAGAACACGAGATGGCCGGTGAGCGCCGCCTGCACTGCGATCGCAGCCGTCTCGTTGTCTCGCATCTCCCCGATCATCAGGACGTCGGGGTCCTGGCGCAGGATGCTCCGCAGCGCACCCGCGAACGTCATCCCCGCTTTGACGTTCACCGGCACCTGGGTGACACCTTGGAGATGGTATTCGACGGGGTCTTCGACGGTGATGATTTTCTCGGCGCTGCGATGGCGCAGTGCCAAAGCGGAATACAGCGTGGTCGTCTTCCCGCTTCCCGTGGGTCCGGTCGCGAGCAGGATGCCGTGCGGTTTCTCGGCGAGCCGGCGGAATGTTTCGAGCGTCTCGGGTGCCATGCCCAGCTCGTCGAGCCCGACCGGCCGGCCGCCGCGGTCGAGCAACCGCAGCACGACCGACTCCCCGTAGAGCGTCGGCACGGTGGACACCCGCAGGTCCAGCTCGCGCTCCTCGAGCCGCACGCGGATGCGCCCGTCCTGTGGTGCCCGTCGCTCGGCGATGTCGAGCTCGGCGAGCAGCTTGATCCGCGACACTACGGCGGCTTGAAGCCCCTTCGGCGGGCTCGGCAGCTCGGTAAGCACGCCATCCACACGGAAGCGGGCGGAGGGACCTTCTCTCGTCGACTCGAGATGAATGTCTGACGCGCGCGCGTCGTGTGCCTCCCGGATGAGGAGGTTGACGAACCGGATGACCGGCGGCTGGTTGGCGAGGTCCCGCGCGTCGGCGAGCTGCTCGTCGCCCGAGTCGGCCGCGGGCTCGAGCTCAGCGTCCAGGTCCTTGATCAGCTCGACCACGGACGCCGATGCGGCGAAGGTGCGGCGGATGCTCTCGACCAGCTCGTCGCGCGGCATCGGGACCGGTTCCACCGGTACGCCAAACGAGAGCTCCAAGTCTTGGATCACCTCTCGCGCCGGCTCGCCCGCGACGGCGACGCGCAGGCGCTCGCCATCGACTTCGAGCGGCAGGATCCCCCAGTACTCGAGGTAGTCGGCCTCGAAGGATTCGGGGAGCGGAAGCTTGGAGACGAGCGGCGCGGTCATGGGCTAACGCCGAAGCACGCACCGTGCCAATCAGAGCCACCCGAACCATCGCGGGATACGCTTGCGACGTGATGAGTTATACCCGTCACGCAACGCGGCGACGCGCGCCGCAGAGACGGTTGCACGATTCGCTCGTTGGGTTTGTGCAAGGAATGGAGCACGGTTGCACAAATCATGCGCGGGAGTTGTGCAATCCGGCTGCTCGAAGGCGGGTCGCGAAATAGGGTCGCGGCAAGTACTCAGCCGTCGGCTCGTGGAACGCAGCGCAATTGGAGCAAACGAATTGTGCAATCGAGCTAGCTGCGGGCGAGTCAAACCGCCGTGATCGTGCGGGGATTGGTTCGTTCAGCGGGTGGCACGTGGCGTGCCTGAGAAGGGGCGACCTCCTTGCTTGGAGTCTTCCGTGCTCGCCCACCTCGGTCTCGTTCCGGTGCTCGCGTCCTTGCTTCTCCTCGTCACGCCTCGGGTCGGCAGGCCGCTGCCGGCTGGACAACTGAATCTCCACAACGATCGCTGGGACGCGGTACTGGTCGAGGTCCGAATCGGCACGGCAGCCAGTTGCGACCTGAACACGGAGGCTTGGGTGCGCACGCTCCACAAAGGGCACACCTGGGCGGTGGTAGCTGATATCCCCGTGTGCTGGCGGACCGAGGCGATGCCTGGTGGGGCCACATCTACCCGCGCCTGGGCGGCGTGGCAACGGCCTGCGCTCGCGCCGGGCGCCGTCGTCGACGCTGAACTCTAGCCCCGTGCGCTTCCCGACCCCACGTAGGGTTCGCTCTCACGCGGAGTTTCGTATGCGTTCGAACCACTCGACTCGTGCTCTGCCCGTGATGCTCGGCGTCGTGCTCTTAGGGGTGGCCGCCGCCCCCTCCGGCTCGCGACGGGATTCGCCAGCCTCTGCCCGCCACGGCTTCCCCTACTCGGTAAGCGTCACGCTCAACAGCGGCGCACCAGGGAATCTCTTCGCGAATTCGACCGGCTTCGCGGTGTTCACCGTCAAGAACACCGGTGCCAACATGGACACGTACGATCTGACGTGCAGCGGGACCAATGTCGTGTGTGGCACTCAGAATTACTACGTGGCTACGCTAACGCCCAATCAATCGATCCAGGTCCAAGTGTATTTCAATACCTCATCCACCACCGGCAGCTCAACGCTGGAGTTGTTTGCCGAGAGCCCGAATGCGCTCGGCAAGGGCAGGTACGACTTCACCGTCTGGGCCAAGGTCGATTACGCCCTACGCGTGACACCCGTAAGTAGCACTGGACCAAGCCGCAACAGCTTCAGCAGCGGGTTCACCGCCGCCTTCACCGTGAAGAACGTCGGAGTGAAGCGAGACAGCTTCAACCTGACATGCGAGCCCGCCGCCAACGTCAGCTGCACGAGCCAAACGCTCACCATGACCCCGGGGCTGAACGCATTCGACTCAACGACCTACACGCTCACATATTCCACTGGGGCAAGCGGGGCTTCCTTCCTTGCGTCGAGCGCAATCAGCGCCAACTCGTTCGCGACGGGCCGCTGGAACTTTACCGTGCTCGTGGGACCGAGCTCGGGCGTCGCCGTAACGCCGGACGTGCAGGCAGTCGGGGTGCGTGCGAGCGTAGGCGCTACCCGCGCTTTCTCGGTGAGGAACACCGGGACGGACTCGAACACCTACGCGATCACAGCAACGTGCACCGGAAGTGCGATCGCGAGCGGCTGCACGCCAGCGCCTACGTCCCTCAGGCTCGCCGCGGGCGGGACGGGGAGCGCGACGGTGAGTTACACGTCGGGCGCGAGCGGCAGCGGCACGATCACGCTCAAGGCCAAACAGACGACCGACACGATCGTGAAGGACACGGGCTGGGTGAACCTGTCGATCGGCTCGATGCAGACCCCGACCGCCGATGTCGTCGCCGTGAATCCGGGCACGATGCTCGAGCGGGACCTGTGTGTGGCCGTGGCGTTGGCCGAGGCGTCGGCGTCGGAGTGTGGGGACCTGCGGCTCGCGCACCCCCTGCCCGCGGTGCGCACCCTCATGAAGACGCGCGTACCTATGCTCGTCTACTCGAGTGCCATGGCCCATCCTTATCCGCTCGTCGCGGCAAATGTCACGTTGCCCGCCGGGGCTGCCAACCCCGACACCCTCAGCGCCACGCTGCGCGTCAATGGCGTGGTGCGGGACAGCGGGAAGTGGTCCGGGGCGGGCATGAGCCCGGGCCGCGCGAGCCGGATCGTGCTTGGCTATGACGGGCTCGCTCAGGATACCACTGGGATTTACAACTACACCCTTCAAGTCGAGAACCGCTACAATGGCCAAAGCTTCCTCGCCAGTTCCACTCCAGGACAGCTGGTTGTGGTGAACCGAGACTCTGCGGCGTTCGGCGCCGGTTGGTGGCTCGCGGGGCTCGAGCTGCTCAAGAATCCGAGTCCCACGGCCGCGACGATTCTGTGGATCGGGGGGGAGGGCAGCGCGCACCCGTACACGTCCGCGGGAACGAACGTGTGGGCGGCCGCAGGGGTGGACCACCCCGACACGCTGAAGTGGAACGGGACGCAATACATCCGCTATCTGCCGGGCGGCGTGCAAGTGCGGTTCGACACCCAGGGCCGGCACGTGAGCACTATCAACCGGCTGAGTGACACGACCAAGTTCCATTACGACGCGACCGGGCGGCTCGATTCCCTGAGGGTGCCGGTCCCACCTGGCGCGGCCGGCGTGTTCTATCCGTTCACCTACACGGGCGGGCAACTCACTTCCGTCACGGCCCCACCCCTCGGGGCGACGCCACGCATTACCACCCTCACGGTGAGCGGCCGCCAGGTTACAGGGATCAAAGACCCCGACTCGACCACCGTGACGTTCGGCTACGACGGTTCCTTCACGAACCGCATCAATTCGCGCACCAATCGCCGCGGCTTCAAAGCGAGCTTCACCTTCGACGCCGGAAGCCGCGTCACCACGGACAGTCTCGATCCCGGCTCCGGCCAGCCGGTGATCGTCACCCGGCTGCGGGCCCTCGAGAGTCAGGGGCTCCGGACCACGCCCGCCGGCGATGTCGTGGATACGGCGCTCGCCTACGCGCTGCTCGACGGGCCACGGACCGATGTGGGCGATTCGACGCGCCTGTGGCTCGATCGCTATGGCGCGCCGCGCCGCATCGTGAACGCCCTGGGTGGCGAGACCGGGTTGAGCCGTACCGACGCCCGCTGGCCGGCGCTCGTGACGCGGATCCAGCAACCGAACGGCCGCGTCATGCTCGCGACCTACGACGCGCGTGGCCACGATTCGACCACAACCGATTCCGGCACGGTGGTGAACGGACAGGCGGCAGTGACACGCTACGTGTGGAACATGACCTGGGACCTAGTCGAGCGGATCATTCCACCGGAGCAGGACAGCACGGTCATCGGTTACGACGCGACGAATGGCAATCGGCTGTGGCAGCAGGACGGCCGCGGGACACTGAGCCGAGTAACTTTCGGGTATTCGCCCACGAAGCGCCTCACGAGCATTCGGCTCCCCGGCGCCACAGCCGCCGATTCGTTCCACTACGACGTCCGGCTCGGCAATCTCGATTCGAGCCGGACGGCTCAAGGCTTCTGGACGGTGCGCGCAAGCGATTCTCTGGGCCGTGACACCCTCGTTCTCACACCGATCGATAGTCTCCAGACGCTGTGGCAGCGGCAACGAGTCACCTACAACCTGGCGGATCGTGTGACGCAGACGCAGACCAGTGTGCCGCCCATGCCCTACACGTTCACGGCCTCGGGGCTCGTCCCCGATTCGACAACCGTCAATGCCGAAACCCTGTTCGTGGTCAACAGCTATGATGCCGAGGGGAACGCGCTCAGTGTGCGTTCGTACTCGAGCCCGGATCGCGCCTGCTATGTCGGGCCGGACTGTCTGCCCAAGGACCTCCTCGATTACCGCAGCTACGATGGTGCCGACCGGCTCCTCACACGCTCGCTCGGGTCCGGACCTACGAGTTTCAATTATGACCCCGCCGGAAATCCCGTGCGGCAACGCTACCGGGGCGGGTACGAGGTCACGGAGAACTTCGACCCCCTAAACCGCCGCGTGCAGCGCGTCATCCCCACCGTCGACTACGCAAACACCGTTTGGCCAGGCGTATATCCGGGCAGCGTTGGCCGTCACTTTCCGGTTTATCCCAACAATGGGACAGGCTACCGCGTCGCCGCCGATACCAGCACGTTCACCTATAATGCAGTGGGGAATGTGCTCGAGGCAGATAACAAAGATGCGCGGATCTCCCGCAGCTACCTGACGAACGGCTTGCTGCAGACCGACACACTGCGGTTACGTGCGCTCACCGGCACGGCGTTCTCGATCTTTGCGCAGAGCAGTTACGGGTACGACCGCAATGGGCGGCGGACGTGGATGCGACTCCCCGGCCAGATCGTGATTACAAACCTGGATACGGTGCGCTACACGTACAGCTTGCCCTTGGGCGCGTTGTCGCAGGTCCGGGATGGCGCGGGCCGGACGTTCACCTTTGCCTACGATGCGGTTGGCCGAGTGGACAGCTTACAGGTGTTCCCCGCCGGCAGCCAGAGCCCGGGGATCATGGAGACGCGCGCATACGACCGTGACAGCCGGCTGATCTCGCGCATTCGCAAGCGGGGAGACGGCAGCGGCGACCTCGTCAACATCTCGCTGCGGTACGACGCTAGAGGCAAGGTGCTCCAGGCGATCAGCCACGACGCCGCCACGCACCACACGAACGAACAGACGCGCCTCGCCTACGACGGGATCGGTGCGGTGGTGGCTTCGGAGGTGCGCGATCTCTCCCCGCCGCAGTTGTGGGAGGCAGAGGAGTTTCGCACCAACGCGTTCGGGTCGGTGTGGTACAGCCGGCGCACGACGCTGTCAGACGGGGCTGAACAACCACGACACAGTAGCTTGGACAGTCACCAGGGGCTCCGCGGCACGGGCTTGGGCGCCGACACGGTGCCGTCGGGGACTTGCATGACCGCCCAGGTGTACCAGGACACCGTGCTTCAGAGACTCGACGGGAATGGCAACGTGAGCAGGCAGGGCGAGTACATTCGGGAGTGTCACTCGTTTGCCGTCGTGCGCGACATGGCTGCGATGTCCTACTTCAGTGGCGACAACCGGCTAATCGCGTTGCAGCGCTACGACTCCCGCGGCACCTGGGAGGAATACCGCTATGATGCTCTGGGGCGGCGGGTGCTGCAACGAGCACGGCGGGACTCCCTCTGTGGCCCCGATCCGGACCAGTGCACCGCGTTCGTCCAGCGCACCGCCTGGGATGGCGACCAGGTATTGCTGGAGGAGCGCCACGACGGCAATGACGTCGGAGGCGGGGCGCCCCACTACGGGACCGTGGGGTACGTACACGGAGTTGGCATCGATGAACCCCTCGAGATCCTGGACTTCCGGTTCTCGAACCCCCGCATCCCGCACACCAACTGGCGGGGGCTGGCCGAGTCGAGCAGCTGGCCGGACGGAACGCCGGCCGACTGCGGTCTCATGGTCGGGCCGTGCACGACGATCGCGTGGCCAGCAGGACAGGGCGTGTACTTTCGCCCGGTGTCCGGGCCGGCACCGCCGCCGGTGGACACGTGGGTGGGGAGCCTGGCGAGCAATGGGCAAGATGGGACCGGTCAGCTATACCGGCGCAACCGCTACTTCGATCAACTGACGGGGAGGTTCACGCAGGAAGACCCAGTCGGCCTCGCCAGCGGCTTGAACTTGTATGGGTTTGCCAGTGGGGATCCGATAAACTTTGACGACCCCTTCGGCTTGGATCCCTGCCTGAAGAGGGGGAACTGCACGCAGGTACAGGAGGGCACGATCGGCGCGCACAACTCGAAAAAAATATCGAAGCTCGGCCCGGCGGCGCGGGCTAAGGCCAATAAGGCTATGGAGATCGCGGGCGCTGTGGGTGAGACCTTCTATATTACGGAGACACATCGGACGGAGGAGCGGCAGAACGAGCTCTACGCTCAGGGCCGCGGGGGCGACCCTGGTAGAATAGTAACGAACTGTCACGGACCCGACTGTCCCCACGTGCAGGACCGGGCCTTGGACGTGTACCCCGTGCGGAATGGAAAGCCTCTCATTCAGGACGCCACACCGGCGGACATGCAAGTCATAGGTGAGGTTGGAAAGGCAGCCGGTTTTCGATGGGGCGGTGGTTGGCCGCAGAAAGATCGTCCCCATTGGGAAGTGCCCCAACGTTGAGCGGAGGGAACGATGTCCGGTCTCACATCGGCATTCGCGGTAGGAATCGGCACGATACTTTTAGCCAATATGGGCTACGCTGGCTCATCGCGTGGGCTACGTATCCGTTCCGTGCCGAGTGATTCATGCTCAGTGGAAGCCCTAGGTCGCGCGGCCGCGGTCGATACAGCACGCCTACGACGCGTCAAGCGTGACGCCGCTCCGGCCGAGAGCGCCGAAGGCGGTGAGACAACGATCTACTACCAGGGGGTTCGACCGCGTGTCATCGTGATCTCTTATTACGGCGAGACCGGGCAGACCGTCGTACGTTACTACCTGGCGGCAGCCGACCAATTCGTGGTGCAGCAAGAAGTGCTCGAATATGCGGAGCCCATCAGTAGCCGCGCCCAACCGGTGATAGCGTCTCGCCTACCATCGACGCTCTACGTGTGCGGCGAGACCACTAAAGATCCCGTGAGTCAAGAGGACTTTGCGCGAATCCGATCCGACCTGCGTTCGGTCTTGGCGCAGCCGGGGCGAAGCCGCTAAGAACAACCAAAGCAGAACTGCGCTGCTGCCGGCGTGGTTCTGGGTGTGCAGGCAACTGGGCAGGTGTCGGGTGCGCGCGCCCCTGCGCAGCCCCCCCCGCTCATGGTCTTGCCAATTCGCGCCAAGACGGTCGAACGACGTCGAAATAACAACGTTCGGAGCGGCGTCCAATGACCTGGTCCGCTACGCGTTCTTAGGCACGCGCGTTCGACGTCGGTGCTCGACGTCATGTTTCGACGCTTCCGCTCGACGTCCGTTCTCCGCCGCCAGCGCCGCCACCGTGTTTCGGTGTACGCCAATCCGCTCCGCCGCCTTCCCGACGTGGCCGCCACTCGTCCGCAGCGCCCATTCCGCCAAGCGGAGCTTCGTGGGACGATCCATGCGCCGGTCGTACTGCAGCGGAACCCGCACCCACTCGGGAAGATGCTCGACACAGACCTCGTCCCGACCACGGGCCCGCAGATACCCTGCCTTCACCACCTCCCGCAGATCGCGTAGGTTCGCGGGATAGTTCGCTAGTTCCAGGACGCCGAGTGCGTCAGGAGTAAAGCGAGAAGGACCGTCGGCCGCGTGCGTCACCACGGGACACTGCTTCAGAAAGTGGTGCGCCAGGGACGCGATCTCGTCGCGACGCTCGTCGAGCGCGGGCACGCGGACGACGCACTGACCGAGGCGTGACCGCAGGTTCGCCCGCATCCTCCCACGCGCCACGAGACGGTCGACGCCCTCCTCGACTCCCACCACGACCGCACAGGTTACCGGAACGTCACGCTCGTACCCAATCGGCCGGTATACCCGCCGCTCCAGCGTCCGGATCAGCATCGCCTGCTGGCTGCGCCGGAGCAGATGAAACTCGTCGATCAGGAGCGTGCCCCCTTCGGCCTCGGCGAACAGACCACGGTGGCGCGACATGGCGCCGGTGAACGCTCCCCGCACGTGACCAAAGAACTGATCCAGCGCGAGCCCAGGCTCGAACTCTCCTGCCGACACGTCCACGAACGCGCCCCGCCGGCCGCTGGCTTCGTGAAGCGCCTCCGCCAGGTACGACTTGCCCGTTCCGGTCGCTCCTTCGAAGACGACCGTCTCCGCCGGCGCGAACAGCCGGATCTGTCCCAGGACGGCGGCCATGACACCGGAGACCGCGACGGCGTTTTGCAGGAGGCTGGGGGAGGACTGCGGATCCGCTGGCCCCTCGACCACGGCGAGGGACTGCGCCACGAAGGTGTGAGTGAGTGTGCTGCGGTCCCGCACCGCCATCCACCGCCCCGTCCACGAGTCGCGTTCCCAGCCGCAACCCCTAGGCCGAGGTGCACGAAGTGCACGGCCCCGCACGACCCCGGATATCTCTCCGACTCGTATCCCAATTTGAAACGGAGATCGTGGTTGGACGTGGCAGGAACGTGTGCTGCATCAGCGCAACAGTCGCTGAGATTCGCGTCGCGCTGGCGCGACGATACGGCGTGACCTGCGCTACATCACGCAGGGCCACATGTTGTAAGACCGTCGCACCGCGGGGATTCCGCCGTGCGCGCCTAGCTTCGATGCGGTGGAGCGCCGGGTGGTAGCCTAAAGCGCCGCAACCGCCTGCCGCCACACTGCCGGGTCGCCCAGTCGGACCGCCTGCGCCGCCCCGACGTTCTCGAGGAGCAAACCGAGCAGGTTCAACCGGTCTTCGTCGCTCCAGAACAGCTTGCCCTCGTACATCTCGAACTTCTCGGGCGTGAGCTCGAAGCGTTGTCTCGCTTCCTCGCGCCACGCGCGCCCTTCCATACGGATATCCCAGTTGACGTTCGTGGCCACGGATCCCTCCCGCTTGTCAGGCGATGGCGGAGTATCGCCTCGGCTGCTACAGCACGACAAGATCTAGTGGGGGTGCTGCGCGGGTCCCCACGTGAAAACCGGGGCCCCGCGTCAGCGAAGCCCCGGTTATCGTGGGCGAAAACCCACTCGGTTGCTACCCGTCCTAGTAATCTGTTCGGAACGGCTTTGCCGGTCAAGCGTCGGGGACCATAAAACGACGAGCGCCCGGGATCTTCTCCCGGGCGCCGCGTTTCAGTCCACCTATTTGGTAGGGGCGCAGCATGCTGCGCCCCTACAATCCCAGCCGTCCTACCGTCCTCTACCGCCTTCTACCGCCCTCTACCGCCTTCTACCGTCTTCTACCATCGTCTCCCGCCTTCTCAGTCCGCTTCCACTTCCTCCGGGAACGGACTCGGCACCGCGCCCGGTACGGGCTCGGGCGGCGGGGGCGGCGGCTGGAACCCCTCCGGCGGCTCGATCTCGATGTCGTGGTACCGATAGATGCCGGTCCCCGCCGGGATGAGGTGGCCGATGATGATGTTCTCCTTGAGCCCCAGCAAGTCGTCCCGCGCGCCGCGGATCGCCGCGTCGGTCAACACGCGCGTGGTCTCCTGGAACGACGCCGCCGAAATGAACGACTGCGTCGTCAGGCTCGCCTTGGTGATCCCCAGGAGCAGCGGCTCGTTGGTCGGAGGCTTGCCGCCCTTCTTCACGACCCGGTCCTTCGCGTCGGAGAAGGTCTGCTTGTCCACGTTCTCCCCCTCCAGGAACTCCGTGGCCCCGGGTTCGACGATCTTCACCTTCTGCAGCATCTGGCGCACGATCACGCCGATGTGCTTGTCGTTGATCTTCACGCCCTGCAGGCGATACACTTCCTGGACCTCGTTGAGCAGATACTCCTGCACCGCCCGCGGGCCCTTGATCCGCAGGATGTCGTGCGGGTTCACCGGTCCCTCGGTGAGGCGGTCGCCGGCGCGCAC
>WNGC01009458.1_pt1 | contig 12703 bp, 9 predicted proteins | sample 5400051 | NCBI WGS metagenome assembly WNGC01 (sample SAMN13153368, study PRJNA577476) | soil metagenome | isolation source: 20 cm soil or saprolite under grassland replicate 2 | place: USA:California | collected 2016-06-15 | reverse complement strand
CTGCCAGGCCGGACCATCTCTTAGTGACTTTGTCAAAACTGAAAGAGACCTCGTGGTCTAACCACGTTCCAGAAAGAGTTTCGAGGCGCGCCGGCGGATTTACCAGGAAAACCACAAGTGACCCGTTGACAATTGCAGAGGGCTGCCAGCGGACCGACCACGCGTTGTGCGATGGCGCAACCGGCGGTTTCTGACTGGCTTGTACGAACATGCCAGCGAGCAGACAGGGGACAATCAGCGTAAACTGCCTGACGTTCTTCGGAATCAGGAACACCATCGCTCAGATTAGCATTTCAGCCGCGACGAACGATCGTATTGCAGCAGAACCAAAGCTGCTGGCCCTGCGATGTAATGAATGGCGGTTCAGACAACGGGCTGTGTTGATAGCGGGATCAAAAGTTCAATTGGACGGCTGTTATGACGCCCTCAGATACTTCAAAGCACAGCCCGGAACAGCAGATCCAATCGATCTGGAGCTTAGGCAAAAGAACTGCCGCTACGTGAATCGTCGCTTGCGACAGAAGCATTTTCGCTAAAATATTTGCCTTGCTCATTCGTCTACAACCGCAGATGGACGAGGCGCTGAGAAAACGGTGGCTCATGGCGGAGCAAGACCAACGGATCTCCGAAGCGATCGAGCGGGAGCAAGGCTGGCTTCGCAACTTCATCCAGAGGCGAGTGGCCGACCAGGGCGATGCAGAAGACATTCTGCAGGATGTTTTCTACGAGCTCGTCGAGGCCTACCGGATGATGAAACCGGCGGAGCAGGTTACCGCTTGGCTGTTCCGCGTGACCCGCAATCGGATCATAGAGTGCTATAGAGGATACTTCGGTGCGGCAATTTGAATATAGCGGAAACCGAGGAAACCGACACCGCATTAGGAGCCGCCTCCTTAAGGGCCTCGATACCGCCGCAGACGTCCTTCGGTATCGCTCGCAGGTAAGCGTCACAAATCATGCCTCGCAAATGTAAAGACGCTTGATTATCCTCGGAGATGTGCAATAGAATCGCGCTCCATGTCGCCGAACGACTCGACGATAGCGCGCTTTGCGGGAGAGATCCACGGCCAGCGTGTGCTCAGTTTTCGCGGACCGCTGACACTGCAAAACCTGGCCTCGTTTCAAACTGCGCTACAGGTTGAAGAGGCCCCTATTGTGATCATTGATTTCGCCGAGGTGCCATACGTAGATTCCGCCGGCCTGGGATCAATCGTCAGGGCTCACGTATCCAGGCACAAAGCAGGAAAGCAGATGATCTTGACCGGTGTAAACGATCGCGTCCGGAAGCTATTTGAAATTACCGGAGTCGAGCCGCTCTTCCTGATTTTCCCCAGCATTGATGGCGCCATCGACGCGCTCGTGCACCCTGCCAGTGCTTAACTAGAACCGCAGCAACTCGCCTTCTACTTCTTCTCGATCAAGCTGGTATGGCTTGCCACACACCGCCACATCGTATCCTGGTAAACCCAGGTATCGGTGAAACGGCCATAATGCTCAAAGGGCTTGCGCTTATACGAACCCTTGGTGTGATAACGGCCAATGACAATGGCCATGTCCTGATAAGAAAAAACTTTCATCCCCTCGTTGGTGATCATTTAAGTCCGCGAGGAATTGGGCCTTGTTCATCACCGTCCCGTCGTAGTCGGTGTACACAAATGTGTCGCTGACCAAGCTGTCGAGAGCCTTCGAGTCATGGTGCAGTTGCGCCTGGTTCCAGGCATTCTCCAAAGCCAGCAGCTTGCTTTCGTGGATCCAGGAATCTGACGGGCGTGACGGAGCCGAAAGGGAAAATATCGTTAATAGGACGCAACCGGCGAAGGTGATCTTCATAGCTCTGTCGAGAATCGCTATGCAGAGTCTCACAACGTTTGCTTCGACTGTCAAAGCCAAATGCAGCCGTGGAACCTGTTTCCACAATGGCAGGTGACAGCTTTTGTCTACGGCAATCGTGCCCTTGTCCCCGGTGCAGCGGGCGGCTTGGCGCCGGCATCGAAGCGGTGATGCGCAAAGCAAAAGGCAAAACGGAGCCGGTCGGGACAGTCGCATCAGGCGCCGTTCCCGCAGAAGCGTTGGAACAGAGCTTTCCGTCTATTCGACTGCCGATTCATCCACCTTATCCACCCGCTGAGGCAAAATCTGTGGCTGAGATTCCCAGCGGTGAAGGCTGGCTCTACGAGCCCAAGTGGGATGGCTTTCGCTGTTTGGCGTTTCGCAGCGGCGACCAGGTACTGCTGCAATCGAAAGCCGGACAGCCGTTAGGGCGATATTTTCCTGAACTCGTCACCGCTCTTCGCAAGTTGCCGCACTCACGCTTTGTAGTCGACAGCGAAATTGTCATCTACTCGGGCGAGCAGCTTGCCTTCGATGATCTGCTGATGCGTATTCACCCTGCCGAGTCGCGCATTCGCAAGCTGTCGAACGAATCGCCAGCGACGCTGATGTGCTTCGATCTGTTGGTTGATCACAATGGCAAGTTGCTCACCGAATTGTCTCTGGCAGAACGTCGCGCAAAGCTACAGGAATTTTTCCATGATTTGCCGGTAAAAAACTTGCCCGCAGAAGGCGTGCTTCGCCTTTCCCCAGCCTCGCACGATCGAGACCAAGCAGAAAACTGGATGCGCGAACTGGGCGCCATGGGCTTGGATGGAATCATCGCCAAGCGACTCGATGAGCCTTATCGCAGCGGTGAACGCACAGCCATGGTCAAAATCAAACGCATTCGCACTGCTGACTGTGTAGTCGGAGGATTCCGTTACGCCGAAAAAGGCGGAGGCATCGGCTCACTCCTGCTCGGCTTGTACAACGAACAGGGGCAACTCGATCATGTGGGATTCACCTCGAGCTTCAATGCAGCGCAACGCCGCGAGCTGAAGAAAATCGTTAAGCCGCTGATCGGTCCGCCCGGATTCACCGGACGCGCTCCCGGAGGCCCCAGCCGCTGGAGCACACGTCGCTCCGCCGAGTGGCAGCCGCTGAAACCGAAATTAGTTTGCGAGATCCGGTACGACCACTTCTCCGGCGGCCGCTTCCGCCACGGGACAAAATTTCTGCGTTGGCGTCCGGAGAAGAAGCCGCGGCAGTGCACGTTCGAGCAAGTTAGACCCCCAAAAAGGCACGCAAAAAGTTTGACGTTTGAGCTGCCCCGAGCAATTGCGAGTTAATGCAGCGGTCCAGACGCAGTCTGGGCCGTTTATTCGCTAAAGCCATTTCACGGCTACTGCACGTTCAAAGTGAAATTCACGGTATGGCTGAGCGCGCCACCCGTCGCCGTCACGACCACAGTGTAACTGCCGCGTGGCGTGCCAGGATCTCCACCACCTCCGCCGCCTCCCCCGCCACCGCCGCAGCCAACACCTGTCATAAGAAACGCAGTCACGATAAATGACGCCACGGCGCTCCACCGTCGCTTTCTCGGAATGCCGCAGAGAAACACCGCTGCGACGGTGAAACCGGCGCCGGTTGCCCACCAGCCGGATCCGTTTAGTGCCGCTGCTGTGGGCGCAGTGGTTGTAACGGTGAGCGTCGTCGTGCCGCTGCCGGCCACGGAAGGCGGATTGAAGCCGCACTTGCTTTCACGGGGAAGGCCCGCGCAGGACGCCGACGTAAAACTGATCGTGCTGTTGTAGCCAGTCTGCCCGGTAATCGTAAGCGTCAGCGTTCCCGAGCCACCGGGGCTCGTGCTAATCGAGGGAGCGCTCCCAGAAAAAGCAAAATCGGGCTGCACGGTGACTGTAATCGCCGCAGAAGTCGAAACGCTGTAGTTCTGATCTCCGCCATACTGCGCCGTGATGCTGTCTTGCCCGTTCGGTAGCTGCGAAGTCGTAAGGCTTGCGGTCGCGTTAACTATGCCCGTCCTAGAGTTGAAGCCACCAAAAGCGGGTGCGCTGCCGAGTTGAGTAGTTCCCGAAAAGAATGTCACCGTGCCCCCGGGCGCGTCTCCCAAGCTGTTGGTGTTAACTGTTGCCGTGAGAGTAACACTGCTGCCTTGACCAACGCTGCTGCTGCTCGATGTCAGAACTGTAGCGGTTGAACCCTTCGCGATCGTGACGCTTACAGCAGTCGAGCTGCTGGGTTTAAAACTGGCATCGCCGCCATAGCTGGCGGAAATCGAGTTTTGCCCTGCGGGCAAAGTTAGAACAAAATTTGGCGTTGCTGTGTTGCCCTCGCTGTTCAACACGAAAGGATTCCCTGGGACGGATCCAGCGCTGTCGTTGAAGTTTACCGATCCGGACGGAAATCCCTGGCCCGAACTTCCCGCAACATCAGCTCGCAAATAAACAAAATTGCCATATGGCACGTTGCTGAGCGGGAGCGAATTGCCGCCTAGATCAAAGGCAAGCACGCTTGTAGTCGTTGTGCTGGATTCCGGTAATACCGTCACGGTAACCGGACCGGAGTCACTCCCTCCGAAAGTTGCATCACCGGCATAGTGAGCGGTAACGGTGTAGTTCGTGCCACCAGGGAGCAAGTGGGTTGGCAAGTTTATTGAACCGCTGGTTAACGAAAAGCTGTCGACGAGAGTCTGGCCGGAGCTGCTTGAGCCTGTCTGGGCAGTTAGAGAGACGTCGCCGGTAGGCGTTCCCGTACCGCTGTTGGGAGTTACGCTGGCGGTGACGGTAACAGACTGGCCGTGACTAATATTGGTTGTTGGGCTGAGGTTCAGGGTGGTGCTGGTCGGTCTGAATATAACCGTGTTCCAGTTGTTCACTAGGTTAGAGACGTTCACGGAGCCTAGGCCGGAGGCAAGGTCATAGCCGACACCGGATTGGTATTGCGTGCCGATTTCGCCTGGCACTACGTTGTTGCCTTTGGTGACGTCGTTGAACACGCAACTGGCAGCGGGCAAAGTCGTCGTGTTCGAGGCATTGCATTGCGAAAGCGTTTCAGCCGCCGCCAAACGATAAAGGACATAATTCGCCTGCCCTTGACGCGACCCCATCTTCTGATCAACTAGCGCCATAATCCCGGCGAAAGATGGCGACGACGCTGACGTACCGCCTACGAGGTAGATAAAGTTTTGTTCACAAGAGAATTCAAAGCAGACTAGATAAGGATCGTGCAGTGCCGCGGTTAGAGATACATCGGGCATGTCGCGTTTGCCATCGGTGGGAATCCCACTTACTCCAGACTGCCAGGAAGGTTTGCTGAAGAATGAGCTTGCCCCCCCGCCGCCGGCTGCAATATTTGCGTTCTGGCTCCCGCATTGTGAGACAGTACAGCTTTCGTTCCAGACGTTCTCCGGGATGTAGGAAAGCGCCGTTTCCGCGAGCGGGAGCGATGAGCTCCAGTACTTACCGCTCTGAGTGCCTTCATTGAAGATGGTTCCACCTACCGCCACATTGAACGGCGTGGACGCAAGGAAATTCACCGACACCGCGCCTGTGGCGACTATTTCGCTTAAATTGTCACAGCCCTCGGCTCCCGTATCTCCGCTGGAAACGGTGTACGTTATACCCTGGGCTGCAGCCTGCTCGGCGAGCGCGCCTGCAGCACTGATCTCCGCGCTAGTGTGAGCAGCCTCGCATGAGCCGAAGCTTTCTGTCATGATATCGGCGAGATTATTGTCGACGATGTAGACCTCTGATAAATCAACGCCATCTGTTGTGTTGGTGATGGCGGAAACTACGAACTTCACATTCGAATTTGGGGCAAGCGCTCCAGACCAGGTGTTGTCCAGCACCGCCTCGAACTCCTCGCCTCCTCCTAAATCTCCGGGATCGGGGCCGTCGATAATGACTTGTGGCGGATTGAAAGATAGCCCAAACGCGTTCCTGAAATCAGTGACATCCTGAACATTGATGTTCGACCTTCCGACAACTGCAATGGTTGTGCCGCTTCCATCGATTCCGGCCTGATACGCGGGGTTGATGTTGTAGATCACCGCGTAATCTTGCGGTCCAAGTGCATGTAGGGTCGGGAATCCGTTCTGGGCCGGAAAAGTCACTTGTGGAGGCGACCCTGGTTTAATAGTGACCGGAACACGCGGCCCAACGCGAATCATTGGCTTCTTCAAGAAATTGTGCAGCGTATTCACCCCTGCCACCACCGCCACCAGCGCTGACGGAATTTGCGGATCGCTGGCATTGGCCCAGTGCTCTTCTCCGTCCACCACATATTTGTGAATCGAGGTATGCAGCGCTTCCTGCACTTGGGCTGCGGTGCCAGAAAACTCGATTACGGTTCGTCCTTTGGTCACTTGGCTGACTTGAAAGCCGTGCATTTGCAACCAAGATGTGACGGCCTGAAGGTCCTGATCCGCCGGGCCGAACTGCCGCCCGAATTGCTCGGGTGTTAGCCATTTGTGGTAGTTGGGCGAAGCTTTGTCTTGCTGGTCATCCAGCAGCTTTCGCAGCGCAGATTCTTGCTCGTCACTGCGCTTCAAAACCAGCAGCATGCGTTGCATGGGCAGATCAGGCGGAGCCGCTCCGCGATCGAATTGCGCGCGCGCCAAAGGATGTGTATTGCCCTTGAGAGTGGTCAGTTGCGAGTCGTCCACAGCCTGGACGATCAGGGGCGGCACATTACTTTCCTGTGCTGAAGCCAATGCGGCGAGGATGAGCAGCAAAAGAACAACGTGTGATATGCGGGCGAAAGGAACAGGGGCTGGGTGCATGGACTTCTCCTTACTTCTTCACCAGCCCACCGCGCGCACTAAAGCACGGAGAACCCAAGGCAAGCGCGAATTAGACGAGCCCCCTCGTCCTACTTCGTCCAACGCGTCAACCAGCCTTGCACCATGGACCCGAGTGGCGGCGGGTAACATGGGCCGGTTGTGGCTCGACATCATAACCCATCTCTGAAAAATGTAAAGTATGTTCCTGGTTGCACGACCGGGCGCAGGACAAGCCGACAATCCGGTGAAAGTGCAAAGAAATTGCACTCAAGCTGCTGTTTTGTACACGGCTACAGCCTGTTCACATCCCACTTACATAACATCCTGTATAGCCAAAGAAGCTACTCCTGAGCGATGGTTTCTGGTTGGCTACGTGACTCGGGACTAGCATTACAAGCTGTCCTGTCTTTAGCATCTGCGAATTATCCGCCGCCCTGGAAACGAGCTTACGACCGGAGGCCCAAAAGGGCATGCAGCCCGTCCGCATTCTCATTGCTGATGATCATGAAGTAGTTCGGCGCGGTGTGCGATCGCTGCTGAAACGGACGTCATTGTAATGGACATCGGCATGCCCCATCTCAATGGCCTGGAGGCCGCACGCGTCATTCGCAAAGAAGTTCCGCAGTCAGAAATCCTGATCCTCAGCCAGTATGAAGCTACAGAAATGCGCCCGGCGGCACTGCAGGCTGGCGCGCGCGAATACATCACAAAATCTGACGTCGCCCGCGATTTGCTGACTGCGGTCGAATCAGTAACCCAGCACCTCACCGCCTCCGGCTCGACGCCAATCCAGAGATCGGCACCAACGAATGGAGAATCCAAGACTCACGAGCGTGAGATCAGCGCCATTGAGATCTCCCCGCAGAAGCGAGCTGAAGAGGCGAACGCCTGGCTCGCCGCTGTGGTGGAATCCTCCGATGACGCCATCATCTCGGAGGATTTGGACGGAATCATCACCAGTTGGAATGCGGGCGCGCAGCGCATGTTCGAGTACACCAAAGCCGAAGCTATAGGACAGCCACTCAAATTGATTATTCCGAGTGCTCTGTACGATGAAGAGACCCGAATTTTGCAGCGACTGAGAAACGGCGAACGAATTGATCACTATGAAAGCATCCGGCTGAGCAAATCCGGTAAGCAGATCGATGTTTCGCTAACTATTTCGCCAGTCAAGGGCAGCGACGGCAGAGTTTTGGGCGCTTCCAAGATTGCCCGTGATATCACAGAGCGCAAGCAAGCTGAGGAAGCGCTTCGAAAGGTCTACGACGAACTTGAGCTGCGTGTGAGCGAGCGCACTGCTGAACTCGAGCGGCGCACCGCGCAGGTGCAAGAGCAAGCCGAACTCCTGGACCTCGCCAATGATGCGATTTTCGTGCGCAATTTGGACGCTAGGATCACTTACTGGAACCAGGGCGCGGAGCGTCTTTACGGCTGGACTAGAGCGGAAGTTCTAGGCAAGCCTATCGATGACTATCTCAAAACTCAGTTTCCGCAGCCTTTCGCGGATATCCGGTCCGAGATATTGCGCACCGGCAGTTGGCAAGGTGAGCTGATCCATTCCACAAAAGACAGACGGCGGATCACGGTCGCCAGCCGCTGGTCGGTTTGGTCGGATAAGCAAGGCAAGCCTTTGGGGTTCCTGGAACTGAATACCGACCTCACAGAGCAGAAACGCGCGGAAGAAAACCTCCGCACCATGTCAGGACGGCTCTTGCAGTTGCAGGACGAAGAACGCCGTCGCATTGCCCGTGAACTGCACGACAGTGCCGGCCAAATGCTGGTGGCGCTGGACATGAATTTGGCTACCATTCAACGCGATGGTGCGAATCTTAACCATGGCGCAGCTCGTGCCTGCGCCGAAAGCTTGCATTTGGTTCAGCAGTTGTCGAAGGAGTTGCGCACCATCTCGCACTTGCTGCATCCGCCGTTGCTTGACGAGGCTGGTCTTCCTTCTGCCATTCGTTGGTTTGTCGAGGGATTTGCCGAGCGGAGCAAGATTCCGGTGGCTTTGGAAATTCCGCAAAATTTGGGGCGGCTCTCGCCAGAATTCGAGACCACGATATTTCGTGTGGTACAGGAGGGTTTGACCAACATTCATCGTCATTCGGGCAGTTCGACCGCCGCGATTCGTATTTCCCAGGGTCCAGAAGCGATCAGACTCGAAATCAGCGATCGCGGCAAGGGCATACCCGCTGGGGTACAGCTTGGTTTGGCCGGAGCGGGCAGGTCTGGTGTAGGCATACAGGGAATGAGGGAAAGACTCCGGCAGCTTGGCGGACACCTGGAAATCCAGTCGCGAAGAACTGGCACCACGATCCTGGCGGTGCTACCTCTTAGAAATTCTACGGCAATGGACGCCCAACATGCCGTGAAGCTCGCATCCTAATCTAAAAAATTGGCGTTGTCACGCCGGCGCCTGGTTGGGGCCTGCAGCACTACACAAGGTTAAATTTTGGCTCCCAAAATAAGAAGCGCCCCGGACTCTTAAGAGTCGTGGGACGCCCGAACAGCCCTCCCCCAGAACTGCTCGAAAGGGAGAATATTGCTCAAACGCGCGCGTGTAAATCCCCCGTTCGTGCTAAACCTCTACCACCAAAATGCTAGGGTAAGCGCACGTTCGGGTCCATATCGCTGCAAAGGGTTGTTGAAATTATGCAGAGGTTTGCATCTTCCTAGTTATTGCCGCGCGGAAATTGTTCAGGTAAGCTGCTTGTAATCATCCGTTTAAGAATCAGGCCCTTTTGGAATATCGGGTGCTGAGAAGTAGGAATCGCTGTCCAAATAAGCCTCGCTATGTATTTGTGCGAGTTAAAGTCCCCGGAGGAATTATGAGGAGAGTAGTTTTGTTGGCCGTTTTGGCGCTGGCTCTGCCGATAGCAGCTTTTGCAGACAGCGTAACCGACTATGCGATTTTTGGCACCACTTCTGCCGGAACTGCCACATTCAGTGGTGTCCCCCCAGCTGCTAGCGGTACGATATCTGTTACCTCAGCTCTCTTTGCTATTAACGGTGTCAGTCAGCCAGCGGGCGGAACAATAAGCCTTACCACCGGTACCCTGACTGCTGTTACCGGCGGGTTCACCTTCACCGGCGGCACGATTGACATCACGAATTCCAGTAGCACGACACTGTTTCAAGGGTCGTTTACCAGCGGAAGCGTCATGGTGCTGAACGGGATCACGTTCATCAATGCCGTCGGCAATAAGGTGTCGGTGACGTTGCAGATTGGACACGGTGCGGTTAGCGGAGATACCTTCGTCACCCCCGAGCCTGGTACTCTCGGTCTGCTTGGCACCGGTTTGGTAGGAATTGCTGGGCTTGTCCGGCGGAAATTTAAGGCTGCATAGTCAGGACCTCGGTTACCAAAATATCTCTCCCTTCTGAGCCCCGCTTTTTCAGCGGGGCTTTTCATAAACTTAAGTCCCGACGACTTTGGGCCAGGGTAAATGGGCCCTGCCTAGCCGCGCTGCTGATCGCCTGCCAAGGCTCTGATTGGCACTATTCTTATCTGCTTCGAGCCGTAATTCGACCTGCGCTGCCCCGCCCCGTGATTACCCCGGTAATCTCACTGCCGGCAAATCCAATTGACGCTTCACGCGTTGGTCCTTAAATTCGCCCCAGGGGGTGGTATGAAAGATATTCACGAGGTCTTGCGGCGCAAGCAAGCCAAATACGCACAGTTGGGGAAGCAGATTGAAGCGCTGCAGCAGGCTGCGGAAAAGCTGCGCGAAGTCGCGCCTCTGCTGGCTGAGAACGACGACGACGACAGCACGATTCTCATGGAGATTGACGACCAGACCAATAGCATGGCCGCCAAAGCCGGATCGGCATCTTCAGGCCCGGTGGCTGCCAAACCCGTGGCCCGCGCTCCACGCTGGCCGTAGTCTGGAACTCGATCTGTGGGGACATGATCGCCGTATGAATCTCCAGTCACTTCTGGTTTCCAAAGACGAGCAAGCGGTGGCCGTACTCACGCCGGTGCTGGCCGGCTTCGGCCTCGGGGTGCAGAGTTGCGGCTATCCCGATGGCATCTGCCGTCTGGGGGAGCAGAAGTTTGACACCGTGATCGTCGATTACGATGATCCCCATAGCGCCGCCTTAGTTTTACAGAACGCATACCAGGCGGCCTCGGGAAATCACGCCGTGACTGTCGCTCTTCTGAGCGACAAGGCAAAAGTTCGGAGTGTATTCGGCGCCGGCGCCAATTTCGTGCTCTACAAACCGGTTTCTGAGCAGCACGCTTTGGCCACGCTTCGCGCTGCCACGGCGCTCGTCAAGCGCGAACGCCGCCGTTCATTCCGCGTCCCTGTTCAGGTTCCTGTACAGCTCCGCGTTCCAAGCGGGACGCAGATGGAAGGCATTCTTCTCGATTTAAGCGAGGATGGATTGGACGTGCTGGCCGCCCAGCCGCTTTATCCTTTCGCGGGCATCAGCGCGCACTTTAGTCTAACTGCCCCCTATATGGAAGTAGAGGTTCGTGGAGAGGTCGCATGGGCTAACCCCAACGGGGAATCTGGCGTGCGCTTCATTGACCTGCCTGAGAATTTGCGTACCAACCTTCGCGCATGGGTTACGGCCAATGCCCGCGAGCTTCCCCCGGAAGATCCCGAGCCGGTTTCTCAATGTAGGCTGACCGACCTGAGCCTTGGCGGATGCTACGTGGAAACCGAGTCGCCTTTTCCTGAGCGATCTGGCATCGTCCTTTGCTTGAAAGCTGAAGGCATGGAAGTACAAGCAGAAGGCATGGTACGGGTTATGCACCCTGGTTTTGGGATGGGCATCGAATTCGCCGCGCGTACCGATGAACAACGGGCGCAGGTGGAAAACTTCATTAATTTTCTTACCAGCCGCCCCGGAACGATGCCGCAATTGCTCATCACTCCGCGCGCTCTCGCGGCACTCAACGGCGACAATTACCCAGCTCCGCGCGCAGAAGAACCCGAGGACACCTTGCTCGAATTGCTGCGCCGCCACGAGTCGCTGAGTCAGGAAGAATTTCTGCTGGAACTCCGCAAACAGCGCAGCTCAGAAGAAGTGGCGTCCTCATAAAGTTTTGAAGAAAACCGAAAGGCCCGCACGCCGTCTCTCGTGCGAGCCTTCCAGTGCCCAGAGGGGCGTGTTCCACCTCATTGATGATTTGCAGTCTAGCGAGCTGCGCACGCAGGTAGGTTAATCGCACGTTAAATCTTCGAGAATTTCCGACCGCAGTTTGCCCATTTCCTCGGCTTACGCCACAATCAATCTCCGGGTCGAATCCTACGGCTGTCGTTTTACCAGGAGAACCACCATTTCCGCGATTTGCGGCGTGCCCCAGTCCCGCCCCAATCCAGCTTCTCGCGGCGGATCACTACTTTTTGCCCCTCTGCTGATCATCGTCGCCACCGCTATCGCCGTTGTCGTCCCCTGGCTTTTCCTTGGAATTCCCTCCGGCCACGACTTCGAGTTTCACGTGAACTCGTGGATGGAAGTGCTTGGGCAGTGGAAACAAGGGATTACTTACCCTCGCTGGGCTGCGCTCGCTCACTTCGGCTACGGAGAGGCTCGGTTCATATTCTATCCGCCAATTTCATGGCTTCTCGGCGCGCTGCTCGGCGCATTGCTGCCATGGAAACTGGCTCCCGCTGCATTCGTATTTGTGGCTCTCACGCTCTCCGGATGCTCAATGTTCCTGCTTGCGCGCCGCTACCTCGCCCGCCCGGACGCGATTTTCGCGGCCGCTCTGTATGCTGCCAACCCCTATTACCTTGTCATTGTTTACTGGCGCAGCGCCTTCGCTGAGTTGCTGGCTGGAGCGCTCCTGCCCCTTCTTCTGCTGCAAATCTTAGAGCTGCCAGATAAGGGTCGCCGCGCTGTGATTCCGCTCGGGCTTCTCGTGGCCGCAGCCTGGTTAACCAACGCGCCCTCAGCGGTGATGATCAATTATTCGCTGGCGCTCCTAATCGCGACGATCGCGATTCTGCGACGTAAACCTCAAGTATTACTTTATGGTGTAGCGGCTGCTACCCTCGGAGCCGGTCTCGCTGCCTTTTATATCGTTCCCGCTGCGTATGAGCAGAAGTGGGTCGCGATTGCTCAGGTGCTCGCGCCAGG
>WNGC01001919.1_pt1 | contig 12704 bp, 9 predicted proteins | sample 5400051 | NCBI WGS metagenome assembly WNGC01 (sample SAMN13153368, study PRJNA577476) | soil metagenome | isolation source: 20 cm soil or saprolite under grassland replicate 2 | place: USA:California | collected 2016-06-15 | reverse complement strand
TACGCTCGCGGAGTATTTGCAGTATCTGGAAAAACGCGGCGTGTCGTGCAACGTGGCGTCGTTCATCGGTGCGACAACGATCCGTGAGTACGTGATCGGTTTTGATGATAAACCGCCGACGACCGAACAACTCGACCAGATGCGTGAGCTGGTGCGCAAGGAAATGGAAGCCGGCGCACTCGGGATCGGCACTTCGTTAATCTATCCGCCCGCGTTTTATGCGAAGACCGACGAACTAATCGAGCTGTGCAAGGTTGCCGCGACATATCAGGGCAAATACATCTCGCACATGCGCAGCGAGGGGAACCGTCTGCTTGAAGCGCTCGATGAATTAATTCGCATCAGCCGCGAGGCAAAAATCCCCGCGGAAGTTTATCACATCAAAGCATCGGGCCGGCAAAACTGGCCGAAGATCGACGATCTGCTTTCGCGGATCGAGACAGCACAGAAGGAAGGACTGAAAATCACCGCCGATATGTACACGTACACTGCAGGGGGAACCGGTCTCGACGCATCGCTTCCACCCTGGACGGAAGACGGCGGTTACCCTGCACTATTCAAACGGCTGCGCGATCCGGCGACGCGCGAAAAAATTAAGGCAGAGGTTCAAAAACCGAAGGGCGCATGGGAGAACCTGTATCTCGATGCCGGAGGCCCGGAGCACATCCTGCTGGTGGAATTCAAATCGGAAAAGCTGAAGCCCCTTACCGGGAAGACACTGGCCGAAGTGGCAAAGATGCGTGGGAAAGATCCCATCGACACGGCGATGGATTTGATCGCTGAGGATGAATCGCGCATCGGCGCACTTTATTTCATTATCTCGGAAGACAACGTGAAGAAGGAACTCACGAAGCCGTGGATTTCATTCGGTTCCGATGAAGCTTCGCAGGCACCTGAGGGCGTTTTCCTGAAATCAAATCCCCATCCTCGCGCTTATGGAAATTTTGCTCGCGTGCTCGGGAAATATTTACGTGACGAAAAAGTGATTCCAATGAAGAAAGCGATTCGACGGCTCAGTGGGTTACCCGCCACAAATTTGGGGCTGGATCATCGCGGTTTTCTCAAAGAAGGGATGTTTGCCGATGTGGTGGTGTTCGATCCGGCGACGATTGCGGATCGTGCCACGTTTGATAAACCGCATCAATATGCGGTGGGCATGAAGGACGTTTTTGTGAACGGCGTGCAAGTGCTCAAAGATGGTGAGCACACTGGTGCGAAACCCGGCCGGGCTCTATGGGGACCGGGGAAAACGAAATGAATGTGCTGTAGCCGCTTCCTTGTGCGAAGCGCGGCGCTGATCTGCTTGACCCCTTTGACGTCCTCACGTCGCCCACGGGACGACGGTTACAGAAAAAGAAACACGTGAACGCACCTTTCCTGGCGTTATATTTCTAAAAAAGAAAGGAGTTTATTATGGCAATTGTTCCACGGAGAAGAAGAGAGGAACGCTCGCTGGCGGAGCGCGCCCCCGAGCCATTTGGCTATTTGAGAAATCAGATCAACCGCGTGTTTGACGATTTCTGGGACGAACCGTGGTTGGCGCCTCGCCATGAAATGGCGGCCGGGTTCTGGCCACAGGTCGATGTCACGGAGACGGACAAGGAAATCAAAGTGTCGGCGGAAATTCCAGGAGTGGAGCCCAAAGACCTTGATGTGACCGTTGAAGACTACATGCTCACTATTAAAGGTGAGAAGAAATACGAGCGCGAAAAAAAGGAGGAAGGCCAATATCGCATGGAGTGCAGCTACGGCTCATTTCAACGCGCTATCGAATTGCCCGCGGAAGTCGACGAATCGAGAGCGAAAGCTGAGTTCAAAAAAGGTGTGTTGCGACTGACTCTTCCAAAGCGCCCGGGAGCGCAGTCGCGGCGGAAGAAAATCCCGATCACATAGACGAGGGAATGCGCCTTCTGTAGTCGCTTGGCTGTGCGAAGCGTAGCGCACGTGAGCCCAGGAGAATGAACGCCTCTTCGTGTCGCCTACAGGGCGACGGCTACAGATTGAAAACGGAGCGGGCGCGGTGGACAGTCTATATTGCAATGGATCCAATCAAAAACATGAAGTTGCGCTGGTTGCATGGCGCGTTACAAGACCTGACCTCCGAACTATCGCGTTTGCAATTTTCCGGATTCACGCCGCATGCGTGGGAGCCTGCAATCAACGCGTATCGGTGCGAAAAATCCATTCGCATTTGTGTCGATCTGGCTGGAGTTGATCGAGCGCTCATCGATTTGACCATCGAGCCGCGACGTGTGGTGATTCGTGGCACACGCGAACTGCCAGAGCCGACTGATGACGAGGGATGTGCCTTGCAACTGTTGGCAATGGAAATCGATTACGGTCCGTTCATGCGCGAAGTGACGTTGCCTGCCGAAGTTGAAATCGAAAAGGTCCACGCTGAGCAGCGCAACGGATTGCTCTGGATTTCACTGCCGTTAAAAGATTCATGAGCGGAAAAGAACTCAGGGCTTTGCAGGTGGGCGCCGAAGCGAAGACGGCCGGCGAAGGTACCATTCCCACAGCCATAGACCAAAGCGGAATGCCGCGGATTCCGGAGGAATTATCGATCCTGCCAGTACGCGGCCTTGTCATTTTTCCGGGAACGATCATCCCGCTTAACATCCAGCGCGCCGCGTCGCTTAAACTGCTCGATGACACACTGCCGCGGACGAAAGTGATCGGGCTGCTGACGCAGCGTGATGAGGCAAAGGAAGATCCGGCCCCACAAGATCTCTACACGGTTGGTACAGCCGCGCTCGTGCTCAAGCTTTTGCGCCAGACGGAGGACAATGTGCTTGTCATCGTCCAAGGCTTACGGCGATTTAATCTCCGCCGAATCGTCGCGACTTCGCCGTTTCTTCGCGCCGAAATCGATTTATCCGAGTCGATCTTGCCGCCAGCCAGCAAGGAGTGGGAAGCCACATTCAGGAACTTGCGCGATTCCGCTGCGAGATTGTTCGAACTCGCGCCGGATGCACCCGAGCAGGCGCGCCTGATGATTTTAAACATCGAAAGTCCCGAACAGCTTGCTGATTTTCTTGCGCCAAACCTAAACGTGGATGTCGGGCAAAAGCAGAAGCTTCTCGAGGAATTCGACGTCGAAAAACGCGTAAAGGCGATACAGAAACAGATCTCTGCGCAGCTCGAGATCGCGGAGATCCAACAAAAACTGCAAAAAGATGTGGCCTCGCAGTTTTCTGACGCGCAACGACGCGCCTATCTCCGATCGCAAATCAAGGCAATCCAGCGCGAGCTGGGCGAAGCCGAAGGCGGCGGCGAGGAACAGGCCCAGCAATTACGTGCACGCCTGGAGGAAGCGAAACCGCCAGAAGAAGTGATGAAGCAGGCCGAGCGCGAATTGAAGCGGCTCGATTTCATTCCTCCGGCCAGCCCGGAATTTTCGGTCATTGTCAGTTATATCGAAATCATCGCCGATTTGCCGTGGAATAAATTGAGCGAGGACAACCTCGATCTCGATCAGGCACAGAAGATTCTGGATCGCGATCACTACGATCTCGAAAAGGTAAAGAAACGGCTGATTGAATATCTGGCAGTGCGCAAACTTAATCCGCAGGGGCATGGAGCAATCCTTTGTTTTCTTGGTCCGCCTGGCGTGGGCAAAACGAGTCTTGGCCAATCGATCGCCGATGCACTGGGCCGCAAATTTGTCCGAATCAGCCTCGGTGGGATGCGAGATGAAGCGGAAATTCGCGGACACCGCCGCACGTACATCGGCTCAATGCCTGGCCGTATCATCCAGGAACTCCGCCGGTGCGGCACGCGGAATCCTGTCTTCATGCTCGACGAGATCGACAAAATCGGTGCGGATTTTCGGGGCGATCCTGCCAGCGCGTTGCTCGAAGTGCTCGATCCACGACAAAACAACGCGTTCGTTGATCGTTACCTCGATGTGCCGTTCGATCTGTCACAGGTAATTTTCATCGGGACGGCGAATTATATCGACGGTGTTCCCGAACCGTTGCGCGATCGAATTGAAGTAATTTCACTGCCTGGTTACACCGAGCGCGAAAAACTCGAGATCGCCAGGCGATATCTGATCAGACGGCAGTTGGAGGAAAACGGACTCAAACCCGAGCAGATCGACTGGCAAGATGAGGCGCTCCGCCGCGTCATCAATGATTACACACACGAAGCAGGTGTCCGCGAGCTAGAGCGGCAGATTGCATCTGTTTGTCGTGGAATTGCATCGCAGGTTGCTCGGGGAAAAACGGAACACGCGACGGTTACACCCGAGTTAGTGGTCGAGATGCTCGGTCCGGCGAAGTACGTGCGCGAAACCAAACTGAAAACAAGCAAGCCGGGCGTTGTCACCGGTCTGGCGTACACGCCTGCCGGCGGCGAAGTGTTACACATCGAAGCGACACGTTATCCGGGCAAAGGCAATGTTACCCTCACCGGACATATTGGTGAAGTGATGAAAGAATCGGTCCAGGCGGCATTCAGCCTCGTGCGTAGTCGCAACAGCGAAATCGGTGCCAAAGCGGAAGATTTCCGCAACATCGACGTGCACGTGCATGTTCCTGCTGGCGCTGTGCCGAAAGATGGACCTTCTGCCGGCGTTGCAATGTTTACTGCGCTCGCTTCGCTCTTCAGCAATACGCCGGTGCGACCGGACGTCGCGATGACCGGTGAAATCACACTGCGCGGCCTGGTATTGCCAATTGGCGGTCTGAAAGAAAAAAGCCTCGCGGCGATGCGCGCTGGGATTTCGACAGTCATCATCCCGAAGCTCAACGAAAAAGATCTCGTCGACGTTCCTGAGGAAGCGAAACAAAAACTGAAATTCGTCCCGGTCGAAAACGTTGATGAAGTTCTGGCCGTAGCGCTGGAGAAAAATGGCACGGAATCCGCGGCGGGATCCAAAACAGTGTGACCTTTCGTTAAAACGCCATGCTGCCACGAGATAACTCTTTAGCCAGCCGGCAACGTTGGGCCTATCGCGCCGCTGACTAAAACATTGTTGTTCAAATACCAGATCGCTGTTTGGCGTGTGTTGCTGTTGTAAAGCACATAGTCCGGCTTGCCATCACCATTAAAATCCGCCGTGGCGACCAACGCCCAACTGCCCGGAAGAGTTGGCCCCCAAGCGGCGCCAATAAGGGTTGTTCCCGATAAATAGAAGATGGCTGTTTGGCCTGAACTGGGATGGAATAACGCATAATCTGCGTGGCCATCGCCATCAAAATCCGCTACGCCCATCAGTGTCCAGCCGTTGGGAAGGGTTGGGCCGACGTCACCGCCAATCAAGACGTTATTATCCAGGTACCAGATCGCTGTTTGTTGTGTAATGCCATTGTAAAGCACGTAATCCGGTTTGTTGTCCCCATTAAAATCGGCTGTAGCCGCCAATTCCCAGCTGCCTGGAAGTGTCGGCCCCGAGGCACCATCAACAAGCGTTGGTCCTGACATATACCAGATCGCTGTGTAACCTCGATTTGGATAAAACAAGGCGTAATCCGGCTGGCTATCGCTGTTAAAATCCGCCACATCTTTCAACCCCCAGTTGAGTGGAAGAGTTGGGCCCCACGCTCCACTAACAAAGACGTTGTTGTCCATGTACCATATGGCCGTCTGGCGGGTGTCCGCATTGTAAAGCACATAATCAGGCTTGGCGTCGCCATTGAAATCGGCGGTCGTAGTCAGGTTCCAAACCTTCCGAGGTAGCCGAACATAATAGATGTCTTCTTCACCATTAAATGTCGCTGCGTACGCCACATTGGCACCTGCGTTATCCGAGACGATTGTAATATAATCGCCAAGCTTGTTCTGATTCGGATAACCGAGAAACGGGTTAAACGAGTTGCTGATTGCGATATTCAGCGACCATGTATTACCGCCATCGAGGCTGTACGAATAGAAGAGCTGCGAGTTAGTATTGTTCGCAGCATTGCGCGTATCCAGCCAGACTGCATCGATTCGCCCGTCGGGCGCCACCGACAGTGCGCTGAACCAGTGCCACTTCGCGTGATTTACGGGGTCGTCATTGATTCGGCGCGGCGCACTGAAGGTTCGGCCTCCATTTGTGCTTCGCACAAACATTACGTCACTGCCGTTATTGAAGCCGGTCGGCTGAACGCTCGCGAGGATGTAAACATTGTTGTTTGTAGTCGTGCCGGAACGATCTGCCGCCAGAAAAACCTGACCGACTAATCCTCCTGGGTTAATCGGCTCCCCCGAAACGATATTGCCACCAAGGTTGATTGGTGTGCTTTGGTCGAAGGTGGGAATAACACCGCCGTTCTTTGCGTTGGTGGAACGAACACACCAAATCTGACCGGTGTTCAGGTTTACACCGCCAATAAAAAGGTTGCCATTAGAATCGACATCCAAGGTACCCCAGGCAGGGGAGTGCGGAACATTGATCGGATTCATCCAGGTCAATCCGCCGTTAACGGATCGACTGAATTGTCTGCCTCCATAATTATTTCCATCGGAGCTCCAGGCTTGGTACTGAAATCCGTGTCCCGTGCTGTTGGTGTTGTCGATGACAAACCACTCTTTGTCGCCGCCATCCGCTCCGCCGATATTCGTCCACGATTGTCCACCGTTGAGCGATCGCCATAAATCATCGAAAAAGTTCTGGAGAAGGCTGAGATAAAAAAAATGGCCGGCGCCATCGGAGTTCAGCACCGGATCACTGCGAAAAACATTGCGTTGGAGAACGCCGGGAGAGATCCAGGTGCTGCCCCCATTTGCCGTGTACGCAAAACCCGCCTGGCGAAAATTCGACGAGACGCTGTCGAACTGCCGCCAACCGATACTCATCTTATTTCTGTTAATCGGGTCGACGCAAATCGATGGCTCGTTTGCAGCATCACCAACAATGTTATTCCCGTTTACGACGTTGACTTGATAGCTGGTGTAGGGACCGAACTGAAAGATCAACCCAGGCGAAGTGGCTACGGCTGGAGATAGCGGCGGCGGGTTATCATATTTTTCCAGCGGCTCCTTCGGGAGCGGCTTGGGCGCCAGAGTCTGACTCGAAGCGAGGACGACCATAGAGAAAAAAATGTAAAGGCTGTGCAGGCTCGCCCGTGGCATCGCTTCACGATTATACCTCTACGCGCCGTAAGAGCGATTCAGAAAATCGTCCGTGACCTGCAGTTGAACTTTTGGTCGCGCGTCAAGCCGGCTCACCTGGTCGCCACGGAAACGTCACCACTTTTTGAGAGGTCGCCATCTGTTTGTAACGCAAGGGTGCAATCGTTGGCCCATATCAGAACGGCAATTCAACGGCATGAAAGGCCAGCGATTCGTTCTTGGATTTCGCGGAGCTTTAGGAGTGCGCACGCGTCCTCGCGTCGCTTTCGCCGCGTCACCACGCTTCCGTGCCCGCTCGTTGCTCGATTTGCTCGAGACTCGGATCGGCATTCTGAATCCAATCGCGCGCCTCGTTGATTTCAGTTGGATTCACTGGAATCGCGCGCGGGATCGGCTCGGCTCGCGCGACCATTTGCCCGTCAAACTTGACAGGTTTCGCACGTTTGATCGGAAACTTCCAGTGATGCCCGAATCGGTAGAGCGCATAAAACATGGTCTTTGCTTCAGTGGCGCTCACCCCGCTGCAGCGCATGGCGTAGTAGAACATCCGGTCGCAATCTTGCCACGGCCGTCTCTTGTCCCCGTACGCGACATCGTGCAGAACGGAGGCGTTCCGATATCTTCCTTCGAACGGTCCGCCCATGATCGACCAGAGGTAGCGCGGAATGGACGCACCATCGACAACCGACCCGATCGGAGCGACCCAGACGTTGCCCTTCGGATCGGTATAACGCAATTCAGTTAACAGCGTCATTGTTCTTCCATCGGGATTCCATTTGGTCACAGGCTCGCCATTGTAAAAGCCCCATTTGGTTGCGCCTGGAACGATTTGCTCGGCTCCGGGAACCTGGGCTTTATCCGACGCGCATGCTGCGAAGAGCGCAGCGAAAAACACGAACGACTGAATGATTTTTCTGCTTTCCATGTGAGATCAAAAACGTTTAACGCTCAAAGCCCAACATTCAACCCTGACCTAACCGTTTCACGCTTTAGCGCGTGATCTCCGCGACGGCTTCCCTTGTGGTAACCGTTGTTTTTTGCTTTTGAGCTGAAGGCGTAATCGGTTCGCCTTCGGTTTGTTTCCGGTACGGCTGAAGATAAAACATCATGAACACGCCGATCACGACGAGCAGCGAACCGATCCATTTCAATAGCCAGCCGGGGTCGCGCAAAATCTGCACGGTACTTTGTCCCAGGTTTTCCGGATTCCAGGATGCTTGGGAAATCTTGTAAGTGAGTCCCGTCCAGGTGTGCCACCAATTACCGGGATAACTGAACGGATGATTCATCCAGCACGAGCCCGAGGCAGTCTCGCCATCGGCGGTAATAATGCGAACAGTACTTTTGAATCCGGCCGGACTGTCGCTGCCTTCGTTCCGTTTCACTTCAAAGTCCAGCAGTTCCAATCCGATCGGGAGCGAAACGGTTCTCCAACCATAGGCAACCATGGTCGGGCTGGGCGAAGTGGGAATTGAAATCTGCCAACCCGCTGGCGCCCATCGCTCAATGGTTTCACCATTTTGCTGAATGCGGACGCGTACTCCATCTGGCGAATCGGCGGTCCTCGACGCCGTTTCGGAGCTGATGGGGTTGAACTCCATCGAGCTTTCCGCGTGAGGCATTGTCTTATCAATCGTCAGTTGCCAATCAGCCCAACCAGTCGGCAGCGGCTTGTTTATCTCGAGCTTGCCACTCGATTTGCCATTCTTTCTCGAGGCGAGCTCATAACTGACGCTGCCATCGTCGGCAATAAACAGCGTCAGATGATTCGATGTTCCTTCGCCAGTTGCTGGCATCGCAGGCGGCCCGCCGGTTGTGGTAAGATCTTTAGCACCTCCATGTGGGTTTGTTGCGGCCGCGCTGGCGGGGACGCCTTTGCCTCTGATTGTCACCAGTACCGCGGGATTGTTTGGCTGTTCGCTCAGAGAGCTGGGTTTGCCATTCTCAATTCGAAAATCGGGCCAGTAATCGTTGATCTTAAGTGTGAACGGCGTGCCGGCGATGGCGACATCATGCCCGAAATTTTCTGCGACATCGAAACTAGCTTCTTTGTCGCCTAGTGAAATGAGAACGCGTCCTTTGTTGCCGTTCTGAGGTTGCTCGAGGCGCACTTTCGCTCCGGTGCTGCCGCCTGTGCGAACATGTCCGATCTGTTCCTCAGGCGCCTTGCTGAAGGCGAATATTGATTCCTCAAGATCGGCTTCTTCATCCTTCGGAGTCGCTTCGCTTTCGGATGGCGGACGGCCCGGCGACCCGGCCCTACCATTTGATGATGTGGGTGCCGGAGCGTTGCCGCGTTTTAGTTCGATGTTGGCCAGGCCCATGGAGAAGGTTCCGTTCTGGGGATCGTCTGCGAGCAGCCAGCCATCAAGACGTTGGTTCATCATCGCGGTGGCAACGGCGAAATGTAGCGCAGGCGCTCCGCCATCGCTCAGCGGCTTGGGATTGAGCTTCCCTTCGATCACAGGTGCGTAATCGACAATGCTCAAGCGCGCGCCGCTTGCCAGCGGGCCAAGATCGCGTGGGTGTCGCGGCGTGGGCGGATGATGTAAGAACTCAGCGGGATAGCCTTTTACAAATCCATCAACATCGTGGACGCGCAGCTGGCGTTCATCGACCAGGAGTCGGTTTGTTGGCGGTTCGCCTTTAAACAGCGTGATTGTTCCTTCGATTCCCCAAATTCTGCCGATAAGCGATCCAATCAGCAGGGTGATGATCCCGAGATGCGTGATTAGAAACGCGACATGGTGTTTGCGCCAGGGCCAACGAGACAGCGCGGAACAAGCAAGATTTGCTCCAAGCAAAACAAGCCAAAGATTGAACCATGGAGCCCCGTAGACATACGCGCGGGCAATCTTCGCATCGAAGCTCGATTCATAGACTGTCCCTGCGATGGCGGCGACGATAATCACCGCAAGCAAGACGACTGCCAGTTTAAGCGATGCCAAAAACTCGAAGATCGGATTGCTCTGCCAGGCAGGCTGCTCGGATGAATTCAAAGTTGCCATGCGAAGACGACACCTTCCGCGAGTTGACGCGGTGCTTCAACCGAGAACGCCTTCGGAATCATTGGCGGAATTTCCCCGCCTCATAGTAGAACAGCTACCTTGACCGTCATCGTGCGAGTTCCTAACGTCGCCGATGCCCAATGAGTTATTCGAGAAACTTCAAGTCGATGGGGCGCAAATTGCTTATCGTGGCCACGCCTTCATGGCCCAATATCCGAGTCCGCTAGCCGATCTGATTAATAGTTTTCTCGAGCTTGGGTGAACTAATTGGAACGCCCAACTGCGTCGACCTCAGCTCGCGAAGACTTTCAGAGTCAACGCGTCCAAGCTTTCCAGCGTTTCCGGATCGGCTTTGCGTAGCGATCGACGTCGATCTTTTTCAAGCGTTTCACGCCATCCCTGACTACTTCCGCAGAGTCTTCATATTTTTCCCTGGCTGACTTGAATAGCGGCCAGAGAAAAGGCAATGAAAGAACACTCCAATCCAGATTCGATAGCGGCGACTTCACCTCAACTTTCGCCCTCTCTTCGCTGGAAGATGCAAAGCGGATCGCCAATCCAATCGCGATTCCGAGCCCCAGCGCGCCCAGGATCGTCGGCACGGGATTTTCCCGTACGAAATATTCAGTACGCTCTCGTGCGCGGCTGGCTTTCTCTTTTGTCCCATCCCACGTCTGGGTCACAGCCGTGGAAAATTTGCTTGTCGCTTGACGAAACTGCTCACGCCCACCCGAGCCAATTTGTTCTTCGCCCGGCTGAACCGGCGTCGACAGCGGTTCGCCCCCCGTAAGGTTGTTTTCGTTCGGATTAATCATACACAATCCTTTCGTATGCCGCGGCCTGATTGCGTTTCTCAACTATAGCCGTTTCACTTCTGCGAAACGCGTTGCTGGCGTTTAGTACGGGTGCGCCCGCGCCGCCCAGAGGTCGGCGGCTACAACAATTCGCGATACGCGTCATAGGCCCCTTCATCCCAAAGAGCGAAAATCACTTTGTCGATATCGTCGGCAGATCCGAGGAAATCGCGCGTGGTCTTTACGGCGATCTGCGCAGCGTCCGGAATCGGATAGCCGTATGCGCCGCAGCTGATGGCCGGAAAGGCAATCGTCTTGATTCCGTTTTCAACCGCAATCTGCAACGAACTCCGATAACAGTTCGCCAGTGTCTCAGGCTCGCCACGCTTTCCACCGCGCCAAATCGGACCAACGGTGTGAATGACATAGCGCGCGGGCAATCGATAGCCGCGGGTAATTTTCGCTTCACCGGGTCGACAACCGCCGAGGGTCTGGCACTCTGCAAGCAGCTCAGGTCCAGCGGCCCTATGAATTGCGCCATCGACTCCTCCGCCGCCGAGAAGCGTCGTGTTGGCAGCGTTTACGATCGCATCCACGTCCAGTTTCGTGATGTCGCCGCGGACGATTTCGATGTTGCCCATAATGGCTTATTCCAACGTCGTATCGGATTTTTAAGTTGAAATTGGAGTAGCGGTGTATGGGGGTGATCGAAAGAAACCAGAACTCCAATACTCCACTACCCCATTACCGCGGCGTCCGCAGCTCACGGTGCCAGCCGCTCGATCAGCCAACTACCGTCGGTCTGGCGCGTGTAACGAAAGCGATCGTGCAGCCGGTTCGGCCTGCCTTGCCAAAATTCAGTCGTATCCGGCCTTACTCGATACCCGCCCCAGTGCGGGGGCAAGGGAATTCGCTTGTCACCGAAGCGTTCGGTCATCTCAGCTATCCGCGCATCCAGCACACGGCGTCCATCAAGAACCTGGCTCTGACGCGAAGCCCAGGCGCTCAACTGACTGCCCACAGGGCGCGAATGAAAATACGTTTGCGACTCTTCGCGCGAGGTTTTTTCTGCTTTCCCGCTAATGCGAATCTGTCGATCAAGTTCAATCCAGTAAAATGCCAGTGCCGCGTACGGGTTGGCATCGAGCTGCTTTCCTTTTTCGCTTTCATAGTTGGTAAAAAAGACGAATCCATCGTGGTCGAAGCCTTTCAGCAGAACAATCCGCACGGATGGTCTGCCGTCAGCCCCAGCTGTGGCCAGGCTCATTGCATTGACGTCGCGAATCCCGGCCTCAATCGCAGCCGTGAACCAGTTTCCAAATTGTTTGATCGGATCGCTGCTGAGATCGCTGCGACGCAGGCCTCTGGCCGCGTGTTCGTAACGTGAAGCGGTAGGATCACGTGGCGTTTCCATCACGATCAAAGCAGGCTCGCACAATATTGCGTGGCAAGGAAATTGTCGAACCGGCGACGTTCAGCGGGATCAATTCGCCTTCGCGAATTGTCACGCATCGCAATTCGGCATGGCCGCAAATGGCTCACAGAGCCGCGGCTACTGGCGTCCGCCCAACACTTTGTCTCAGCTTCTCGATAACTTTTGGAACAACTTCAATCGCGCAGTCGATTTCCGCGTCAGTGGTGAACCGGCCAAGGGAAAAACGCAAGCTCCGTCGAGCGCCATCCTCGCTCGGATTCATTGCCCGTAGCACGTGCGAAGCTTCCTGTGAGCCGGTCCGACACGCTGAACCGGCCGAGCAACAAATACCTTCCCGATCCAACAAGAGAAGCGCGGCTGAGGATTCGATGCCTTCGAATGAAACACTCGAAGTGTTTGGGAGCC
>WNGC01001918.1_pt1 | contig 12707 bp, 6 predicted proteins | sample 5400051 | NCBI WGS metagenome assembly WNGC01 (sample SAMN13153368, study PRJNA577476) | soil metagenome | isolation source: 20 cm soil or saprolite under grassland replicate 2 | place: USA:California | collected 2016-06-15 | reverse complement strand
CACTTTGGGCGGTCGAATCGATCGCGTCCGCGGCGACACTCTGCTGCATTACCGGTTAACGAGATTAAAAACGAAAGATTTCGTGCGGATCTGGATCGAGCATCTGGCGCGGAACTTGATCGAGCAAAAACCCGCGCTGCTTTTTGGAAAAGAAGGAGAAGAGATCGCCGGTTACGAATTTCCACCGATGGAAAATGCGCGCGAAGTTCTGACCGACTTGCTGACGATTTATTGGGGCGGCCTCCGCCAACCGCTGAGGCTATTTCCGCGAAGTTCCTGGACGTTTGTCGAAAGAATCTGTTCCGGGAAAGATCGGAGACGCGCGCGCTACTTGGCGGAAAACGATTGGAAGAGCAAGGAGTACGACCACAAGAGCAGGGGTGAGCGCGACGATGGCTACATCAAGCTGGCGTTCCGCAATACCGATGACGTCCTCGATGAAGAGTGGGAAAAAATTAGCCTTCTTGTTTTCAAACCGATCTTTTCTGCGCGCAAACGGCGATGAAACCGGAATTCAGCGCCGCACAGACTCCACTGGAAAAGGGATTCACTGTCATCGAAGCGAGCGCGGGCACGGGGAAGACCACGACGATAGCGGCCATCGTTTTGCGATTGCTGGTAGAGCAGGGGGTCCCGATCGAGCAAATTCTGGTTACCACTTATACGGAGCTTGCGACCGCGGAATTGCGTGGTCGCATTCGCGACACAATCGCGGACGCGCTTACCCGGGAGCATCTGCCATTCGTCCATGAGATCATCAAAAAAGTTACCGACCGAAAACAATTCGAGCGCAGGTTGAAACTGGCGCTGCAAGGTTTTGATGAAGCTCCCATCTTCACCATCCACGGTTTTTGCGCGCGCGTTTTAGCCGATCGCGCATTCGAAAGTGGAGTGCTGTTCGAGACGGAGCTGGTGGCGGATCAATCTTGTTTCGTGCATGAAGTCGTGGACGATTTTTGGCGCGCCCATTTTTACTCCGATGACAGCATCATGGCTGGGGTGGTGCGGGAGCGGCTGGCCCCTGCGCGTCTGGTTGAGTTGCTCGTTCAGCTAACCAACAATCCGACTTTGCGCGTTTCGCCCCCTTCCGAAAATCGCGCCGCTCTGGAAAAGAAAATTACCGAATTGTGCCGCGCCGGGGGTAATCCCGAAGAAATCACAGAATTGGCGGAACGTTTCATCGTCTCGCTGCAATCGGAATTTTGTGAATGGGCGCGTCAGGAATTGCGCCGGCGGAAGACGGATCGGCGCGTTCAATCGTTTGATGACATGCTCACGCGACTGGACGAAGCATTGCGGGGCGAGAGGGGGAACCAGTTGCGAAAAAGTTTGCGCGAGCGTTTCACCGTCGCGCTGGTGGATGAGTTCCAAGACACCGATCCGGTGCAGTATTCGATCTTCTCACAGATTTATGGCGGTAGCGACAGGTCAGTATTTTTTATCGGCGATCCCAAACAGGCGATCTATGGATTTCGCGGCGCGGACGTTTTTACTTATTTGGAAGCGGCAAAAGTTGCGAATCGCCGTTACACCTTGGAGCGGAATTGGCGTTCGGAGGCGAAGCTCCTCCATGGAGTGAACGCGATTTTCCGCCGGCGCGACAATCCGTTTGTCATTGAAGACATTGATCTTTCGCCCGTAACAGCATCGGGAAAAGCCGACGCGGAGCCGCTTACGCTTGGTGGCCGGCGAGATCAACCGCTGCGTTTCTGGATCGCATCGACTGACGACAAGGCGCGAGTAGAAGAAGCGGTGGCGGCAGAGATTGCCTCATTGTTGGCCGGGGAAACAAAAACCGGGGAGAGGAAAATTGAGCCGCGCGACATCGCAGTCCTGGTGAATAACAACACGCAGCCAGGCTGGGTTCAGAGGGCGCTGGCAGATTATCGAATTCCATCGGTCGTTTACAGTGCGGCCAGCGTTCTCAAATCCGGCGAGGCGTCGGAGTTATCGCGGGTTCTGATGGCAGTGTCGCAGCCGACGCAGGAAAGAATTGTTCGGTCTGCGCTGGCGACAGAGGTGTTCGGCCTGAATGCGAGCGCGCTGGAGAATTTGTCGAGCGATGAAGCGGACTGGGAAGCGACGCTCAATCGCTTTGCCGATTACCACGTGCTTTGGCGCGACCACGGTTTCGTGCAAATGATGCGGGCACTTCTCATCGGCGAGAAAGTGCGGTCGCGTTTACTGCGCTGGCGGGACGGCGAACGGCGGCTCACGAACGTTTTGCATTTGATCGAACTGTTGCATGCAGCCTGTGTTGAAAATCGCCTCGGCATTAATGGGCTGATCAAATGGCTGGCGCGGCAAATTTCGCTCGGTGCCGAATTAAAAGACGAACATGAATTGCGTTTGGAAAGTGACGAAGACGCGGTCCGGATCGTTACTATTCACAAAAGCAAAGGGCTCGAGTATGACATCACTTTTTCCCCGTTTGCGCGCAAGGAACCATGGAGCGCGGCGAAGGAATTCTTGAAGTTTCATGAAGACGATAAACTCGTGCTCGATCTGGAAGAATTACCGGCGCACAAACAAATCCGGAGTCGCGAAGAGCTGGCGGAGATGGTTCGCCAACTTTACGTCGGACTTACCCGGGCGAAACATCGCAGCTATCTGATTTGGCAGGAAAGGAAAGCAAAATCGAAATCGGCTCTGGCCTGGCTATTTTCCGAGGGAGCGTCGGCCGACGCATTTCTCGAGGAAAAAGGCGAGTCCAACACGAGCGGAAGTGTGCGGGCCGCATTTGGCGAAAGCGATTTAATTGCGGTTGAAGAGTTACCCGAAGGCGGAGCAAAGGTTTTCCCACCGGCACCGGCGTTACGAACATCGCTGGCGCCGCGAGTTTTCGATAAGGAGATCGATCGAAGCTGGCGGATTTCGAGTTTCAGTTCGCTGATTAGCGGGCGAACGGAAGAACCAGAAGCACCGGATTACGATCGCGCTGAAATTGGCGTCGAGATTGCAGAAGAACCGGTCCTCCAAACGCAGGGCATTCACGCTTTTCCCGGTGGGATGCGGGCCGGAACCTGCCTGCATTTGATTCTGGAGGAACTTGATTTCGCCGATCTCTCGCACCTGCGACCGCTGGTCGCGAGAAAACTGAGCGATTTTCATTTCGAAAACTTCGATGAAGTGGTGTGCGACACTTTGGAGAAAACCTTGCGAGTCTCACTTGGGGAAGATGGCTTCACGCTTTCCCAAGTATCGCGCCCATCGCGTCTGTCGGAACTGGAGTTCATTTTTCCGATTACCGCATTAACCACGGAACGTCTGCGCAAGGTGTTTCAGTTGGAGGAGCTGCCACTTGCGATCGATCGCCTGCAGTTCGCGCCGGCCAATGGGTTCATGAAAGGATTCATCGATCTAGTTTTTGAGCACGAGGGACGTTTCTATTTTGTCGATTGGAAATCGAATTGGCTGGGTGCGGACTCTGCCAGTTACACGCCTGAGAGCGTTGCGACGGAAATGACGCGGTATTTTTACAATTTGCAGCTTGGTATTTATGCGGTCGCGCTGCATCGCTACTTGGAACGGCGTCTTCCGGATTACGAGTACGAGAAGAATTTCGGCGGCGCCTTCTATATTTTTCTGCGCGGAATCGATCCGAGCAAACGGAACAACGGGATATTTTCAACACGCCCGCCGCGCAAGTTTGTGGAACAACTGAATGAAATTTTCCATGGGAACTCTTGAGCTTGAAGTTCATTTTATCGATCGGCATTTTGCGGCGCTGATTAACCGTTTGGCAAAGATTCCATCGCCGGAACTGGAGTTGGCCGCCAAATTGGTCAGCAATTTTCGCGAGCGCGGAGATGTTTGCGTAGCGCTGCGAGCGATTACTGGCAGCGACGCCTCAAAAATCGGAGGTCCGGATATTCCGCCGCTGCATAGTTGGGTAAGAAAATTGCGCGCGTCGGGTGTTGTCGGCAAACCCGGGGAATTTGCGCCACTCATCCTAGATGAGAACGAGCGACTTTACCTTCAGCGTTACTGGAAATATGAGGATGAACTGGCGCGCAATCTTCGGGCGCGCTTGAGAGAACATCCGATTCGCGACTTTAACCGCACCGAGTTAGCGAGCAATTTGGCAAAACTCTTTCCGGCTCAGTCAGATTTGCAAAAAGTGGCGGCTTTCGTCGCGGCAACGTCGCGACTCTGCGTCATTTCGGGCGCGCCCGGAACGGGGAAAACGCGCACCATTGTTTTGATCTGTGCGCTCCTGATCGCACTTGCCGGAAAACGCGACCTCAATTTTGCGCTGGCCGCTCCAACTGGCAAAGCGGCGGCCCGACTTAAGGAAACAATAGCGCAAACGCGGCCCTTACTGCGGTTGCCTGGCGCGATTGATGAAAAGCTTCCGGCGGATGCGTCAACCATCCAGCGTTTGCTCGGAGCCAAAGGCGATTCGCCCCATTTCCGACACGATGCCAAAAACCCGCTGGTGGCGGATGTCGTGATTGTAGACGAGGCATCGATGATCGACCTGGCGCTACTGGCAAAGCTGTTCGATGCTGTGCCACCGGACACGCGTATTATCCTGGTCGGTGACAAGGATCAACTCGCATCCGTAGAAGCGGGAAGCGCTTTTCGCGATATTTGCACGCCTGGTTTCGAGCTCGGAGTCTCTGTCCCGTTAGCAGAAACATTCGCGGAATGCACGGGCGAGGAATTGGGGGGAACGAGTGCGAGCGAAGCTCCGATTCATTCCGTGGTCGTTGAATTGCGGCGCAACTATCGTTTTACGCCAGAAACGGGAATTGCCGAACTGAGCAATGCTGTAAATCAAGGCGATGCCGAGAGCGCAATCGCGATATTGAAAAAGGGCGGCCGAATTTGCTGGCGTCCGACGCCATCGGCAAAAAGTTTCGAGCGAGAACTGCGCGAACGCATCTTTCCGCGATTTGAGAAGTTTTCAACGCTGACCGATCCAGCAGATGCCTTGAATCAACTGGCGGAATTCACCGTCCTGTGCGCGTTGCGCCGCGGCCCGTTCGGCGCGGAAACAGTGAATCGGTTGCTGGGGCGGATGCTGCGGGAGACGGGGAGTATCGAAGATGATGGGCCGTATCATGCGGGAGAGCCGGTCATTATCGTGCGAAACGATTACAATGTCGGTCTTTTTAATGGTGACCTCGGGATCGTGCTGCCGGATGCGACGAGTAGCGAGCTGCGGGTTTTCTTCCGCGGCGAAGACGGAGACGTGCTCAATTTTGCGCCAGGACGTTTGCCGGCGCACGAACCCGCTTTTGCTTTGACCGTTCACAAGAGCCAAGGATCGGAGTTTCGTGATGCGCTGCTTATTTTACCCGCAAGAGACGCGCCGGTGTTGACCCGTGAGCTACTCTATACAGGGGTAACCAGAGTGCGCGAGACGGTGGAAGTCTGGGCCGCGGAAAATATCTTAAGGCAAACCATCGAACGAAAAATAGAACGGAATTCAGGATTGCGGGATCGTCTTTGGAAAAAACCGGCCGGCAGTTAATCGTTGACTTCGCTGGCCTAAATTTGAGACATTACCGCGTGAATTTGAGGCAACCATCTGGGAAATAATGGTTGGAAAATCGACAACTCACCATGAGATTGGGGACGGAAGCGGCCCAGTTTTTTGATCCCGAAGGCCAGAAACGATGCCAGTCAGGCAGCCAATCACGCGAGAGGGTCGAGTGATTTTTTCGAGCGGCGAACGCGGATTCACCGCCAAAGACGTAGTCGATTGCGCGCTCGTGCGCGGCGAAATCGATCCGTTGTGGAAAGAATTCTTGCGAGTGGCTGAGTGCGATCGCCTGGCGAACGAACGGGAGTTGGAATTGGACGATTCGGCGCTCGATTCTGCGGCGATTGCATTTCGTTACAAGCATGACCTGATCACGGCGGAAGAAACCGAACGATGGCTCGAGGATCGCGGAGTTTCGCTGGCCGAATTCAGTGATTATTTTGCTCGCCAATATTGGGGGCGCTCTTACAGCGGCACGCTCGATCCGCCCAAATCCAGCTATGAAACGGCGTCGCCGGAAGAGAAGGATCTTTTTCTGGCGGATCTAATTCTGTCAGGCTCACTGGATAGAATGGCGGAACGACTAAGTTATCGAGTTGCGGCACAGGCAGATGAAGCGAGCGATAACAAGGCAAGTTTGGATAACGAGCGCGCCCGGTTTTTGGCGGCGGCGAAAATTGCTCACGCCGAATTGGGCGATTGGCTGGCGCTTCTTTGCCGGGACCAGGAATGGCTCGATGAAACACTCGCGGCTGAGGCGGTCTACCAACAGCGTGTTTCGCAAATTCTTACTGAGCAAGCGCTTCAGAAAGAGCTGGCGCCGATGCAACTCCATCTCACGCGTTTTCAGCTCGAAACGGTGGAAGTCGATTCACGCAATGCCGCGGCGGAAGTGGTTGCTTGTGTGCGGAACGACGGCATGGAAATAAGCGAAGTAGCGGAAGAAAGCCGGTATCCGTTTCACCGCAGCGAAGTTTTGCTGGAGGACATTCCCCTGGAACAGCAGCAACGATTCTTGAGTGTAAAGGCCGGCACACTGTTCGATCCCATTCCTCGAGGCGACGCCTTCGAAGTTTGGCGGGTAAAAACGCGAACCGAACCGTCCCTGCAGGACCCGATTATTCGCGCGCGCCTGGAGAGGCGAATTGTTGACCGTTGTTTCAATGAATTGCTAAGCAAATACGTTGATTGGAAACTCTTCGTGCCTCCTAGCGAATGAACGCAAAAGATTTCGATTTGCTGCGGCGCTCCGATCTCTTTCGGTTTTTACCCGACGAGCATTTCGAGAAAATTCGGACGCTGCTTCAGGAGGAACGGCATGACTTTGGCGATTTGATCGTCAAGCAAGGCGAGCCCGCCAGCGCTTTTTACATTCTAATTTCGGGGCGCGCCCGGGTGGTGAAATCGGGATCGAGCAACGGCGAGGAAATTGTTCTGGGCACGCTTCGCCCGGGCGACAGCTTCGGCGAGGCCGCGCTAACGGAAGGCGGAACGCGATCGGCGACGGTTCGTTGCAGCACCTCGGTCGAAGTGTTGCGACTCGATCGGGGCGAGTTCCTCGCGCTGACCGAAACGGCTCCGGAGCTGAAGGAACACATGCAGGTGACGCGACGCGCGCACACCCTGCAGAGTTTCCTCTACGAATTCAGCAATTTCGGGCGACTGCCAACCCCGGCGCTCCGCGGAGTGATCGAAAAGCTCGAGCGCGTTCAGTTTCAAAAGGGCAATCTCATTATTAAAGAGGGCGATTCCGCTGGACCGATGTACATCCTGGAGAAGGGGCGGGCCCGCGCTTTTACACAGAACAATGGCGCTAAAGTGAATCTCGCATTCTATCGGGATGGAGATTTTTTTGGTGAGCTCTCGATTTTGAACGGCTCACCACGTGCGGCTTCGGTTGAAGCATATTCGGATTGTGATCTCCTCGCGCTCGATCCGGAGGCTGTGCGCAGTTTGAAGCAGAGCTATCCCGAATTCGGCAGGTTACTGGAAGAGCGGCTGGCGCAATACAAAGCGAAAACCGAAGCACGCATTCCCCTGGATTTCACGGAGGAATTGGTTCCGGCCGAAACGCTGGCGCACAACAAAGTCGCGCTCGATGGAAAATTCGCGGTTAAGGAAAAGGAGGGCGCGGAGGCGCCCTTTGCCGACGACGAGGGACATTTCCGGAAAAGGAAGCAACGCGTCCGCAAATTCGAGCACATCACGCAGATCGATGAAATGGACTGCGGCGCGGCTAGTCTAGGCATGGTTTGCCGTCATTTCGGGCGCAAGGTCAGCCTCGCGCGCATCCGACAGCTCTGTCACACCGCTACTGATGGCACGAGTTTGAAAGCGCTTTGTCGCGCGGCGGTCGAGCTCGGTCTGGCAGCGCGAGCGTTGAAGGTTTCGCTTCGCAATCTTCCGGTGATGCCCTTGCCGGCGATTGTGCACTGGGAAGGCAATCACTGGATGGTGCTCTACGACGTCGACGAAACGCAGGTGCGTGTGGCCGACCCGGCCCTGGGTTTACGCAAAATTCCACGGAAAGAATTTGAGCAAAAGTGGTCGGGATACGCGGCGTTGTTTGATTACACGATTGCCTTCGAAAAGGCGCCGGAGAGCAAACCAAGCCTGGCCTGGGTCTGGCCGTTCCTGGCAAAGTTCCGCAAGATTTTGCTGCAGGTGCTGGGACTTGCTGTTGCGGTCAGTTTTCTGCAACTGCTTTTCCCGGTTTTCACCCAGATGGTGGTGGACAAGGTAATCGTTGAGAATGATCTCGGCCTTCTCAAGACGATTATTCTCGGCATGCTGGCCGCGATTATTTTTGTGCAACTGGCGGCGATCGCACAGGAATATTTGCTCGCCTTTGCCGCGGTGCGGCTCGATACCGCTATTCTCGATTTTCTCAGCCGGCAGCTTCTCTCTTTGCCGATGAGCTATTTTACCAGCCGGCGGACGGGCGATATTCAACGCCGGCTCGATGGCGCACGCCAGGTCCGCCAATTCGCGGTGCAACATGGCGTCGCCGCGTTATTGGCGATGGTGCATTTGCTGGGGGCGGTGGTGTTGATGGCGCTCTACAGCGCCTGGCTCACGCTGGCCTTCCTTGCCACCGTGCCGCTCTATGCCGGTTTAATGTATTTCTCGCTTAAGGTTCTGCGACCGCTTTTCGCCGAGGTTGAGGAGAGCCAGGGAAAATATAGTTCGCATCAAATTGATGCCATCAAAGGGATCGAAGCAGTCAAAGCTGCCTCGGCTGAGTCGGTCTTCCGCGATGCGATGTTGAACGAGTTTCTTTCCGTTTCGAAAAAGATTTTCCGTTCCAATTTCGTGGTCATGTCTTACGACAGCGTGCTGCAAACCATCGGCTTGCTCTCGACCGCGATTTTTCTGTGGGTCGGCGCGAACCAGGTCATCAATGGTCGTCTCAGCGTTGGCGGCTTTGTCGCCTTTAGCTCGCTAACCGCGATCGCTTACGCCGCGATCCTGCGTGCCCTCGGCGTTTGGGACAATCTTCAGCTCGCTGCCGTTTTAATGAACCGGCTCAACGATATCTTCGAGCAGGAACCGGAACAGGGACGCGATCGCTCGCGATTAACGCCAGTGCACAGTCTGGAAGGCAGGATCGAATTGCGCAATGTCTGTTTCAGATATGGCGGCCCGGAAGCGCCCAATATTTTAAGCAACATCACGCTCGATCTGGCGGCTGGCCGCATGATCGCATTCGTCGGGCGAAGTGGCTGTGGCAAGACCACGTTGGTGAAACTGATTGCTGGTCTCCTTGAACCGACGGAAGGCACGATCCTGTTCGATCACGTCGATCTGAAGAATCTGAATTATCGGGATGTGCGCCGTCACATCGGAATGGTGCTTCAGGAAAACCACATGTTCAACGAGACGATCGCACGCAACATTTCTTTCGGCGATCCTGAACCGGATTTGGATCGTGTTCTCGCTGCGGCTCAAGCCGCCGCCGCACATGATTTCATCATGCGTTTGCCCATGGGTTATGAGACGAAAATCGGTGAATCTGGTCTCGCGATCTCGGGTGGACAAAAGCAGCGCATCGCGATTGCGCGTGCCATTTATAACAATCCTCCGATTCTTATTTTCGACGAAGCAACCAGCGCGCTCGATACGGAATCGGAGCGGGCGATCCAAAATAATCTCGGCCGCATTATGGCCGGACGCACGACCATCGCAATTGCGCATCGCTTGAGCACGATTCGAGAGGCCGACTCAATTATCGTGATGGAAAAAGGCAGTGTGGCCGAAATTGGATCGCATGATGAGCTGATGGCGCAACGCGGTTTGTATTTTTATCTCTCGAGTCAGCAAATGGGTGTCGGCGGATGAGCTCGGAAACCTACTCGCCCAGCTCGTTTGAAACCGAATCGGAGATGCTCCCGCAGGATCCGCCGCCGAAAATCATTCGTTTTATGGGTTGGTGGTTGATCTGGCTTTTTATCATCGCGCTGTTGGCAGGCATTTTTGTCCACCTTCCCGAAACAGAGCACGCCGCGTTTGTCCTCATACCGCGCGAAGGGGCCGATCCAATTCAGTCGCCGCGCCTCGCCACGGTGAATCGCGTTTCCGTTACGGAAGGGCAAACGGTTGGAGCCGGCGCGGAACTTTTCGTCCTGCGATCGGACGAGATTCGGGCATTTGATACGCAGCTGCAAACTCTAACGGAAGATTTGCATACGCAGGAATTGACGCTGGCGAAAATGGACGAAGCCTATGCCGCCGAAGCAAACATTAAGAACGCGCAAGTGTCCCAGGCGGAAAGCGAGCTGCGATTTCGCGAGAAGCAAACCGCCAGCAATCGCGAGTTGCTCAACCGGCTGGAGAAGCTTTCGAAAAGCGGCGGTTTTTCCCAGATCGATTTGATCAAGCTTCAGCTCGAGGCTGCCGGAGCGGAAAAAGATCAAGCTGTTGCCCAGCGCACACTCGAGCAGGTGAAACTCGAGCGGCAACAACTGGAAAATCAGAATGCGCGCAAACGCGCGGAGCAAGCCGGCGAAGTGCAGAAGTTGAAGATGAAACTCGGTGCTTTGAAGGGTGACCTCGAAAATTCGCAAAAGAGCTTGTTGACGATTCGTGCACCTTACGACGCCGTCATTATTTCCCTGGCGCAGCGCAATGTCGGCAGCGTTGTGCAAAGTGGACAGGAGCTTTGCCAGCTTGGACGCACCGACGCCAAGCCGCTCGCGCGCTTGATGCTGAACGAGTCCGGCCTGGCGAAGCTAAAACCGGATCAATTGGTGCGGTTTTTCCTCGACGCATATCCGTATCAACGCTACGGCGCGCTCAGCGGAAAGCTCAATTGGGTGAGCCCGTCCGCGGTTGCGGGGGCGAGCGGTCAGTATTTCGTTGGGCTGGCATCACTGGATGAAGCGGCCAATCGACACCATCTTTTGTTGCGGCCTGGAATGAAAGGCGAAGCGCGAATTCGTATCGGAAGCCGGACCTTAATCGAATATGCTTTCGAACCAATCCGGCAATTGCGCGAGGGAATTCGAAATTAATGGAATCGCGCCTCTCCAGTTTGAAGGTTGAAGATCTGCGAACGACGAACGCAGCGATGACGCGCTGCATCAGCCTGGCCAAGCTCGCGGCGAAATCAGACGTTCCAATTGTCTTGCTGGGCGAAACCGGCACCGGAAAAACGCTGCTGGCGCAGGCCATTCACAACTCCTCCGCTCGCGCCCAGGGTCCATTCATTGCTTTTAATGCTTCGGCGATGAGCGACACGCTGCTGGAGAGCCAGCTTTTCGGTCACGAAAAAGGCGCGTTCACCGGCGCGCAACAAGCCATGAAGGGTAAATTCGAACTCGCGAACGATGGCACAATTTTCCTCGACGAAATTTCCGACATGAGTCCGCTGGCGCAGGTAAAGATTTTGCGCGTACTCGAGTATGGCGAGTTCGAGCGGCTCGGTTCCGAACGGATGTTGGAGACAGATGCTCGGATCATTTGCGCAACCAACGTTTCGCTGCGTGATCGGGTACGGCAGGGGAAATTTCGCGAAGATCTTTATCATCGCCTGAATGGTCTGACGATTTTGATTCCCGCGTTACGTGATCGCCGGGAAGAGCTGCCCGGATTAATCGCGAACGAGCTGAAAGCGTCTGCCTTGCGGCTGGGAAAAACGATCACTGCGATTCATCCCGCAGCGATGGATTGTTTGTTAATGCACGATTGGCGCGGAAATTTACGCGAGCTCAGTCATACCGTGCGAACGATGACCCTGTTTTGCGACGGTGATGTCATCATGCCTGAGCATGTTCATTTTCCGCCCGACCTCGAGCCGCCACAAACATCCGCGAATTCGTCGGAGAAAAGTATGAGCCAGGCGCATCCTGATCACGACGGTGGCGATCTCTCGCTGGCAAGCGCAGTCAAGCGTCACGTGCGTTTTGTCTATAAACAGGCAAACCAAAATCAGCGGCGCGCGTCGAAGCTTCTTGGCATCTCACGTGCCACCCTGAGCCGGCATTTACGCGAGCTGGATCATAAGTGATCCGACGATGATCGAAATGATACCAGATGGCTTAGATTCTGGGCCATCTTCAAATCCCATCGAAATGGTGGGGGCCAGAATTTTAGCTAATCGCATTAGGATTATAAAAGACTGCTGAACAGGTCATTAGATATCGAATAAAAGCTGCGAATTGCGAAAAAAATCGGGAGCAAAAATCTCATGGCACAAATAGTGGTAATAGGGCGCATGTGAGTTCGTCGAAGGAAAAAAAGGACGCAGATTCTGGGGAGCGTGGAGCTCAACGGCAGAAGCGTTCGAAAGATAAGCTGATCCGTTTGGACGACCTGATCCCAGACGAGAAGGTCGTAGGCGGGGGCAAATATTTCGGCGCGACTGACACAACCCAAAACCAAAAAAACAACTAACAAACTGAAAGGTAATATGAGCGAACAGAAGAAAGACAAACCGCAGGTTGATGTGCGCGATCTGAAGCCTAACAAAGACGCCAAGGGTGGCGGTGGCCACAGTGCACAAGGTGGCGGAAAAAGCGTCCAAGGCGGCGGCAAAATCAACCAGTAATCATTCCTCAGCGCCGCACGGCGGTCCCAACCCTCTGTGCGGTCTGGTTACAAAACCAAAAGGAAACCCAATTAAAATGAGCGAAACACAAAATCCTGATCCAAATAAGAAAGATATCCCCGATTTGACGCCGGACAAAGACGCCAAAGGCGGCAGTGGCCCGCCTATGCA
>WNGC01001916.1_pt1 | contig 12709 bp, 11 predicted proteins | sample 5400051 | NCBI WGS metagenome assembly WNGC01 (sample SAMN13153368, study PRJNA577476) | soil metagenome | isolation source: 20 cm soil or saprolite under grassland replicate 2 | place: USA:California | collected 2016-06-15 | reverse complement strand
TGCACAGCGGACACCAGGTCGCCCAGAACTCGAGCACCACCGGCTGGCGGCCGATGTACTGACCCAGGTCCACGGACTTGCCGTCGAGGTCCTCGACGGCCACGGCCGGGGCCCGGGTGCCGACGGCGAGGCCGACGTCCTGCGCCCGAAGCGACGCGACACCGGCCGCCAGCACGATCCCCGCGAGCACCATGTATCTCATCACCACACCATCCCCGCTTGAATGAAGTAGTACTCCGCCATGCCCAGTAGGATCACGCCGGCGGCCTTCTTGATCCACGCCATCCACGCGCCCGCCCGCGGCAACGTGGACAGAGTTCCGGAGAACAGCCCGACGACGACGAGTAGCGCCGTCATGCCCAGCGAGAAGACGAACAGATACGTGAAACCCAACACGCCGCTCCGCGTGGTGGCCACCCAGGTCAGCACGGCGGCGAACGCCGGGGCCCCGCACGGCGCCGCCACAATTCCCGAGGTCGCCCCGAGCAGGAATACGCCGGCGTACGAGCCCCCCGACACGCGCCCGGCCCACTGCATGAGGCGCTGCGGCGCCGCGACCGGGAACACGTCCAGCATGGCAAGGCCAAAGAGGAGCAGCAGGTTCCCAATGACCAAGCGGGCCCAGGGGTTCGCGCTCACGGTCCCGAACAGCGAGCCCGTGAGGCCGGCGAGGAGGCCGAGGATCGCGTAGAACAGCGCGAGGCCGGCAGCGTAGGTGAGGGTGAGTCTGGTCGTGCGGGCCCGAGACGGCGTACCCGCGCTCGCCCCCGAGATGATTCCGGCGGTGATCGGGATCATCGGATAGATGCACGGGGTCAGGCTCGTGACGAGTCCGGCCCCGAACAGCGACACGAGGGCGAGCAGCGGATGGTGGCTCAGCGCATCGCCCAGGCCAGTCACCATCCGCGCTGCTCACGCAAGTTCATGTGGTGCAATCTAGCGTCGCCCGAGCACGTAGGAGCGCGGCTGAAGCCGCGGCTCGGCCCTGCCCCTGAAGGGGCGTCGCACGCAGTCAGTTCACTGACAGGGCCGAGCCGCGAGTTCACTCGCGACTCTTCGGGGCTGGATCGCCGCTGCCGGGCCGCGACGCGGGTTTACTCGAGCCCTACACAGTCCAGCCCGCGCGATACTCCGAACGCACGTACTCGGCGGGGACCTTGGTGTTCGCGACTTCGCCCGAGTGCTGGTCGATCTCGAGCACCTGAGCCGTGCGCAGCGCCAGGTTGCCGAGCAGCACCATCTCGGTCAACGGCCCCGCGTGATCCGGGAAGTTCGAGCCTGCCGGGGTCCCGCCCTTGCAGGCGGCGATCCACTCGGCGTAGACGTTCTCGAGCCGCGGGTACTTCTGCGCCGGCGGGTGAGCGGTGATCTCCGCCTGGCGTGCCTCGTCGAGCAGGCGCGGGTCCTCGCCGTAGATCCCCGCCACGAGCTTGCCCTGGTCGCCGATCCACAACTGGCCGCTGGTATCGAACGGCCACAGCGCCGGGTCGGCGACTTCTTTGGGACGCGGCGGGTACAGGCTGCCGTCGCGCCACACGACCTTGACCTCCGGTCGATTGCCCTTTGCGGCGAAGGTGTACGTGATGCGCGAAACCGCCGGCGCGGTCTCGCCGAACAGCTTGGTCGATTCCGGCTCGATGCGGGTGGGGTAGCCCAGGCCGAGCGTCCAGAACGACGCGTCCATCGAGTGGCAGGCGATGTCGCCCAGGGCACCGGTGCCGAAATCCCACCAGCCGCGCCATTTGAACGGCGCGTACGCCGGGTTATACGGGCGCGCGGGCGCCGGACCGAGCCACAGGTCCCAGTCGATCCAGGGCGGCGTGTAGTACTCCTCGAGCGGCCGCTCGATGGCCTGCGGCCAGATCGGCCGGTTGGTCCACAGCTGGATCTCGCGTACGGTGCCGATGGCGCCCGCCTCGACCCACTCGCGGATCTGCCTGGTGCCCTCGCCGGCGTGACCTTGATTCCCCATCTGCGTGGCGACCTTGGCCTTGCGCGCGGTCTCGACCAGCTGGCGCACCTCCCACAGCGTGCGCGCCAGCGGTTTCTGAATGCGCGTGTGCTTACCCATCTTCATGGCCATCATCCCGGCCACCGCGTGCACGTGATCGGGCGTCGAAACCGTGACGGCGTCGATGTTCTTCGCTTCCTTCTCGAGCATCACACGAAAATCTTTGAAGCGTTTGGCTTTGGGAAAGGCGGCGAAGGACTGCGCCGCCTGGTGCTCGTCCACGTCGCACAGCGCGTAGATGTTCTCCGTCTTTCCCACGCCCTTCACGTCGTTGCCGCCCATCCCGCCCACGCCGATGCAGGCGATGTTGAGCTTGTCGCTCGGCGCCGTGAAGCCGCGTCCCAGGACGTGCCGGGGCACGATGGTGAAGGCGACGCCGGCGCCCACGTCGCCGACGAACGTGCGTCTCGAGATGCGTTTGCGTGCCATGATGCGATCTCCTTAGTCGGCCGCCACGGGCTGGGGCGCGCGCGCGCCTCCCGGGCGGAAGAGCAATGCGAAGAGGAGCAACACCACCGCGGCGAACCCGGCGGGCAGCACCCAGAAGCTGGGCCAACGGTCGAGGGTGAGACTGGCCGCGCCGCCCAGCATCCGGTTGTACACGTTCCCCGCCACCTGGGCGCCGATCAGCATTCCAATGCCGTAGGTGACCAGCACGAGGAAGCCCTGGGCCTGGCCGCGCACCGCGGGGGTCGACTTCTTGTCCACGTAGATCTGGCCGGTGACGAAGAAGAAGTCGTAGCACACGCCGTGGAGCAGGATGCCGAGGGCGATGAGCCAGAAGACCGCGCCAGGCGCCGCGATCGCGAACAGGGCGTACCGCAGGACCCAGGCGGCCATGCCCGCCATGAGCATTCGCTTCACGCCCAGGCGCGCGAACATGAGGGGCATCAGCAGCATGAAGCCGGTCTCGGAGATCTGACCGAGCGTCTGAGTCGCCGCGATCTTCGTGACGCCGGCACTGCCGAGGAAGATCTGCGTGAAGTTGTAGTAGGCCGCGAGCGGGATGCACAACAGCAACGAGGCGGCGATGAACACGTAGAAGGCGCGGTCGCCGAGCTGCGTCAGGGCATCGAGGCCGGCGATGCTCCGCAGGGAAACCCGTTGTCCGGCCCCGGGCGGCGGCGTGTGGGGCAGCGTGAAACTGTACAGCCCGAGCACCACGCTGGCGATGGCGGTGGCGTAGATCGGCATCGCCGTCTGCTCCGGGATGAGGCCCGTCAGCGGACCGAGCACGAGGCTGATGAACCACCCGGCGATGATCCAGCCGATGGTGCCGAACACCCGGATCAAGGGGAACTGCGTCTCCTGTGACTGGATGTGATGGAACGCCAGGCTGTTGGCGAGACCGAGCGTGGGCATGTAGCACAGGTTGTAGAACAGCAGCAGCAAGATGAACACGAGCGGTGCGCCCGTGGCCCGGGGCACGGCGAACATCACCACGCCCCCGACCAGGTGGAGCACGCCCAGCACTTTCTCGGTGGCGAAGTAACGGTCGGCGACGAGGCCCAGGAAGAACGGCGCCACGATGGCCGCGATCGGGTTGACCGTGTAGGGCCAGTGCGTCAGCGTCTCCATCCCGTGATGGGTCATGTACACGGCGATCGTCGTGTACCAGGCGCCCCAGATGAAGAACTGGAGGAACATCATCGTCGACAGCTTGGCGCGGATGGTCACGGCAACACGCGGATCTTGATGTTGCGGAACGACACCCGGAACTCGTGCTCTTGCAGCCCGATGTAGCCCTCGGCATTCCGGCCGTAGCGCGGATGGGTGGCGAACTTGCTGGCCTTCACCCTCGCCTCCCAATCCGGGCTCCCCAGCTCGTACTCGACCACCTTCACGCCGTTGAGCCAGTGCTCGACGTGGTTTCCGTTCACCACGAGACGCACGGCGTTCCATTGACCCGCCGGCTTCACGACGCCGGCCGGCGAGGGATAGAGACCGTAGTCGGCGCCCGCGGCCGTGAACCGCGATTGGCCGTCGGCGTGCCCCGCGTCGTCGAGCACCTGCATCTCTGGACCGCTCCAATAGATGGCGTCGTCGGCAGTGTCCTCGCTCACGCGGTAGAAGATGCCGCTGTTGCCTTTCGGGGAGACGTTCCATTCGAGCGTGAGCTCGAAGTTCTTGAACTTTTCGGTGGTGATGATGTCGGCGGCGGGTCGCACGCGCGTGAGCGCGCCCTCCCGAACTCCCCATCCCGACGGGATGGTATCCATCTTCCATCCCCGCCAACCGACCGTGCTGTGGCCGTCAAACAGCAGGCGCCAACCGGCGGCGCGCTCTTCCGGAGTCAAGATGTTGAGCCGCTCGGTGGCGCTCCCCGTGGCGGTTTGAGCGAGGGCGATCCGCGGCGCCGCGACGGCGGCCACCGCCAGTATGAGACCGCCCGCCAGAGCGGTGACGAGCCTTGCTGTGGTCACGATGTCTCCTGTGGCAGCGATGTTCAACACTACAACCCGTACGCAGAATCGGAAGTTCAAGCCATTCAGTCGGGCATGCCGGCCGTCTCCTTGAGCCGCGTCTCCACGGCGCGCCGGGCCCGCTCGCTGCGTGTGATCACGAGCACGACGTCGTCCCCCGCCACGGTCCCGATGATCTCGGTCCACCCGGCCGCGTCGAGCGCGAGCCCGAGCGCCTGGGCGCTTCCCGCTGGGGTCTTGAGCACGAGCAAGGGACCCACTCCGTCCAGCGACATGAGGGTCGTCGGCAGAAGCTGCTGCAGCTGCGGTCGAATCGCCGCCCCCGTCTCGGGCGGTGGCGCGTAGTGCGAGCCGCCGTCCGGCGCCGCGACCTTGGCCAGCCCCAGGTCGCGGATGTCCCGCGACAGCGTCGCCTGCGTAACGTCGAACCCCTCGGCCTTGAGAAGCTCACGCAGCTGTTCCTGGCTCGCGACGGTCTGCGAGCGCACGATCTTGAGGATCGCGGCGTGACGCTGGGTTTTCATTGGGCGGGAATGTAGCCGCGAACGACGCGTCCGGCGACGATGGTGAGGAGGGCGGTAGAGGTCGGTAGAGGGCGGGAGAAGACGGTAGAAGGAAAGACCGCGAGGTCTGCTTGCTTTCCCACCTCGAGCGAGCCGATCTCGGCGTCGAGCCCGAGGGCCCGGGCTCCTTCGATCGTGAGCATCCGGAGCGCGTCCTCCTCGTACAGACCGGCGGCCGCTGCCTCAGCCCACAGGTTGACATCGCCCGCGCTCACCACCGAGTCGGTGCCGAGCCCGACCGGGATTCCCGCCGCCCGAAGCGCGGCCAGGGGCGCAGTCCCATGCGCGTGAGCGCGGTTGGAGCGGGGGCAGGATGCCAGCCCCACCCCCGCGCGGCGGAGAATGTCGATGTCCCCCTCGTCTACCTGAACGCAGTGGATGCAGAGCCACCCCGTTGCACGTTCCAAGACGCCAAGTTGCAGGAGATACTGCACCGGCGAGCAGTGGTGCGCTTGCACGGGGATGCCGCGCGCGCGCAGGGCCTCGGCGAACGAGCCCGCGCCGTCGCGCACCAGGGCGGTCTCCTCGCGCGACTCGGCCAGATGCACGGCGAGCGGCAGCGCCTCGCGTCGCGCGAACGCGGCGACCGCTCGATACAGCGGCTCGCTCACCGTGTAGGGCGCGTGCGGCGAGACACCGAGCCGCGCGCGGCCGGAGGCGACGGGCCCGAGGCGGGCCACGGCGGCCCGCAGCTCGGCGAGGGTCGCCGCCCGGTCCGCCGGATCGGGGCCGAACACTTCCTGGTAATAGATGCCGCGTGCGCCGAGGCGGGCCAGTGCCCGCAGGGGCGCACCGGTGCTGCCCGTGTCGGCGACGCAGGTGACGCCCGCCATCCAGCAGTCGCGCACGCCCTGCTCGGCCGAGTGATCGAACTCCTCGGGCGTGGTCGCGTCCTTCAGCGCGCGGATGGTGCGGATCCAGCGGGAGAACTCGCGCTCCGGATTGCGGCCGGCGAGATGCGTGAGCTCGAGATGCGTATGCGCGTTGACGAGGCCCGGGACCAGGACGGCGTCGGGGAACTCGACGCGGCGGGCTCCCGGGGGATCGGGCACCTGCGCGTGCGCGGCGACGGCGGTGATTCTGCCGTCGTCCGCAACGAGAACGGCGCCGTCCGTGATGGGCGGCGCCGTGACGGGATGGACCGAGCCGGCGCGGACACGCAGCATGCGCGCGCTAGGGAGAGACGCCCGTGCCGAACGGCGCGTGCACCGGGCAGGCCTGCGCCGGCTCGGTGCCGGGATAGAACCAATCCCAGTGCCGCACCTCCTGGGGGCAGAACGGCGTCGCGAGATAGCCGTTCGACCAGTCCACTTCGCGCGTGACCAGAGAATCGGGCCGCACCCAATCGGCGGGCGCCGGCCGCCGGTCGTACACGTCGCGCATGAAGGCGGTCCAGGCAGGCGCCACGATGCGCCCGCCGCCCGCGTTGTGCTCGAGGATGCGCTGCTGAATGTCGTAGCCGACCCAGATCCCGGTCACGAGCTCGGGGGTGTATCCGATGAACCAGGCGTCGGTGTAGTCGTCGGTCGTGCCGGTCTTGCCGGCCGCGGGGAGCGTAAAGCCGCCCTTCCACACGGCAGTGAATGCCGTGCCGCGCCGGATCACGTCCTTCATCATGTCGACCATGAGCCAGGCGTGCGACGAGTCGATGACGGTCTCGCGCCGGATGGCGGGTTGCCACAGGATGTTGCCCTGACGGTCTTCGACGCGCAGGATGCCCACCGGCTCGGCGCGGGTGCCGAGCGTCGCGAACGCGGTGTAGGCGCCGATGATCTCGATGGGCTTGACGCCCTTCGCCCCGATGAAGATCGACGGATACGGCGGGAGCGCCGTGGTGATGCCGTAGTTGCGCGCTTCGCCAATGACGGTCTGCTCGCCCAGCGCCTGGCCGAGCTTGATCGTGGCGAGGTTGCGCGAGAGGTAGAGGGCCTCGCGCATCGGGATCATCCCGAGCGTCGTGTCGTCGTCGTCCTTCGGCGTCCACAGTGTAGAGTCGAGCTGGATCACCGGCGGGTTGAGCGGCGAGTCGTCGAGCATCTCGGTCACGGGGTGGCCGGCCCGGACGGCCGCGGAGTAAACGAACGGCTTGAACGTCGAGCCGGGTTGCCGAATGGCCTGGGTGGCGCGGTTGTACTTCGAGTCGTCGAAGTCGCGCCCCCCGATCATGGCGCGGATATAGCCGGTGTTCGCCTCGAGCGACACGAGGGCGCCCTGCAGGTAGCGGGTGTAGTCGCCGTGATCCTCCCCCGACGCCTTGGACGACTCGAGGTATTCACGGTAGGTGACGCGCCCGGGGAATTTGCCGTTCGAGTACACGCCGGCTTCGATGGCGTCGAGCTGCGACTGCAGCGCGCGCTCCGCCGCCTGCTGCATGTCCAGGTCGAGCGTGGTGTAAATACGCAGGCCGCCCTCGTACAGGTCGCGCCCGAACTTGGCGTCCAGCTGCACGCGCAGCCATTCGACGAAGTAGGGCGCCACGTCGCCGTAGTTGGTGCGGTTGGCCGTGAGCACGAGCGGGTAGGAGCGCCACAGCTCGCACTCCTCGGGCGTGAGAGAACCCTGATCGCGCATCAGCCCCAGGACGATGTTGCGCCGCTCCACCGCGCGCTCCGGATGGATGCGCGGATTGTATTTGGCAGGCGACTTGGGGAGCGCGGCGAGCATCGCGGCCTCGGCGACATTGAGCTGGCGCGCCGGCTTCCCGAAGTAGATCAGCGCCGCCGCCTCCACGCCGTGTGCCCCCGCCCCCAGGTTGATCTGGTTCAGGTAGAGCTGGAGGATCGTGTCCTTGGGGAAGTTGCGCTCGATCTCCACGGCCACGCGCGCCTCCTTGAGCTTGCGCGTGAGCGTCTTCTCGCGGCTGATGTCGTCCGGAAAGATGTTGCGGGCCAGCTGCATCGTGATGGTCGAGAAGCCCTGCGTGAAACCGAGCGACAACACGTTGGCCTTGATGGCACCGATGATCCGCCAGAAGTCGATCCCGTGATGCTCGTAGAATCGCTTGTCCTCGGTGGCGATGAACGCCTGCCGCAGCGGCGCGGGAATGGCGCTGAGCGGCAGCACGGTGCGCCGCTCGGCGCCGAGCTCGCTGATCAGGCGGCCGTCGGCGGCGTACACTTTGGAGGTCTGCACCTGATGGTTGGGGTTCGCCACCAGGCGGGAGATGCTGGGGCAATGCTCGCCCGCGCACACCCGCGTCCACGCGCCGTAGGTGAGGCCCAGACCGTAGGCGGCGACGAGCACCGCGACCGCGATCACACGGCGGCGGGTCTTGGGATTGTGCCACCAGGAGAGCGGTCCGGGCAGGCTGACGGGTGCGGGGATGGACGCCATCGCGTTACAACCTAGTGAGGTCGCCGGGCGCTTGCCAGCGGTTGGGGGTTCTCGTACGATTCCGCGCCATGCCGGACCTTCTCGCGGAGCTCGAGTGGCGGGGCTTCATCCACCACGCCACGCGCGACCTCGCTGCTCACCTCGCCGCGGGTCAACGGACACTGTACTGCGGCTTCGATCCCACGGCGCCGAGCTTCCAGGTCGGGAACCTGATGCCGCTGATGCTGCTGCGGCACTTTCAGCTCGCCGGCCACCGGCCTATCGTACTGATGGGCGGGGGAACCGGCCTGATCGGCGATCCCAGCGGCAAGAAGAGTGAACGGCCGCTCCTTTCCGAGGACGAGATCCGCGAGAACGTGCGTCGCCAGCGCGACCAGCTAGTGCGGCTGTTCGACTTCGACGCGAAAGAGACGCGTGCCCTCGTGCTGAACAACGCCGACTGGCTCGTGGAACAACGGCTCGTGGCCTTCCTGCGCGATGTTGGCAAGCACTTCAGCGTCAATGTGATGATGCAGAAAGAGTCCGTGAAGGCTCGACTCGACGCCGGAATCTCCTACACCGAGTTCAGCTACATGTTGCTCCAGGCGTACGACTTCCTGCACCTGTATCGGAAGCAGCAGTGCACGATCCAGGTAGGTGGCAGCGATCAATGGGGCAATATCACGGCGGGAATCGACCTCATCCGCCGCGTGGAGAGCGGCGAGGCGCATGGCCTCGTCGCGCCCCTCTTCACCACTGCGGCCGGAGCAAAATTCGGCAAGAGCGAAGCCGGCGCGATCTGGCTCGACCCGACGCTCACCTCACCGTACCGGTTCTACCAGTTCTGGATCAACACAGACGACCGCGACGTGGAGCGCTATCTCAAAATCTTCACATTGCTCTCACAGGACGAAATCAAACACCTGCTCAAGGCGCATCAGAAGGACCCGAGCCGGCGCGAGGCGCAGAAGAAGCTCGCGATGGAGGTCATCCGGCTGGTGCACGGCGACGACGCATGCAAGAGCGCCGTGGCCGCGAGCGCGATCCTGTTCGACGAGTTCAGCCCGCGCGATGTCGAGCCTAGCGCCTTCGACGCGCTCGCGCAGGAAATCCCCACGGTGGCGCTCGACGGCTCCGACGGCCTGACGCTCGTCGATGCCATCGTCCGCGCGGGCCTGGCGAAGTCGAAAAGCGAGGCGCGCCGCGCGATCGAGCAGGGCGGGATCTACGTGAACCAGGAGCGCGTGAAGGACGCGGCGCGGACGCTCGGGCCGGCGGATTGGCTCGCGGGCGGCAACCTGCTGCTGCGCAAGGGGAAGAAGGAGTACGGGCTACTGCGGCTGCAGCGCTGACTGACGAGATCACCGCACATCCTAGGGGCGCAGCATGCTGCGCCCCTACACCCGGGGGCATCACCAATGTTCATCGGCCACTACGCCCTCGCCCTCGCGGCCAAGCGCGCCGCGCCGCGAGCCTCGCTCGGCGCGCTGTTCGCCGCGACCTCGTTCGCCGACCTGCTGTGGCCCGTTTTTCTGCTCCTGGGGTGGGAGCAGGCGCACGTCGTCCCGGGGCCGAATCCGTTCCTGACCCTGTGGCTCGATTCGATTCCGATCTCGCACAGTCTCGTCACCCTAATCGGATGGGGCGCGCTGTTCGGTTTCGCCTACCGGGCGCGCACCGGCGACGCGCGCGGGGCGCGCGTGCTGGCGCTCCTCGTAGTGAGCCATTGGGTGCTCGACTTCGTCACCCACCGCCCCGACATGCCGCTGTACCCTGGCGGTACGCCGCTCGGCCTCGGTCTGTGGAACTCCGTCGTCGGCACGGTGGTCGTCGAAGCGGTCATGTTCGTCGCGGGCGTGTGGCTCTACGCGGGGGCAACGCGGGCGCGCGACCGCGCCGGGAGCTACGGATTCTGGGCGCTGATCGCGGTGCTCCTGCTGTCGTACGCGGGTTCCCTCTTCAGTCCGCCGCCGCCGAGCCGGACCGCGCTCGCCGTGGGCGGCATCATCTTCGGGTGGCTGTTTGTGGCGTGGGCGTGGTGGGGGGATGGGCACCGGGAAAGCGTTGCATGAAAGGCGTTGCACGTTGCACGTTCCACGACGCCGTAACGTGTAACGTGTAACGTGTAACGTGCAACGTGTAACGTGTAACGCTTTTTATTCTAGCTGATCCAGCACATCCAGCACCCGCTCCATCTCTTCGACGGTGTTGTAGCAATGCGGGGCCAGGCGGATGGCGCCCTCGCGCAGCGAGCACACGACGTGCGCGCGCTTGAGCGCGTGATACGCTTCGGCGGGATGCGCGGGTGCGAGACACACGATAGCCGAGCGGTGTGCCTCATCCGACGGTGAGACGACGCGGATGCCGTTCTCGTCGGCCCAGCGCAGCACCGGCTCGTGCAGGGTGCGGGCGTACTGCGCGATGTCGTCCACACCCAGCTCGGCGAGCATGCCGACCGAGGTGGTCATGCCGTGGAAATCCTGGAACGGCAAGGTGACCATTTCGAAGCGGCGGGCGTCGGGGCGGAATGTGGGGTTGTAGTCGGTGAGGCGGGAGAAGTCGTCGGTGCCTTCGAACGCCATCCAGCCGGTGACGGCGGGCTCGAGCGCCGAGATGAGCTCGCGCCGCACGTACACGAAGCCCGAGCCCCAGGGGGAGAGCAGCCATTTCTGACCGCCGCACGCGAGGATGTCTACGGGCGTCTCGCGCACGTCGAGCGTGGAGTTCCCCACCCCCTGAATCCCGTCCACCACGAGAAACGTGCCGTTGGCGCGGCAGGCGGCGCCGAGGCGTCCCAGGTCCGCGCGGTAGCCGTTGGCGAACTGGACGAACGAGACGGCGAGCACGCGCACGCGCGGGTCGTGCAGGCGCTCGACCAGATAGTCCTCGTCGGGCCAGCCTTCGGCGGCGCACGGGGCGAGCTCCACCTCGATCCCCTGTTTCTTGAGCAGCAGCCAGGGGTACACGTTGGCGGGGAACTCGCGATCGGACACGAGCACGACGTCGCCGGGCTGGAGCGGCAGGGCACGGGCCGCGAGGTTCAGCCCGTGACTGGTGTTCGTCGCGAGCGCGATCTCGGCGGGCTCCGCGTTGAGCAGGCGGGCGATGGCCTCGCGCGCCGCCTGCAACCCCGCCTGCAGCTCGCGGTCGGGGAGCAGGTGCGGGGCGGTACGCTTGGCGGTGAACTCGTCGAGCACGCGGCGGGTGCGCTCCGGGATGGGCCCGATGGACGCGTTGTTCAGGTAGACCGTGTCCGCCGTCCAGGGGAACTCCGCCGCCCGCAGGGCGCGGAACTGGTCACGCAACGCGCGCAGGCGCGTCGGGTGATAGGCGATGTCGGTCACGTCTCACCCGCGCCCTGAGAGGGCGCGCTCGGCTCACGGTGCGCCCTTATAGGGCGCACTCCACGCCGAGCCGGGGCTCTCAGCCCCAGGTTCGACGTCATGCTGCCCCTCCTCTCACATCCAGCGCGTCGCGTAACCCGTCGCCGACCAGATTGACGGCCAGCACCGTCAGGCCGATCGCGAGCCCGGGGAAGAGCGACACCCACGGTGCCACGCGCAGCAGGTCGCGGCCTTCGGCCACCATCGCGCCCCAGGAGGGCGCGGGCGGCGGCGCGCCCAGCCCCACGAACGAGAGCGCGGCTTCGGCCATGATGGCGCCACCGACGCCGAGCGTGGCCGCGACGATCACGGGCCCGAGCACGTTGGGGAGCACGTGGCGCGTCGCGAGCCGTGCGTCGGAAGCGCCGAACGCGCGCGCCGCGTGGACGTAGTCGAGACGGCGCACCACCAGCACCTGGCCGCGCACCAGGCGCGCCATGCCCGCCCAGCCCACCACGCCGATCACGACACACACGACCGGGAGGGTGGGTTTGACGGCGGCGGCGACGGCGATGAGCAGGAGCAGCGAGGGGAAGGCGAGGGTCACGTCGGCGGCGCGCATCACCACGGCGTCGACCGAGCGGCCGTAGAAGCCCGCGGCCAGGCCGAGCGTGAGGCCGACCGCGAGGGCGATCACCTGACTCGCGAGCCCGACGGTGAGCGACAGCCGGGCGCCGAACAGCAGCCGACTCAGCACGTCGCGACCCTGCGAGTCGGTGCCGAGCGGGAAGGCGCGCGACGGCGCCTGCAGCGCCGCGGCGAGGTGTCCGTGATAGGGATCGCCCGGCGCGAGGAGCGGCGCCGCGAGCGCCGCGAGTGCGAGGGCGACGACGACGGCGAGACCGGTCAGAGTCCAACGACTGCGCACGACGCGATGGCGCATGAGTAGCGCGGGGCTGGGGATCACGACTACGTTACTCGGAGGCTCACCTTCCGGGCAAGCGGCGGGTCACGTGGACAGCCAAACGCGATTCACCCTCGTGTTGGGCGGCGGCGGCATGAAGGGCGTCGCCCACA
>WNGC01001914.1_pt1 | contig 12714 bp, 9 predicted proteins | sample 5400051 | NCBI WGS metagenome assembly WNGC01 (sample SAMN13153368, study PRJNA577476) | soil metagenome | isolation source: 20 cm soil or saprolite under grassland replicate 2 | place: USA:California | collected 2016-06-15 | reverse complement strand
TCCACATGGCGCAATTCGGTCGCGAGGCGCTCGCGCTCGGCCCCTTGGGCGCGGCCGATTTGCTCGCGCAGGGTCGGCAGATTGCCTTCTGCGGTCTGCAACTCGGCTTCGATCGTGCTGCGGTCGAGCGCATCGGGCGCCATCGCCTCGTCGGCCAAGACGGTGCAGCGCTCCGGCGTCACCTCGGCGATGCCGCTGACGACAAAGATGCGCTCGCTGACCGCGCCGCCCTGATAGATGTCGATTGTGCCGGGCCGAATCGTCGAGATCAGCGGCGCATGCCCCGGCAGCACGCCGAAATTTCCTTCGGTGCCCGGCACGACGACCATCTCGACCTCGGTCGACAGGATCAGCCGCTCGGGCGACACCAGCTCGAATTGCACCAGATCAGGCATTGCGCCTAAGCCGCTTCGGCGGCCATGCGGCGTGCCTTCTCAACTGCGGTCTCGATCGTGCCGACCATGTAGAACGAGGCTTCCGGCAGCTCGTCATATTCGCCGGCGACGATGCCCTTGAAGCCTTTGATCGTCTCTTCGAGGTTGACGAAGACACCCGGTGTCCCGGTGAACACCTCGGCGACAAAGAAGGGCTGCGACAGAAAGCGCTGGATCTTGCGTGCCCGCGCGACGGTCAGCCTGTCCTCTTCCGACAATTCGTCCATCCCGAGAATCGCGATGATGTCCTGCAGCGATTTGTAGGTCTGCAAGACGCGCTGCACGTCGCGCGCCACCGTGTAATGCTCTTCGCCGACGACGCGCGGGTCGAGCATGCGCGAGGTCGAATCGAGCGGGTCCACCGCGGGATAGATGCCGAGTTCGGCGATCTGCCGCGACAGCACGGTCGTCGCGTCGAGATGCGCGAAGGAGGTTGCCGGCGCCGGGTCGGTCAGATCGTCGGCCGGCACGTAGATCGCCTGCACCGAGGTGATCGAGCCCTTTTTCGTTGTCGTGATGCGCTCCTGCAAGGCGCCCATATCGGTCGCCAGCGTCGGCTGATAGCCGACCGCCGACGGGATGCGGCCCAACAGCGCCGACACCTCCGAACCCGCCTGCGTGAAGCGGAAGATGTTATCGACAAAGAACAGGACGTCCTGGCCTTCCTCGTCGCGGAAATATTCGGCCAGGGTCAGGCCCGACAGGCCGACGCGGGCCCGCGCGCCGGGCGGCTCGTTCATCTGGCCGTAGACGAGAGCCGCCTTGGAGCCCTCGCCATTCATGTTGATGACGCCCGATTCGATCATCTCGTGATAAAGGTCGTTGCCCTCGCGGGTGCGCTCGCCGACGCCGGCGAACACCGAATAGCCGCCATGCGCCTTGGCGATGTTGTTGATCAGCTCCATGATGATGACGGTCTTGCCGACGCCGGCGCCGCCGAACAGCCCGACCTTGCCGCCCTTCGCATAGGGCGCCAAAAGATCGACGACCTTGATTCCCGTGACCAGGATCTCGGCCTCGGTCGATTGGTCGACGAATTCGGGCGCCGGCCTGTGGATCGGCGAGCGCATTTTGGTGACGATCGGGCCGCGCTCATCGACCGGCTCGCCGATAACGTTGAGGATGCGCCCCAATGTCTCGGGACCGACCGGCATCGTGATCGGGCCGCCGGTATCGACAACTTCGGCGCCGCGCACCAGCCCGTCGGTCGTGTCCATTGCGACGGTGCGCACCGTGTTCTCGCCGAGATGCTGCGCCACTTCGAGGACCAGCGTGCGTCCTGCGTTATCGACCTGCAGCGCGTTCAGGATCGAGGGCAGCTCGCCCTCGAAACGGACATCGACCACCGCGCCGATGACCTGGGTAATCGTGCCGACAATATTGGTACCAATGCTCTGGGCCATGCTCTTCGGATCCCTGATTTAGAGCGCCTCGGCGCCGGAGATGATCTCGATCAGCTCCTTGGTGATGACGGCCTGGCGGGTGCGGTTGTAGTTCATCGTCAGCCGGTCGATCATGTCGCCGGCATTGCGCGTTGCATTGTCCATCGCCGTCATGCGCGCGCCCTGCTCGCTGGCGGCGTTCTCCAACAGCGCCGTGTAGATCTGCACCGCGAGATTGTTGGGCAAGAGCTCGGCGAGGATCTCCTCTTCCGACGGCTCGAATTCGTAGATCGCGCCGGCCATGTCGGACGTCGGCTCCTCGGTGAGCCCGGCGGGCGCCGCAAACGGGATCAGCTGCTGCACCGTGACGATCTGCGTGATCGCTGAGCGGAATCGGTTGAAGATGATCGTGCAGACATCGAACTCGCCCGCCTCGAACAGGGTCAGTATGCGCGCCGCGATGTCGCGCGCCTCCTCGAACGAGACGCGGCGGCGGCCGATATCGGTCAGGCTGTCGTGAATGAGCCGGCCGTAATCGCGGCGCAGGCTATCGCGCCCCTTGCGGCCGATCGTCAGGATCCGAACCGTCTTCCCGGCATTGTCGAGCTCGCGAAACCGGCGGCGCGCCTCGCGCAGGATCGTCGCGTTAAAACCGCCGGCGAGGCCGCGGTCCGAGGTCGCGACGACTAAGAGATGCACATCGTCCTTGCCGGTGCCGGCCAGCAGCGGCGGTGCGCCCGGCAGCCCCGCCATCCGAGAGGCGAGCGACCCGAGCACGCGCTCCATGCGCTGTGCGTAAGGTCGCGCGGCTTCCGCCTGTTCCTGCGCGCGACGCAGGCGCGAGGCGGCGACCATCTTCATCGCCGAGGTGATCTTCTGGGTCGAGCGGACGCTGCGGATGCGGTTCCGTAGGTCCTTTAGGCTGGGCATCTTCTATACCGCTGGCGAACTCAGGCGAAGGTGCGGGAAAAGTCGTCGAGAAAGGCGGCGAGGCTCTTCTCGGTGTCGTCGGTGATCTCGCCGCGCGTGCGGATCGCCTCGAGCACTTCAGGATGCCGGCTGCGCAACTCGGACAGCATCAGATGTTCGAAACGCGTCACATTGGCGATATCGACCCGGTCGAGATAGCCGCGCGTTCCGGCAAAGATCACCACGACCTGCTCCTCGACCGGCACCGGCGAGAATTGCGGCTGCTTTAGGAGTTCGGTCAACCGCGCGCCGCGGGACAGGAGGCGTTGCGTTGCCGCGTCGAGATCGGAGGCGAATTGCGAGAACGCCGCCATCTCGCGGTATTGCGCGAGTTCCAGCTTGATGCGCCCGGCGACCTGCTTCATCGCCCGGATCTGTGCTGCCGAGCCGACACGGCTAACCGACAGCCCGACATTGATGGCGGGGCGGATGCCGCGATAGAACAATTCGGTCTCGAGAAAGATCTGCCCGTCGGTGATCGAGATGACGTTTGTCGGGATGTAAGCCGAAACGTCGCCGGCCTGCGTCTCGATGACCGGCAATGCGGTCAGCGAGCCCGAGCCGTGGTCCTCGTTCATTTTCGCGGCCCGCTCCAATAGCCGCGAATGTAGATAGAACACATCCCCCGGATAAGCCTCGCGCCCGGGCGGCCGCCGCAGCAGGAGCGACATCTGGCGATAGGCAACGGCATGCTTCGACAGATCGTCGTAGATCATGACCGCGTGCATGCCGTTGTCACGGAAGAACTCGCCCATCGCGCAGCCGGAATAGGGCGCGAGAAACTGCAAGGGCGCAGGCTCCGAGGCGCTCGCTGCAACGACGATCGAATAGTCGAGGGCGCCGTAATCCTCCAATGTTTTGACGATCTGCGCGACGGTCGAGCGCTTCTGGCCGATCGCGACATAGACGCAGTAGAGCTTCTTGGATTCGTCGCCGCTCGCATTGACCTGCCGCTGGTTCAGGATCGTGTCGATCGCCAGCGCCGTCTTGCCGGTCTGCCGGTCGCCGATGATCAGCTCGCGCTGGCCGCGCCCGATTGGCACGAGCGAGTCGATCGCCTTTAATCCAGTCTGCACCGGCTCATGCACGGAACGGCGCGGCACGATGCCCGGCGCCTTCACTTCGACCCGGGTGCGCGTCACATCGGCGAGCGGGCCCTTTCCGTCGATCGGATTGCCGAGCGCGTCGACGACCCGGCCCAGGAGCCCCTTGCCGACCGGCACATCGACGATCGCGCCGGTGCGCTTGACCGTGTCGCCCTCGCGGATGCCGCTGTCGTCGCCAAAGATGACGACGCCGACATTGTCGATTTCGAGGTTGAGGGCCATGCCCTTCATGCCGTTCGGGAACTCGACCATTTCGCCGGCCTGCACCGTGTCGAGCCCGTAGACGCGGGCGATGCCGTCGCCGACCGACAAAACCTGACCGACCTCGGCGACATCGGCCTCGCTGCCGAAATTGGCGATCTGCTGTTTCAGGATCGCGGAGATTTCCGCGGCGCGAATTTCCATATCCGTTCCTCTAGCCAACGCCCTTCATCGCCAGCTGCAGGCGGTGCAGCCGGCTCTTCAGCGAACCGTCGATCATGCGCGAGCCGACCTTGACGATCATGCCGCCCAATAGGCCGGGGTCGACTTTGAGGGCGACCGTGACCCGCCGTCCGACGGCGCGGCGCAATTGCTCACCCAATGTGTTCTGTTGCGTCTCGCTGAGCGGCTGCGCCGTCGTGACTTCGGCGGTGACCTCGCCGCGCCGTTCGGCCAATTTGTTGAGGTAGCCCTCGATCATCGCCGGCACCGCAAAGAGCCGCCGGTTCGCCGCCACGACCGCGAGAAAGTCGCGCGTCAGTTTCGACAGCCCGGCCCGCTCGGTGAGCACGGCAATTGCCTTGGCTTGCTCCTCGCGCGACAAGACGGGGCTGCGCAGTAACCGCCCAAGATCGACGCTCTCGTGCAGCATCGTGCGCAGTTCGCGCAGATCGCCGGCAACCGCGTCGAGCTCGTGCCGCTCGTCGGCCAGATCGAACAATGCCGCCGCATAACGTCCGGCCAGGCTGCCTGTGCCCGTTGCTTCTGAAGCCAAAGGAAAGCGATCCTCGATCAGCGCGCCGGCGAGGGACGGTCGCGATTGACTGTTTTACTGTGGATCTCGGCGCAGCGACGCATCGGGGCCGCAACCGGCCCCGCGAAACCCGCGCGGTTCGTAACACAGATGCCGCAGCCGCGCAACCGGCCGGGTCGTCGCAGGGACGCCCGCAATTCCAACGGGTTAGCTGTGATGGACATCAGCTCGCGCAGCGGCGTAACATCGCCGATGTGCCCGGCTGCACACAAGATGGCTGGCACGGCGCCAAAGGGGATGGGAATGCCAAGCACAGCCGGTGAGCAGGCCATCAGCTTTCCGCGCGGCCTGACGCGCTATCAATGGACCGTCTTTCTCGTCGTGTGGGCGGGCTGGGCGCTCGATGCGACTGATTTCGGGCTTTATTCGCTCGTGCTGCGCCCGGCGCTGACCGAGCTGTTGGGCGGCAACCCGTCGATCGGCGATATCGGCCGGGTCGGCGGTATCCTCAGCATGGCTGGCCTGCTGGGATGGGCATTTGGCGGCTTCATCTTCGGCATCCTCGCCGACTATATCGGCCGGGTGCGCACGCTGGCGCTGTCGATACTGATCTACAGCGTCTTCACCGCCTGCCAGGGCTTCTCCGACTCGGCGTTCCAGCTCGGCGTCTTTCGGTTCCTCGGGGGGCTCGGCACCGGCGGCGAATTGATCGTCGGCATCCCGCTCGTCGCGGAAGCCTTTGCCGATACCTTCCGCGCCCGGGTGCTCGGCGTCATGATGACCGGCGGCGCGTTTGGCAGTCTGATCGGCGGCTGGATCTACGGGCTGATCGGCGCCTATGGCTGGCGGTACGTGTTTTTCACCGGCATCGTCCCGGCGGTGCTGCTCTTCTTTATCCGCCGCGGCATGGTTGAACCGGAACACTTCCAGGCCGTGAAGGCGCGCCGCCAGGCAGCCAAGACGAACGCCGCCGCAAGCGCCGAAGATCGGGAATTTCTCCGCTTCGTGCCGGTGCAATTGTTCACCCCGCGCAACCGCTACAGCACGATGGTCGGGCTGATGTTCTGCCTCGGCACGCTGCTCGCGATCTGGACAACCGTGATCTGGCTGCCGACGATCCAAACGCAGATGCTGGAGCGCGACGGCATCACAGGTCCTGCCGCGATTCCGTTTGTCAGCCGCGGCATGATGCTGTGGGGCGTCGGCGGCATTTTCGGCTACGCGCTGTTCGGTTTCATCGCCGATCTGATCGGCCGCCGCGCGACGATCATTCTTTATAATCTCGGGACGATGGCGTTCGGCTTCATTCTCTATCTCGGGGTCAGCGACTACACCTATTACCCCTACCTGCTGCCGATCTACGGCTTCTTCGTGCTCGGCGTCTTCTCCGGCCACGCCGTCTACCTGCCCGAGCTGTTCCCGACCCATGTACGCGCGACGGCGGTGTCGTTCTGCAACGGTACCGGGCGCATCGTGACCAGCACGGGGCCGCTGATCGCGGGGTTGCTCGTCGGTTATTTCGGCGGCTTCACGCAGGGCGCGGCAATCATGACCTGCTTCGCGCTCTTGAGCATCGTGGCGATGTTCCTCGGCCGCGAAACCAAGGAAGCCCCACTGCCGCTGTTCGAGGTAGCTGCGGGCGCGAAGCAGGCCGATTGATCCCGGCTCTCGGGATCACAAAAAGCTGTAGGGGTCGATATCGACCTGCAGCCGCACCGAGCCAGAGACGCGCACGCGGCCGAGCCAGTCTCGCAACGCCGCCTGCAGATTGACGCCGCGCTCGGCTTTGACGAGAAACCGCCGCCGGTGCCGCCCGCGCAATATCGCCAGCGGCGCCGGCGCCGGGCCGAGCACCGCGAGGCCGGGCAATTGCGGCGCGGCGCGGGCTAAGGCGCGCGAAGCGAAATCGGCCGCCTCGGGATCGCCGGCGCTGACGATCAGCGCGGCGAGCCGGCCAAAGGGCGGCAATCCGGCCTCGCGCCTGGCCGCCGCTTCCGCTTCAAGAAAACGGTCGCGGTCGCCGGCGGCGAGCGCCTGCATCACCGGCTGCTCCGGCATATAGGTCTGGAGCAGCACGCGGCCGGGCCGCTCGGCCCGTCCGGCGCGCCCCGCCACCTGGTGCAACAGCTGATAGGTCCGCTCGGTGGCGCGCAGATCGCCGCCGATCAAGCCGAGATCGGCGTCGACCACGCCGACCAGGGTCAGCATCGGAAAATGGTGGCCCTTCGCGACGATCTGGGTCCCGATCAAGACATCGTAGCGATGCGCGACCATCGCGTCGGCCAGTTCGGCCGCCGCGCGCGGCCCCATCAGCAGATCGCTGACCATCAGCGCCGTGCGCGCTTCCGGGAAGCGTGCGGCGACCTCTTCCTGCAACCGCTCGACCCCCGGTCCGCACGGTACCAGCGCGCCGGTCGCGAGGCATTCCGGGCACAGCGCCGGCACCGGCGCCGAATAACCGCAATGATGGCAAATCAGTCGCGCCGTAAAGCGGTGCTCGACGAGCCAGGCCGTGCAGTTCGGGCATTGAAAGCGGTGGCCGCAGGCGCGGCACAAGGTTAAGGGCGCATAGCCGCGCCGGTTCAGAAACAGCAGCACCTGCTCTCCCGCCGCGAGCGTCTCGCCGACCGCCGCGACGAGCGGCGGCGACAAAAACCGGCCCGGCTCCAAGCGCTGGCTGCGCATATCGACAAGGTCGATTTTCGGTAGGCTCGCCTCGGCGTGGCGGCGCGGCAGGTGCACGCGCTCATAGCGGCCGCGCGCGACATTGACGACGGTTTCGAGCGACGGTGTCGCCGAGACCAGCACGATCGGGATCTCGGCGATCGAGGCGCGCAAGACCGCCATGTCGCGCGCCTGGTAAGCGACCCCGTCCTCCTGTTTGTAGGACGCGTCGTGCTCCTCATCGACGATGACGAGCCCGAGCTCGGGAAACGGCAGAAACAGGGCCGAGCGCGCTCCGACGACGATGCGCGCGCGGCCGCTCGCGACGGCCCGCCAGGTGTCGCGTCGGGTGCTTTGCGACACGTCGGAGTGCCACTCCGCCGGCAGCGCGCCAAAACGCCGTTTGAAGCGGTCCAGCCACTGTGCGCCGAGCGCGATCTCGGGTAGCAGCACGAGCACCTGGCGGCCTGCCGCAAGCGCTGCGGCAATCGCGGCGAAATAGGTCTCGGTTTTGCCCGAGCCGGTGACGCCGTCGAGCACGGTCACCGAGAACCCGCCCTCGCGCACCCGCTCGACGAGGCGCTCAGCCGCCCGTTCCTGATCGCGCGACAAAAGCGGCCCGGCGCTCTGCCAATCGGGCATCGGCCCCGCGGCCGGTTCGCTCGAGACAAATTCCTCGCCGATGAGGCCGGCCGCGATCAATCCGCGCACGATCCCGGCGCCGCAGCCGGCGCGCCGCGCCAGTTCGGCCGTCGAGCATGCGCCCTCGTCGCGCAACACCTGCAGCACGCGTCGCCGCGCCGCTGTCTGCTTGGTTGCGGGCTCTGCCGATTCGAGCATGGCCAGGCCCGCCGGGATGATCGTGCAGACCCGCCGCGGCGCGCGCGGCAGCAGCGCGTCCTCGACGCTCATCGCCATCTTCAGCGCCATGCCGGGCGGCGCCAGCGTGTAGGCAGCAACGCGGTCGAGAAAGCGGCGTATCTCCGGCGGCAGCGGCGGCGTCGGCAGCACCTCCAGAATCGGCTTCAGCTTATCGACCGGCAGCGCCTTACCGGCCTCTCCCTCCCATACGACGCCAACGAGATGCCGCGATCCGAGCCCCACCCGCACAAAGCAGCCCGGCTCCGGTACTGCGATTCCTTCTGGAGCCAGGTAATCGAGCGCTTCCGGCAAGGGCAGCGGCAGCATGACGCGCAGCCGCGCCGGATGCGGGCGAACGATCTCCTCCCCGGCGCTGTTGGCAGCTAAGTCCGGCATCGCTACACTCGACCTCGGCCGGGTGTATCGGGTCCGCATAGGGTGCGGAGGGCCGGTGCCCCGGCTTGGGTTCTCAGGTGTGTTGGGATGATGTTGTCAGCCTCTGTTCTCATCGGCCATTGCCGCCCGCGCCCCGGCAGGGCGAGGTAGCGCTGCTATGGTCGACCGGCCGCGCGACAAGCCGCAAGTCGAGCGCGACGCTGCCGCATTGGCGCCCGTCGCGCCGTCGCAGGAGATCGGCGGCCGCGACGTCATCGCTTATCTGAAACAGCATCCCGATTTCCTCGACCGTCATCCCGAGGCGTTGCGGCTCTTGCGCGCACCGTCGCGCGAGGTCGGCGAGGAGGTTGTCGATTTCCAGCATTTCATGATCGAGCGGCTGCGCGGTGAGCTGGCGCGCGTCAATCTCGAGCACCGCACCCTGATCGCCGCCAGCCGCGGCAATTTGTCAAGCCAGGGCCGGGTGCACAAGGCGGCATTGGCGATTCTCGCCGCGCCGAGTTTCGAACAACTCTTGCAAATCGTGACGACCGATCTCGCGGTGCTGCTCGACGTGGATATCGTGACGCTCGGCGTCGAAAGCAGTGCGTCGCCCACCCGCCTGATGCCGCACGGCATTCATCTGCTGCGGGCCGGAACCGTCGACGCGCTGCTCGGCGCCGACCGCAATGTGTTGTTGCAGGCCGACCTGCCGGGCGATGCGGCATTGTTTGGCGGCGCCGCCGGCCTTGTCCGCTCGCAAGCGCTGCTGCGGATTTCGATCGGGCGCAACGCCCCGACGGGTCTGTTGTGCATCGGCGCGCGGCGGGTCGGGCGCTTCAATCCGGGGCTTGGGACCGAGCTGCTGGCTTTTCTCTCGCGCGTGCTTGGCATCACGATTTCGCAATGGCTCAGCCCCGGAAGGTGAGCCGCCGATAAACGGCTGAGCGACGCCCCCAGCGTCCTTCTCAATTCAACATCCCCCAGACGTCATGGCCCGGGCGTGGCCCAGCCATCCACGAAAGTTTCGGCGCGCGCGCCGACAGACAAGACGGGGGCGGTCCTGACCAGTCGATCCACAGCGAGCCAGTTCCCGCTGCTTCCCGACGCGTTGCCGCTGGCCCGGTTCTCCGCCGCCGAGGATCTGCGCGCCGCGATCGGCCTCTGGACGGCATGGCTGGCCGGCGAGCGCCGCGCCTCGCCGCACACAACCGCAGCCTACGGCCGCGACCTCGCCTTTTTTCTCGACTTACTGACCGGGCATCTTGGCGAGCTCACGCGCCTCGCGACTTTCGCGCAGCTCTCGGCTGCGGATTACCGCGCCTTTCTCGCGCATCGCGCCGCCGAGGTCGAGCGCGCCTCGATTGCGCGTGGGCTGTCGGTCGTGCGCGGCTTTGTGCGGTTTCTCGAACGCCGCGGCCTGGCGTCCAGCCCGGCCCTCAGCATCTTGCGGGCCCCGAAACTGCCGAGGAGCGTGCCGAAGCCGCTCTCGGTCGCCGATGCCGCCGAGCTTGTCGATGCGCCGCCGGCGCTCGTCACATCCGTCTGGCAGGCGAAGCGCGATGTCGCCCTCCTGACGCTCCTCTACGGCTGCGGCTTGCGCATCTCGGAAGCGCTCGGCCTCAAATGTTCGGAGGCGCCGCGCGGCGATCTCGTGACGATTACCGGCAAAGGCCGCAAGCAGCGCCTCGTGCCGGTTTTGCCGGTGGTACGTGACGCGATCGCAGACTATCTCGCCGCCTGCCCCTATCCGCTCGCTCCCGACGGCCCACTCTTTGTCGGGGCGCGCGGCGGCCCGCTAAACCCGCGTGTCGTGCAGCGCCAGATGCAGACATTGCGCAACGCGCTCGGCTTTCCCGATACCGCGACGCCGCACGCGCTGCGCCACAGCTTCGCAACGCATCTCCTGGGCGGCGGCGGCGATTTGCGCGCCATACAAGAATTACTTGGCCACGCCAGCCTCTCGACAACGCAGCGCTATACGAGCGTCGAAACCGAGCGCCTCCTCGCGGTCTACGAATCCGCCCACCCCCGCGCGCGCTCTCGTTAGCCTTTAGATGTGGATGGCGCGGCCATCGACCGCGAGCGCGGCTTCCTTCAATGCCTCGCTCAATGTCGGATGCGCGTGGCAGGTGCGTGCGATGTCCTCGGCCGAGGCGCCGAATTCCATCGCCAATGCCGCCTCGGCGATCATCGTCCCGGCATCGGGACCGATGATGTGGACGCCAAGCACCCGGTCGGTCGCCGCATCCGCCAGCACTTTGACAAAACCGTCCGTCTCGGCATTGGTCCGTGCCCGCGCATTGGCCGTGAACGGAAATTTGCCGACCCGATATTCGATGCTGGCCGCCTTCAATTCCTCCTCGGTCTTGCCGACCGCAGCGGCCTCCGGCCAGGTGTAGACGACCGACGGGATCGCGTCGTAATCCACTTCGGTCTTCTGTCCCGCCAAGCGCTCGACAACCGCGATGCCTTCTTCTTCGGCCTTGTGCGCCAGCATCGGCCCGCGGATGACATCGCCAATCGCATAGATGCCGGGCACGTTTGTCGCGAACCCATCATCGACCGTGATGCGCCCCGCCGGATCGCGCGTGACCCCGACCTGTTCGAGGCCGAGCCCGTTTGTAAAGGGCCGCCTGCCGATCGCGACGAGCACGACATCGGCAGCCAGGCTCTCGCGTGCGCCGCCTTTCGCCGGCTCGAGCTGTAACGTCACCGCCTCGTTGCCGAGTTCGCCGCCGGCGACCTTTGTCGCGAGCTTGAACGCGACGCCGCTGCGCGTCAGCACGCGCTGCAACGCCGGCCCCAGCTCGCGGTCCATATTCGGCAGGACCCGGTCGAGAAATTCGACGACCGTCACCTTGGCGCCGAGCCGCGACCACACCGATCCCAATTCCAGCCCGATATAGCCGCCGCCGATGACCGCCATCCGTTCCGGCACCCGGTCGAGCGCCAGGGCGCCGGTCGAAGACACGATGCGCTGCTCGTCGATCGTGATGCCGGGGAGGGGGATGCTTTCGGAGCCGGTCGCGATGATGACCGCGCCGGCCTCGATCTCGCGATTGCCGCCGCCGTTTGCCGCGACCGCCACACGTCCCGGTGCGGTAATGCGCGCGGTGCCTTTGATCCAATCGACCTTGTTCTTGCGGAACAGAAACTCGACGCCGCGAGTCAGGGTCGTCACCACCTTTTCTTTGCGCATCATCATCGCCGCGAGGTCGAGGCTTGCTCCGTCGATCTTGATGCCGTGCTCGGCGAGACCGCTGCGTGCCTCGGCGTATTTCTCGGAGGATTGCAAGAGCGCCTTCGAGGGGATGCACCCTATGTTGAGGCAGGTGCCGCCCGCGGCCGCGCGGCTGTCGACACAGGCCGCTCTCATCCCGAGCTGCGCGGCGCGGATCGCGGCGACATAGCCGCCCGGCCCGGCGCCAATCACGACGACATCATACCGCTCGGCCATACCCGGCCTCGCTCAAATATCGAACAGGAGGCGCGAGGGGTCCTCGACGCACTCCTTGATCCGCACGAGGAATGTCACCGCCTCACGGCCGTCGATGACGCGGTGATCGTAGGTCAGCGCGACATACATCATCGGCCGGATTTCGATTTTTTCGCTTCCATGCTCGCCGACCGCAATGGGCCGCCGTTCGATCTTGTGCATTCCGAGGATCGCCGATTGCGGCGGGTTGAGGATCGGCGTCGACAACAGCGAACCGTACACCCCGCCATTCGAGATCGTAAAGGTGCCGCCGGAGAGATCCTCGATCGTCAATTTGCCGTCACGCGCCTTCCGGCCAAGCCCGCCGATCTCCTTTTCGATGTCGGCGAAGCTCTTATGGTCGGCGTCGCGCACGACCGGCACGACAAGCCCCTGCTCGGTGCCGACCGCGACGCCGATGTCGTAATGGTTCTTGTAGACCAGATCCTCGCCGTCGATCTCCGCGTTGACCGCCGGCAGCTCCTTCAGC
>WNGC01001913.1_pt1 | contig 12715 bp, 11 predicted proteins | sample 5400051 | NCBI WGS metagenome assembly WNGC01 (sample SAMN13153368, study PRJNA577476) | soil metagenome | isolation source: 20 cm soil or saprolite under grassland replicate 2 | place: USA:California | collected 2016-06-15 | reverse complement strand
GACGCCGACCAGCCTTGTCCCTCCGGAATCCCGTACTGGCGATTACGGGTCGTGATACCGGCAACCGGCGTCGACGCCACCCGATTCGCCAACGCATCGTCAGACCGTTGCTCGACACTTTCGATCTGTGGACTCTTCTGGGGTACCGCATGGCCGAACACGCGAGTGAGCGCGGCAAAAATTCCGGACTGGCTGTTGAGCGAGAACGAGGCGTGCATGTTCTCCCGAAACGGCTTGAATCGCGCGGTATCGCTCAGCACATCGCCTTGATACAGCGAATATCCGAGCCCGCCACTGAAACCAGGGAGGAGATCAGATGTGAGGTCGGAAGTCAGATTGGGCGTAACGAAGCCGGAGCGATGCGTCTTCCGCGCCCTCTCGATGTCGTAGCCCAGCGACGAGAAATTCATCGACAGAATCTTGATCTTCCGCGGCTCCGCCGTGCTGCTCGTGTCAGTGTTCTTCATCTTCGCCTCGAGCACGTGCGAGAGGCCGAGATTGATCTGATTACGAGGAAGCGAGCCAAGAAAATCCTGTCGGCTTCTGTTGGTTGCGCGGAGGAATTCAGTGCTCAGGTTGCCCGACGGCGCGTACGAGAAAGAGATGAGCGGCGTGATCGAATGCCTGAAACGCGTGACGTTCCCGAACCCGGGAAAGAGCGCGAACAGGGTCGGTGATGCGCTCAGGCTCGCCGAAATGCGCTTTGACTGGTGGACGAATTGTCCACCGCTCAATTGCGACCGGACCCAGAATCCCCGCGACCCATCGACGTTTTCGAGCGAAATCTGCGGGGAGATCTTCATGCTGCCCTGAAACAGGCTCGGAAGGCTGAAACCGGTTTGCCAGTCGAGGTTGGTCAAATAAGACTTCGCAAAAACGCGGCTGGTGCGCCTGGACGAATCGTTGGGGTCGACGACAACGATAGTCTGCGGCGCGTTGAGCTCCTCGTCGTTGAGCGCGAACGAGTTGGTCCACGAGAACCCGGCAATCTTCAAGGGAGTGTCGAATCTGGACGAGGTTACACGATGACTTCTATCCAGCTTCGCGCTATCCTGAGCTCCCTGCGCAGTGGTGAAGTAGCGATACGTGAACTCTCCGGCCTGGTCGAGCTTGAGCTGTTCATTCGTCTGGACATTGAACGACGGCGTCCAATCGAGCCACTTCGTGACGGCGACTGTCGGTGAGCTGATGCTGAAATTCGGAAAGTTCTGGTCTACTTCCGCTCGTCCAGGGTGTTGCGTGCGGCTTCCGCCAAGGCTCATCGACGCCTGCCCGAGCTTGGTCTGGTAATTAGCGGTGGATAAGATCGTCGCCAGCACCGACGCCGGATTGAACGCGGTTGTACGCTGAATGAAAGTGTTGGTGACGTAGTTAATGTCTGCACTGAGATGCGTAGCGTCCGAGAATGCCTGATCATGGTGCCAGCTCAGGCCGGTGTTCGCTGACCCGTCCCGCTGGGAGTGGTGTAAGAGCCCGACTCGTCCAGTCATGAATCGGTCGAGCCACCGGTATTGCATCTCACCGTTGAAACGGACGTATCCCGGATCTCCCTCGCTGGGGCGGCTCCCGCTCCGCCAATCGAGCGCGAACTGCGCGTCCATGTAATCGCTAAGCGCGAAGTAATAACCAAGGTTCTCGACGTGGCGGCGATACGTCGGACTGTTGCGAAAGAGCTCGCTCACGCCGAAGCGCGGAGTGAGAACTCCACTGCGACGCCCGGACCTGATGTCCTGGAAGATGAACGGGAGCCACAGTATCGGGACCTCACCGATGTACAGAATCGCGGGCCGCGCGACCATGATGTTCTTCGAGACCATCTTGATCTCGTTGGAGCGGAAGTGGTAATCGGGGATCGAGTCGTCGCAACTCGTGATAGTGCCACTCCTGACGTAGAACGCGGTCTCACGGCCGCGGGACGTATCGCTCACAAACGCGGCGGTCTTTCCCTGCACGAACCAGTTCTCCCCGGTCTCAGCGATCTGCGTCGCGATATTCGTCACAACGCCACGGTGCAGCTCGACGTTGTATGCCATCTGACCACGCGCGATGACGTCGGCCGGCTGCTGCTCCGGATCGCGGAGGATCACCGTGTCACCGCGGGCGACGATGATCTTGGTCGAATCGTTGTAAACGATGCTGTCTCCGACGAGTATCGTCTGGTCGCGATTCACGCCGGCCTTTTTGCCCTTGAGTGAAAGGCTTCGCGTCTGCGCGTTGAATACCGCCTGATCGCCCTGATACCGCGTCGCGGTGTAGCCGGCCCGCGACATCAAAACGCGCATCACGGAATCCTCTTCGTTCCATTTGATCAGCACCCGCTGCTTCGTCGAATCCTTCGCCGCACTATCGCGACCCGCTGTATCCGGACGGGCGCGAACGGTGTCGCGTCGTGGAGGCGGGGAGGGGAGAGTTCTGACCTGCGCCGAAAGAGTACTGCCCGTGCAGAGCGTAAATGCGCCGATGGCGAACAAAGCGACGACGCCAAAGCGGGCGCGCTTCACCCGAGTACCTGCGAGCCTGTCGGCGGATCGATCACGCCGGTGCCCTCGCCCTTTCGTGTGCCGACGTGTCCTCCGCGTCGCGCTGCGCGGCACGCCTGGCGCGTTTGCGATATGCGAACTGCGCGACGAAAACGCTCACCTCGTACAGCACGTAGAGCGGTATCGCCAGCGCGAAAAGTGAATACGGATCGGCGCCCGGGGTGATGAACGCCGCCGCGGTGAGGCACACGACGATCGCGTGGCGTCTATACCTAGACAAAAACTGCGGCGTGATCAGCCCGAGTGACGTAAGCGCAAGAATCGCTATCGGGACCTCGAACACCAGGCCGAACGCGAGGCACATGCTGATCGCGAAGTCAAAGTAGTCGGTGGCCGAAATCATCGGCGTGAGCGCGGTGGACTCGATGCTCATCAGAAAACGCAGCGTCAGCGGCAACACCACGAAATAGCTGAGCGAGATCCCCGCGAGGAACAGCCCCACCATCGCGATCAGCACGGGAATCACGACGCGCTTCTCGTGCGCGTAGAGCGCCGGCGCGAGAAAGCCCCAGATCTGCCCGACGACGACCGGCGACGCGAGAATGATCCCGAGTACCAGCGACGCATTGAGAAGAATGTGGAAGGAGGTTCCGGGATGCGTGTAAATCAGTTTCTGTCCATGGAGCAATGGCAGAATCGGACGCTCCAGCAGCCGGATGATGTCGAGCTTCGAAAGAAGCGCGAATCCGATCACGACGCCGACCACTACGGCGCCCGCTATCCAGAAAAGTCGCTTGCGCAGCTCTTCCAGATGGTCCAGGAACGGCATCTCGTGGCCAGGACCTTCGCTCATACCACCGCCTGTAACTACTTGATCGACTGCAGGCGCTCGTCGGCCAGGGCGGCCTCGTCAGAGCGCGGGAAGCGCTTGATGATATCCTGAAACAGACGCTTCGCCTCGGCGGTTTTCTTCGCCGACTGGAGCTGGAGCGCCCGCTTGTACATTGCCGTCGGAACACGCGGCGAGTTTGGAAACTTCGTGATCAGCGCCGCATATTCCTTGTCCGCGGCGTCGGTGTTTCGCTCGGCGGCATATGCCTGCGCCGTATAAAACATCGCCTCGGGGACGAGGTCTGACCGCGGATATTTCGCTATCAGCTCACTGAAGGCAGCGCGAGCCGCGACATTTCCACCCTTGAGAAGCTGGTCGCGACCGGCCTGCAGCAGCTGGCCTGGTCCTGGCCCGCCTGTTGGGGCGCTCGCGCTCGACGCGCTGTCGGTGGTCGGTGCCGCGACTGGTTGGGTGGTTTTCTCCTCGAGCGACGCACGCATATCGCGCAACCGCTGTTCGCTCTGCCCGCTCAGGTCCTGCAGCTGCGAGATGTCTTCCTTCATCGCCGCCAGATCGGACTCGGTCGCCGTGCGCAGTGAATTGACTCTCCTGCTCAGCGCGCTGATCGAATCACTGAGGGTGCGGACCGAGCGGCTCATCTCGACCAGATATGCGCGCTGGACGGAATCAGCCGCGTTCGAGCTCGCGCGGGTTCCGAGAACGTCCTGCTGAAGCCTGTCGAAGTCGGACTTCGTCGCGAAGAAACAACCGCCGAGCGCGAAGGGAAGGAGACAGAATATGAATGAAGATGTCTTGATCATTGCGAGTAGGTTCCCACTTCAGGATTGGCGAGAATCGGCGACCACGCCGCCAGCCTCGCGCCTCTGCTGTGCGTGAGCTGACGCGCGCGGCCAGACTCGGTGTCGAGAATCCACAACTGCTTGTCGCCGCCGCGCGACGACGTGAAAACGATGTGACGACCATCGGGTGCCCAGGACGGATCCTCGTTCTCACCCTCGCTCGTCAGCTGCTTTGGAACGCGATCCCGCAAGTCGATCATCCAGATCTGGAAATTTCCGTTCTGCTGCTCGTATGCGATCGCGTGACCGTCGGGTGACCAGTCCGGGCTCGCCCGGTAGCTGCGCACTCCAGCCTTGTAGGGCGTGAGCAGCTGAACGTTGGAGCCGTCCGCATCCATAATATATACCTGCGGTGAGCCAGACTTGCCCGAGATGAACGCGATCTGACGGCCATCGGGACTGTACGATGGTGAGGTGTTGTCCGAACCTCTGCCGACGGTAATTCTCTTCGGCGTTCCGGAGTCGAGCGCTGCCAGAACCAGATCGGTTCCGTTCCCATTTCCCTGTGAGTACAGGATCGCGTTACCGCCTGGCTGATATACGGGCGTGATGTTGAGTCCGGCGCGAATCTGACTCACGCGCCGGGTGCGACCGGTGCGAACATCGAGCTCCTGCACCTGCGTACCTGTGTTGCCGAGCACGGTAAAGACGACCGTTCCGCCAGTCGGGGACCATGCCGGTGACAGCGCTCCGCGGCCTGTCGTGATCGCGCGTGTCTCGGCACCATCGCTGTCGATGATGCGCAGCTCGCCGCCGTTCACGTACGCGATGCGCGTCTGCGCAATCCCGCGCTTTCCAAAAACCCACTGCTCGATCTGGTCCGATACTCCGTGCAGCGCGAATCGCCAGTCGCGGTCACGGCGGTCGAAGAGAAAGTGCTCCGACTGTAAGAGTTCGCCGCGTGCCACATCGTACGCGGCGACGTGAAGCCCCTGCGTCGTCGGTGTCATGCGAATCAGAAGATCAGCGCCAAATTTTGCGACGAGCGGAAAGTTGATCTTTTCGCCCGGAGCCGGAACGAGACCGCTCAGTGTCGACTGATCAAGCGCAATCACCGTCGTCCGATCGCTGTAGTCGAGGTCGCGCTGCACGATGGCGCGCAGCGAATCGTTGTCGTCATCCTGGACCGGCAGCACGATCACGCCCGGCTTGCTGCCTGCCGCGTAGCTGAGGCCCAGTCTCACACCCGGTGTAGTGGTCGTGTCCTGCGCGCGCAACGCGTGCGCCGCGAGGAACGACCCGAGGAGCACGAACAGCAGGAGTCGGCGGGCGTATTTCACTTCAGAAATTCGGGGTCGAAGCTGAAAACAACGGGAAGAACGTCATCGGGAAATCCTGCTGGAAGTGGGCCGAACCCACGTGTGCTCGAAGCTGCTTCGACCGCGCCTTGTGCCTCGAGGTCGAATGAGAAGCTTCCTGAGCGTCTGATGAACGTGAGGTCCGAGACAGAGCCATCGCGATGAATCAGAAACCTTACTTCCGCCTTGAGATGCGCGGCTGGATTTCGTGGTTTGAAGTTGACTGCAATCTGTCGAACGATGTTGTTGAGATACCCTGGAAACGGAAACTCGATCCCCTCCGCGCGCACCGTCGCCACGTCAGTGCCCTTTCCACCGACTGGGCCGCCGCCCGCCTTGGGCGCTTGAGTCTTCGTTGGCGGAGTGACCCTGGGTTCCGTCGCGACGGTCGTACTCTTCGCTGGCACAGTCTTGCCGCTCGTCGGCGTCGCCCGCGCCGGTGTCTTTGGCGCCGGCTTCGCGGTCGGAAGCGGCATCTCCTTGATCGTTGACTGCGTCGCGGCTGGCTGGGTAACGGATGTAGTCGCCTTCGACGGTTCGCTTCTCACCTCGCCGATCGCCCGCTCTCCCGGCGGAGCAGCGACGATTTCAACCCGATACATCGGCGGCAGGGCTACCGGTTTGCGCTCACTCAACGTGTTGAAGAGAAGCGTCGCGACCGCGGCGTGGAGTATCGCCGAGAGCGTGATCGGAGCGACGAGTCGCGATCCGGTCTCCTGGCGCGCCATTATTTCGTCGCTGGCGGCTCGGCCACCAATCCAATGTCGCCGACGCCGCTTGCGCGCATTATGGCGAGTACCCTGACGACCGAGCCATACGGCACGCGATCATCAGCGCGAAGGTAGACTCCACCGCTGCCCCGTCGCTGCGCGAGCGCCTTGAAGCTCGCCGCGAATTGCGTGACCGTGAGACGCGCTTCGTCGACGTAGATCGCGCCGGTCCGATCGACCGTCACCGTGAGCCCACTCTTCGATTCGAGCGGACGCGCCTGCGCTTTGGGAAGCGTGATGTCCACGCCGCCCTGCATCATCGGCGCGGTGATCATGAAGATGATCATGAGAAGCATCATCACGTCGATCAGGCTCACGACGTTGATCTCCGCGTTGAGCGTCAGGCGGCCGCGGCCGCGTCCTCGGCGCGCCACTAGATCATGCCCTCGCGAACCATCAGCGCGATGAGCTCCGACCCAAAGCTCTCGAGCTCGCCCTCGATCTTGTTCAGTCGCGCCGCGTAGATGTTGTAGGCAAACACCGCCGGAATCGCTACGCTGAGCGCTGCCGCTGTCGCGATCAGCGCCTCGGCGACACCGGGCGCTACGGCGCCAATGTTCCCAGATCCTTTCGACGCAATTCCAACGAACGCGTCGATGACGCCGAGCACGGTACCGAGAAGTCCAATGAGAGGACTGACGGAGCCGATCGTTGCCAGCGATGGAACCCAGCGCCCGAGTCGATCGCGCTCGGCGGTAGTCTCGGCGTCGAGCACGAGCTGGAGCGCCTCGACTTGCGCGCCGCTGAATCGCGCCACTCGCTCCGAAGTCCCGTGCAGCGCCGGAGTCGTTTCCTCCATGAAGCGCATCGCGCGCTCCATGATCGTCGCCGGCGGGCCGTTGCTGCGGCGCGCCATTTCCGCGGCGCTTTCAACCGACCGGGCGCCCGCGAACTCGTGGGCGAACGAGTGCGTAATTCTCGCGGCGCGACGCAGCTCGTACCATTTGGCGAAGATGATGCCCCAACTGATCAGCGAGAGAACGACGAGAATCACCAGCACTATTTTCGTAGCGCCAGTGGAATTCGTCACCAGCTGCATTGGTGAGCTCGGTACTCCCTGACCGATCTGCAAAAGGAACAAGTGCGAATCGCTCCCTAACGCTTGCTCGGCCATGCGAATGAGCGCGCTCAGGTCGCCGCTCCGGCCGCTTGCGCGGCGAACCATTGGTAGCTCTTCGCGAGCCCTTCGGGCAGCGCCACCTCGGGAACCCAGCCAAGCTGCGCCTTTGCCTTTCGTACATCCACGAACGACTCCTGCTGTTCTCCGGGCCGATGCGGCGCGAATTCGATCGGTGCGTTGGTGCCGGCCGCCTCCTGAAGACCCTTTGCGATCTCGAGGACGCTCGTCCCTACCCCGGTGCCGATGTTAAAAGCCCGCGCATCGAGCCTCTCTTTCTGGGGCAGCGGCTTTGTCGCCGCGAGCCACACCGCGCGCGCGACGTCGCCGACGTAAACGTAATCGCGCGTCTGAAGACCATCCCCAAAAACAGTCAGCGGGCGGTTGTTGAGAATCCGCCCGCAGAATATCGCAACTACCCCCGCTTCTCCGTGTGGATCTTGTCGCGGTCCGTACACATTTCCAAAGCGCAGAGCAACCACCTCCATTCCATGAACGCGTCCGTAGTACGCGAGGTAGTACTCGATGCTCAGCTTCGCGATCGCGTACGGTGACTCGGGATCCTTTGGATACGTCTCGGCGTTCGGCGGAGTGTTGAAATCGCCATACAGCACGCCGCCGGTCGACGCGAATATCACGCGTGTCTCTGGCGCGCTATCCCGCAGAGATTCCATGAGGTTTAGAGTACCGAGAATGTTGATCGTGGCGTCGTTGATCGGATCGGCGACACTCTTCCGGACATCAATTTGACCCGCGAGATGCACGACGACGTCACACTTCTCGTCGCGCACAAGGCGAGCAAACTCGGGGGAGTTGACACCAATCTCATGGAAACGCGCCTTGGCGGGGAGATTCTCGCGCTTGCCCGTGGAGAGATCGTCGACGATCAGGACGTCGAACCGTTTGTCCAGAAAGAAATCCGCGACATGCGAGCCGACGAAACCCGCCCCGCCAGTCACGAGGACCCTAGGCAATGTCGGACGATTCTCCCTTTTCCCGATCACCGCTCGCCTTGTCATCGAGAGCGAACAGGTAGCGCGCGGCGTCGACAACGCCAAGCCCGCGCCCATTCGCCGCGGCAGCTTTCAATCGGACACTTGGCTCGTGCAGAAACTTGTTCATCAGCGATTTCGAGAAGTGCTCGATCGCTTCTGCCTGCTCGGCCGATAGAGGTCCGAGGCGCCGGAATGCCGCGGCGAGCTCCGCGCTGCGAACCTTGTCCATCTCTTCACGAAATTCCCGTACGACCGGGACCACCGCCAGTCCGGCAACCCAGTCCCAATACTTCTGCACTTCGTCCGCGATTATTTCCCGCGCGGCGGGGACATTTTCTTCGCGCTGCTCGAGATTTGCTGCCGCGGCGGAGCGGATGTCGTCGAGATCGTACAGAAAAACATTGTCGAGATCGCCGACGCCGGCTTCCACATCGCGCGGCAGCGCTATATCCAGAATGCAGAGGGGCCGGTCGCCGCGCGCGACGATCGAGTCACGGACGCGCTCCACCGTGACCACCGGAATCGGCGAAGCGGTGGAGCAAATCAGTACGTCGACATCGCGCAGTGATTCCCAGCACTGATCGTAGTGCATCGCTGTCGCCGCGTGTCGCTCCGCGAGCGACAGGGCGCGCTCATGGGTTCGATTCGCGACTATCGCCACGCGGACGCCCTCGCCGAGGAGGCACTCGAGCGCCAGCTCCGCAACGTCGCCCGCGCCGAGTATCATTGCGCGCCGGCCGCGCAGTCCGCCGAAGATCTTCTTCGCGAGCTGCACCGCCGACGAGCTCACCGACGCGGCGCCACGCCCGATTCCGGTTTCTTCTCGCGCCCGCGACGCCGCGAGCATCGCGCTCTGGAACATTCGGTTGAGAATCGGCCCCGATTCAACCCGGCAGTCTTCCCACGCGCTCTTTACCTGCCCCTGGATCTGCGCTTCGCCAAGTATCATCGAGTCGAGACCGGCAGTCACGGCGAAGAGGTGTGATGTCGCCTCACGATCGCGCCGCACGTACGTGAACCCACTCGCGTCGGCGCCGAGCCGCTCTGCGAGGACCGACGAGATGGCCGAAATAGCGTCGCCCTCTTCTTCAACCGCATAGATCTCGGTGCGGTTGCACGTCGACAGGATTACGCCTTCGCGGATCAGACCCTGCCGTCGCAGGCGACCGAGAACACGCGCCGCCTCGCGCGGCGTGAGCGCGAGCTTCTCGCGAATCTCGATCGGCGCCGTTGAGTGACTCACACCCGCGACGATCAGCGCCACGAGTCCACCTTGTCAGCGAACGATCCGTCCTCGACAGAGCTACAGAACTCTTCGTCGATCAACTTCGGCGCGACCGCACGCCAACCTTGGTCCCCGCTGGCAGTGAGGCGAGTGCGCAATCCGCGTAGTGCCGACACCGCTCTCTCGTATCGAGCATCGAAGCGCTCCGCGATTGCGTCGCGTATCCTGGCGGCGGCGCCGGGCACGCCGCCGGACGATACCGCGATCGTGATGTCGCCTGAGCGATGCAATGCCATGGTGTGGAAATTCCCTTCGTCCGGATAATCGGTGATGTTGACCAGTTTTCCGCGCGCGTTCGCGTCGACGGCAATCTGCGCATTCACTTCGCGTGAATCGGTAGCGGCGATCACGAGCGTCGCGCGCTCGAGGTGCTCGACACGGTAGGCCTCACGCAAGACAGTGACCCGACGAACGCGCTCTGCCTCCTCGAGCTCCGCTGTCACGAGCGGCGCGACAACGGTCACCGATGCGCCGGCGTCGACTAACGCCAACGCCTTGCGAGTCCCAACGGCGCCGCCGCCAATAACGACAGCGGTGATCCTCTCCCCGTGAAGCGCGATTGGGAAGTCGCTCACAGGAACTGGCCCCGATTGAACGACGCGATCCGAAACACGACATAAAGCGCGATGACGCTTGCGAAGGTCACTGCCGACATCAGCGCGGCCCGACGCGCCTGCCACCCTCGCAGCATTCTGCCGAGAGCCAGTGCGCTTATCCCGATCCAGGCGCCCATGCCCCAGATGATCTGTGGAAGCACGAGTGCGCGATACTGGAACGAATACGCGGCGGCAAGCGCCAGTCCGAGCGTGAGGCCGAGAAATCCGGCGATGGACGCGAAATGGTTGACACGGTCGAGAGTGTCCAGGGGCGGGAAGAACCGAAAAATCGCGCCGAATCTCGCGGACTTGAGCTCGCGTCGCGCAACGAGGTACATGGTTCCCGCCGCGGCCGCTGTTGCATACGCCGCAATTCCGATGAAGCTCAGCACGATGTGCATCGTCAGCCACACCGCCCGCACGCCCTGCGGCTCGAGAAACGGGTGCAGGCCGGCAAGGTTACCAGCCATCGTCGTCAGTGCCGCCACCGGTGCTGCCACGAGTGTGAGGCTGACCTCCCGCGCCAGACTTTCGACTACGACTAGCGAAAGTGCGAGCACGAGACCGGCGAAGGAGAGACCTGGTCCGAGACCAGTAAGAGACGCGGCACCAGCCTGTCTCGTGAGCCCGGCGAGAGCGGTTGCGTGAGCGCCGATGCCGAGCAGAAGGGCGATGACGACAGCGCCTACCGGAGCCCGCACGCGGCGCGCAAAGGGCAGCGCCGCAATGGCAGCGGCGCCGAGGTAGAACGTGACGGCAATGAAGTGGGCGATCGCAATCATGTGATCGCCCTAATGTAATCCCCCGCTGGCGCTTTGGCCCCTGTTAGGGCGCGCCCCTCTTGCCAGTCAGACGCACTGGCATTCCGTCGCGAATCGTCGGCTGAGTCTGTCGCACGACAATCGCGGTCGAAGCATAGGGAGTTACACGGACGACCTGCGCGACGCCCGCAGTAACGGGGGGCGCTGGATTCTCGTCTTCCCGGCCGGTCGAATTGTCGATGAACGTGACTTCGTCGCCAACCTGGATGCCGGTTCTGGAATTCTGCGAGATCAGCACGTAGTGCCCGATCGAAGGAAGTACCGGCTCGTTGTGAACGTAGATAACCTTTCCTCGCGAGCCGCCAATAACCGGTGCGAGCGTTCCACTCGCCAGCGGCAGGTCGGGAGCGGCAATCACGCGCTGATCGAGCTTGACCTCGCCAAACTGCCTGAGGATGCGTGCGATTGGACGCTGACCAGGAAGAATGCTTTCGATGCGAAGTATGCCAGTCGGAATTACGACCTGGCCGTTGTCGCCTCCGAGGTCTGGCCCGAGTACATACGCCATGTAATTGTCGCCAAGGCGCGGCGCGGCACCCCGGGGAAGATCGAGATAAAGGGCGTCATTGATCTGGTATCTGGACTGAACGATGCTGGTCTTGATTCCCGGCCGATCGACGCTGGCGACGAGCCTGCCCGCCCCTTTCGGTCCACCGCCGCGGTCCGCGTACGGAGCTGCCTGCACCTCGCCCTGGCGAACTCCACCGGCGCGCGAGCGGCCGACAACGTCGGATTGGAGAGCAGCGGCCGCGCGGCTCATCGGTGATGCAAACACCGTGAGATCGGAATGCCCGTCGGTCACCTGTTGCGCCGGGGCAGCAACTGGACGCGTGACGACATGCGATACGACTTCGCCGGAACTGTCAGCGCGAGCGAGCGCCCCGGGTTTGAGTTCGCTCCCTGAAATGCGGATCACTTCGCCCGGGTAAATCCAGTGCGGATCTTTTACGACGTCGGTATTGCGGCGGAAAATCTCCGGCCAGCGGAACGGGTTCTTCAGGTAGGCTTGCGCGAGATCCCAGAGCGTATCGCCTTTTTTCACCACGTGCTTCACTTCCTGAGTGGTGTCGGACGTCATGACGAGATTGTTCGTGGTATCGGTGCGGGGCGCTCGAGCCGTATCGGCGGTCGGCACCTGCGCATCGGCGCGAGTGGCGCCGATCGCCGCAAGAATGATTACGGCGCCAACGGTTGTGGCGAGGACGCCGGATCTCGTTACGGTTCTTGACGATGCCTTGAGGAAATGACCGATCACTCGTGCTCCCGGAACTTGACGGATGGAACTTGACGGATGGAACTTGACGGATGGATAGGACTCCGCGCGAGGCGGGTCAAGCATTTGACGGGCGGGACACCTTAAGGTCACGCCGCGAGCGACACGAAGGAGCTCCAGGCCAGGAAGCTGAAAAGCTTGTTAGTTCCTCGCTTCAGTACTCGGAAACCAAAGCGGCCCCGCAAGCGGGGCCGCCCAATACGATTTCAAACTGAGGGCAGTTAGAACGGAAGGTCGTCGTCAGTCTCTTCGAGCGCTCCCGGAAAATCCTCGAAGTCAGCTCCGCCCGTCGTCGCCGACCCTGCCTTCGCACCAGCCGCCGCCGGAGCTCGGCTCCTTCCCGCGCCCTCACCATCAAAATCGCCCGACGCGGCGCGACTGCCGCCCA
>WNGC01002980.1_pt1 | contig 12716 bp, 16 predicted proteins | sample 5400051 | NCBI WGS metagenome assembly WNGC01 (sample SAMN13153368, study PRJNA577476) | soil metagenome | isolation source: 20 cm soil or saprolite under grassland replicate 2 | place: USA:California | collected 2016-06-15 | reverse complement strand
ACAGGCCAACGCGCTCGTGAAGCTGGCGCGCGAGTGGTGACGGCTCCACGTGGGTACGGACGCGCGTGCGCAGCTGGTGTTCGCGCGCTTTCGCCCGATTGCCAGATTGTTGTGTTTCTCGATGGCGATGGCAGTGATGTGCCCCTAATGATGCGCAAGCTGGTCGACCCAATCGCGCGCGGCGCGCACGATTTCGTCATTGGCTCACGGACCCGCGGGCGGCGCGAACCCGGCAGCATGAATTTCCAGCAAATCTTGTCCGGACGCATTGCCGGATTCATTCTGCGGTTGCTTTACGGCGTCCGTTACACCGACATGTGCCCGTTTCGCGCCATTCGGCGCGACGCGCTAGGGACACTCACCATGCGCGAGGAAACTTACGGCTGGAATCTGGAGATGCAGATGAAAGTCGCGCTCTCTGGTCTGCGAATTCTCGAAATTCCAGTAAATCATCGCCGCCGGACCGGTGGAGAATCGAAAGTTTCAGGCACGTTCCAGGGCACATTTGTCGCAGGCGCACGCATCCTCGCAACCCTGGTGCGCGTGGCCTTCGAACGATCGTGCCAAGACGAGTAATTGAGTTATTCAGGCAGTGCACGGCTAGCGCGCCGCGTAAGTTCTCTGAGATCTTGAACGGAGCTTACTTCTCGCCAGCGATCACGCGGCCAAAGCTCGACTAACTCGCCAGCGCAGAAAACAATTAACGGCTCTCCAGACTTGAAATAGCCGAGATCTATCGCATCAGACGGCAATGTTAGACGGAGAGTGTTCCCACTCTTTCTCAAGCGACAGGCAACTCTAAAAAATCCTTCTAATTGACGATAGGTCCTGACGTCTGCGTCTTCGCCTGCATCCCAAGACACCGTTTTCCCGCCTAGTCCTTTTTCTAAAAGTAAAAGGTCCCTGAGTTGAGCAAGCTCACTATTGGGCGGAAGAAGTTGGAGTTGATTTTCAGCGCCCGGCAATGCCCAAACGTGAATCGTTTCGCCCGCATTAATTTTAAGGTCCAACGCAGAGGAAACCGGTTCTCGGCTTACGTCGACGCGTCGCTGATTATCGATCCAAATCAACGTCGAGCCGACGGCCCCATTATTCTTCCGACGCTTTCTCGCCACTCAGGGAAAATACACCCAAATCTCAGTTGGAGTCTGCCCAGAAAAGCTATAACTCCTTGGGAGATCGGCGAAATTTAATCGGCTTGACAATATCTTGTGGTTTTAGGGAAACTTCACCCACAACATAGTGGATTTAAAATGCTTGAAAGGCGAATGACTCCTGGATAAAACCGAGCTGGTTCTGACCCGCTGGAGATGAAATGAGAGCGCTAGCGCAATTTCAAAGAGACGCAAGTTCCGATGCGCCAAATGACAACACGGTTCCGTTTGCGCAGCCAGATTTGGACAGATCTCGCACAAGGGACCCCAGGATCGGGTGCGCAGGAATAGTCCGCCGCGGCAGCGAGGTCTTGCTGGGCCGACGAAGCAAGGATCCTAACCGAGGATTATGGGTTTTACCAGGCGGTGGAGTTGGCTTCGGAGAAACGTTGATCGAGACTCTGCAGCGGGAACTGGCCGAAGAAGCGCACATCGAAGTAGATATTGAAAATATTTTTGACGTGTCCGAGCTAATCACTCCGCCAAACGAGCATCGCGTGATCGTCTATATGAACGCGCGCTATTGGTCGGGAGAACCCGTAGCTTCAAGCGACCTATCCGAAGTGCGGTTCTTCCAAACGGAAGAAATCAAAAAGATGAGCGCGTCGAAAATGATCTCGCCTTTCGTCGAGACGATTCTGCGAAAAGCTGCTTTACTTTAAGCATGCTCAGCGCTTCGGGGGCTCCCGAATCTTGGTTTCATCGCTTGAAGGAACTCTTCAGGCACCCTCGAACAGGTTGGGAAAAAATCGCCCGTGCTGCATGGGTATTTGCCATCTTGTGTTTCTTGGCGACCGCAATCACTGCCTTCGCGCGGTGGACTTGGCCGACTTGGCTGCGGCCGCCGATTGACACGGGGTTTGGCGTTGCGCTTGTAGTAGTCTCAATTTGGTTGGGTGGAATCTTTACCGATTTTTATTCAAAATTGACTGGGTTTGGTATCATCGGCGTTCGCGAAAATCGACGTGGACAAGATCCGGATCTTACGGGTCTTGTGCCGGATCACGCATTAGTCCTGTCACGAAACCACGCAACCTCCTCGGCACAGTTTCCAGAACCGCTCCTGCGTGAGCTTCAAGATATTATTAATCAATGGGTCGCCGCGAACCGCTGCGCAGGGCAAAACTCCGCTTGTTTACGAACACGGAGTTCCGTCCGAAGACGCCTCACACGGTGGATGCGGCATTTGCCACTGCCATCTGCATCTCGTCCCAATCGATGGAGATGTGAATCTGCAACAGATCGAGGAATTTGACGCGAAGCCGGTGGCGTTTGTATTTAAAGCTGGCCAGAAGCTCGAATCGCAATTAATGCGCCGATTTATTGCCGCTCGGCAAAAAAAAGCCGTGCCCCAATGGGATTGGCGTGCGGCGCCACGCGGCGAAGATTTAAGAAAAGAAAAGCAAACACTAGAGAAGTCGGCGCAGAATCTGCGGACGATTTTAAAGTGATCGCTGCTCTTTACGATCTTCACCAGCAACGAGCGCTCCGCGCAGCGCTACGAGATCTTCGGGGGTATTGGAAGCTATGGAGTACCTGCCTCCTGCAAAGCGTGTCGTTGCCAACTTTGCGTGGAATCGTCGTGACCCGGCGGTCCCCCCGAGATCGACAAACACCTTCATACCTTCTTGCGATAACTTAAAGCTACAAAAGTGCTCATTCGGCACGACATTCAAAACGAGGCGCCGCCGTACCCTCGCGGCGGTTTTCTTGTCCCAAAACGTTTGCTACCAGAAATCCTCGCTTTCTTTTTTGGATTCAATCGAGTTGTCGCGGTTTACGAAGCCGCGGACCCCGTTTTGAATGGCGACAACCTTAACTTGCTCTTTGAGAGCGCTACAAATATTTGGGTAGAAGTGGTCGGACCAGGCTTCGATGCGAGCGATTTACAACGGGGCGATTTATCTCCCCATGAAGTATTTTCAATCACCATTTCGCCAGATGGTAAAATCGCGGAGCTAAGGCGCGTGAGCGCCATCGATGACGCGACGTATGAGGAATCGAGGCAGCTTCGCGTCAGAAAGCTACAGAAAAAGTTTCAAGAATCGCCGACGCCGGAACTCGCTCGAAGAATCTACGCGGATCTAAAATTTTCTTCGACGTTGGAGGAATATCTCAAGAACTTGTCCAGTCCTCTCTTCAAAGCGAAAACATATGTTCCGATCTCACAAGCGCTCGTGACCAACACGGTTGACGCCATCCTGAATTCCAACATTATCGAACTGTTTCTGCGGGAAACGGGCGCTGGTTTCCCCTTGAATTTTTCTACTCATTTGTCGACAATGGCCGCCGACAGGTCTATTGGGATATTGTTTCGCCAAAGCTCAAATTTCAGGGCCTGAAATTATAGATTCAGCCGGGTTTGGCGGCACGTCTGGCGCCGGTGCTCACATGGTTACGACATTGGTGCGTGTAGTCCTCGGCTAATCGATTCCATCTGGCGATAACCGAGTTTTCGTGTAGCGTCCGGCGATGCTTTCGATGCTGGATTTGGAGAGTTTTCGCAGGACGCCGCTTATCCGTGAACCATTCGAGTTTCTGGTCGTCCCGGAATTTGTAAGACCTGAAGCACGCTTCGCCGTCAATAACGACTACCCCGAGGTTAACCGTGCAGGCAGCTTTCCGCTGCGCGAGGTTAAATATGGGCCTGCATTCGCAACGCTCATCGGAGAAATGCGCAGCAATGAATTCCGCAAAGCGTTCGAGGAAAAATTCAATATCGATCTGACGAATCGCCCGGACATGATCACCGTGCGAGGCCGTTGCAGCGAAAAGGACGGCAAAATCCATACTGACTCCGAAACAAAAATCATCACGATTCTTATCTACATGAACTCGGGCTGGGAATCTGCCGGCGGCCGGCTTCGGTTGCTATGCTCTGGGAACAATCTGGACGACGTGATTCTCGAAGTACCGCCAACGGAAGGCACACTGCTGGCGTTCCGTCGGAGCAATAACTCATGGCATGGTCACAAGCCGTTCTCCGGCCCGCGCCGGGCGATTCAATTTAACTGGGTCATGAGTGAAGCCGTAGTGCGGTGCGAGCAGAATCGTCATCGGGTTTCTTCATGGGTGAAAAAACTCCGCGGCGCGTTCTCGGGGGAGAAAAAGGCAGCCTGATCCCCGGACCTCGCAGAACTGTAGCCACGCCCCTGCGGGGCGTCCCCTAAATGTGAATAGCAGTGCGCAAGTTGACCGGCCACAGGCCGGTGGCTACAACATATGAAATTGCTCTAGAGTGAACGGCCAGATCGAAACTGCACACGTAAGGACCAGAGACGCGTCAGAGCTGCAATCCACAGAGTTCTCGCGCATTTTGTTGATCAAACCGTCGGCACTTGGCGACGTCGTCCATACGATTCCGGTGCTTGTGAAGCTGCGCGCGCGTTATCCAAGCGCGCGAATTGACTGGTTGATTACTCCGGAGAACGCGGACATCGTGCGCTGCCACCCGGCGCTATCCAATGTCGTTCTTTTTGCGCGGCGCGATTTCTCGAAGCGCGGCAGAAGATGGCGCGCACTGGTGGCGTTCTTCGATCTCCTCAAGCAAATCCGTCGCGCGAAATATGATTTGGTCGTCGACATGCATGGCCAGCTGCGTTCGGCTTTTTTTGCTCTCGTGAGCGGTGCCCACGTGCGCATCGGGTTTGATCGCCCGATCAAGCGTGTACTTACGGTTTCCGCCGAGCACGATCTCAGGAACGTGCCGAGCCACGGCTGGCGCGGCGCACGAGAGGGTTCATGGATTGCCTACACCCACCGCGTCTCGATTCCGACACTCGATGTTCACGCAATTGATCGTTACCTCTGGGTCGGGCCATTGCTTGGCTTCGACGACGATCCACCAGATCTCACTATTCACCTGTCATCCGACACTGTACGCAATGTGGAGCAATTGCTCGAGGAGCAGGGTGTGACTCCCGACATGCCCCTTGTCATTCTCGTGCCCGGCACCATCTGGGAGACTAAGCATTGGACGATTGAAGGATTTGCAGGCGTCGCGCGGCATTTTCTTCACGATGGCTTTGCCGTTGCGCTGGCGGGCACGATGCGCGACCAGGAGCGTTGCCGGCAAATCGCAGCCGCAGCGCCCGGGGCATGTGATCTGTCGGGTAAAACCACACCAGCTGAGCTGGCGGCACTCATTCGGCGTGCAGAAGTGGCGGTGACCAATGACTCTGGTTCGATGCATGTCGCCGCGTCACTCGGCAAACCCATGGTCAGTGTCTTCGGACCAACCAATCCGGTTCACATCGGGCCTTATCAACGGCCGGAATCGGTCGTGCGCGTGGACTTGCCTTGCTCGCCGTGTAATTACCGTCGGCTAAGCCAATGCCCGTTCGATCACGCCTGCATGAAACAGCTTACGCCTGAAATGGTTGTGGAGCGCGTGCGGAAAATCGTCGCGATGGCAAAGTGAGTTGTTGCAGCGGCGTTCGCCGCGAGGAACCCCCGAAGCAAATCATCAGGCGCTTGGCACAAGCGGCTCTACAACTCATATTCGCTCCGAATGAGTAGAACAAAGGCGATTTTCGCTGGGTTGGTCGCCGGATTGCTCGCCGGAATCGTGATGACAACGGCAATGTTGTTGCTCGCTGCGCTTCGTGTGGCGACACCGCTCGTCATCATCGGCGATCGGCTTTCAGTTTTCATCCCGCCGGGTCCGTTCCTTTCCGTCATGGGTAAGGTGGGTGGTTACAATCACCTGAAGCAACTTGGCGTTGGATCCACAATCGCCGGCCAACTCCTAGTTGCTGCAATCGGCGGAGCGATTTTCGGCTTGCTATCACGGCGCAATCCGGCGCGCGCCTCGGCAATGTGGACGATGCCGATCTTTGTTCTGTTACCGATCGTGGCCTTCACAATCGCGCTGTGGCCGGTCCTCGGCACAAGCTACGTTGGCCTGCCTGTCGAGGCCGCGCGTCTGGTCACCCTCGTCGGCTTTGCGCTTTGCGTGTTTTTGTTCGAGCGAACGTTAGTCTCTGCTTTTCGATTTCTGACAATGCGAGAAACCGGGAGGAACGAATATGAATTCACTCCGGCCATTGGCCGGCGCGCGTTTGTCCTGAGCGCGATCGGAATCGCAGTGGCGGGTGGCGGCGTTGCGCTGGCTCGTAAACTTTATCGCGCGGCCACATTCAGCTACGACGGCACACAATACAAAGGCCGCATCGTCGAGCCGATTACGCCTAACGAGTTGTTCTATTGCGTGACCAAGAACATCGTCGATCCCAGGGTGAACGTCGATCTCTGGCACCTTGAAGTGAACGGGCTTGTGCAAAATCGCGCTACATGGCGTTTTCAGGACCTCGTCGGCTTCCCGGCGCGCGAGCAGCAGACGACGCTGATGTGCATCAGCAATGGGCTCGACGCGGGCCTGATCAGCAATGCCATCTGGAAAGGTATCCCGCTGCGCGACCTGCTCGATCAAGCAGTGCCGTTTTCAAACGCCGCACGGGTGCGTCTCCATGGTGTTGATAATTACACCGATACCATTCCACTGGAGAAGGCGATGGAGCCAACGACTTTGCTGGCCTACGACATGAACGGCGTGCGATTGCCGCATCGGCATGGCTATCCGTTGCGCGTTATTGTGCCGGGATACTTCGGGGAAAAACATGTGAAATGGCTTACGCGAATCGAATTGACGCATGCCAAGGCGAAAGGATTTTACGAAGCGCAAGGCTGGGGACCAGATTTCATCACGCCGACAAGATCACGGATTGATCTGCCCGATAACGAATCGCGATTCTCAATTAGCGAATTACAGCAACCAATCGAAGTGAAGGGCATGGCCTATGGCGGCGACCGTGGCATTTCGCGCGTCGAGCTCAGTTTTGATGACGGCAAATCTTGGCGCGACGCCGAGATCTATTACGCCGGCGGCGATCTTGCGTGGTCCCTATGGAAAAGCGAGTGGCGGCCTGATGCAGCAGGTGATTTCGTCGTCGTTGTCCGCGCCACGGACGGCGAAGGCGACGTGCAGGAATGGGAAGAGGATCGCAGCTGGTTTTCCGGTGTCACCGGCTTTCATAAAATCGCCGTGCATGTCACGGCGTGAACTCTGCTGCGCGATTGCGGCCAGCAGCTTGTGCGCTTTGAAACTTGCGTCGTGTGCTAAATTTCATCGATGGAAAAAGTGATCATTGTTGGGAGCGGTTGCGCTGGCCTGACAGCGGCGATTTACGCTGCCCGGGCTAATCTAAGTCCACTGGTGCTGGAAGGGCGGCAGCCGGGCGGACAGCTCTCAACGACGACTTTGGTGGAAAATTATCCCGGCTTCCCCGATGGAATCGATGGACCGGAGCTCATCCTCAACATGCACAGGCAGGCCGAAAAATTTGGCGCGCGTTTCTCCTACGCGGAGGTGACCGATTTCGATGGAAGCAACAAGCACATACGAATCAAAGCAGATGATGAATGGCTCGAGACGCAAGCACTGATCATCGCCAGCGGAGCGTCTGCGCGATACTTGGGACTTGAAAACGAAGAAAAATTGATCGGTCACGGACTGACCTCATGCGCAACATGCGACGGCGCATTTTACAAAAACGTGCCGGTCTGCGTGGTCGGGGGCGGCGATTCCGCCGCGGAGGAGTCGTTGTTTCTCACCCGGTTCGCTTCAAAGGTGTATTTGGTTCATCGCCGCGACAAAATGCGCGCTTCTGTGATCATGCAAGAGCGCGTGTTCGCGAACAAGAAGATCGAGCCGATCTGGAACACGGTCGTCACAAAATACATTCCGGACGAAAAAGGCGAGATGCGGGCGGTGTGTTTGCGAAACGTCAAGACAAACGAAGAAAGCGAACTGGAGGTGGCGTGTGTGTTTGTGGCAATTGGTCATGACCCAAACACGAAGCCCTACCGAGGCAAACTCGACGTGGACGCCGATGGATATTTGATCACGAAAAAGCTGGTGGAGAGTAAACATCCTGGCGTTTTCGTGGCGGGCGACGTTGCTGATCGCGTGTACAAGCAGGCGGTAACCGCAGCCGGTTCCGGCTGCGCCGCAGCGATCGACGCGGAGAAGTACCTCAGCGAACTGGAATCGCATGTTTGATGGAGGGGTCGTCGCGTTTCTGTTGTCATGCTGAGCGAAGAAAGAGAATCAGAGATTCCTCGACTTCGCTCGGAATGACAAAACTATCATGAAGATCTGCGATCTGACCCAATTTTACTCTCCGCTAAGCGGCGGCGTAAAACGCTACGTTCACGAGAAAATTGCGTATATCAGGAATTACACGCCCGAGAACGAACACGTTCTCATTGTGCCCGGCTCAAAAACTGAGGTGACCAACGGTGCGCGCTCGCGGGTCTATTCAATTCATTCCCCATTAGTCTCACGAACTTCCCGGTATCGCGCGCTCCTTAACTTACGCGCGATCGAAGAAATCCTGGAACACGAGCGTCCTGATCTCATTGAATCGAGCGATCCATATCAGGTCGGATGGAAAGCGGTTTCGGCCGGCCGTGCGCTGAAAATTCCAGTTGTTGGTTTTTATCATTCGCATTTTCCCGAAGCATATGTGCGCGGAAGCGCGCGACTTTTGGGTGAACGCGGTACGCAACGAGCCATGAAACTGACGCGCGCCTATGTGCGCAGACTTTACAATCGGTTCGACATCACGCTGGTGCCTTCGGAAAGGCTGGCTGGCGTTCTTTTGGAATGGGGCGTTCACAACGTGCGGCCGGTGCGGCTCGGTGTGAATACGGAAGTTTTCAAGGCGGCGCCTGATGATGCCCAAGCCACACGCGAGTCGTTAAGAGTCGAGCGGGATCGAAAGCTGCTACTGTACGTTGGGCGTTTGGCGAAAGAAAAAAACGCGCAAACACTGTTTCGAGCCTTTGAGCTTCTGCGCCGGGGAGACAGGAATCAATTCCACCTCCTGGTGATCGGCGATGGGCCGCAGCGAAAAAGATTAGAAACGTTGCGGCGCCACATGGGAAACGTCTCATGGATTCCATACTGCACCGAGTCGGGTGATCTGGCGCGTTACTATCGTGCAGCCGATCTCTTCGTTCATCCCAGCGTCCAGGAAACATTTGGCCTTGTCGCGCTGGAGAGTCAGGCGTGCGGGACGCCAGTGGTTGGGATCCCCGGCAGCTACATGGACAAGGTCATTTGTCACGACCAACAATTATGGGCGCGAGAGAACAGCGGGGAAGCTTTAGCGGACGCCATCGTGGCAGCGAGCACAACCAAGTTGGCCACTTTGGGTGAATCCGCCGCCCGCGCGGCGGAAAAGCTGTATAGCTGGCCACGCGTGTTTGACGAACTCTTTTGCATTTATCGCAAGGTTCGCTCAAACTATCGCCGATTTTAAATGACGAACGACGACGACCACAAGCCGTTCCTCATTCGTGGCTATCGCAGATCGGACCGCGAAGGAGTCCGAAAACTCTGCTGCGATACCGGTTTTCTCGGCGAGCCAATTGATCCCGTGTACCAGGATCGAAAATTGTTCGCTGATTTTCTCACCACGTACTATACCGACCACGAACCGGAATCCTGTTTTCTCCTGGAGGTGGACGGCGAAATTCGCGGTTATCTACTCGGCTCGCGCAAGCCCTTGCAAAACCAGCTCTACGCGCTTTACCAAAATGTCTGGCTCTTTTTCCGCGCGCTCACGCGTTACTTTCGTTATAACGAACGCTCACGCCGGTTCATTCGCTGGACACTGGTGCATGGCTGGCGCGAGGTGCCGGCAGCGCCGCGGCGTACGCCACATTTTCACATCAATCTGTTGCCGGACGCTCGCAAAGTCTCCACGACGCGCGCTCTCATGAGCGCATATCTCAGTTACCTGTATCGCTCCGGCGAAAAGCGTGTTTACGGCCAGATCATCACGTTCGAAAGCCGGCGCGGAGAGAAAATGTTCGAGCGCTACGGATTCAAGGTTCTGAATCGGGCGGAGATCACAAAATACAAAGCCTTTTATCCCGAGTCGGTCTATCTCAGCACCGTTATCAAGAACTTGGAAACCGCCGGTCCCCTTTCCGCTTACTCGCGTGTGCGCGAATAAATCGGACAAGTTTTTCCAAAAAGGGACGAAGACTGGAAAAGCTGAGAAGTTACAATGGCTTTCTGGCTCTTCCGCTTTAACGTTGTAACTCTTGTTACCTTTCTCCGACTTTTTTAGCCGGCATAGCTCAGCTGGTAGAGCAGCTGATTTGTAATTGAAGAGAGAGTTTTTGCGAGGGTTTGCACGCTTTTGCAAAACGTTGTTTCACGAGGACAAAAACGGTGAGACCGAATGCATTTCTTTTGCGTCCAGTTGCGCTGTTTTGCATCGAAAATCCATGTGACCGTATAAAACGACCGTGAAAAATCCTGACGCTCACGAACTGCGCCCGCATTCTGCTGAAACTGGAAAACCGCATCCTCGTGAAGGGTAAGTACAAAGAGTTGGTCTGAACTGAAAGGGCGAGCACCTTGGCGAATCCCGAACATCTCGCGAAGCTTAAGGAAGGAGTCGAGGCGTGGAACCAGTGGAGAAAGCAAAATCCTGAGGTCCGCCCAGATCTACGCAAGGCGAATCTTGGCGGGGGATTTCTCGAACACGTGGATCTTCGCAGGGCCGACCTCCGCGAAGCAAACCTTCGCGAGGCTAGGCTAAGTGGCGCGGAACTGCAGGGGGCAGACTTTCGCGAAGCGATTCTCATCGGGGCAGACCTCACCACCGCACACCTCGACAGGGCGTCCCTTAGCCCTGCGTATCTGTCCAAGGCGCGCCTTGTCGGTGCGAAGCTGACCGAGGCGGATCTCCGTGGTGCAGACCTCACCGAAGCGATTCTGATCAGGGCTAACCTACGCCAGGCGAAGCTTACCCGGGCGGGCCTCAACAGAGCGCTCCTCCTCAACGCACACCTCATCGGGGCGGATCTCTGCGAGGCAGATCTCAGTGGAGCGGATCTTGGCGAGGCGAACCTTGTCGGTGCAAACCTCAGGGGGGCAGACCTCAGCCGCACAGGTCTGGTCGAAACCAATCTCGAAACAGCAAATCTTACGGGTTGTTCAGTCTATGGAATTTCCGCGTGGAACGTAAGACTGGAACGAGCAATCCAATCGAACTTGGTGATCACGCCTGAGTATGAGTCGCCGATCCAGGTCGATAATCTCGAAGTGGCCCAATTCATTTACCTGCTTTTGAACAACGAGAGAATCCGCAGCGTCATCGACACGATCACTTCCAAAGTGGTGTTAATTCTGGGTCGTTTCACGCCGGACCGAAAAGTCGTTTTGGACGCGATTCGGGATGAACTCCGCAAGCGCGATTATCTGCCGGTCTTGTTTGATTTCGAGAAGCCCGCCAGCAAGGATCTCACGGGCACGATCTCCACACTGGCGAACATGGCCCGGTTCATCATCGCCGATCTGACCCACCCGAGTAGTGTACCGCATGAATTGGCGACGGTCGTCCCAGGGACGGTCGTCCCGCTCCAAACGATTATCTTGGAAGGGCAGCGAGAATACGCAATGTTCCCGGATCTCATGAGGAGACACCACTGGGTCCTGGAGCCCCACCAGTACAAATCCAAAGAACTGCTCATCGCTCAACTCAGCGAGCGGGTGATTGCCCCGGCGGAAGCCAAGGCGAAGGAGCTAGCGCAGAAATAGTCAGAACCAGTTTCAAAAATACTTTTGAGGGTTAGAAAAGCGACCTCAGGGCTGAAGCCCGTACTTCGGCGAGGTCTGGCGACTATTCAGTCTGCGCCCAAATGAAACTTTCGGCAGCGAGGAGCAAAGTCGCGAGAGCGGTGCTGAAAGCACGCAGACGGTCTCCCGATTCGCGCAGGTGAAAATCGGTACAGACCACACTAGAATAACTGTACGCAATTGAAAATTGATGTGCACGGATCGAAACTGCTGCAAACCAAGCACCTGAAATTTCATCACAGCGTCTATGTGGTCCTGCTTGAGAGCGCTGTTGCCAAGCACCCATCAATTTTACGGGTCAATCCAAAGCGTGACCCATTGAAGCCGGGCGTGTATGTTGGAATGACTGGATTACCAGTCGATCACCGATTTGAAAATCACAAGAACGGCTACAAATCAGCTTGGGTTGTGAAAAAATACGGAGTTCGATTAATGCCAGAGCTTTACGAACATCTAAACCCCATGCCGTTTGAGGCCGCGGTTCAAATGGAGATGGAATTGGCTGAAGATTTGAGAGCCGAGGGGTATACCGTAACTGGAGGAAAATAACGATTTTATCCCATGCATTCTTACGAAGTCCATCCCCGCAAAGATCATCGCGGCGTCAATCTGATTTCCGATGCGCTGCCATTCGGTCGGCTGTGGTACGGTGAGCCCAATGCAGTCAGCAATGCAATCGACTACGCGAAGTTTTTACAGTCGGTCACATGATGCTGCGATTCGCGTTTACGATCAGGCTGGCAATGTGATTGAAATGCACGAGCAGGCGGGCGATTTCAAGGAGTGGTAGCGCAATTTTGTTCGCAGGGTTTGGCCGAGGTGAAACTGGTCTATGCCAAAAACGCCGGGTGGCTCTTGTCCGGCCCACACCAGCTCCAGAAATTTGCTCAGTAAAATATTGGAAT
>WNGC01004131.1_pt1 | contig 12728 bp, 8 predicted proteins | sample 5400051 | NCBI WGS metagenome assembly WNGC01 (sample SAMN13153368, study PRJNA577476) | soil metagenome | isolation source: 20 cm soil or saprolite under grassland replicate 2 | place: USA:California | collected 2016-06-15 | reverse complement strand
GTGTGGTGTCACGGGCGTTCAGATGAGCAGGGTGAGCGACCTGGTCGGCCACCATGGAGCAGCCGACGCATGCATGTTCGGGCCAGCCGACCACGCCCGGCTCGAAGAAGGCCCGGTAGACGATGAGCTGCCGGCGACCGTCGAACAGCTCGAGCAGACTCGCTTTGCCCTTGGGCCCCTCGAAGTTGTACTCTTTCTCAACGGCCATCCACGGCATCCGTCGACGCTCGGCGGCCAGCGCGTCACGAGCGCGGGTCAACTCCTTCTCTTTTACGAGCAGGTTCTGGCGCGCAGCTTCCCATTCCTTCGACGACACCGCTTTCGGTACTTTCATGTTTTTTTCTTTATTCATGTCTTTCTCCTCATTTATGTCTTCTTTTTGTTCTTAATTTTCGTGCTACGGAGCCTGCTCCCAACCAGCCCGGGATGCCGCGCACTCATGCTGGCTCCTCTGCAGCTCACGGTTAGGAAGGATACCTTTCAAACTTTGGCAATGCGGGATTCATTTGGTCCCACGGATGCGCGTCTGATGTCCACACATCCATTTGCAGAGTGAACCAGCTTGGATCATCCAGGCTCGCAGTTCTGATTGCGACAATTTGAGGTTGCGAGTCGGTCATGACCTGAATCGGTGAGCCACACTCGGGGCAAAAGCCCCGATGCGTCTTGCCACCAGCCTGACTGGGGGAGTCATGAAAGCGCAGAGAGCCTTGCAACAACTTGAAAGCCTCTGTCGGCAGAATCACGAAAGACGAAAATGGACCTCCGCTGGATCGCTGGCAGTCTCGACAGTGACAGTGAAGCATTAGAACCGGTTCTGCTGTGGATTCGTAGCGAATCGCACCGCAAGCGCAGCCGCCGGAGAAGGGTGTGTTTATCTTGGCCATAGGCCATATATTATTTGCGTATTGGTTAACGATTTTCGTTCCTTTAATGATGCGACGAATCAGCGAATGACTTCAGGACAGTCATTTTTCCCGTATGTTAACTCCTTCTTCTTCACGACCAGTTGTTGGCGCACGGCCTCCCACTCTTTCTGCGACACGATTCTGGAATGTCTCACCTCGTCCTTTTTCTTTTCGACTGGTCTTTTCATTTTGGTTGTCCTCTGTCTTTATTTGATTGTTGCTCTTGTAAAACTTGCTGAACACGAACGCGGCCGCTCCTCCGCCGGACGTCGCGCCAGCGGCCATGAGAGTAATGTTAGCGATGCATGCGGGACACATGTCGGTTTCCTTTCACTTCGTTTTCCTTTTCTCAGATGGCCGGTTCTCCTTTTCTAAATATTCGGCCAGGCGATCAAGCGATCCCTGCCAAAACTCGCGATATTCCTCTACCCACTGGGCAGCCTGTTGGAGCGGTTTGGCATCGAGCCGCATTTCATGAACGCGCCCATAACGTCTGCGCCGAAGCAGCCCGGCCTTCTCCAGTACGCGTAAGTGTTTCGAGACAGCCGGGAGGGACATGGAGTGAGGTTTCGCCAAACGCGTCACACACATATCGCCCCGGGCGAGATGAGCCAGGATACGCCGGCGGGTGGGATCGGCCAGGGCGGCGAAGGTGCGATTCAAAGTTCTGGAAGAATATTTAACCATCTGGTTAAATAATAAAATCGATCCAACTGCAACGCAAATGAAAAATTCAACGTTGGCTTGAAGCTGCAAGAACGGGAAAGCACAATGCCGTCTGTGCTGCGAACGTCCCGAAAATAAGAAGCCATCATGCCTACATCTATCCAAGACCCTTGTGACGAGAGCATAATTCGCTCGCGTTTTGCCAGCGCGCCGTGTTCGAAAATTGCCGGGCGCTGGGTGCTTGTGGCCACAACTCTCGCTTCCAGTATGGCGTTCATCGACAGCACGGTTGTGAATGTCGCGTTGCCCGCGCTGCAAGCGAACCTGAACGCCACTATCGTCGACGTGCAATGGGTCATCGAGGCTTACTCGCTATTGCTTTCGGCGCTGCTGCTCGTCGGCGGATCGCTCGGAGATCATTACGGACGGCGCCGGGTTTTCTTAATTGGTGTCGCTCTGTTCGCTGCGGCGTCTACGTGGTGCGGCCTCGCTCCCGACATACATCAACTGATTATCGCACGTGCAGCGCAAGGACTCGGCGCGGCCCTGCTCGTTCCGGGAAGTCTCGCAATCATTAGCAGCTCGTTTCCAGAAAACGAGCGTGGCCGCGCAATTGGCACATGGTCGGGTTTCAGTGCGATTACCACCGCTATTGGACCAGTGGTCGGCGGCTGGCTGATCGAGCATCTTTCCTGGCGCGCCATATTCTTTATTAATATCCCAATCGCCCTTCTGATAATGTTTATCTCGCTGTGGCATGTTCCAGAGAGTTCCGATAAGGAGAGCAAGGGGCTGGATTGGTTAGGCGCAATTTTAGTAACATTCGGCTTGGCTGCGTTAGTCTATGGACTGATCGAGTCTTCACGGCTTGGCTTCGGCGATCGATCAGTGTTTGCCTCGCTCGTTGCAGCAGCCGTATTGCTCGCCTTTTTCCTAATAATCGAGACACGGATTTCCAACCCAATGCTCCCGCTGGTTCTGTTCCGATCGCAAACGTTTACCGGAGCGAACCTACTGACATTTTTGCTTTACAGTGCGCTGGGCGGCACTCTGTTCTTCCTTCCGCTCAACCTGATTCAAGTCCAGCATTACTCGGCCACTGCAGCTGGAGCAGCTTTCCTCCCGTTTATTCTGATCATGTTTCTTCTTTCTCGCTGGGCAGGTGGACTCGTCGAAAGGTACGGATCGAAAATTCCGCTAGTTGTCGGTCCGTTAATTGCAGCCCTTGGTTTCGCACTTTTCATGTTAGCCGGTTTGAACGCCGGTTACTGGCAAACCTTTTTCCCTGCCGTTGCTGTGCTTGGAACCGGCATGGCGGTAAGCGTCGCGCCTCTTACGACGACTGTTATGAATTCGGTCGATCAAAATCGGGTCGGCATTGCATCCGGCGTGAACAATGCAGTTGCGAGAGGAGCCGGGCTGCTCGCGATTGCGGTCCTCGGAATCGTCATGCTTCACTCCTTCAATGACGCGCTCGATCGGCGACTGACCTATGCGAACGTCCCACCTGCCGTGTGGCAATCATTGCAACCTCAGCGGACTAAGCTCGCCGCAGCGTCACTTCCTAACGAGTTGGACCAGATGACCCAACAATTGGTTGGACAAACGATCGCCGAATCTTTCGTGCATGCTTTCAGGTTAATCATGGCGATTGGAGCGACGCTGGCTGCAGCGAGTGCGATCGTTGCATGGGTCCTTATTGGAAAGGCAGCACAAAAAGAGTCTCCCCGATCTTCGAAAGCCTTCTCGGATTGACTCAATTTGCTTACGATGTGGTGCCAATGAAAATTGCCGGGCTTCACCACGTAACTGCAATCGCCAGCGATCCGCAGCGAAACCTCGACTTCTATGTGGGACTTCTAGGTCTTCGTTTTGTAAAACGCACAGTTAATTTCGATGATCCCGGAACGTACCATTTCTATTTCGGCGATCGGCGTGGAACGCCTGGAACGATCCTGACGTTCTTTCCCTGGCCGGGCGTGCGACGCGGGATCCGTGGCACCGGCCAAATTGAGGCGACTGCATTTTCAATTGCTCCAACCTCAGTTGGATATTGGCTGGAGCGTTTGAAACAGCAGCATGTTACCGCGGAAAGGAGCGCGTCGCGTTTTGGAGAAGACGTGATTCGTTTTGTCGATCCTGATGGACTTCTGCTTGAGCTCATCGCTTCAAATTCGCTCGCGACCATCGCGCAATGGCCCGATAGCCCGGTTCCTCCGGGACATGCGCTCCGAGGGTTTCACAGTGTGTCGGCTGCTTTGGAGGGTTACGAGCTTTGTCTGCCTGATTCAAGCGTTGGGAGCGTAGCGGCTGGGTCTGTGCATCACATCGCGTTTCGCGCGCGCGACGAAAAAGAGCAGCTTCAGTGGCGAGAAAAGCTGGTTGACCTTGGCCACAACGTTACTCCGGTAATCGATCGCATTTATTTTCGTTCCATCTATTTTCGCGAACCCGGTGGCGTACTGTTTGAGATCGCAACCGAGCCTCCCGGTTTTACCTTTGATGAGACAATCGAAGAACTCGGGACCGGTCTGCGCCTCCCGCCGTGGCTGGAATCTGCGCGTTCGCAAATCGAGAAAGTTCTGCCGCCGATTCGCGTACCAAACAAACAATGAGGCCGCAGCCGGATTTCATTCACGAATTTGTTCAGGGTGCCTCGAGCCGAACTCTCTTGCTCTTGCATGGCACTGGTGGAAACGAGCGCGATCTCATCCCGCTTGGGCGCGAACTGGATCCCAACGCTTCTTTGCTTAGCCCGCGCGGAAAAATTCTCGAGAGCGGAATGCCGCGATTTTTTCGCCGGCTAGCTGAAGGCGTGTTCGATCTGGAGGATTTGAAAACGCGGACGAACGAACTGGCTGATTTTGTCGCTGACGCAGTGCGCCATTACAAACTCGCCGCAGACCAAGTTGTTGGTGTCGGTTATTCCAATGGCGCCAATATCGCCGCGAGCATGTTATTGCTTCGGCCGGAAATCATGCACGCGGCGATTCTTTTCCGCGCCATGGTGCCGCTGGTTCCAGACAAGATGCCTGAGCTATCATCTGTGCAGGTTTGGATCGGCGCTGGTGATCAGGATCCGATTATTCCCCCATCGGAGACGCAACGCCTTGTCGAACTTCTTCGCCGCGCGGGCGTCGAGGTGACAATTCGTTTTTTTCATGCCGGCCACGGATTAACGAACAGCGAGCTCAAGACAGCAGGTCTATGGATCAGGGAGCTTAAGCCATGAGCGGCACAAAGATGAAAACGAGTCGACTCGAAGCGTTCAGCGACGGAGTTCTTGCCATCATCATCACAATCATGGTGCTGGAATTGAACGTGCCTCACACGGTCGAGCTTTCCGCTTTGAAGCCATTGCTGCCAGTGCTTTTGAGCTATGTACTCAGTTTTATCTACCTGGGCATTTACTGGAACAATCATCATCATCTGTTCCAAGCCACAGACCAGGTCAGTGGCGGCATTCTGTGGGCAAACCTTCATTTACTGTTCTGGCTGTCGCTCTTTCCTTTCACCACAGGCTGGATGGGTGAGAATGGTCTTTCCCCCACTCCGACGGCCGTGTACGGGTTCGTTCTATTGATGGCGGCTATAGCTTATCAAATTCTGGAGCACACCATCATTGCCAAGGAGGGTAGAGGCTCGCTTCTGGCACGGGCGGTTGGCATAGATTGGAAGGGTAAACTCTCTTCTGTGTTTTATTTGGCCGCCATCCCACTCGCGTTTGTGAGCCCATGGATCGCGGCTGGACTGTATGTGTTCGCCGCGCTGCTCTGGTTGATTCCTGATCCCCGAATCGAAAAGGAGATCGAAAAACGCGAAGAGTAAATAACGACCGAAATCCGGTTTCGGATAACAAAGCACAACGCTCAACCGATGGACCCACCTCAGAATTCAATTGCATTTGGCGCACCCGGAATCGAGCCGCGCTGGACTTCGAGCGCCAAAGAAGGTGTGGGTACTGCCTATCATACCAGTTGCCGTGTCTGGTTCACTCTGAGTCACGGCATCGTGAACGAGATTTATTACCCGCATGTCGATCAACCGAACACGCGTGACTTTCAGTTTCTCATAAGCGATGGAGAAACGTTTTGCCACGAGGAAAAGCGCGAACTGACTCACGCGATCGATTATCCGGAACGTGATTGCCTTCTTTACCGTATCACGAATTCAGAGCCGGGCGGCCGCTATCGCATCGTAAAAGATGTCTTCGCCGATCCGCATCAGTCGGTCTTGCTGGTGCACACCAAATTGGAAGTGCTGGACGAATCGCTACGTCGGAAGCTGCGACTATATGCATTGCTGGCTCCTCACATCGCCGGTTTCGGCACGGGCAACTCGGGGCGATGCATTCAAGTGGGCGGTATCAAGCTTATCCGCGCGCAACGCGTAAACGTTCACCTGATTATGGCGTGCAGCACCGGCTTCTCTCGTCGCTCGGTAGGCTATGTCGGTTTCAGCGATGGTTGGCAGGACCTGATGCACAATTTCAAAATGGACTGGCAGTTTGAGTCCGCCGAAAACGGCAATATCGCGTTGACGGGAGAAATTAATCTTCCACACAGCGGTGAATTCACCATGGCTGTCGCGTTTGGTCGGAGCTACCAGAGCACAACGGCCAAGTTATTCCAATCGCTGGCTGAGCCTTTCGAGTCACATCGTCAGGCGTATATCCGGCAGTGGCAGCGAGCGGTTGTTAATCCAAAATTCGACTTTAGCGCCGACACATCCGACGGCGGCGGAATGTATCGACTGAGCCGTTGTGTGCTGACTGCACATGAAGACAAGGTGTTTCAAGGCGCGATTGTTGCGTCGATGAGTATCCCGTGGGGCGAAACCAAGGGCGACAACGATTTGGGGGGCTATCATCTCGTCTGGACTCGTGACCTCGTGCAAAGCGCAACAGCGCTTCTTGCCACAGGCCAGATGAGTACACCATTGCGCGCATTGATTTGGCTGGCTGCCATTCAGCGACCGGATGGAACCTTTCCTCAGAACAGCTGGATCGACGGGACTGCTTATTGGTCTGGCCAGCAGCTCGACCAAATTGCCGCGCCGATATTGCTGGCCTGGCGTCTGCACAAACAAGACGCGCTTGGTTTGTTCAATCCTCGCGTAATGATTGTGCGCGCTGCCGCACATCTGATTTTGCAAGGCCCAGTCACCAGCCAGGATCGATGGGAAGAAAACGCCGGTTACTCGCCTTCCACTCTCGCCACTGTGATTGCCGCTCTCGTCTGTGCAGCGGAGTGGGCCACGGAGTACGGCGAAACCGCAGCTGCAGATTTTGTTTTCGCGTACGCCGACTGGCTGGCGACGCACCTCGAAGAATGGACCGTCACAACGCAAGGTGACTTGGTCGAGGGATTCCCTCGTCACTATATCCGCATCAATCCCACCGATCCGAACGCGCCAGACCCTCACTCTGATCCGAATACAACGATAATTCAATTGGCTAACGGCGGCGGCCTGCACCCTGCGCGAAATATTGTTGGCGGCGATTTCCTGCATCTGGTGCGATTCGGTATTCGCGACGCGAACGATCCAATCATTCGCGATTCAATCGAAGTCATCGATCGCGTGATCAAACACGATCTGCCACAAGGTCCCTGCTGGCGTCGCTACAATCATGATGGCTATGGACAAAAGGCCGACGGTGGTGCTTTCGATGGAACAGGCGTCGGACGTTGCTGGCCGATCCTGACGGGAGAACGAGGCCATTATGAACTGGCGGCCGGACGCGATCCAAAACCGTTCATTGCGACGATAGAGAACTTTGCGAATCAGGGCGGCATGCTGACCGAACAGTTATGGGACGAACCTGACTTGCCGGACGCCCATATGAAATTTGGATGTCCCACTGGCGCGGCAATGCCGTTGTGTTGGTCACATGCCGAATACACTTCGCTCGTGCGAAGCCGCCATGACGGCGTTTGCATTGACCGCCTCGAACCGGCATTTCGGCGCTATGTGCTGCATCCGGTACAGAGCAACTACGAGATTTGGACTTTGCGCTATCCACTGCGGCGTGTATCTCGCGGAAAAATTTTGCGAATTATCGTTGTTGCCCAAGCGACGGTTGTTTGGTCGACCGATGGTGGAGCTGGCACCAATCTGTTGGACACAATTCATCAGGGTAAGTTGGATCTCTGGTTCGCAGATTTTCCAACAGCAGATTGGCCCGCCGGTTCAGTGCTGACGTTCACATTCTTTTGGAAACACGATCAGCGCTGGGAAGGTCGCGACTGGCAGGTAAAGATTTTATAAGTGTGCCTGAACGGGGGGACACGCGCTCAGTTCGTTCGGACAGAAGGCGATTCATATCTGCGGCTAAAAAGGAACTTTAATCCTCCTGAGGTTGGCATCTGCGCTCGACACGTCAGTTTGCGATCAGCGATAATGAAATTGATGAAACGGCTTCATGTTCCTGCCGCGCTCCTAACCCTGATCTCACTTTCTTGCAGTTGCTCGCGAAAGGATCCAGCCCAGACCGGACCGCCTCCTCCGGAAGTACTGGTGACAACTGTCACGCCGCAGGATGTGCCGCGTGTGCTGGAACGTGTGGCGACACTGGACGGGTTCATCAATGCCAACATCAACGCGCAGGTGCAGGGTTATATTATTTCCCGCGATTACCAGGAAGGCGGCATTGTGAAAAAAGGCGATCTCCTTTTTCAGATCGACTCCCGTCCGTACGAAGCCGCATTGGCGCAGGCCAAAGGAACTCTGGCAAAAGACAAAGCCAACCAGGTGAAAGCAGAGGCAGACGAAAAGCGCGCACAGGACTTGTTTAAGAAGAAAGTGATCAGCGATCAGGAGCGCGATACTGCCATCGCAGCTGCGGGCTCCAGTAGAGCAAATGTCGAAGCCGATGAAGCGGCCGTGAAGCAAGCCGAGCTAAACCTAGGCTACACGCGGATCATTTCGCCGATCGATGGCGTCGCTGCTATCGCTACCGCGCAGGTAGGCGATCTTGTCGGACCCACCACCGGAACGCTAACGACGGTTTCTCAACTTGACCCGATCAAGGCTATCGTTACCGCGGGTGAAGCACCTTTCACGGATTTCGTTACTCGCCACCCCGATCCCACTGAGCGTGCCGAATACGTGAAGACCCTCCAGTTCGAATTGATACTCGGGAACGGCAGCGTCTATCCGCAGAAAGGAAAATTTAACGCGCTCGATCGTAATCTCGATCCCAAGACTGGCTCGATCCGATACGAAGTGACGTTTCCAAATCCAGGAAATATTTTGCGGCCCGGACAGTTCGGTAAAGTGCGGTTCGTAGCCGACCTGAAAAAGGGCGCAATGGTGATTCCGCAGGAAGCAGTGAACGAGTTACAGGGCAGTTACCAGGTAGCTGTTGTCGATCAAGACAACAAGGTCAGCATTCGTCCGATAAAAATGGGCGAGCGCATCGGCGCGATGTGGGAAGTGACCGAGGGGCTCAAGCCCGGCGACAAAGTTGTTGTGCAAGGACTCCAAAAAGCGCGTGAAGGATCGACAGTCACCGCGAAAGACTGGACCCCACCCCCCGACGCGTTGGTTTCAAAAGCGGACCAGCAAAACAAGCCCTAACAAATGTCCGAGTTTTTCGTTCGGCGACCCATTGTCGCGATCGTAATCGCGATTCTAATGACGCTCATCGGAGGCGTGTGCATTCTGGCGTTGCCGATTGCGCAGTATCCGAAAATCGCGCCGCCGGAGATTCAGGTGCAAACGCACTACACCGGCGCGGACGCGCTCACGATCGAGCAAGCGGTCGCGGCGCCGATCGAGCAGCAGATGAGTGGCGTCGACAACATGAACTACATGTACTCGATCAACTCCAACAGTGGCGACATTCGATTGATCGTGAATTTCGACGTCGCAACCGACCCGAACATCGATCAAGTGCTGACGCAGCTCCGGGTGGCGCAAGCCCAATCGCAACTGCCCGCGGACGTTAACAACTACGGCCTGACTGTTAAAAAATCGACAACAGCGCCACTGATGCTGATCGCGCTTTATTCGCCCAAAGGAAGCTACGACGGAGTTTTTCTCGCGAACTACGGCTACATCAATCTGTTCGATCCACTGACGCGCGTTCCTGGAATTGGCAATGTGCAGATTTTCGGCGCTGGCCAGTACGCGATGCGCCTGTGGGTCAAGCCGGACCAGCTCGCGAAGCTCGGCATCACTGTGCCGGACATCATCACCGCAGTGCAAAAGCAGAACACGGTGAATCCCGCCGGCCAGATCGGGGGCGAACCAATTCCAAGCGGACAGAAATTCACTTATGCCGTGCGCGCCCAGGGACGACTGCAAACACCGGAGGAATTTGGGGAGATTGTCGTTAGGGCGAATCCGGACGGGTCATTTGTGCGGGTGAAAGACATCGCGCGGATTGATCTCGGCGCGCAAACTTACAACTTGAGAGGCAGGCTCAACGGACAACCGTCGGCGATACTCGCTGTGTATCAGTTGCCCGGAACCAACGCCGTTAAAGCCGCGGAAGGCGTGCGCAAGCTAATGGCGGAAGCAAAGCAACGTTTTCCGGCGGACATGGATTTCGTCGTCTCGCTGGATCAAACTCTCTCGGTTACTGAAGGATTGAACGACATCGTTAAAACGCTGTTCGAGGCGCTCGTGTTGGTCGTCATCGTCGTATTCGTTTTTTTGCAAGGCTGGCGCGCCACGCTTATTCCATTGTGCGCGGTGCCGGTGTCGTTGCTCGGCACGTTTGTAGTGTTCCCGTTGTTCGGATTCTCGATCAACACGCTTTCGCTTTTCGGACTTGTGCTCGCAATCGGGCTTGTGGTTGACGACGCGATTGTTGTTGTCGAAGCAGTTGAGCGTCACATCGAAGAAGGAATGTCGCCGCGCGACGCGACACTGCAGGCGATGCGCGAAGTCTCAGGAGTGGTAATCGGCGTTGCACTCGTACTTTCGGCCGTGTTTATTCCTACAGCATTTCTTCCTGGTATCACCGGCAGGTTGTATCAACAGTTCGCGCTCACCATTGCTATCTCCGTCATTTTCTCCGCGTTCAACGCGCTCTCGCTGAGCCCGGCACTTTCAGCCTTGCTGCTCCGCCCGCGAAAGAAAACGCGTGGTCCGGTTGGCTGGTTTTTCGATCGGTTCAATCGCGTCTTCGGCATCGCAACACACGGTTACGTGAACTGGTCGCGGATCGCGATTCGAAAAGCCGTGCTCAGCTTCGCTTTGCTCGCCGTTCTTGCAGTCGGCGCGGGCCTGTTTGGATCGCGATTGCCGAGTGGGTTCTTACCGGAAGAAGACCAGGGCTACGTATATCTCGCGTTGCAATTACCGGACGCCGCATCGCTTGAGCGAACCGATGCCGCGTCTCGCAAAATCGAAGAAATGCTCAGTAAGATTCCGGGCGTCCAGTACACGACCAGCGTGATCGGATTCAGTTTGCTCAGTCTCGTTCAAAATACTTATAGCGCCTTCTTCTTCGTCACGTTTAAGCCCTGGAGCGAACGGACCAAGCCGGAAGAACAATACGCCGCCATCAAGGCGAACATTAACAAACAGCTCGCCGGGCTTACCGAAGGTATCGCCTTCGCGTTTCCGCCACCGGCAATTCCGGGCGTGGGCACTTCCGGCGGATTCCAATTCATTTTGGAGGATCGCGCCGGCAAAGATGTCGCCTTTCTCGCCCAAAATCTGAAAACGTTTCTGGAGGCGGCGCGTAAACGGCCGGAGCTAGGCACCCTTATTCCGACGTTTCTGCCGAACGTTCCGCAGGTTTTCGTTAACGTCGATCGCGACAAAGTCATCAAGCAGGGGATCGATCTCGGCCAGGTCTATCAGACCCTCCAGACATTCATGGGCGGTTTTTTTGTGAACTACTTCAATCGGTTCGGCCGAACGTGGCAAACTTACATTGAGGCGGAAGGCGATTATCGCACCGATGCAAAAAACGTTGGTCAATTCTTCGTGCGCAACGCCAACGGCGACCCAGTCCCGCTCGATGCCATTTCAACTATCCAGAACATCGCCGGTCCGGAATTCACGTTGCGTTACAACGAATACCGCGCGGCCCAAATCAACGGCTCTGCCGCGCCTGGTTATAGCTCGTACCAGGCGATGAACGCACTCGAGGAAGTTTTTCGCCAAACAATGCCTAACGAGATGGGCTACGACTATCTTGGCCTCTCATTTCAGGAAAAGAAAGCGCAGCAGGGCGTATCCCCGACTGTCGTGTTCGGAATGTCGCTCATTTTCGTGTTCCTGATCCTCGCTGCACTTTATGAGAGCTGGTCGTTGCCATTCAGCGTGCTGCTCGGAACACCGGTCGCAGTGTTCGGCGCATTTGCAACGCTCTGGTTGCGCGGGCTGCAAAACAACATCTACGCGCAAATCGGTTTGATTATGCTCATCGGGTTGGCTGCAAAAAATGCGATTCTGATCGTTGAATTCGCGAAGGATGAATACGAGAAGGGCAAACCGCTCCTCGATGCTGCGCTTGAAGGCGCTCGCCTGCGTCTTCGCCCGATCTTGATGACTTCCTTTGCTTTCATCTTCGGGCTTCTGCCGCTTTGGTTTGCGAGCGGCTCGGGCGCCGTCGCGCGACGCGTGCTTGGTTCAACAGTCATCGGCGGAATGATCGCCGCTTCTGCCATCGCGATTTTTCTTATTCCTGTAACGTTTTACGTGATTGAGCGACTCTTCGCCGGTCGAAAAGAAAAAACACCGGCCCCGCCGCTCGCTAAGCCGCAGCCCGAGCCTGAGCCTGCGATCGACCGTTAACGAATTGCAACCTGGAGCCTGCTACATTTGAAGTGAGCTAATTTTGCAGCGCGATTGACGCTGATGCGCAATGCCGCGCCCTGGTGTTAAAGCGAGCCCGAATTACTGAACAGCAAATTAAACGGGCGACCGATGGAATCCAACGGCGATGAGTAAAAGGTTTCAGTTGATTCTCAACGGCAAAGCCGAGGGCAACGACGCGCTCAAAACAGCGGTCGCTCGGCAACAAGCGATCGGACATACCATCGAAGTAAGAGTGACTTTGGAAAAGGGAGACGCGCGACGATTAGCGGCAGAAACAGGCGAAGTGGATTTGCTGATTGCGGCCGGCGGCGATGGTACACTGAACGAGGTGGTTCACGGTTTGATGGATCTTTCCGAGGTCGCGCGGCCTGTTTT
>WNGC01004277.1_pt1 | contig 12734 bp, 12 predicted proteins | sample 5400051 | NCBI WGS metagenome assembly WNGC01 (sample SAMN13153368, study PRJNA577476) | soil metagenome | isolation source: 20 cm soil or saprolite under grassland replicate 2 | place: USA:California | collected 2016-06-15 | reverse complement strand
CACGCCGATGTGGGACGCACGATCGCCTATGCCCTCCTGGTCGGGCTGCCGACGGCGGCGCTGGCCGGCCCGATCTTCGCCTCGTGGATTGCGCCGCGCATCGCGCTCCCCGCGGAGAGTCCGATCGCCGCGCAGTTCGTGGGCGGGGCGGACCTGGCGCGCGACGTGCCGGGCTTCGGCATCACGCTCTTCACCGTGCTGCTTCCGGTGATCCTGATGTTGTGCGCGAGCACGGCCGACGTAGGCCTCGATACCGGGAGCACGCTCCGCTCGGGCGGCGATTTCCTCGGCAGCCCGATCGTCGCCCTGCTCGTGGCGCTGCTCTTCTCCTTCTGGTCGCTGGGCTACAGGCAGCACTTCACGCGTGATCAGATCCTCAAGTTCGCCAACGACTGCCTCGGGCCGACCGCCGGCATTCTCCTGGTGATCGGCGCCGGCGGGGGATTCAACAGGGTGCTCCTGGAGAGTGGTGTGGGGAAAGCGATCGCCGACGTGGCGCTGGGATCGCACGCCTCGCCACTCTTGCTCGCGTGGACCGTGGCGGCGCTGATCCGTGTGGCCACCGGCTCGGCGACCGTAGCGATGACGACGGCCGCTGGCATCGTCGCCCCCATCGCGGTGGCTACGCCGGGGACGCACGCCGAGCTGTTGGTGCTCGCGACGGGCGCGGGCTCGCTGGTGCTCTCCCATGTGAACGACTCGGGGTTCTGGCTCATCAAGGAGTTCTTCAACATGACCGTGCCGCAGACGCTCAAGACATGGACCGTAGCCGAGACGATCATCGGCGTGGCGGGGTTGGGTTTCACGCTGTTGCTCAGCCTCGTGGTGGGGTGCGCTCCCCGCGAACCGGCCGCGTCCGAGCTGAGCGCTCAAGGGTGGATCGATGTGACGGCGACGCTCGATCCGGCCAGGACTCCGGTGTACCAGGGCGACGCGCCGATGCGGTTCGACTTTCTCAAAGAGATGCGGAAGGGCGATATCCTGACGCTGTCGGTCTACTCCCTGGGCGCGCACAGCGGGACGCACGTCGACGCTCCGATGCACTTCGTCACCACTGGAGCACCGATCGACCAGGTAGCGCTGGACCCGCTGATCGGTGCAGCGCGAGTGATCGATATCCCCGACAGCGTACGGGCCATCGACTCGAGCGAACTGAACCGGCACGACTGGAGGGGCGCGAAGCGCCTGCTGTTCCGCACGCGGAGCACGCTGCGCGGCTGGATGGACTCAGCCTCGTTCCATCGGGACTTCGCCTATATCGCCCCGGACGCGGCGCAGCTCCTCGCGGACGCCGGCGTCCTGCTGGTCGGCGTTGACTACATCTCCGCGGAAGAATTCGGCGCTCCGGCCCCGCGGACGCACCAGATTCTGCTCGGGCGCGGGATTCCCATCGTGGAGGGGCTGGACCTGCGCGCGGTTCAAGCGGGTGACTATGACCTGATCGTGCTACCGCTCAAGGTCCGAGGGCACGAAGCGGCGCCCGCCAGGGCCATCCTCCGGAAGAAGACGGGAAATCGCGGAGCCTGACTCCGTGATCAGGAGATCAGTTTCGCAAACTCCTGCGCCAGCTTCGGCCCGATGCCCGACTCCTCGTGCTTGAAGAAGATGAAGGCGTCCCCCCACGCCTTCCCCACGTCCTTTACCGTCCCGGCCCATTGCTCGAGATCCTTCTTCTTGTAGCCCTCGTCGCGCAGTCGCATGTAGCCGAAGTCCGCGGTCGCGACAAGCGGCGTGTGCCCTGCCTCGGTATCCGCAACGCACAGCGCCGCGTTGCCCACGCGCAGCGCTGCGTACACGTCGTCCACGAACCACGACTCGTGCCGGAACTCCCAGGCGCACCGCAGGTCGGCCGGGAACTGCGTGAGGAGGTCGTTCAGCCGGTCCAGGTCCTTTTTGAAGTTGGGCGGCAGCTGAAACAGGATCGGCCCCAGCTTGGGGCCGAGTTTGCGCGCCGTCTCGAGGAAGTAGCGGAGCGGGTCGTCCACGTCCCGGAGGCGGGCGATGTGCGTGATGCGCTGGGGCGCTTTGAGCACGAAGGTGAACCCGGCCGGCGTCGCGGCGTCCCAGCCGGCCACCGTTTTCGCATTCGGCATGCGATAAAAGGTGTAGTTGATCTCCACCGTGGAGAGCCGCTGGGCGTAGTACTCGAGCATCTTGGCCTCGGGCGTCTTGGCCGGATAGAACGTCCCCTTCCACTCGGGGAAGTTGTAGCCGGAGGTACCGACCCGGAGGTTCACGCGACCCACACCGTCTTGACGTTCACGAACTCCCGTAGGCCGTACTCCGACAGCTCGCGGCCGTACCCCGAGCGTTTCACGCCCCCGAACGGGAGGCGGGGATCGGACCTGACCAACCCGTTTATGAACACGCTCCCGGCCTCGATCTCGCGGGCGACGCGCTCGCCGCGCTGCGTGTCGCGAGTCCACACCGCCGCGCCGAGACCGTAGGGCGACGCGTTGGCGATGCGGATCGCGTCCCCTTCGTCCTTGGCGCGGATCACCGCCGCCACGGGGCCGAACGTCTCCTGGTCGAAGGCCGGCATCCCGGGCTCGACCCCGACGAGCACCGTGGGCGGGTAGAACGCGCCCCGGCCCTCGGGGAGCTCGCCGCCGAGCATGAGTCGTGCGCCGCGCCGCACCGACTCCTGCACCTGCCGATGGAGGTTCTCGCGCAGATCGAGCCGCGCCTGCGGCCCGACCTGCGTCGTCGGGTCGAGCGGATCCCCCACCTTCCTGACGCGCATTTCGCTCGTGAACCGCTCGAGGAACTGGTCGGCGACGCGTTCGACCACAATGAAGCGCTTGGCGGCGATACAACTTTGGCCGCTGTTGATCAGGCGCGCCTCGGCAGCCGTCTGGGCGGCGCGCTCCAAGTCGGCATCGTCGAGCACGATGAAAGGATCGCTGCCGCCGAGCTCGAGCACCGTCTTCTTCAGGTGTCGACCCGCCTGCTCCGCCACCTGGCTGCCCGCACGGTCCGAGCCGGTGAGCGTCACCGCACGGACTCGCCCGTCGGCTATGGCGCGGCCGGCGCCCTGGTTCGACAGGAACACCGCGCAGAACAGCCCATCCGGGAAGCCCGCGTCCTGGAAGACGTCTTGGATCGCGACCGCACAGCGCGGCACGTTGGGAGCGTGCTTCAGGATGCCGGCGTTCCCGGCGACCAGGGCCGGGGCGGCGAAGCGGAACACCTGCCAGAACGGGAAATTCCACGGCATGATCGCGAGCACGGGACCGAGGGCTTCGAAGCGGAGGTAGCTGCGCGCTGCGTCGGTCGGGCGGGGCTCATCGGCCAGGAAGGCCGCCCCATGCTCCGCGTAGTAGTCGCACACCCAGGCGCATTTCTCGGCCTCTCCCACGCCTTGCGCGAGCGGCTTTCCCATCTCGAGCGCCATGGTACGGGCATAGACTTCCTTGCGCTCACGCAGCACCCGCCCCGCCGCGCGGAGCCGCTCCGCTCGCTCCGTCACCGGCCGCCGACGCCAGTCTCGGGACGCGGCATCGGCGCGCTCCAGGATCCGGGTCAGGGCATCGGGCGTCGTGTCCGCGAACGTCTCGAGCACTTCGCCCGTGGCGGGGTTGACCGATTGGAAGGTCATGCCACCACCTCGGGCCGATCCCGTATCCGATCCACGGTGCAGAGAAATCCCAGCGGCTCACTGCCCGTCGCCCGGAATTGGTGAGCCACGCCGGGCGATACATACACGCAGTCGAACGGGGCGATGTCGTGGCGCTTGTCGCCCAGCATGACCAGCCCACGACCGCGGATCACGACGACGGCGTGGGGATGCTGGTGCCGCTCGAGCGTCGAGTAGCCGCCGGGCTGGATTTCGAAGTAGCGGGTGACGAAGCTGAACGGCTCTTCGCCCGACGCTTCGCCCAGGAGCGTCTGACGGGTCACGTCCCGGTACGGGACGTCTCCCGTCTTGTACTCGCGCACGGGGACCCCGTCCCAGCGGAACGCGCTGAACTTGAGGACCTTCGATCGGTCATCCATGGGAATGTCGTTTCACCGCCGCGACCAGCTGTCCCGCGGCCGCGATTGGGTCGGGCTGCGCGTACAGGCTGCCGCCGATCAGGAAGATGGTGTCCGCCCCGTAGCGCTCGATCCAGTGCGGCACGTGCGCGGCGTTGATTCCCCCCGCCGGCACGGGAAACGACGGGGACACCGGTCCGAGCGGTCCGCGCAGCCGCGCGTTGATCGCGGCGCACGTCGTCTCGGAGAACGTAAACCGGCCTCCGACGTTGGGATAGATCACGGCATCGCTTCCCGCGATGCGAAACAGGTCGCCCAACAGCACCTCGGGCGCGAAGCCGTGATCCAGCTGGCAGAACGCACCCGCGAGCGATGGGTGCGACATGATCGCCAGGCCCGTGGCGGTGGCGATCGCGCCCACGGCGCCCAGCCCCACGGGAAGCGCGTTCACCACGACGCCGACACAACCAGCGCCCCGCGCCAGGCCCGCGCGCGCCACCATCTCAGATGGGCTGCTCGTGACGTTCGGAAAGTACAACACATTCCCGCCCGTCTCGCCGTTGGCCCGCGCGACCGCGTCACGGCAGCGCTCGACCCGCTCGCGAAACGGCGCAGTGGCCTGATCCGACAGGTTGTGATCGTCCTTGATGATGTCGATCCCCGCACGGGCGAACCCGTACGCGAGCTCGGCGAGCCCAGCCGCGGAGAGCCCCAGCGGCTTCAGCGCCGTGCATAAGAGGGCGCGTCCGCGGACGCCCGTGAGCTCGCGCAGCCCGGCGATGCCGAGCCGCGGGCCGCGCAGCGCGGCGAGCAGGTCGTCCGACCACTCGACGCCCGCGATCAGGATCCCCGCCTTGAGTGAGATGTTGCCGAACAGGAGGTTCAGGAGCTGCGGCAGGTCGCCACACACGACGACCGGATCGAACGAAATCACGGCACGGCAGCGACCGTGGCCGAGCACCTCCACCGACTCCACGCGCCCCGCGACCCCCGCGGCGACCTCCGGCGACACCGCGTCCTCGGGGAGCTCGACGGTCTGCTCGAACGCGATATCGCGCGCCGTCCGGGCGGCGAGCCGGCGCGAGCCAGCGAGGTGGTACGTCACGCGAAGGCGCATAGTGATCGCGGTCACGCTGGATGTTAGTGTCGGAGCGCGGCGGCGCAGTCGATTCTGCGACAGGCTCGGCGCCGGCGGCCCCCACGATCCGACCCTTATCCCTATAGCACGGAGCGACTTGACGCGCACGGCCCCCGCCGGGCACACGCCTTGCGACTCGTCCATTGCGGCCGCACAGCGTGGCCGACGAGGAGTGACGTATGACACAGTCCTGGCGACCGGACGAATGGGCCGACGACGACGAGGCATGGCGCGGGGAGCTCCATCGCGACGCCGAGCCGTGGCGCGGCCAGGAGCACCTGGCCGACTGGCCGGAGGCGCAGGCCGGGCCCGAGTACTGGATGTACAAGCGAGCCGCCGAAGACTCGTGACGGGCGCCGCGGGAGGGAGGTCAAGCGTCTAAAAGGAGACAACATGTCCGCTACGCTCCCTCGCGTCGTCGCCGTTGCCATGCTCACCGCGGTTCTCACCCTGCCACTCGCTGCCACCACGCAGCCTACGAAGCCGGCCCGTCCGGTCACCGGCGTCGCGCAGGAGCCGCACCCTCAGATCATGGCCGCGATCCGCGCGCTCGAGGCCGCCAGGCTGCATCTGCAGCGCGCGGCGCACGACTTCGGTGGCCACCGCGTGAAGGCGATCCGCGCGATCGACGTTGCGCTGGTGCAGCTCAAGCTCGCGCTCCAGTACGACAAGGACTAGGGGGGCCGAAAACGACTTGCCACGCTGCTCGGGGGACGGTAAGCTGCGGGCCCGGACCTTCCGAGGGGAAACGTGGTGATGTTCGGTGCGCTGACGCTTCTCGTAGCGCTGCTCGCAGGTGACACATTGTCGGGTCGAGTCGCCGACCCGGATGGCCATGCCGTCGCGGGGGCTGCCGTCGTTGTGGTCGAGCTGCACCGCGTGGCGCTCACGCAGACCGACGGCCGGTTCCACTTCACCGACGTGCCGGCGGGGAGCTACACCGTGACCGTCCGGCGCCTCGGGTTCGCACCGCTCGCGCGACCGGTGGCGGTGAGCGGGTCGACCAGGCTGGATCTCACCCTGAAGCGGACGTCCGTGTGGGTCGAGCCGGTCACGGTGACGGCGACCCGTACGCCGCTCGACGTCCTCTCGTCCTCGCTCCCGACCGAGGCGCTCTCCGAGGACCGGCTGCGCCGCGCGCAGAGCGTATCGCTCGCCCACGCGCTCGCCGAGCTCCCCGGGATCAACGCTCTCACGACGGGGCAGCAGATCGGCAAGCCCGTCATCCGCGGGCTCACCGGACCGCGCGTGCTGGTGCTCGAGGACGGGAGCCGCCTGGAGGACTACTCCTGGAGCGACGAGGACGGTCCCTCGGTGGATGCCCGGCTCGCGCAGCGGGTCGAGGTGATCCGCGGACCGGCGAGCGTGCTGTATGGCTCCGACGCCCTGGGCGGCGTCGTGAACGTGATTCCCGAGGAGCTGCCGGACGCAAACGGCGGACCGCGCACGATGCGCACCGGATTCGAGACATCGGGTGCCTCGAACAACGCCGAGCTCGAAGCTGCCGCCCGAGTGGAGGGAGCGAGCGGCGGCTGGGGCTGGCGCCTGTTCGGCATCGGCCGGTTCGCGAGCAGCCTCCACACGCCGGTGGGCGAGCTCGACAATACAGGATTTAGCGCGTTCTCGGGGGAAGCCGCCATCGGCACGAGGGGGGCGAGCGGCAGCACGACGGTGCGCTACACTCGCTACGGCGGCGAGTTCAAGCTGCTCGAGGCCGAGGGACCCTCGACGGGCGAGACAGGTGGTCCGGAGCGCACCCTGTCCGACGACCGCGTGCAGCTCGCTGGTGACTATCTGCTGGGGGGCGTGCGGCTCGAAACCAAGGCGCAATGGCAGCGCCACTCGCTCATCGAGGTGTCGGACACCGGCACGAGCCCGAGCGGCGCGCCGCTCGAGGGAACCGCGTTCGATCTGCTGCTCAACACCCTTACCGTCGACGTGCTGGCCCATCACACCGCGGGAGAGCGGGTGAGCGGCACGCTCGGCATTTCGGGGCTCGGTCAGAGCAACGACACGCGCGGGCGGATTCCCCTGGTTCCGGACGCGCGCATCCGCTCGGGCGCGCTGTTCGTGTTCGAGCAAGCGACGCTGGGCCGGGTGCGTTTGCTCGCGGGAGGCCGGGTTGACGTGCGGCGGCTCACGACCGACGCGAACACGACGCTCGGTCTGTCGCCCGCGACACGGGACTACACCGCGCTCTCGGGCAACGTCGGCCTGGTCTACCGGCCTGCGGCGGCGGTGGCGCTGACGGCGAACCTGGGACGCGCCTGGCGAGCCCCGACGCTGTTCGAGCTGTTCTCCAACGGACCGCACCTGGGCGAGGCACGCTACGAGATCGGGGACCCCGGCCTCAAACCGGAGGTGGGGACGAACGTGGACGTCGGCGTGCGCTGGCAGGGCGCCCGCATGCGCGTCGAGCTCGCGGGATACCGCAACGCGATCGAGCGGTTCATCTACATCACGCCTACGGACTCGTTCGCGATGGTATCGACTTCGCCCCCGGACTCGCTGCGCGTGTATCGCTACCAGTCCGCCGCTGCCCACTTGCTCGGCGGCGAGGCAGCGCTCGAGGTCGAAGTCGCCCGCCCGCTCACGCTGCGCGCCCGCGCGGACGCCGTGCGCGGGACGAACCGGGCGACGGGAGAACCGCTGCCGCTCGTGTCGCCCGCGAGGGTCGCCCTCGGCGCCGAGCTGCATCGTATCGGTTTGGGCTGGGCGGACCGCGCCTACGCGGGGGCCGAGATTGAGCTCGCTACCCGACAGACCCGTCTCAATCCGCTCGACATCCCGACCGGCGGTTACACGCTGCTCCATCTCTCGGCCGGCCTCGTGCGGCCGTTGCTCGGCCGGCCCTGCCATGTCGATCTCGCGGTCCGTAACGCGACCAACGTGAGCTACCGCAGCTTCCTGAGCCGCTACAAGGAGTTCGCGCTCAACCCCGGCCGCAACGTGGTGCTGCGAATCTCGCTGGGAGACTAGATCACCGTGAGAGGCATGGCCGTTGCCGCTCTGGCGCTCGCCGCTCTAGCGCCGGCCCTTCCCGCCCAGGCGTTCCGTCAGAAGGACTTCGATGCGTACGTCGCCCGAGGGCTTCAGGTGCTTCGGACCCCGGGCGTGAGTGTAGCGGTGGTGAAGGACGGCCGGGTGCTGTTCGCCAAGGGCTACGGCGTCCGCACGCTGGGTGACACCGCCCGCGTGGACGCCCACACACTGTTCCAGATCGCGTCCAACACCAAGGCGTTCACGACCACCGCGCTCGCGCTCCTCGCCGACGAGGGGAAGCTTTCCTGGGACGATCCGGTGACGAAATTCCTGCCGGGTTTCCAGCTGTACGACCCGTACGTGACGCGCGAGTTCACGGTGCGGGATCTCGTGACCCACCGCAGCGGTCTCGGGCTGGGCGCGGGTGACCTCCTGTGGTTCCACTCGACCTACAACCGCGCTGAGATCGCCTACCGGATCCGCTTTGCGAGGCCGGTGTCGAGCTTCCGCAGCGCCTACGCGTACGACAACGTCCTCTACATCGTCGCGGGCGAGATCTTCCCCGCCGTCGCCGGTCAGACCTGGGATGACTTCGTGAAGAGCCGGGCACGACCACGGCGTTCTTCACGGCAAGTCGCAACGCTGCCACCCCACACGCCATCGAAGATGGCAAGCTGCAACCCGTCCCGCTCGATTCGGTGGACAACATCTCGCCCGCCGGCGGGATCGCGTCCAACGTGACGGATCTGGCCCGGTGGCTCGTCTGCCGGCTCGACTCGGGCCGCTACTCGGGTGGACGCTTGTTCAGCGAGCGGCAGGCGCGCGAGATGTGGTCGGGCCAGACGATTCTGCCGATCCCGGATCCTCCACCTCCCCTCGCCGTGCTGCGGGCCAACTTTGCCGAGTACGCGCTGGGCTGGCGGCTGCGGGACTATCAGGGACGGAAGATCGTCTCGCACACCGGCGGGCTCGCCGGCATGTCGTCGCAGATCACGCTGGTGCCGGCCGAGAAGATCGGGCTGGTGATACTCACCAACTCGGAGGGCGATCTGATGGCCGCGCTCACCTACCGGCTGCTCGACGACCTGCTCGGCGCGCCGCGACCGCGCCAGGATTGGGTGGCGGCGTTCGCCCAGGCCGGCCAGATCGCCCGCGCCCAGGCCGATTCGACGCTCCAGGCTACCCGCGCCGGCAGGGATTCGGTATCGCAGCCTTCGTTGCCGCTCCCCCGGTACGCGGGCCGGTACCGCGACGAGCTGTATGGCGACGCCAGCGTGGCGCTCGAGAACGGCCGGCTCGTCCTCCGGTTCGGCCGCTCGCCCGCGTTCACCGGCGACCTCGAGCACTGGCAGTACGACACCTTCATCGCGCGCTGGCGCACGCCGCACCTCGAGGACGCGTACGTCAGCTTCGCGCTCACCCCGGACGGGGCCATCGATCGATTCCAGATGGCGGCCGTGTCGCCGCTCGCGGACTTCAGCTTCGACTACCAGGATCTGCTGTTCCGACCGGCCCCGACGCCGCGTTAGGATTCGAGTGGAGCTTGAGGAAGGCGTCTGATGCAAGACCTGCTGCACCGACCCTGGCCGTGGTACATGACCGGTCCACTCGTGGGTCTCATCGCGGTTGGTCTCCTGGCGATCGGCAACAAGCCGTTCGGCGTCTCGAGCAACTTACGCCACATCTGTGCCGCGTTCGTGCCCGGGAACGTCGCGTACCTCAGGTACAACTGGCGCACCGGCTTGTGGAACCTCGTGTTCCTCCTCGGCGTGGTGGCGGGCGGGTTCGTCGGCGGCATCCTGCTCGCGAACGCCCGACCCGTCGCCATCACTCCCGCCGCGCGGGCGTCGCTCGCGACGCTCGGCATCCAGGATTTCTCGGGACTCGTCCCGCGGCAACTGTTCGACTGGCACGTGCTACTGACGCTGCGGGGCTTCCTCATGATGGTGGGCGGCGGGTTTCTCATCGGCTTCGGGACCGCCTACGCCGGGGGCTGCACCTCGGGCCACGGTATCACGGGGCTGGCCGACCTGCAGCTCCCCTCGCTGATCACCGTGATTGCGTTCTTCGCCGCTGGGGCGGCGGCAAGCTTCCTCCTGCTGCCCTTACTCGTTCCCCAATGAGCGCCACTCCCGCTGTCGCCCCCGCCACGTCGCAGTATCGCGAGCGCCTGCTCGGGGCCTATCTGCTCATGGGCGTGCTGTTCGGTATCGTGCTGACCAAGGGCGAGCTCGTCTCGTGGTACCGCATCGAAGAGGCACTCCGCTTCAAGGGCCTCTATCTCTACCTGGTAATGGCCTCCGCGTTCGCGGTCTCGGCGCCTGGGTTCGCCCTGCTCAAGCATCGCCGGGCTCGCGCGCTCACCGGTGAGCCGATCGCGCTTGCGCCAAAAGTGATGGGCGGGGGCGTGCGCTACGTCGTGGGCGGCGCCCTGTTCGGCCTCGGCTGGGGCATCGTGGGCGCGTGTCCCGGGCCACTGTTCGCCCTGCTGGGCGCGGGCGTCGGAGTGATGGCGGTGGTGTGCGTCGCCGCCGTGGCAGGAACGTGGACCTACGGCTACCTGCGGCCACGGCTGCCGCATTGACTCGCGTGAGACTCGCGATGGCCGGGGTGGTGCTGACCGCCGCCGTCCTGCTGCGCGGCTACGAAATTCCCCCCGTCCCGACCTGGTTCTACGTTTTGGCCTGGTACCCCACGCTGGTGATCCTCGACGAGGTGGTGGTGCTGCTCGGCGGTGAGTCGCTCTTCGCCCGCCCCCGCGAGCTGGCCGTGATGCTGGGGTGGTCGGCGGTGATCTGGCTCCTGTTCGAGGCGATCAATTTTCGGCTGCGGGACTGGTACTACGTGTTTCTTCCGGCTGGCCGCCTGGAGCGCTGGCTCGGGATCCTCGTCTCGCTCGCGACGGTCGTGCCCGCCGTGCTGCTCCCCGAGCGTGTGCTGGACCGGCTGGGAGTGTGGCGCGATCTGCGATCCCGCTCCTTAGCCCTCGAGCCGCGGCACCTCGAGATCGCCGGCTGGGTGGGGTGGGCGCTGCTCGCCGCTGTCTTGACCTTCCCCCGCTATCTCTATCCGCTCACCTGGGGGGCGGTCTGGCTCATCGCCGAGCCGCTCTTGTATCGACGCGCCCCCGAACACTCGCTGTTCGCGGACATCGCACGCGGGAGCTGGGGGCGCGTCGCACGACTCATGGTCGCGGGGTTCTTCGCCGGGGCGTTGTGGGAATCGTTCAATGCGCTGGCACGAGGCCGCTGGATCTACACCGTGCCCTTCCTCGAGCACTGGAAGATCTTCGAGATGCCGCTGGTGGGGTTTATCGGCTTCCCGTTCTTCGCGCTCGAGGTGTGGTCGCTGTATCACTTACTCGCGCCGTACACGACCCGTCGCACCCTCCTCGCTTCGGCGGCATTCGTCTTACTGGCGCTCAGCGGCATCGACCACTGGACGGTGAGCTCCACGACGCCGGTGCTGCGCGACCTGCCGGGTGTGACGAACGCGGTGATCGCCCGATTGCGGACGGCCGGGTGGGACGATGTGTTCCGGGTCGCGCGGAGCCCCGTGGCGGAGCTCGCCTACCGCGCCAACCTGAGCCCGGCGGACGCACGCGCGGCGCACGAGGCGGCGCGCCTCGTGACGCTGCGAGGCATCGGCACCATGCACGCGGCCGCTCTGATCGGCGGCGGGTTCACCAGCATCGAGGACCTGGCCCGCTCCGATCCCGACTCGGTCTGGCGGATGGTACGGGGAGGCGGCGCGCGGCCCACGCTCCCGGAAGTGCGAGTGTGGGTGCGCGCCGCCCAACAGCACGCGCGGTCCACGGCACCGCCGGCTGCGGCGCCGCTTTCCACTCCGCCACCAGCCCGTCAACCCTCCTAGCGGGCTCTTCCCTCCGTGACACCGCTCGCCGCCGGGCGCATCGGGCCGGTGCCTGGCCCCGTCCGCGCGATTGCCGCAGCGATCTCGTCGAGATCCGCCGCCGTGAGCTCGAGGGTCGCGGCACCGATCCAGCCGTCCACCTGCGCCGCCGTGCGGGCGCCCACGATCGCCCCGCTGACCCCCGGCCATGCGAGCGTCCAGGCGACCGCCACCGCCGACACCGTCGTGCCGTGACGGCGGGCGATCGGCTTGAGCGCGTCGCGCAGCGCGAGGTTTTTGCCGAGGGCCGGCTGCTGAAACTGGGGGCTGTGCATCGGGCTGTAGACGATGACGCCGGTCTCGTGCTCCGCGCACCAGGGAATCTCCCGCTCCGCGGCGTCGCGGCGGATCAGGGAGAACGGCGGCTGCAGCGAATCCACGTGCCGGATCGCCTCGCAGCGCTCCAGCCGCGGGACATCGAAGTTCGACACCCCCGCCGCCCGCACTTTGCCTTCCTCCGCAAGCCGCACCATCGCTTGCCAGGAATCCTCCACCGGCGTCCCCGCCTCGTCGGGCCAATGAAACTGATATAGGTCGATCCGTTCGACGCCGAGCCGGCGGAGCGACGCCTCGCACTCCTTGCGGATGGAGTCGGGCCGGAGCACCCGCCGCGCCTCCGTCATGGGGTCGCGCGCGTCCCACACCAGGCCACATTTGGTGAACACGAGCGGCCGGGCGCTCACCGGCAGCTCCCGCAGCAGACGCCCCACCACCTCTTCGGAATGAC
>WNGC01005507.1_pt1 | contig 12736 bp, 13 predicted proteins | sample 5400051 | NCBI WGS metagenome assembly WNGC01 (sample SAMN13153368, study PRJNA577476) | soil metagenome | isolation source: 20 cm soil or saprolite under grassland replicate 2 | place: USA:California | collected 2016-06-15 | reverse complement strand
GCCGGCGCCGCGCCGGAGTTCCTGACGGGGACGCTCGACGCGGCCGAGCCGCTCGTCACGTTCAGCTCGATGCTCCCGGCTCCCCCGGCGGGCCCGGGCCAGCCGGTCGGCCCGGCTTCGATCATGACGATGCTGGACCAGAACCATTTTGCATGGACGGCACGCGACCGGGCGTGGCGGGCGATGTTCACCCGTCAGGAGTGACGCAAACCTTCGACGGGTTCGCGGCATCGAAGCAGCACGAACCCACGAGGGAGGACTCATGTTGCGCTGCCTGTTCCTGGCGTCGCTGATCGCAGCCGCGATCGGCGGATGGGCCGTTATCACCGTCGAGCAGCTCCCCGACTACGTCGTGGCCGGGCAGCCGGTCACGCTGACGTTCACGGTCCGCCAGCACGGCGTCACGCGGCTCAGCGGCTTGAAGCCCAGCATCGAGGCCCGATCAGGCGACGTCACCACGACAGCGACGGCGTCTCCGGGACGAGAGACCGGGCAGTACGTTTCCACCCTGAGTCTCCCCCGCGCCGGAGAGTGGACGATCACGATCCACAGCGGCTTCCTGGACCGCCAGGTAACGCTGCTCCCCCTGGCGGCCGTCGCGCCCGGGGCCGCCGCGCCGCCGTCGCCGTCCGAGCCCGAGCGCGGCCGGCGGCTGTTCGTGGCCAAAGGGTGTGTCACTTGTCATGTCCATCGCGAGGTGGCGGGCAGCGGCGTGGTCGCGGTCGGCCCCGAACTGACCAACCACCCATTGCCGACGGACTACCTGAAGGAATTCCTCGCGAACCCGGGCGTAGGGCCGCAGAACGGCACGGCCCGGATGCCCAACCTCGGGCTCGAGTCCCAGGAGATCGCGGCGCTCGTCGCGTTCTTGAGCGCGGAGCGACACGCGCTCCGCTAGGGAAGCACTGCATAGGTGACGCGACGTCGGGGGTGGGGGCGTCGCACGCGTCACACGCGGGGGCGCTCGGGCGGCACATCTGCTCCGAAGCACAGGCGATACCGGCGCGTATGTGCCTGCCGTGCGCCCCCGCGTGTCAGCGTGCTTGCCCCCACCCCCGACGTCGCGCGACTTGTCCAGAGTTTCCCTAGACGGGCCGCGTCCTACGGCCCGACCGGCAGCCCGCTCGGCACCGCCGCCGGCGTGAGCGAGCTCAGATCTCGCGCCGCGGGATCGGTCAGGGACTTGAGGAACGCCACCAGGTCGCGCTGCTCGTCGTCGGTGAGGTCGAGCGAGCGCCGCAGCCGGAAGTCGAGCGTCTCGAGCACGGCGCCGATCGTGGCATCGTCGCCGTGGTACAGCGGGCGCAGCTCCGGCGCGAGCTGGGCGACGTCGTACGTCCGCAGCGCCAGCGTCACGTCGTTGTAGTGGCGCACCACGGCCTCGAGCGTCGGGAACGCGCCGTCGTGCATGTACGGCGCGGTCAGCTCGACGTTGCGCAGCGGTGTCACCCGGAACGCGAACTTGTAGAACGACTGGTCCTTGAGGCCGCCGCGCCCCAGGTCGAGCGGGGCCGCGTCACCCGTCCCCGGCCCGAGCTGCGGCACGCCGGCGTTCGCGAAGCTCGCGCCCCCGAGGAACGGCCCGTTGTGACAGCTCGAGCACTGCGCCTTGCCGAAGAACAGCAATGCGCCGCGCTTCTGCGCTGTCGTCAGGGCTGCGTCGTCGCGGTTCAGGTAGCGATCGAACGGCGAGTTGGTCTCGGTGAACGCCTGCATCTGGAACGCAGCGATCGAGGCGGCGGCATGCTGGAAGCCGAGCTGGCCGGGCGCCGTGCCCGGAAACGCGGCGGCGAACTTCGCCTTGTACGCGTCGAGCGCCAGCAGCCGCCGCATGATCGCCTGCCAGATCTCCACGAACTGGCTGTCGTCGTATTGCGCCAGCTCGTTCGGATTTCCGAACACGTCCACGTCACCGCGCTCGCCACGCATCTCGCGGCGGTTGGTCACCGGGAACATCGCCTGGGCGGCGAGGATGTTGGGCACCACCGGGAGCAGCGTGCCCGCCGGCGTCACGAACCCGCCCCCGCCCGGGCCCGGGGGCGGAGGGCCGAAGCCGGCGCGCGCCACCTGGCCGTCCCAGAACAGGTAGAACAGGCCGAGCCCGCCGTTCAGCAGGGAGGGCGCGTTGCGGGGGACGAACTGGCGCCCCGGGCCGAGCGTCCGCGCGGGACCGCCGCCCGATCCGCCGGTGCCGATCGCGAGTGACAAACCGTCGGCGGCGTGCTGCGACGGGAGATGGCACGTCGCGCACGCGATGTCACGGTTGCCGCTCAGGATCTTGTCGAACATCAGCGCCCGGCCGAGATCGACGAGCGCCGGATCCTGAGCGGGCATCGGACCGATCGGGATGGTGCCCCAGCGTTGCAGGGATTGCCGGAGCTCGGCGTCGAGCGGCGGCGGCAGCGTCTCCGGAGGCGTGACTCCGTCGCAGCCGGCCGCGAGCCCGAGCAGGCCGAGGCAAATCGTGCGGATGACGCGCGTCATCATCGTGCCTCCTGGCTCACCGCAGCGGGAGCGAGATCGAGATTTGGTGCGTGGTGGTGCTGACCTCCTGCAGGCTGATGGGCCCGCTCGGCGCGACGAGGATGCTGCCGCCCGCCAGCGCGAGAGCGCGGTCGACGACCCCGAAGGCGCCGGACGGGGACGTCACCCCCGGGCGACCGGTCCCCCGCGTGACGCGACCGCGGTAGCGGATCTCCAGATCCGGGAATCGGAGACTCACACCCCAGGTGGGGGTCCACTCGAGCCACGCCTCCTGCAGCGCGTGTCCGACGGCCTGGACATTATCCGACTGCGTCAGGTGGTAGTGTACCGAGCGGACCATCAGGCCGAGCTGCAGCGCCGCCGCTTTGCCGAGCTGTCCGAGCGCCACGTCGCGGCTGACGCCCATGCGCAGCAGTCCATCCGAAAAACGGAAGTGGTTCTCCACGGTCTTGCCGCCCACGGGGATCGTATCCCCCGTCGCCGTGAGGACGGGCGAGGCCGCGTCGGCCCAGGTGTAACTCCAGATCGGCTCGTAGATCGCGTCGATGCCGAACGTGAGGGGGCCGCGGGTCTTCGACAGCCCGAGACCGAGGTTGTAGGCGGAGGAATGACCCGGGTCGCGCGGGATGGCCGGGACGTTCGCGAGCTCGTACTCCGGGAGCTTGGGGTGCGACATCCGGTTCACGGTCGCGAGCCAGCCGATGCGCCAACCCGACGCCGCCAGCGGGCGCACGTACTCGACGTGCGCGCCCCAGGTGTTGGTCTGGTCGTGGTTGCGCTCCAGCCGCGTGCGCACCGCGATCTGTTGCGTCGCGGGATTCCAGACCTGGTCCAGGTACGCGACGTCGTCCGTCATGCCGAACCGGTTGTGGAGCACGACTGCGGCGAGCGAGCGCTCGCCCGGCCATTCTTGGAGCAGCCCGAGCCGCAGATCGAGCGCGTGGCCGAACTGCTTGAGCCCCGCGTTGCCGGCGAACAGCAGATCGACGCCGTCGACCCCGGTGAGCCGCGCCCACAGCGCGCTGGCTGCGAGCGAGAGCCCAGTGCCGGGCGCGCGCCGGCCGAGCATCGCGAACACGTACTGGTTGCCGTACGAGTCCTGCCGCGGCGGCACGGCGACCACGGTTGTTTCCGGCAGGGCCCCGCCCGGAAGAGGTAGGGGCGCCTGGGCCACGAACCTGCCCTGATCGAACGGCGGTTTGCTGGCGTCGATTTGCTGCAGCGCGAGCGAGAACGCGCCGAACCAGGCACCCGATCCCGCGTTGATCGCGAGCGGGAGGGTCCGGCCACCGCCCGCTCCCTGCGAGATGCCGTAGGCGGTGGGGGCGCCGAAGAAGCGTGCCGCCCCGAGCCGCGCGCCTTTCGCCGGGTTCAGGAAGGGGTCGAGCAGCGTGTCCGGCAGGGCGATCGACACGCTCCCCATACCGAGATTGTTGGACGGGAAGATCTCGAACTGATCTCCCTGGGCGATGGGGACGGTTTTGATCGAGATGAGCTGCGCTGCGGCTGGCCCGGCCAGGGCCAGGAGCAGACTCGAGAGGCGGACGGCCCGCTTGGTCATAGACACCTCGCTCGGAAGGGATCCCTCAAGAGAGAGATACCTCGCGGGCGAGCGCTCGCGTCACCAGGTGTGGGCTGTCGCCAGGCCGCGGCGAGTGTGGCGTCTATGACGCACCAGGGGGCCAGGTCGCAACATTGCAGCGCTACCGCTACAGGCACCCCCCTTGCAACAGCCAGCGACGTCGCTACCTGGACACGTGGTGAGCCCAACGCTCGACACCTCGCGTCCCGTCATGTTGCTGGACGGGGGATCACGGCTCGATCTCGGGATCGTACGCTCCCTCGGACTCGCGGGCGTTCCGGTCCATCTGCTGTGTGCCGATTCCCGCTCCATCACGACCACGTCGCGTTATGTGACGGCGGTTCATCACTTCCCGCCGCGCGACGCGTCAGCCGAAGAGCGCCTCGCGCAGCTCTGCACCACGGCGCGCGGGCTGTCTCCGCGCCCGGTCATCCTGCCGACTGGCGATTGGGCGCTCCAGTTCCTGTCGGCGCAGCGGGACGGCTTCGAGGACCTCGCTGACCACGATCTCCCACCCGCCGAGGTCGTCGATCGCTGCGTTCGCAAAGACCGGTTCGCACACTGGGCGGCCCGCGCCGGCGTGCCCGTGCCCCCGACCCTCGTCCCCCGCGATGCGGCGGACGTCCGGGCCGCGGCGGCTGACCTCGCGTTCCCAGTCTTCGTCAAGCCGTGGGTACACGAGCATTGGGACGGGCTACCGCCGGGGATCGTCGGGCACGTGCGCGGCGAGCGGGTCGACAGCGCCGCGGATCTCGTCCGGTTGTTCGACCGACTCGAGGGCCATGGCAACGGCGCGCAGCACGCGGTGGTGCAGCAGTTCGTGCCGGGGACCGACCGTGAGCACGTGGACGTGCACGCGTATATCGACCGCGGCGGCGGTGTGCTCGGCGTCTTCAGCGCGCGCAAGTTGCGGATCTGGCCGCCCCATCGGGGGCTGGGCGTGCTGGTGCTCAGCGAGCGCCTGCCGGACGCCGTCGGGGTCGCGCTCGGCACGCTGCACCGCCTCGGGGTCACCGGAATGGCCAATGTGAACCTCAAGTTCGACCCGACCCATCGCGCCTATCGGGTGCTCGAAATCAACTGCCGCTACTCCACGTGGACCGAGCTGCCGACGCGCTGCGGGTGCAACTTCCCGCTGGCGGCGTACGCGGCCATCACGGGACAAGCACCTCCGTCCCAGCACCAGCGGGAAGGGATCGAGTGGCTGGACTTCGAGCGGGACTGGGAAGCGATGGCGACGTACCGGCGCGAGCGCGAATGGAGCTGGCTGTCCTACTTCGGATCTCTGGTCAACGTCCGACACGGGGCGTTTTTCGCGTGGGACGACCCCGCGCCGTTCTTCTCGAGCCTCGCGCGTCGCGTGAGCGGACCAGCGATTCAGTGACCGGAGGAGCGACGAGTCAGCGAATCGCCTGAACCACCGGTACCCGCGCCGCCCGGCGGGCGGGGAAGAAGCCGCCCAGCACCCCCATGACCACGGCGAAGACCAGTCCCGCCAACAGCAACCCGGGCGTCACCCGGAAACTGAAGGCGATCTCGCTGAAGCTCGCCCAATTGGTGGTGCTCGTCACGATGCCGTTGATGGGCAGGGCGAACAGGCACCCGACCGCGCCGCCGGCGGCGGCGATGATCGCGGATTCGACCAGAAAGCTCGCGAGGATGCTGCGGGGGTGAAATCCCAGGGTGAGGAGCACGCCGATCTCGGGCGCCCGGGAGGCCACCGCCGCGTACATGGTATTCACGGCCCCGAAGACAGCGCCGATCGCCATGATGCTGGTGATCAGGTACGCGAGGATCCGGAGGATGCGCCCCAGCAGCTGTGACTGCTGCACGTAGAAGTCCGATTCCCGATGCACATCCACGGTCATGCGCTTGTCGCCCTCCAGCAGGCGCTTGGCCTCTTCGAACGCGCCGGGATCGCTCAGCCGCAATGTGACCGACTGGAAGACCTGGCCGCGGAACACGGGCATGAACTGCTCGTTCTCGCCCCACACCTCCGATTCGAACGCCGAGCCCCCGGCGGTGAAGTGGCACACCACGGTCCAGTCGCGGCCGGCAAAGCGCAGCGTCTCACCGATGCCGGTATGCGGGAACCGGGCCACGAGGCGCCGGCCCACGCAGATCTCCGAGCGTCCGGTCTCGGGTTTGCGGCCCTCCACCACGCGCACGTTGGATCGCACCGTCCAGGCCTGGTCGCCGACGCCACGCGCCACGACGTTCGCCACCTGCGTGGTATCGAAGATTTTGGGCAGCGGGACCAGGACGTACACCTCGGGACTCACCAGCGGCTTCCCGTCGGCGCCCGTGGCGACGTGGGGCGCGGCGGCGAGAATGCTCGCCACTTCCCGCGACAGGCCGCTCGACAGCTCGGAGTCGGCCCCGCGCCGCAGCACCAGCAGGTTCCGGTCCGACCCGGTGCGCACCAGGGCCGTGCGGAAGCCGTTCGCGAGCGCCAGCATGCCGATGAACACGGCGACCACGAGCGCGATGCCGAGCGCCGTGAAGGCGGTCGACACGGGACGTTGCAGCACACTGCGGACGTTGTAGACGAGCGGGATCTTCATTCGACGTGCCGCAGCGCCTGCACGACGGGGAGGCGCGCCGCGCGCAGCGCGGGCACGAGCCCGCTCGCGAGCATCAAGAGCAGCGCGATCACCCCACCCAGCGCGAGCGTGGCGCCGTTGACGTCGAAGCCCGGCAGGAACCCGGCGCCGTTGAAATTGGTCGCGCGGTACAGCAGCTTCGCGCCCCCCAGGCCGAGGACGGCGCCCGCCAGCGTGATCACGCCGGCCTCGAGCATCACCAGCCCGAACAGCCGCCCGTCGGAGAAGCCGATCGTCTTGAGCACGGCCACCTCGCCGGTGCGCTCGCGCGCGCTCATCATCATTGCGTTGGCGGTGACGAGCAGGATCGCGAACACCACGGCCATGCCGATCGTGTTCATCAGCAGGCTCACGTTGCCCCACATGGTGGCGAAGCTCGCGTTGAACGCCTGCTCGGTGCCGGTCTTGGTCGCCGCGCTCGAGTTCCGGAACTGGTCGTCCACGAGCTTGGCGATCCCGGCCGCGTTGTCCGGGTTGTCGATCTGCAGGATGTACCAGCCCACGATGCCGGCGCGCTGCAGGCGCTCGTCGAAGTAGTCGTGCCGGAAGATCAGCATGTCGTCGTTGATCACCCGATCGGAGGGTGTGTAGACGCCCCGGATCGTGAAGGTCCAGTCACCGCTGAAGATCGTCCCCTGGATGGTGACGTCCTGGCCCAGACGCCACCCGAACACGTCGAGCAAGCGCTTGCCCACGATCGCGGACGAGCGCTCGCGACGCCGGATCGACGGCGAACGTCGCGAAGAAGCGCTTGCCGTCGCCGTAGCGCCCGCCGAACCAGTTGGCCCAGCTCACCGCCTGCACCCCGGGCAGGGTCCGCAGGCGGCCGGCGTAGGCGACGGGCAGGGGGAATACGATGCCCGTGGCGTTGGTCACCACGAGGCGGCGCGCGCTGCCGAATTGCGCACCCGCGGCGATGGTCGTGACCACGGTGCGGAGCGAGGCGAACAGGAAGAGCGCCAGCGCGACGCTCGCCGCGGTGAGGAACGTGCGGCGCTTGTGGCGGCCGAGATTGGCCAGCACGAGCGGGAGGTATCTCACGAGGTCACCGCCGCGCGCTCGATCAGCACGCCCTTCTCCAGGTGGAGCACGGTTTTGGCCTGCTCCGCCGCGTGCGCGTCGTGCGTCACGATCACGATCGTCTTGCCGAACTCACCGTTCAACCGGCGCAGCAGCGCGAGCACCTCCTGCGAGCTCTTGGCATCGAGCTGCCCCGTCGGCTCGTCCAGCAGGATGAGCGTCGGATCCGCGACGATCGCCCGCGCGATGGCCACGCGCTGCTCCTGCCCGCCGGAGAGCTGGCGGGGGTAATGGTGGATCCGGTCGTCCAGGCCTACCACGCCGAGCGCGACGCGCACCCGCTCCTCACGCTGCGGCTTCGAGAGCCGGGTGAGCAAGAGCGGCAGCTCCACGTTCTGGTACGCGGTCAACACCGGCAGCAGGTTGAGCTGCTGGAACACGAAGCCGATGTGCCTGGCCCGCCACGCCGCGAGCTGGCCCGCCGTCATGACGTGCACGGCCGCTCCCGCCACCTGGACCGTCCCGCTCGTCGGCCGGTCGAGGCCGGCGATGAGGTTGAGCAGCGTGGACTTCCCCGAGCCCGACGGCCCCATGAGAGCGGTGAAGCTGCCCTCGGCGACGTCGAGCGAGAGGCCGGTGAACACGTCGATGCGCTGCGTGTCGCGCTGGAAGCTCTTGTAGACGTCGCGGATCTGGACGAGGGCCATGCTGGGGTCAGGGGTCAGGGTCAGGGGTCAGGGGTCAGGGTGTCGGCTGTACGCGCAGGCCGGCCCGCGGGGTTTCGACGCCACCCACCAGCAGCAGCTCGCCGCCCGAGAGGCCGGAACGGATCTCGCGGAACTCCCCGCTCACGGGACCCGCCTGGACGACGCGGGGCTCGAGCCGGCCGTTCCGCACCAGCCACACCACCGTCTGTCCGTCCCGCTCGCGTACGGCGCCGGCCGGGACGCGGATCCGCAGCGGGGCGGGCGGCGCCGCACCCCGCGCCGCGGCCGGGCGCTCCGGCTCGAGGAAGTCCACGCGCGCACCCATCTCGGGGAGGATGCGGGGGTCGTGGTCCAGAATGCTCACCTTCACCTGGACCGTCGCCCGCTGGCGGTCGGCGGTGGGCACCACCTGGCGAACCTGGCCGCCGAACGAGGTATCGGGATACGCGTCGAGCGTGATCCTGGCCGGCTGGCCGTGATGCACGCGGGCAATGTACGCCTCGTTCACGTCCACTTCGACTTCGAGGGTGCGCAAGTCCGCCATCGTCACCACCGCGCCGCGCGTCAGCCCGCCGCCCACCGAGGGTGCCACGACCTCGCCCACCTCGGCCTCCTTGCGCAGCACCGTGCCGCTGAACGGCGCGCGGATCAGCGTGTTCTCGAAGCTCGCCTGCGCGAAGCGCAGGGCGGCCTCGGCGGCCTCGATGCGGGCCGCCGCCGCGCGGGCGCGCGCATCGGCCTGGGCGGCGCGGCTCTCGGACGCATCCACATCCTGCTGCGACACCAATTGAGCGTTCTGCGCGCGGATGTCCTGGACCCGACGTGCCTCGCGCTGCATCTGGTCGCGGTCCGCCTGCGCCTCGATCAGCTGGGCCCGGGCATTCGCCACGCCCGCCTCGGCCTGCGTGACCTGCGCCCCGTAGTCCGCGTTGTCGAGGCGCGCGATCACGTCACCGCTCTTCACCTCCGACCCTTCGCTTACGGCCAGATACGCAAGCCGGCCCGGGACCTTGGAGGATACCGACGCCCGGGTGCGCGCGACCACGTAGCCGTTCGCCGTGACCGCCGTGGCTCCTCCCCCGGCGGCCCCGCCGGCGGCGTCGAGCGGGGTGACGACGACGGTCTGGACCGGCACGGCCGCGCCGCGCCGCACCACCAGCACGACCGCGGCGATCAGCCCGGCGGCCACGGCGGCGAGGATGAGGCTGCGGCGGAACGCGCGCCGCACCCCCGGCGGGGCGTCACGGTCGAGGCGGAGCTTGCCGAGGTCGTGCACGGATGTGGTCATCGGGCCCGGAGAATGTAAGAGCACGGCGACGGCACGCCAAGGCTTGACGCGCGCCCGCTGCCGGCGCGTATTCGTGCTGGTGTTGACTCCGCGCACCCGGTTCGTCGCCGCCCGCGTGGCGTACGTGGCGGTCGTGCTCGTCGCCACGGTGACCGAGCTCCACTTCTCGCCCGATCTCGCTGCCGCCCTCCAGCGGCTGGCGCGGGCGTTCACGCCCTCCCTCGGCTGGCGTGACGCGATCGACGGCCTGCGCAACGCGGCGCTGTTCGGCGGGCTCGGCGTCGTGTGGGTCGTCACATCCCCCTCGGGCCGAGTGCGCGCCGAGATCTGGCGCGCGACGCTCGTCGCGCTCGCACTCAGCGCGACCGTGGAGGGGCTGCAGGTCTTCTCGCCCGTGCGTACCGCGAGCATCGTGGATGTCACGACCAACACGCTGGGCGCGCTCGGCGGCGCCGTCTCCATGGCCGTGCTCGTCACGGCCGTTGTACGAGCCCGGGACGGGCACTTCCTCCTGGGAGTGCCGACGTTTCTTCTGGCGGGTGCGTACGGCCTGGCCACGCTGTGCGAGGCGGTGACGCCGTTGTTTCGGTCCGATCGGCTCCCGGGTGTGGAGGGAGGTCCACTCACGCTGCTGGATACGATGCTCGATCGCTCAGTCCCGCTGCGGCTGGGAGAAGTGCCGCTATTCGACGTGTTGTTGTATGCGCCGGCCGGGTTTCTCGTCGTGGCGTGGCTGATCGAGCGGATGGGGAGCGCACGGCGCGTCTGGCCCGCGGTGGCGGGCGCCGGCGCGGGACTCGCGTTCGCCGCGGAGTTGATTCACGGAACGTTCGGGCTCTCGATCCGGTGGGAGGCGGCGGCGACCCACGCGCTCGCCGTAGGGGCGGGCGCCTGGGCGGCCCAGCGCTGGCTCCCGTCGCTGCGACACGCGCTGCGCGGCTGGCCGCGGGCGCGCGCCGCGCTCGCCGGCTACGCGGCGCTGCTCGCCGTGTGGGGGTGGCGCCCGTTCCTCCCCAAGACCGACGCCGGCGCCATCGCCCAGCAGCTCACCGCGGCGCACCTCATGCCGCTCGCGTCTCTGTCCGGGCGAGTGGACGTGTTCAGCGCTTTGCACGTGGCGCAGCAGTTTCTGCCGTGCTCGCCGTCTGGCCGCTGCGCCGTCCGCCGCACCTGTGGCCGGCGGTGTGGCTGGCCGTCGGCATCGAGGTGGGACACATCGTGATCGCCGAGCGCTTCTTCGATGTGACCAACGCGCTGGTGGCGTGCGCGGGGTTGGGAATCGGGTGGCTCGTGGTGCAGCGCTCCGGATACGCGCCGCACGGGGATGCATCGGGGCGCCGCTAGAAAAGGACCAGCTTCCCCCCGCCCGTCAACACAATCGTGAGATTCATCACGAGCAGCATCAGGTCGTAGTGCCAGCCGTGGCCGCCCCAAAAGCCGCTCTTCCACACGAAGATCTTCTTCTGTATCGCGCCGAGCATGATCAGGATCAGCCCGATGGCGGCGAGCTGCGTCAGGATCCCGAGCGCCACGCCAGTGCTGCCGAGTAGCTCCGCCGTACCGAGAAATACGGTGAAGCGCGGGCTCATCCCGATGCTGTGCGAGCGTGCCACAGGGTCCTTGACATGATTCAGGCCGCTCGCGAAGAACACCACGGCGACCATGAGCCGCAGCAGCAGCAGCCCGAGGTCGCCGAACCGCACCACCGCGGGAAAGACGACGTGCATCAAGCGGGCGCGTGCGTCCTGGCGGCGCCCTCCGCGTGGGCTTCGACGAACCACAGCCACTTGTCGACGCCGCGCGAGATCTCGGTGCAGATGTCGGTCGAGTCCGCGTCCCCCAGCTCGTCCGTTTCGTCGATGGCGCGGCGGATCCGTTCACCGAAGCTGGCCAGCGCGTTGGACAGGGCCCAGACGTGCTCCTCGCCGGTCGAGATGTTGATGGGGTACTGCGGCAGCTCGGATCGCTCGGCCACGATCGCGCCGGTCCCTTCCGCGATGCCGCCCAACTGAATTACGCGCTCGGCCAGAAGGTCGACGTACTCGAGCGCTGCGTCATGCAGCTCGTCGAACAGCTTGTGGAGCGCGATGAACTGGGGACCTTTCACGTTCCAATGCGCCTGCTTCGTCTGCAACTGGAGGTCGATCGCGTCCGCCAGCCGCTGGTTCAAGAGGTCGATCACCTGACCGCGAGTCGATTCCGGGATGTCGTTGAGCGTCGGGTGCGTGGTGCCGGCCATGGCAGAACTCCGTGTCTCGTTGAAGTGTGGGGCGTATTTAATCGGGCCGCGGCGGGTGCCGCCGCAGGCTCGCGGTCGCGTCGTCGATCCGGCCGATGTAGGCCCGGATCACCTCGCCGTGCGCGCGTCGCGGGACGACGTAGTGCGGGTCGTCGGGGCGCGAGCTGCGCAAGTCGTCAACCATCAGGTCCCCACCGTGCGCTTCGACCGCGAGCTCGAACCGCTCCACCGCCGCGAGCAGGTTGGCGAGGTCGTCCGAATCCTCGGCCCCGGTCACCGCGATGCCGCGCTGCCGCAGCCGGTCGGCCACCTCGGCGGCCGCCGCAGCTTGCTCCTCGGCGCGGTGGGGGTCCAGCCCGCGTTCCAGATCCTCGTATCTGTCCATGCGCGTCCTCCGTTCCCCAAGCGCCAGCCGTGCCCCGCTGGTTCCCGCATGCTGAACCGGCTCAAACCTAGCCTCCGATTGGCAAAGCAGCGACCGCTTGAGCAGGCACCGCTGGCCCGATAGCATTCGCGGTGTGAGCCGTCGCCTCGTCGTCCTGCTGACGTTCAGCACGCTAGCCGGTTGCCGGAGCAGCCCCGCCGCTTCGACCAACGGCGCTACGCCGCCCCCGCCCCCGCCCCCCCCCCCATCTTCCGGCGCCCCCACCGTGCACGTGCAGGGCACGCGACTAGTGGACTCCCTCGGACAGCCGGTCCGGCTGCGCGGCGTGAACCGCTCCGGGGCCGAGTACGCCTGCGCGCAGGGCTGGGGCATCTTCGACGGACCGGCGGACTCCGCGTCGGTGCAGGCGATCGCCTCCTGGAAGGCGA